>ULOW01020367.1_pt1 | contig 51185 bp, 53 predicted proteins | sample 1952961 | NCBI WGS metagenome assembly ULOW01 (sample SAMEA4835614, study PRJEB28245) | human gut metagenome | biome: gut microbiome; material: fecal sample | place: Denmark | collected 2008
CCGCCGGAATTTCCAAGCGATTCACCTTTCACAGCGCAAGACACAATAAAAATTATATCTTTCTAAATATGAGATGATTAACATAGAAACAAAACAGGCTTGTTAACGGTTTAGAAACCAGCGAACTTCTATAATCTGCCTCATTTTGCATCAAGCGAAAGAACGTACTTACCTTTTGCAAAGGTACAAAACTGCATCTATCTTTGCAAGGTTTCCTGCAATTTTTATTTCTCCGCAATTTTATCCTCCATCATTTTTCCTGTTCTGAAAACGGCTTCCGGCTTGATGTGCGCAAGCCCATTCCAGAAGCGGCACAAGCAAAGAAAAGCCCACGACGACCACAATGTCACCAGTGACACTGCCATCGTCGCGGACACTTCTTTTATGTGCTTGTGCTGAACGGCGTGGACAGTCTTGTCATTTTCCTTTTTCGTTTCCGTTGTCAGCCGGAAATGCCGCCGGATGCAGGACACGGCAAGCGTGAATCTGTTCCTGCGACTATTCCCGGCTGTCATGTGTTGCCTGTCTTCCAACCGTCTTGCCCTGCCGTTGCCAATCGGAGCAATGGCAGGCAAGACCATTTTCAGACAGATGCCGCCGGAGGAACACCCGCGACCGCAAGCCATGCCCGCATGACAATGACGGTCACGGGACTTCCGTCACGGCGGCAGGAAAGCGAGGCTTTCCCTTGTCAGTTGCGCCGCCCTTTCGATTTTCCTGTGGCGCGTTGCGCCATCTTACACACTTTACTCCTTTTCCTTTCCGCCTCTTCAAGTGTATGCCAATGTCCCCATGCCGCCATTCCAGACGGCATCAGTGGTCATTTTCGTTGCAGGGGCAAAGGTAAAGACGGGATTAGGAACACAAATTTTTTAGCCACAATCTCCACACTTCGCAGGCTCAGGTAGTATTCTGTCGAAAAAATTTGCTGAACCTACTCCCCTGACCTTTGCTTTTTTCCCCTGAAACGAAAACGACCGATGCGCGGTCGGAAGACGTCACAAGGAGACATCGGACATACGGAGAGGCGAAAAGAAAAAGGATTCGACCCGACCCTCCCCATCCGAGCAAGACAAGTAAGTAACAACAACTTAAAATTGGAAGATATGAGATTGACTTTGAACGACATCGGAAAGGCTTTGCGGATGGCATTGTCCGCAATGGCGAGAGCGGCATGGGGCATTACCCTTTGCGCAGGAGGTTTGGCGGTGGGCATCGCAGGGGAAATCCTGTTGGGTGTGTTTAACTTCATGTTCGGCATCCTCACCGCCCTGCTTTCAGTAGCGGCAGCTATCGGAATTTTTATCTGGTTATTAACCCTTTAATTCATACGGACATGGCGAAAAGACAAAGCAAGACGGCAGCGCAGCAATGCAGGTATTACGAGGTGGACAACATCTTCGAGTATATGGTAGAGGTGTACATCAACGGCAACTTTACTTCATTCAGAAAGTTGTACCGCGAGTTGAACAAGGAAACGAGAAAAGACTTCATCGCCTTTCTCATCTTGGAATGCCCGCCCCAATACCATATAGAGATTTTACAAGAAACCGTATAACCATCTTAAATTACAGACAATGGAAACTTTTGACTTTTACATGGATTGCAAGGTAACTTGCTGGGAACGTACCCGCTTCTCAATCAAGGCGAACAGCTATGAGGAAGCCAAAGCCATCATTCTTTCATGGAAAGATAAAGACGTGAACAGCCATATCGGTATGGACGAGAACGTCATCTATTGCGACTACGAACTGAACCCCGAAACGGCAGAAGGACTATCCCCAGTGGAAAACGACAACAACCCTACGATGGAAATCTACGGACGGGATGACGAGTTGTTTTATCACAATATGTTGGACGAACAATAGAGCAAAGTTATGAACGGAAACGAGGAAATACGAAGTTTACAAGGTGGACGAACTTTCGGACAATGCGAAAGAAAACGCCTATTGGAATTGGCTGAAAGGCTTTGAATATGACGCATCCGACAACCGGGCAACGCTGAAAGCCTTTGAGGAGATTTTCAAGGTAAAGGTAAGCAGGTGGAATTATGATGCCCATACCTATAATTTCCAATTCACCTCACATTACAGCGGGGAAGAGGAAGAACTGTGCGGTGTACGGTTGCTGAAATTCATCGTGAACAACTATTGGCACAGCCTTTTCAAGCCCAAGACCTATTGGCACAAAAAGGATTTCCACAAACAGCGCAGAAGTCGGATATCCGTAACCAATGATTGTGTGCTGACGGGTTATTGTGCGGACATGGACATACTGAAACCCATATACGACTTCCTGAAATCCCCCGACAAGCATACGAACTTGTATGACTTGATGAATGACTGCATCGACAGCTTTTTCCGCTTTTGCAGGGATGATGTGGAATATGCGAGCAACGAGGAAGCCTTTGAGCGTGATTGTGAAGCCAACGGATACGAGTTTTTATCCAACGGAGAAATTTTCAACTAACTAAAATACATACATATATGAACGGAACAGACCATTTCAAGCGGACCATCCAAGCCTATTTGGACAGCCGTGCGGCGGAGGACAAACTGTTTGCAGCAAGTTACAGCAAGCCGAACAAGAACATGGACGATTGCATCACCTATCTGTTGCATTGGGCGAAAAGCCAATGCAATGGAGGCAACGGCATAGGCGTTACCGCAGGAGAAGTATTGTCGCAAGCGGTACACTATTTTGACGAAAACGACATCGAAATCGGCAAACCCATTCCATGCCAAGTCATGGTATGCGGGGTTGAACTGACAGACGAGGAAAAGGCGGAAGCGAGGCAGAGAGCCATCCGCCAATACCAAGACGAGGAACTGCGCAAGTTGCAGAACCGGAACAGGGCAAAGGCGAGCCAAAAGACAAACGCACAACAAGTTGAACTTTCATTATTCTGAACCTATGAAACCCAAGACACCCATACAGAAAGAAATCGTCCGTCTGAGCGCGACCCTGCCCGGACTGACAGGCGCACAGAGAACCTACGCTTTCCGCCATTGTTTCAAGCATTATGGCAGGCGGACGGCAAAAGGCGTCATCACCTGCACGGAGTGCGGACACGCATGGAAGAGCGGGCACACCCTTGCCGACACGCTTTGCGGCTGCACCTGCCCTAACTGCGGCACGGCATTGGAAGTCGTGGTCACCCGAAAGAGGGTGTTCGTGGACAACGAGTATTTCTCCATCATCACCACCTGCAAAGGCTACCAAGTGATACGCTTCTTTTTCGTCAGAAGCCGTCAGAAAGTCGGGCAGAAGGCGGAGTATTCCATCTGCGAGGTGGCACAACGGTGGATTGCACCCGACGGAAAATCCGAGACAGTAGCAAGGTTGCGTGGCTTTTCATTTCTCTACTACGACTTGTGGAATGAGGACAGCCCGATGGAAATCCGCAGGAACAACCAGCACAGGGTATACGACATCGACCCAATTTGCACCTACCCACGCCGACGGATTATCCCCGAAATCAAGCGTAACGGATTTGACGGTAACCTGCACGGCATATTGCCTTACGACTTCTTCAAGGCAATCCTTTCGGACAACCGTATGGAAACATTGCTGAAGTCTGGCAACATCGAACACTTGCGCTATTTCCTCTCCCGTCCGAAGGAACTTGACAGATGTTGGAACTCGTACAAGATAGCCATGCGGAACAAATATGGCATAACCGACATCTCCTTGTGGTGCGACCTCGTATATCTTTTGGAGAGGTTGGGAAAAGACCTGCGCAACCCCCATTTCATATGCCCGACCGACTTCAAGGCGGCTCACGACCTATATATGGAGAAACGGCAAGCCCAATTGGAGCGTGAACGTGAGCAGCAGCGCAGGGAATGGGAAGCAGAGCGGTTGGAGCATGAACAGAAGCGTTTGGAAGAAATGGAGAAAGAGAAAGACGAGTATATCCAAAAGAAAGCCGCTTTCCTCAACCTTATACTGACTGACGGAGTAATCATCGTCAAGGTACTGCAAAGCGTGGACGAGTTCTACGAGGAAGGAAAAGCCATGCGCCACTGCGTCTATGCCAACGCCTACTACAACAAAGAAAACGCCCTGATACTTTCCGCACGGATAGACGGGCAGCGCATCGAAACGGTGGAGGTGGACTTGCGGACGCTGAAAGTGGTGCAGAGCCGTGGCGTATGCAATTCCAATACCGAATACCACGACCGCATCATCGCCCTTGTGGAAAGCAATGCCGAACAGATACGGCAGCGGATGAAGGCGGCATGATTGTATAACGACTTAATACTTAGCGATATGGAAGTAAGAATAGAAAACATGATTTTCGGGTGGCACGAAGAACTGCCCGAAATGTTCATCGAATTGTTGAACACGCTTGTGCTGACAAAGAACGAGCAGGATGTAAGGGGTGTAATGGAGGTGTTCGCACGAAAGGAACTTTTCAATGCCCTTTTCGCATTCGGGTATGGCGCACACTATCTGTGGGTGACGCAGAAAAAGGCATCCGACCCAGACCAATGTTTGGAGAACAGATTACTGATTGTCGAATTTTAATTGATAAGGCTATGACAACAAGAATGACCGTTAACGGAACAAGCACCTGCCAAGCGGCAGGAACGGAGAAATACGAGCGTTTCCAAACGAGTTCCGGCAGGAAAAGGCGCACTTTCGTGCAATACGACTACCGACATACGGACGGAGAACTTTTCTCCTGCGTGAAACCCACATTGGAAGAATGTAGAAGGTTGCGTGACGAATGGTTGAACCTTAAAAACAAGGAGGGCAGACGATGAGCGCAGGATATGATACGCTGATAGTGACGTTCAGCGACCCAATCAAGGTGTTGGACAATATGTTCGCCGATGCGGACGCATGGGGAACGGACAGCCTCAAAGGCTGGGTGGAGGACTACGAAAGTACGAGGTTTACGCAGATAAACGGGCATACGGCAGTCATCACTTCCGAATACAACATGTCCTGCGTAAAGGAATGGCTCACACGCTGTACGGCTATCGCCGACATGAAGGAATTTTGAGTGCGTGGCGGTGGGAACCACCGCCCACACTCCATTACCAACCATAAAAACGAGTGGAATGAAATACTATTTCATACTGACAGACGGCAAGGACGCATGGATGCAGTTCGTTTACCTGCCTACGGGAGACCATGTGCCTGGCTACATCCGTGACCTACGGAGCGTGGGAATATCCGTACACGGGTATGACCTTTGGAACAAGGACACACGTCCCATTGCCGAGCGCACGCTTGAACGTGTGCAGCAAAGGATGAAGCGGTAAAAATCGGGATGGCAAAAGCCACCCTCAAAACAAGAACACTTAAATTCAGAAAAGATGATAGCAAAGACGATTTTGGAACAGATGGGCGGACATAGGTTTGCCGCCATGACGGGAAGCAAGAATTTCATTGACTTGGGCATCGGGCTGCAAATGAGCCTTGCGAGGAACATGACTTCCGCCAACCGCCTGAAAGTGATATTGGACGAAGTGACCGACACTTACACAATGTGCTTCTATCGCCAGTCCGTTACCAAGAATTTCGGCATCAAGGTCAAGGAGATTGCCAAGTTCGAGGGGGTGTATTTTGATATGCTTCAATCTATCTTTACGCAGGTTACGGGACTTTACACCCGTTTCTGACCCTTTGGCGGATGGCAGGCTTGCCGCCCGCTACTTTTGACGGTGAGCAGAAGGCGGCACAAAAGTAGCAAAAAGCCCTCTTGCCCCCATCTTCGATAAATAAAAAAATCCGCAAAAATTGCGGATGAAGATATGTTGTATTCATTATTTTTGGTGGAGGGGAATGATATTCTCGTCATGTTGAACTACTACATTTCTGCCTCGTCTCCATACCCCTCAACACGTTGATTAGTTTCATCACTTTTGCGTAATTCTTCTTTGTTCTCATAAAAAATGTTTTTACCATAGTCATAATAATTTTAATGTTAGACACCAGTTTATAACAATTCTCTACTGCGTTTGTTATATACCAAACACATTGGAACTCCAAAGGCAAAAGAGGTTCAACTATATCAATGAACGAGAAAATCCACAGATTTCGATGATGATTAAACAAAAAGTGTGCCATTTCATACAACGACACACCTTTTGTCATAATGTCAGTTCTAATTACGGTTCATACAGCAGCAGGAACTCCATTTTGCGCCGCCGTTCTATCGAGCGGACGGGCTTGCCTTTCCAACAGCGGAAAGAAATGTATTCCTTGTAAATGTCACGGTCTCCGGCTTCCAGCTTGCGGACGAGCCTGCTTTTCGGATGTCCGCCGTGACCGAGCAATACCCCTTGTCCTACATTGAAACTCAATACAGTAAGGAGCAGCACATCCTTGCCAAACCTACGGAACAGCTTGTAGCGCACCGCCAAATCCTTGCGGAGCAGGGCTTCCGCCTCTTCTTCCGTCATGTCGTAGGAGAGGTTTTCGTTTGGCAACCTGCGATGTCCGTAGCCGTAGTAAGGGTAATCGGAACGGTCGTGCATTCCTTCGTATTTTTTAATCAGTTCAATGGCTATGCCTGCTTTCGGATGGCCATTGAATTGAGCCAGCAGTTCCGCCATACCGTCCGTGCCTTGTGCCGGCAGGCTGCCGCAAAGGACAGCTGCCAGCAGCAGAAACAATGCTTTGCGCATTATCGGTTGGTATTCAAGGTATCCGGCACGGCGATGCCTTCCTCCGTTTCCGCGTCCGAGTCGTTGTTGAACGCCACTTCCCACTCGCAGGCATTGCCGAAGTTGTCCTCCACTGTAACGGTCAGGCTTTGCGACTCGTCGCACTCCGAGGTGTAGTACAGGCGGAACTTTTCGTTCTCCACCAGGTAGCGGTCGTTGGGCTGCAACACCAAGCCGTTATCCAGCTTCAACGTGCCTTCCCCGTCGTATTGGAAATAGCGGATGGTATAGACAGCCCCGTCAAACTCGCCCTCGCGCACCAGTTCACAGCGGATTTCCGCCGTCTCGCCCTGCGCCAGTTCCTTCGGCACGGGCATGGTCTCCACCGTGAACGGGTAGGCTTGCGTCACGTCCAAACCGTCATCGCAGGCGGTGAAGCCGATGGGGAGCAGGCCCAGACAGAGGGTTGCCAATGATTTCATTCTATTTCTTTTCGCTTTCCGTGTATTGTTCAATTTGTTCATGTTCATATCTGTTACATTTTAAGTTTAATATTCTTGTTGTTTTTCTCGTTTTGTTTCAGGCGGCTTTGCAGGTACTCGTTCAAGTCCTTGCATCCGCCGTAGATGCCGGAGCAGTCCGATACCCTTTCCCCGTAGCGTGTGCGCAAGGCTTCCAATGTCCGCCGCCCGGCTTCGTCGTTGTCAAAGTAGCACAGCACCCTCCCGTAGCCGTTCAGATGCCGGTACGCCCTCGCCACGTTGGACACCGAATTGAGGACAAGGTGGTCCTCCCCGCCACCGATGCCCAATACACGGGCGGAGAGGTAGTCCATGAAGCCCTCGTACACGTTGCAGGCATCCGAGCCGACCGACAGCAGGGTGACATCCTTCGGCGGAACACAGCCCTTGAAGAACGGGTTGCGTATTTCGTAGCCGCCACCCTCGTTGCCGAAAGCCACGGCGAAATACCGCTTCCCGTGCGTGGTGTAGCGCATCTCCTTGCAGTTCGCGATGGCAATGGCGGACGGTATGCCCCTTTCTTGCAGGTAACGGAGCAACGCCCGGTTCTGCAAGGGTTGCACTTCCACATCCTCAAAGCTGTGCCCGGCGGATTGCCGCACTTCGGGATAATGTCGCGGCTCATAGTCCCGCAACGGCATGTCCGCCACCTCCGCCACATATCTCGCTTGCGTGAGGAAGTCGCCGCTTTGGATGAACTCCCCCGCAAGGGCGAAGATGTTGCCGCCCTTGCCCTCGCCAAAATCAAACCAGAGGTTCTTCTCCGGGTTTACCTTGAAGGAAGGCGTGTGTTCCTCCCGGTACGGCGACCTGTACCAGATGGCATTGACACGCCTTTGCACGGGATGATGCCCCAGCCGCGCAAGGAAGTCCTCCAGCGGATAGTGTTTCATCGCTTCTATGTCCATAGGCGCACATTCAGTTGATGATGAACTTGATACCTATCCCGTACTCCGTGTGGCACACGCCCATGCTGCCGCCCCACAGGAAGCGTTCACGCAGCGAAGCCGTCAATGCGATGAAATCCGCGAGGTACACCTCCATTTCCAGCGTGGCGGCGCAGCCATAGACAAAGGCGTCCCTGTTGTTCAGCCTCGCCCCGTCGTACAGCGTCTTCTCGCCCCAGTTCACCGTCTCGTACCCGGCAAGGGCCGATGCGCCAACGTAGAAGAACACCACCTTCTTCGCATCCGACAGGAAGTTGTAGTAGTAACCGCCCTCCGCCGTGAACTGTGCCGCAGGGATGCTTTTCGTCCGGTAGGAATGGCTGGTTTTCAGGTATTCCACCCCGTACACCCACTTGTCGCCGCCTTTGGCGTAACTTGACAGCATAGCACCCAGCACATAGCCGTCCGCCTCGTTCAGCCCGGCTTTCAACCCGATGCCCCGCATCTTCGGCAGGCACCGTTGGGCTTCCGCCCGTCCCATGCAAAGGACGGACAGAAGCATTGCAAGGAAAAGGACTCTCGCTTTCATCGCACACGCAGTTCGTTGATGGTTTCGGCCTGTACCAAGTCCTCGTTCTCCACGGTGAACGTCAGGTGACGCCCGCCGTCCTTCTCGTTCATCTCCACCACGAGCCGCTTGCCGTCGGGGATGGTGAACTTCGGCAGGCAGAACACCGTGCGTTCCGACTGCTTGCCTGCCACGCGCACGGCGTAGTTGTAGGCGCGGAGCGGGAACAGCACCTGCTCCTGCATGGCGGTGCGCTTCGCCACCTGTTTGTCCACAATCTTGAACGTGATGTAGTCCACGTCGAAAGGCACGTTGCTCTGGTTCCTGATTTCCGTGTGGAAATACAGCAGGTCGTTATGTACGTAAATACCTTTCAGGATGTACTGGATGCCGAAACGCTTGCAGCCGATGTGCTTCACCTTGCGCTTGTCCTCCTTGTGCAGCGACTTCATGATGAGGTGCACCAGCATCGGGCTTTCGCTGCCCAATTCCTTCAGGTAGATTTCCTGCGCATTGTTCGGACGGTTCACCGTGCTGCCGTCGTGGATGAAGTCCTTCATCTCCACGTTCAGGATAAGCGGCTCGTCGGAGTATTTCACATTAAATGTGTAAAATGACCCGTCTTCCGTGATGACGCTCATGTTCGTCTCGCTGCGGAAATTCTTTACCGTCGCCTTCACGCGGATGACGTTCTCCGCACCGTCCGCCTTGCCCGCAATCAGGTTGGGCGAACCCAAGTCCACGTAGCGCACCGCCGCCGGAAACAGGATGTGGACGGTCTTGTCATACGTGACCTCCAGACCGTGCGGCGGTATCATGCGGTCGAACATCAGCTTCTTCGTCAGGCCGTGGTACAGGTCGCCGTCCTCTTCTTCCTGCGGATAGACCTCTTTCGTCAGTTTCAGCCCGTCCTCCTTGGCGGTGGCGGTGCTGTCGTTCGTCACTCCCTGCGCATAGGTAGCACAGGCGATGCCCGTCAAAAGGGCAAACATCATCATTACTTTCTTGATACTCATTTTTACTTTGGATTTAGTGGTGATTAAAAATTGGTTTGTTGGTTGTTATTATTCCTTGTTTTGGTAGAGCAATACTTTGTACCCCGATTTCAGATGCACCTTGACCGTGCGCATCCTTTTCGAGATGTACTGCGATATGCCCTGTATCGCCCCTCGCCCCAAATCGGAGGCGAGCTGCGCCCCCGCGTCGGTGGAGATGTTGATGCTGCTGCCGAGCGAGCTTCCCATGTTGGCCCCGATTTCCTTCGCCGCGTCAATCTCCATCGAACCGGGGATGAAGATGCCCGCCTGCCCGTCGCTGTCGTACACCTCCAGTTCCACCGGGATGATGGTCCCCTGATGCTCCAACGAGGTAATGTTGATGCCGAGCCTTTCGCCCTGCAACCGTGCCGCGCCAACGAGGGTCGTATTCCGTGGGATTATCCTGCCCGACACACGCATCGGCTTCAGCAGCCGGAGCTTCACCGTCTGCCCGTCCGTCAGCGTCTGGTCGCCCTGCACACAGGCGGCGATGGTGTTCTTCCCCGTCGTTTCCTCCGCACCGATGGCGGTGTGGAAGCCGTAGTTGCGTTCCCCCGAATAGTCCGCGATGAATGCCGAGTCCGTCATGGGCTGCGGCAGGGCGGACACCACCGTCCGCCTCACATCGCTTACGGGTTCAGCCTTCTTGGTCTTTTCACCTGTACTGACAGAACTTTCCGCTTCTTCGGGTTGCGCGGTTTGCCCGGCATTGTTGCCATTCTGGTACTTTGCCGCCAGCTCGTAGGACTTTTCCAGCAGGGCAACCTGTTCCTCCATCGTGGACGGCTTGCCCTCCTGCGCCACAAGCATGGCTTCCAGTTCGTCGATGCGCTTTCGGAGTTCCTCCTTTTCCGTGTCCTCCTTCGGCGGCTCGTAGAACGTGCCGAGTGAGGTGTTCAGCCGCTCATAGGCGGCTGCGGAAGTGCGGATACCTGCCTGTGTTTCATCCTCTGTTTCTTTTTCGGGCGTGTCCGTCCGTGTCAGACGGTAGTCATCCGATACGGTGTCGCTACCATCTTTTTCACCGTCGTTCCAAAAGGCGGACAGGTCGCCCACCATGCCACGGCGTTCCTTCTGCTTGTTTTCCAAATCCAGCTGCTCGTAGGCTTTCGCCTTGTCCCCGATAATTTTGGAGTCTTCGGGAAGGGGCATGTCCGTGTTAAATCCCTGTCCTTGCTCCGCTTTCTCCTTGTCCTCGGAGGAGGGAGCGAAGATGAGCCACATGCACCCGGCGAACAGCAGCACCATCAGCGGATAGACCAGCATCTTCTGCCTTTGCTGACGCTGTTGTTCGGTCAGCGGCTTCTTCTCTTTTGTTCTCGTTTCATTTTTCTGTTCTTTTGTTTCCATCATCAGTTCAATTAGCTTGTCAAAGTCTGATTTTTATTCCTTTATTCTCTTTGCTTACCTGATTCTGTAAGCGAATGGGCATTTTATGCGTACCCAAGGCAGTCGGATGGAGCTTCGGTTTGTTTTTATCCGGAAACAACCTCTGCTCCAAGTGTTCCAGTCCTATCCGGGACTGCTCCTTAATGATACGGTTATGATGCCCTATTGTACGTTTAGGGTACGTATCATCCCCCAAGTCACAACGGACTACGTAATCCAGCAACGCATCGCTTATCTTGCCGAATGATTCCGCCAACCCATACTTGACCAACAGAGGCTTCGGAATTTTTGTCTGCCCGTCCCATCCCTTTTGAGAGAGTCCGTGAAGCACCATCCGTTCCCGGTGCAGGGCTTTCCGGTAGTCATCCGGGAACTTGCCTTGCACTTTCTGCTCGTACAAATCGGAGGCACTGCGCATAATCCGTCCTTTTTCCTCCTGGATGGCCGCATCAATGGAGTCCGCCGACCAGTGATTGTCCGCACGCATTTCCTTGGCCCGTTCCCATTCGAGGTCTTCTATCTTTTGGTACATATCCATCAGACCATGCCTGATGGCGGTCAGGTCTCCCGGATATTCCCCATGCAGGGCAAGCCGCTTCAAGTAGTCGAGTTCCTCGTCCTTCATGCAATACCCTACCAGCTTATGGGCGGTAGCCACTTCTTCCGGATTGGGCAGAGGACATAGGGTATGGCTTTTACCCGTATGGGCACTGCAAAGCAGCGTGTACATGGCATTCAGTTTTTGGGGAAGTGTTTCATTCCCCATTTTCAATCCGGACAACAACCAGACCTGCTGTTTGCCCCAATCGGTTTGTTGCAGTACATCCATAACCTTGTGCCAGCCGCTGCGTTCCGTCTGGTCCAGATTCCGGAAGAAACGGTAATCCCAAAGTATTTTTGCCTGTTCCTCCGTAATTGCCGGACGATGCCCGTTCCTTACGATGGAATCGGCAATGGCATTGTAATCTAGGCGAAGCACCTGATGGCAGAACTTCAAGGTCGGTTTCCATCGGAATCCGGCATCCTGCAAGTTTTCCATCTTTTCCCATATCCAATCTGATAATTTCATTGTGGATTCAAATTTGAGTGATACACCTTATTATATATTTCCAACTTCTCGATGTGCCGTATCTTCAACGCCTTTTCACCCTTGCCGAAGCCGATAATGGCGGTGGCGGTCATATAGAGGCAGAGCGAAGCGAACACGGCAAACGCCGCAATGACTATTCTTAACCGCGCTTTTGGTGGCAGGGCGTCCAGCTTCCCGCGCAATTCCGTCTTGAAACGGGTGGTCCACTTTTCAATGAGATTTTTCATCTTTCCCATACGCATTATCGTTCTATCGTCCGGATGTCCCTGTTCTCCAATACCGTGAAGCCCTCGATGGTGAAGCCGTTGGGGTTGTCGTCCGAGCGGCTTGCGTTAAGCAGGCGGCAGGCGGTCACCAATGTGCGTTCCGTCACGTTGCTCTCGCGGATAATCATCTGCCTTGCGTATGTCCGCGCCTCGTAGGGATAGCGGTTGAAATTGCACACCACGCTGTCCACCTGAAGCACTTGGTTGATGTTCCCGGCGATGACGCGGTTGTAGAAGCCCTTTTCGGCGAAGTCGGCGTAGTAGTTGTACGCGCTCTTGTCCGCCAAGAGCAGGGCACGCTTCACGTTGTGCTCGATGGCGCTTTTCTCCGGCGAGAGGGTGAAAAACAGTTCGTGGAAGCGGCGCACGTGCTCCCTTGCTTCCGCCGGGCGGTTCTGCGACAGGTCCTGCGAGAGCGCGAGCATCAGGCTCTTGCCCCCGTCGAGGACGTATATCTTCTGCCGCTGCGCTTCGGCGAAGCGGAAGGCGCACACCACCGAGCAGACCACCACGAGGGCGCAGGCCACCGTATAAACGATGCCGAACAGACGTATCTGCCGGAAGCTCGTCTCGATGTTCTTGAGTGATTTGAATTCCATTTTATTTTTCGTTTTTATTGGTTTGTAATTAGAAGCTATCCTGCACCAGCCGCAGACCTGCATGACATCAGTTACGGACTCATGTACCATCAGTTCCGGACTGATGCAGGATGAGTTACGGACTTATCTCCGGAACAGTTTTCCCGCCGTTCCCTTGATGAGCTTGCCCGCGCGGCCCGCCACGTTTCCTGCGGCTGCTCCCGCCACGCTGCCGCCCAAAGCCCCGGCGGTGTTGATGTTCTTGTTGTAGCTGCCTATGCCGCCCCCGGCTTGGATAATCCATCCGGCTACCGTTGGGATGGTGAAGTAGCCCACGATGCCGATGATGAGGAACACGATGTACACCCCGTTGCTCGCCTCCACCGAAAAGTTCGGGTCGGTCTGCATCGCCTGTATGTCGTTCTGCAACATCAGAATCTGTATCTTCGCCAGTATGGTGCTGAACAAATCCGACACCGGAAGCCAAAGGTAAATCTGTATGTAGCGGCTGAACCACGCCGAGAGCGTCGAGTGGAAGCCGTCCCATACGGCAAAGGCGAAGGCTACCGGCCCCAAGATGGACAATACCACGAGGAAGAACGTGCGGAGCGTGTCGATGATGAGCGCGGCTGCGGCGAACATCAGTTCCAGCAGTTCCCGGAACCAGTCGCGCACCGTCTTCTTGATGTTGTACGCCGCCCGGTCCATGTACATCCCCGTCATCGTCACCAAGTCCGAGGGCGACCAGCCCAGTTCGTCCAGCTGGCGGTCGAACTCCTCGTCGCTGGCGAGGTAGGCGGTCTCCGGGTTGCGCATCATCGCCTCGTATTCCAGCTTGTCCTTCTGTGCCCGGTACTCGTTCATGTCGAAGGTCTGTTCCTCAAGGATGCCGTGTACGCCCTGCACGATGGGGCTTAACACGCTGTTCATCGTGCCCAGCACGACGGTCGGGAAGAACAGGATGCACAAGCCGAGCGCAAAGGGGCGGAGTAGCGGGTACACGTCTATCGCCTCGGCGCGGGCGAGCGACTGCCACACGCGCACCGCCACGTAGAACAGCGCGCCCAGCCCAGCAAGCCCTTTCGCCACGCCCGTCATGTCCGCGCACAGCGGCATCATCTCATCGTAGAGCGAAAGGAGTATCTGGTGAAGGTTGTCGAACTCTCCCATGGCCTACCAGTATTTTTCGTTGGGATTGCCGTACAGACCCATCACCCGGTCCATGTCGTTCTTCTTTCTCGCCCGGAGGTAGGACACCGAGATGGTCTTGTTCGTGTAGTAGCGCACGAGGTTGCGGTAGTTCATCAGGCTGCGGTAGGCGTTGTCGATGATAGCCAGCCGTTCCGCGTCCGTGAGCGACATCCCCGTCACGTTCACCACGTTCTTCAGGTCTTGCAGCACGTCCGAGCTCTCGTCTATCAGCATGGCGTAGCCTGACGATATGGCTGCAAGCTCTTCCGGCGTGTAGTTCTCATCAGAGAGCATCTTCTGGTAGTTGTCCACGTATATCTCGGAGATTTCCATCACCAGCCCGATGCTTTTCGACACTTTCACGCCGCCCTTCACCACGTCATGCACGGATTTCAGTGCGTCGTAATACTTCTTTCCCTGTTCAAACACTTTCTTGGTTTCCAAGAAGCCGTTGAGCGTGTTCGCCTTTGTGCCCGCCGTCTCCACCATCTCCTTGGCGGAGTTGATGATGCTCTGCGCGAGGTTGCCGGGGTCGGACACCACCCATTGGGCGTTTGCCGTGCCTGCACCCGTGAGGCACAGGCAGACCGCCACCAATGGCATTTTCAGTTTTTGTCTTGTTCTCATTCACGTTGGATTTAGTGGTCATTGTTTTTATTGTTCTTCTTTATTTTCTCCGCCAATGGCTTCATCCGTGTTCACCCGGATATAGTCGCCGTTAGGCGAAAAAGACAGGACGTCCGTTTCCTCGTTGTACACCACGTCGATGCGGAAGCCCGTGTTCATGTAGAGGTTGCCGTCCGCTTCCTTTTGCAGCAGGTAGGTCTCCGGCTTCAGCTTCCGGCGGACGCCCGCCCTGCGGAACAGCGTCACCTTGTAGAGCGTGCCCTCCTTGTACACCAGTATGTCGGGCTTTCCCTCCACACTTTCCCAGTTGCCGCAAATCTTCTCGCGGATGTCTTCGTTTTCTTTCATTACCGTCTCGCAGGCTTGCAGCATCAGCGACGCCAAGCCTATCATGCCGCCGCACAGCAGCAGCCGTTGTGTCTTTGTCAGTTCAATGTTCATTTTCTGTTTCAATTTTTAAGGATGAATAATTGGTTTACTGCATTTCTTCTTTTTGTTTCTCCGCAATCTGCCGTATGGCAGCTTCCATGTCGCCGCCCAGCTTCTCCGCCAGTTCGCGGACTTCCATCTTCTCCGTTTCCTCCGTCGTATAGGCGAGGTACTCGTGCATGGACACCTCCGTGGCGTACACCGCCGACTGTGTACCGCCCAAGCCTATCCAGACCTCCTTGTACCGCCTCGACGGGTCGTTGGACTGGTTGATGGAGAGTATCTGCGACTTCTCCTTTTCCGTTAGCCCCAAGAGGGACTGTATCTGGTCAAAGCGGTTCATGAACTTCCGCTGGTCGAGCAGTATCTTGCAGTCCGAGTTGTTGATGATGGACTCCTTGACGATGGGCGAGCTGATGATGTCGTCCACCTCCTGCGTCACCACAATTGCCTCGCCGAAGTATTTTCTGACCGTCTTGTAGAGGTACTGGATGTAGGATGCCATGTTCGCCGAGGAAAGGGCCTTCCAAGCCTCTTCCACAATCAGGAGCTTCCTGACGCCTTTGAGCCGCCGCATCTTGTTGATAAACGCTTCCATGATGATAATCGTCACTACGGGGAAAAGCTCGGCATTATCCTTCACTGCATCAATCTCGAAGACCACGAACCGCTTGTGCAGCAGGTCGATGTTCTCCGTGGAATTGAGCAGGAAGTCGTAACGTCCGCCCTTGTAATACTGCCGGAGCGTGGTCAGGAAGTTGTCGATGTTGAAGTCCGTCTTCGCCACCTTGATGTAGCGTTCCTCCATCTCCTTGCGGTACACGTCCCTCATGTATTCGTAGAACGAGTTGAACGACGGTGTGATGTCCTTGTCCTGCTGGATTTTCAGGATGTAGGCGTTCACCGCGCTGCCCAGTTCCGCCGACTCCGTTTTCGTGGCGGGTTCGTTCTCGCTTTTCCACAGGGTCAGCAGCAGCGTCTTGATGCTGTCCTTCTTCTCCACGTCGAACACCCCGTCGTCCGTGTAAAACGGGTTGAACGAGATGGGCTTGTCCTCTGTGTAGGTGAAGTAGATGCCGTCCTTCCCCTTCGTTTTGCGGTGTATCATCTCACACAGGCCTTGGTAGGAGTTGCCCGTGTCCACCAGCACCACGTGGGAGCCTTGCTCAAAGTATTGGCGGACGAGGTGGTTCATGAAAAATGACTTGCCGCTGCCCGAAGGCCCCAGCACGAACTTGTTGCGGTTGGTCGTCACGCCCCGTTTCATCGGCAGGTCGGAGATGTCTATGTGCAGGGGTTTGCCGCTGATGCGGTCCGCCATGCGGATGCCGAAGGCGGACGGAGAGTCCTTGTAGTTGGTCTCGCCCGCGAAGAGGCACACCGCCTGCTCTATGAACGTGTGGAACGACTCTTCCGCCGGGAAGTCCGCCGCGTTGCCGGGGATGCCCGCCCAGAACAGCGTCGGGCAGTCCGTCGTGTTGTGGCGTGGCACACAGCCCATGCTTGCCATCTGGCTGCCCACGTCGTTCCGGATGCGTTTCAGCTCCTCCGCGTCATCGCTCCATGCCATCACGTTGAAGTGGGCGCGGACGGACTTCAGCCCCTGCGAGTGCGCCTCGTTCAGGTATTCCTCCACCCACTCGCGGTTGATCGCGTTCTGGCGGCTGTACCGGGAGAGTGACTGCATGTTCCTCGCCGTCTTCTCGAAGCGGCGCAGTTCCTCGTCGCTGTTGCCGATGAAGACATACTGGTTGTAGATGTGGTTGCAGGGCAGCAGCAGTCCCAGCGGCGCGGCGAAGGACAGGCGGCAGTCCGATCGGTCGGTGGACAGCCTTTCGTAACGGCAGTCCGTGGCCACCGCAGCGGGCAGGTCCTCCGTGTCCGACAGGGTGTGCAGGCACAGGCGGTTGTCGCCGACACGCATTTCCCTTGCCGTCATCTCGATGTCCTCCAGACAGTCCGCGTTGTCCAAAGAGAGCGCGAAATACCTGCCTATGATGCCCGTCTCCTTGTCCGTGCCTGTAAGCTCGTCATCGGAGAGACGGCGCAATTTGATATGCCCCGAATCGTTCAGGATACGCGCGAACTGCTCCACCGCCTCGATGAACTTCACCGCCGTTTCCTTGTCCTGTATCTCCTTCGGCACGATATGCCCACGGCACAGCGTGTTCCAGTTGCTCTGCTGCCTCATGCGCTCCTTCGTGGTCTTCGTCAGGAACAGGTAGCATTTGTGGTGGAGGAACGGACGCTCGTTGAAGTGCATCTCGTAGCTGCGGGCGAGGAAGCCCATGCCTTCCCTGCCAAGGTCGGGTCGGTACCGCTCCTTCACGTACCAGTCCTGTTTGTGCAGCACCGAGTGGTCGGGCAGCACCTTTATCGCCTTGCACCACGCGGCATGGATGCCCTCGTATTCCTCCGCCGTGACGGTATAGACCTCCGGCAGCTCCACCTCGAAGGCGGCGGTGATGTCCGCGTCTTTCGAGACGATGCACCCGTGTTCCACCGAGAGCAGGGGGAAGCGGCTTTCCAGCGTGGTGGCTTTCATTACATTTCTCATACGTTTCTTCCTTTCTTCTTTTTTCGTTGTAACAGATTGGACACCCGTCTGCGGTGGAGCACATGGCGGGGGCGCATCCGTGCCGCGCCCAGCTTCATCAGCCCGTGTTCGCCGTACTTCGCGTTCAGCCGGAACGTGAGCCACACAAGCGAGGAAGCCGATACGGTGCCGAAACCGATGCAGAGCCATTGACTTGCGCCCGCCATGTAGAGGATGACGAAGAGGATGAAGGCGGCGAGCAGCCCGCCCGCGAACAGGAACAGGTACTGCGCCTTCAAGCCCTTGAACTCCACCGGACGACCGATGCCCTTGTTGATGGGGTATTCAGCCATTGTCCTTATACCTATTATTATATATGTATAGCGGATGCCCGTTTGTTAAAGGAAGAATGAGCGCAGGATGGTCGCGCTTACAATCAGGAAGATACACGCGCCGAACCAGCTTGCGGCGGTCTTGGAGGTGTCGGGGTCTCCTGCACTGAACTTGCCGTACACCTTGATGCCTCCGATAAGCCCGACAACCGCGCCGATGGCGTAGATAAGTTTCGTCGCGGGGTCAAAGTAGGAAGTGACCATGCTGGTGGCTTCGGTGATGCCCGCCATGCCGTTGCCCTGTGCGAATACTTGGACGTTTGCAGCCAGCAGAAGGGCTGCGAGGATGATTTGCTTTTTCTTCAATGTCTTTGTCATAATCGTTACTTGTTTTTGTGCCTCCGGGTCGGATATTCCCTTTGGCGGTTGATACTTGTTTTTAATTTGCGGGCGTTTCTGCCCGTTGTTGGATTTAGTGGTTTCGGTGGCAAGCCGACGGTTTAGCCGTAGTCGATTTTCTTCGCATCTTGTTACGTTTTTACTTGTTATACATAGTCACGGATGTTGAAGTTCTCGAAGCTGTCCGGAACTTTGGGCACTTTTGGGGGCATAACCGTTGGTGCTGGTTTTGCCTGTAACGCTGACACGGAGTCCAGATAGAAGTCCATCAGCTCGTCCAGTTTCTTGCGGGTCGCTTCCGAACTTTTTTCTATCATCGCGAACAGCTCGTTGCCCTTCATGTCGCAGAACACCATTCCGGCGTGGCGGCGTTCCTCTTGCGTGGCTTTCGGCTTCTTCGCCGTCCGCATGGCAAGGTCGATGTCCTCGAAGGTCAATCCGCCCGCTTCATGGGGGTCGCCGTCATAATCCCCGTCTTCGTCATATTCCGCCCCGATGTCGGAAACACGCTTGTCGGCAAACACGTCGTCCAGTTCCTCATCGGGAATCTGGCGCGACGGCCTGGCTCCCGAAAGCCGGCTATTGAGGGAGGCCGTCTCATCGTCAAAAGCCACATCCTTTTCGTCCACCTCCTCACCGGAGACTTGCCGGGTGGCATCGGGCACCGATGCGGCAGCCTGCGGTTTCCTTTCAGGCATCCGGAACAGGCTTTTCCCCATGATGTCGCCGGACCTTTCCGGTATGCCCACATCCTTTTCCTTGCCCTCTTTGGGTACGCTTTCCTCCCGGCGTTCCCAAGTCAGGTAGATGACCATCCACAGGTTGAAGGCCATCATCAGCACGATGAACAGCTCGGCCATAATCAAAGCGGCTGCGAGGTTTCACGGCGTAGCAGGGCGTTGATGTCGTCCCCATAGGTCTGCAAGTGCTCTTCCAGCACGTTCTCAATGTACCCGCCGATGGTGCTGCCATTCCCGCCCAATGTCCGCACGATACGGGACAGTTTCCCGTGCATCTCGCGGCTTAGGTAAATGCACTGGCGGTGCGCCCCTTGCCTGGGTGTCAAATAGCGGAGGAACTCCGCCGCCTTTTCCAATTGAGTGTCGTCCACGATGTGGATGACCACGTCCGCCGTTTCCAGGTTCTTCACTTGGGGAGTGTCCGCCTTCGGGCTGCCGTTCCCCCTTTTCTTTGTTCTCGAATTAAAAAATCCCATCTTGTTTTCGTTTTTTAGGGTGAATAAAATCAATAAATGTCCTCGTAATTCTTCTTGTAAAGCCGGCGGATCACTTCCTCGTATTCGCGGAAGTGCTGCTCCAGCACACGGTCCACATAGACCGACAGCGTAAGCCCGTTCTTCCCAATGACCTGCACGATACGCTGTATCCGCTCGTGGTAGCCCTTGCGGATGTAGGCGGTCTTGCCCGAACACACGGGGATTTTCGGTGCATGAAGGAAGCGTTTCAGATATTCCACCTCTTTCTTCGCTTTCGCTGGCACTTTTTCCGTTTCTCCTGTCGCCCCGCCCGGGGCGTCTCCATCCGTTCCGGCATTTTCATGGGCGGCGGGCGCGGGCATTTCCGGGCGGAACGAGTCCAGGAACTTGCCGGGGTCAATATCCACATCGAGTTTCTTGGCCATCGGTTCAACGTTTTACGATGCCGAGTATTTCCTCCGCGAGGGCATCGATGCCGCTCCCTTTCGCCAACGCCTTGTCCGGCGGCAGCAGCGTGGAGCGGAAGAACGGGCGGTCTCCTTCCTCCGAGCCTTCCTTGCGGAAACGCTTGCTGTCGGGCAGGCAGGTGTCCAGCACTTCAAGCCCCATCCCGGCGATCACCTTGTCATAGATGTCGTACAGGTCGGTCTTCTCACGCTTGTCCACCATGTTCCACAAGAGGCGGATGCCCTTGATGTTCGACTTGCCTGTGGTGATTAGCGTGTCGTTGATGACGCTTGCGTACTTCAGCGAGCTTTCCATGATGAAACGGTCTGCGGCTATCGGGCAGAAGATGTAGTCCATCGTCGCCACCGTCCGGATCAGGTCGAGGTTGTTCACCGTACCCGTCAGGTCGAAGAAGATGAAGTCGGGCGGTGTCGCCGACTCGACAAATGGCCTGACCGTTTCAATCGCGTTGCCGGGACGGCTCCCCACAATCGGGTAGGCGCGTTTGCCGATGCGCTTGAACTGCTCGTAGGCTATCTTGCGCAGGTACGGGTTGCGCTCGATGCTTTTCAGGTCGCGTTCGCGCATGTCCTTGATGCTGAACTGGGGGTAATCGCAGTCCACGACCGCCACATCATACCCCTTCACGTAATACAGGTAACTCGCCATCAGCACGGTGAGTGTCGTTTTGCCTGCCCCTCCCTTCTGGGTGGAGAAGGCGATGAACAAAGGTTCTTTTTTCATGCTTTCTTCTTTTTTATTTGTTAGACATCCGTTTCTTGGTCCGGTCGGCAGCCATCCACTCGCGCAAACGGGCAGGTAGTCCGGCGTGCCAACCATTCCGCCTGCAAAGGAAAATGACTTTCGCCAAGGTTGTATCTCTTTGCCGTTGCGTGGCAGCATTTGGCGTTGTCGTGGCAGCTTGTGGCGTTCTTTGGCCACCCTTTCCACCGCTTTTCCTATCGTTTGCCCATTGGAACAGGCTCCGCCCTTTTGCATTTCCACCATACCTTTGCCTGTATGCTTGTGTGCCGGCAGGCAGGCACAAGGGCAGGCAAGCGGGCGGGCTGGCAAGGATGCCTGTCCGTAAGCAGGCAGGCGTGCCGACCGTCTCGCCTGCAAAGAAAGGGGACTTTCTCAAAGGTTGTATCCCTTTGCCGTTGCGTGGCAGCATTTGGCGTTGTCGTGGCAGCTTGTGGCGTTCTTTGCCCGACCTTGTCGCCATTTCCTTTGCGTTTTGACCGGTGTCCACTCTTGAACATTCCCAACATTCCCAACATTCCAATGCCGGTATGCCTGCGTGCCGGCAGGCAGGTGAACAGGCTGGCGGGCAAGAGTGCCTGCCACCCGGCAAGAAAGAATGCCTGCCGGTTCGTGGGGCTATTGGTTTCAAACAGGTAAAACTCCTTTGGGCAATGCCGCCTCGTGGACTTCTTAACGCATTTCTGCCATTGCTTTCCTATCGTTTCCTTTTTTGCTCTTTGGCATTTCACCGTCCCAATGCCTGTATGCCTGTGTGCCGGCAGGCAGGCACAAGGGCAGGCAGACTGGCAGGCGGGAGAACAGGCAGGCAAGAATGCCCGCCACCCGGCAAGAAAGAATGCCTGCCGGTTCGCAAATCAGAAAGCCTACAGGCTGGCAGCTATGCTTTTTTCACTTGCGTGGCAGCATTTGGCGCTGTCGTGGCAGCTTGTGGCGTTTTTGAGCCGTATTTCAGACCTGGGAAACGCCCTACCTTTGCACCCAAGCGGCAGGGCAAAGCCGAAAGCGCGTACCGCAGGCCCCGGCTCCGTCCTTCTTTTGGGCAGCAGAAAGGTATCGGGCAACCGATGCCTTGCAGGGTCGGTAACGACAGGTCTATCCCCAATCCGTCGGGTACGGATTTTTGTGTCCTTTAAGACACAGCAAGGTGTCCTTTGAGTTACTCAAAGGGTTTCGGGTTACTCCCGAAACGACCTTGCCCCTCACGGGGAGGGCTTCCTCTCCGAAGTCGGGAAGCCTGTTTCTACCTGCGGTGCGTATGCTGAAAGCTGCGCCCATGCCGTGACACCACTAAATCCATTGTAATATGAACGAGAACAAGAAAAAGAACGGGACTGACGGTCCCAAGTGGGGGCGGCATCCACGGGAAAGCCGCAAGTCGCACTGTGTGATGGTGCGTTTCGACGACGGGGAATGGCTCAGGTTCCTCGCCATGCACGGCAAGTCCGGCGTGGAGGCAAAGGCGGTATTCCTGAAGGCGCACTTCTTCGGACAGCCGTTCCGGGTACTGGTCACGGACAAGACGCTGCTCGACTACTGCACGAAGTTGTCCGCTTTCCATGTGCAATACCGTATGGTGGGGAACAACTACAACCAGACGGTCAAGGAACTGCGTTGCCATTTTTCGGAGAAGAAGGCGATGGCGTTGCTCTACAAGCTGGAGCAATGCACGAAGGAACTGGCCATAATCACGCGGCAGGTTGTTGAACTTTCAAGGGAGTTTCAGGAGAGATGGTCGCAAAAATCACGGTAGGCACGTCGCTGTACGGGGCGTTGGCCTACAACGGCGTGAAGGTGAACGAGGGCGAGGGGAAGCTGCTCGCCGTGAACAAGGTCTTCGACGACGGCAGCGGACGGGTGGACATCGCCCGTGCCGAACAGGATTTCAGACGCTACATGCCGGAGAATGTCCGCACACGGAACAAGGTCATCCACATCTCTCTTAATCCGCATCCCGACGACCGCCTGACGGACATGGAAATGGAAAGCCTTGCGCGGGAGTATTTGGAGAAGCTGGGCTACGGCGACCAGCCCTATCTGATTTTTAAGCACGAGGACATCAAGCGCCACCACCTGCATATCGTCTCTGTCAATGTGGACGAGCGGGGCAGACGGTTGAACAAGGACTTCATCCACCGCCGCAGCAAGCGTATCACCACGGAGCTGGAACGCAAGTACGGCCTGCACCCCGCCGACCGAAGACAACACCGCAACGACAATCCACTCCGCAAGGTGGATACCTCGCAGGGCGATGTGAAGCGTCAAGTGTCGAACACCGTCAAGGCGGTCATGTCGGCCTACAAGTTCCGGACGATGGGCGAATACCGCGCCTTGCTCTCCCTCTACAACGTCACGGTGGAGGAAGCGCGTGGCATGGCGGGCGGACGGGAATATCACGGGCTGGTCTATTCCGCCACCGACGATGCCGGGAACAAGGCGGGCAATCCCTTCAAGGCGTCCCGCATCGGGAAGTCCGTCGGCTATGAGGCCGTGTGCTGCAGGTTTGAGTATTCCAATGCCCAGTTCTGCGACAAGCGTCTGGCGGACATGACGCGCAAGACCGTCGCCGCCGCACTGGGCAGGACGTATCGCAAGGAAGAGTTCACCGCCCTGCTCAAAGCGAAGGGCGTGGACGTGGTGTTCCGCCACACGGACGAGGGGCGCATCTACGGTGCGACCTTCATCGACCACCGCACGGGCTGTGTGCTGAACGGCTCCCGGCTGGGCAGGGAGTTTTCCGCCAACGCCTTGCAGGAGCATTTCACTTTGCCGTATGCGGACACGCCGCCGATGCCGTTCATCCTTACACGGGACGAGCCGCAGGCAGAAGCCCGTACCTATGTGGAACACGACGAAGGCTATTCCACGGGCTTGGGCTTGCTGGGCGGCGACGCATCGGGCGCACAGGCGGAGGAAGCCGCTTTCGAGCGCGAACTCAAACGCAGGCGGAAGAAACGCCGCAAGGGTTTGGGACTGTGATAACCTAAGTACGGAACAGAGGGTATCTAAGTCCGTAACAGAGATACCCTAAGTCCGTACCTTAGGTATCCTCGTCTCCGGACAGGAGTTGAACACTATTATTCATCAACTAAAAACAGAAACAGATTTATGTCACAACAGGAAGACGATTTGAGGGCGTTGGCGAAAATCATGGACTTTCTCCGCGCCGTGAGCATTATTCTGGTGGTCGTCCACCTCTATTGGTACGGGTATGAAGCCGTAAGGCTGTGGGGCATCGACATCGGTGTCGTGGACCGGATGCTAGTCAATTTCGACCGCACCGCCGGGCTGTTCCATTCCATTGTCTATACGAAACTCTTTGCGTTGGTGCTGCTGGCACTCTCGTGCCTCGGCACAAAGGGCGTGAAGGAGGAAAAAATCACGTGGAACAGGATTTGGGCGGTGCTTGCCGCAGGGCTGGCACTGTTTTTCCTCAACTGGTGGATACTCTCCCTGTCGCTGCCCGTGGAAGCCAACGTAGCCTTCTACGCCGCTTCGATGGCGGCGGGCTATGTGTGCCTCCTGATGTCCGGCACATGGATGAGCCGCCTCTTGCGCACCAACCTCATGGATGACGTGTTCAACGTGGAGAACGAGAGCTTCATGCAGGAGACGCGCCTCATGGAGAACGAGTATTCGGTGAACCTGCCCACGCGCTTCTATTACAGGAAGAAGTGGAACGATGGATTTATCAACGTGGTAAACCCGTTCCGAGCCACTATCGTGTTGGGCACTCCGGGCAGCGGAAAGTCGTATGCCGTGGTAAACAATTTTATCAAGCAGCAGATTGAAAAGGGCTTTAGTCTATATTGCTATGATTTCAAATACCCCGACCTTTCAACTATCGCCTACAACCACCTGATGAACCACGGCGACGGCTACAAGGTTAAGCCGAAGTTCTACGTGATCAACTTCGACGACCCGCGCCGGAGCCACCGTTGCAATCCCATTCACCCGGATTTCATGGAAGACATCACCGATGCCTACGAAAGTGCCTATACCATTATGCTCAATTTGAATCGGACTTGGGTGCAAAAACAGGGCGACTTTTTCGTTGAGTCACCGATTATATTGTTCGCTGCCGTGATATGGTTTTTGCGCATCTACAAGGACGGCAAGTATTGCACCTTTCCCCATGCCATCGAACTGTTGAACCGCCGTTACGAGGACGTGTTTCCTATTTTGACCAGCTACCCGGAGTTGGAGAATTATCTTTCCCCGTTCATGGACGCATGGCAGGGCGGCGCGATGGAACAGCTTGCTGGACAGATAGCGTCGGCGAAGATACCGCTCTCGCGCATGATTTCTCCACAGCTTTATTGGGTCATGTCAGACAGCGAGTTTACGCTTGACATCAACAATCCCGATGAGCCGAAAGTCCTCTGTGTCGGCAACAATCCCGACCGCCAGAACATCTACGGCGCGGCGTTGGGTCTGTACAATTCTCGAATTGTCAAGCTCATCAACAAGAAGGGCAAGCTGAAGTCGGCGGTGATTATTGACGAGCTGCCCACGATTTACTTCAAGGGGCTGGACAATCTCATCGCCACCGCCCGAAGCAACAAGGTGGCGGTCTGCCTCGGCTTTCAGGACTTCTCGCAGCTCAAGCGCGATTATGGGGACAAAGAAGCCGCCGTGGTGATGAATACGGTGGGCAACATTTTCTCTGGGCAGGTGGTGGGCGAGACCGCCAAGACGCTCTCCGAGCGTTTCGGCAAAATCTTGCAGAAGCGGCAGAGCGTCACTATCAACCGTGAGGACAAGTCCACCTCCATCAACACGCAGATGGAGAGCCTGATACCCGCGAGCAAGATTTCCACGCTCACACAGGGCATATTCGTGGGCGCGGTGGCGGACAACTTCAACGAGCGCATCGAGCAGAAAATCTTTCATTGCGAGATAGTGGTGGACGCGGAGAAGGTGAAGCGCGAGGAACAGGCTTACCAGCCCATCCCCGTCATCACGGACTTCACCGATGCCGACGGCAACGACCGCATGAAGGAAATGATACAGGAGAACTACAACCGCATCAAAGCGGAGGTACGGCAGATTGTCGCCGACGAGTTGCAGCGCATCCAGTCCGCCCCGGAACTGCAACACCTCTTGCAGAACAAGTAATACGCCATAGGCGAAAAAAGAAAATCCTTAACTCGGCTGGATGTTCAGACCGGGCTAAGGATTTCCTTTTTTTCGTTGATTGGCAATTGAATTACTGCATTGTTTTCTCCATCTTATACAGCAGATGGGGCATTTCCTTTCCATTGTATATGATGGTATGGCTACCGCAAGGCTTCATGCCAATGGTTTCAGCCACACGGATGGAGGGCGTGTTTTCGGGGCGGATGCTGCAATAGACCTCTTGCAGGCCCAGTTCCGCGAAAGCGTACTGCAGGCATCTTCGGGCGGCTTCCGTGGCATAGCCGTTGTGCCAATACGCATTGTCTAGGATGTAGCCGAGTTCCACCACTTCATTCCCGTATATCACGCTTTTCATCAGTCCCGCCTGTCCGATGAGCTTCTCTCCGTCTTTCAACACAAGGGCGAAATACCCGTAGCCGTCCTTGCGATAACGGGAGAACTGGCGGTTTATCCATTGCCGCACCTCCTTCTTGTCAAAGCCGTGTTCCCATGCGTACATGACTTCGGGCTTGCCCATAATGACGAGCAATGCACCCGTGTCCTTGCGGGTGATTTTACGGATGACGAGCCGTTCCGTTTCCATGACAATGAGCGACTCGGCGTAGGTCTTTATTTCCAATCCGTCGTCTTTCCATTCCTTGACCAGCTTCCGGACGGCATCATCCACCAGCCTGCGGTAAGCGTCATCGGGAACGGCTTTCAAATAAAACGTGTCATTGGTTTCTTTCAGCACCCAATCGGCTATGTCCTGCAAGTCCTTTCCTTCAGGGATGTAGTCCTTGTGTATCATGTACTCGTTGATATTGTCCTCCAACAGTTCCTCCATAGCGGTACGGGTGTCTTCCTCCAATTCCGAAAACGGGGTTTCCGCTACCTGAAAAATGTCGTTGTTCCATTCATCCGCTTCTTCATCGTCCTCTTCCGGCACACAAACGCCACGTTTCATGTCCAGCATCTCCTGCGCGAATTTCCCCGACTCCCTGTCCTTGTATTTCTTGGCATATTTTTCCAGCAGTTCCCAGTCCTGCCGCCTCATGGGGAAGCGGAACGCGGCGCGTTCCACCTCATTGCAGCGCATCATGTCCGCCTGTTCGTCCTTTGGAAGCGACTGGCATTCCTTGCAGACGTGCAGCGCGTGTCCTTTGCCCGTGAAGCTCTCGTTGGACTTGTGGCAGCCACATATCTTGCAGTAGTGTCCGCTGTGTTTCCTTTTCTTTTTCCCCATGTTATTTGTTGTCTTTCAATAAAGCCTTGCCTTGTTCGGTAAGACGGTATTTTTGCTTGGGATGTTTAGGCTGGTCAGGGTAGAGTGCTTCCACCAATCCGGCTTCCATAGACGGGTTAAGGTAATTGCCCAAGAAATTCTCCCTGTCCTTCAGTTCCATCATTCCCATCATTTCTTTCAGCGAGCAAGTGTTTTCTCCTATCAGTTCAATGAGCCGGACGATGCTTGCCGGGTACTTGTCGGGTACTTGCCGGGTACTTGTCGGGTACTTGTCGGGTGCTTGTCCTGCCGTTTCACCCTTGTAACGGAATAGCACCCATACGGAACTTCCGTCTGTGTGGAATTCCGGGTCGGGTATGCCGACATTGCGGCACTCGTCTATCATCAGTCTGATGCCGCGACCCCAGCTTTCCAACAACTCGCTTTTGTAAAGCACATTGGCTATGATGAGGTTGGGCGGCTCTGAACTGTGTCCGCCAAGCAGTTTTTCAAGGGTCATGTCAGGAGGGAACGCGCCGCTGCTCTCTATTTCCACTCGGTCGTCATAAATGGCGATGCCCACCGAACCGCCCGGACGGTGGTAGGCTCTGTGACAAAAGGCGTTGATGCAACATTCCCTCAATGCCTTATATGGGATGCTCAGCTTTTCTTCACGGTACAGTCCTTCTATTTTTCCCGACAAGGACAGATGCTTGAAAAAGAACGACATGGCGGCATCCAACAGCACGTAGATGTTTCCTTGCAGACGTTGATTGTCCATAAATTCCTCTTTGGTCGTGCCCCTGAACCTTGCCATTCGCAACAGGCATTGGGGATAATCATACAGGTTGCGCCCGAACAGCACGGCGGCGGCATTGTTCAGCTTCCCGTCATGCAGCAGGTCGAATTTTTCAAGGATGGCAGGTATTTCCTCGCGGATAGTGGTTTCCGGCAAGCGTCCGCAGTTGATTCCGGCACGTACCGCACCGATGATGGCATTCTCGTCGAGGTCGCTGATTTGCAGGTCGGGATTGGGCATCGCCTCCCAACTGTATTTGCCACCCCTTTGCATCAGCAGGTGGTTGTACTTGTCCTGCGACATGACGGATGTCACACTTTCTATCCGCTGGTAAGCCCTGCCTTTGTAAGTGAACGGGCGCATATAACGTTGTTCCTCCGCACATAAGGCGATGACCAGCTTGTCCGTTTCGGGAATACCCACGTATGAGACCGTTATCGTGGCAAACGGCTCGATTAGGCGGATGGCTTCCGCTATTTCCCGTTTCGTCTTGTCGCTCACCTCCTGACCGATGATTTTCCCGTTGTCCTTGACACCGAACAGCACCGTGCCGCCCTCGCCGTTGAGGAAGGCGCACAATGTTTCCATGCCGCGCTCCAACTGCCCGGTCGTCAGCTTGTATTCTGTCCGTCCTCCTTCATCGCCGGAGGCCAGTTTGCGTATATCGTCTATATGGGTTATATTCATACGTAATCGTTTGGAGGGCAAAAATAATCATTTGGTCGGCAGATACGAAATTTTGGAGCATTTTCTTACGTTTTGTTGTTGCTTGAGCAGGAAAAGAAACCGGGAGCAAGGAACTTCTATCCATCCTCCTTGCTCCCGGCCATGAATCGGACAGGAAAAAATTCATCTCTTACGTGCCCGTTCCCGCTCATCGTCTTTCACGATCCGCTCGTTCAGCTTTTCGGAAGCCCGGTCGAAGAAATAGGTGCGGCTGTCGTTTTTCCTACGCCGGATATCCACATAGGCGTTGTAGCACTGGCTGGCTTTCAGTTCCATGCCGAAGATTCGGGAGGAGTGGGTCATTAGTTCCTGGATGCCGGTTTCCCCACCGTTGATACATTTCAGGGTGTCCAGACCGTACAACAATTCCACCAAATCGGATATGCTGCCCGTCCAGCGTATCGGAGGCGCTTCGGCTGGAGGTGTCCCTGCCTTCTCTCCGGCTGGCACACGGGAAAAGGGCGGCAACGGATGGTATTCACGGGCAAGGAACCGTAGCATCTTACGCACAAAGGCAAGGGCCTTGTGCACATGAAGGTTCAGTTCATTTTCATGGCTCCTGCCCTGCAGGGCCTCATGGTATTGCAGTTCCGTTTCTGCGTAGCTCAGGGCGTGCACCGGGTGGCCGCTCCCGGACGGGGTGAGGCAGAGCTGGATGACCCTTTGGGTGAACTCATCGTAGGCCGTGCGTAACCCGGCGCGGCTCTCGGGATTGCTTATCAGACGGAAAAATTCGGTTTCCGTCAAAGTGAGATGTTCCATTTGTTCCTAATTTTTTGTTTTGTTCTTGAATGAATGTGCGCACATACATCCATAGGAGCAAATGGCAGTCCAATTATAGTGTCATGGGAATGAACTTATATGTAATTTATTGCAAATCAAACTATTAGCAGGTGAAAATTTGTTTTCAGGAAGAATGGACAATCCATTTCCCGTGTCCGATTTCTGGACAGGTGTCCGGTTTCCGTACACTACACCGCCTTGTCACTTCTTCGTCTGAATCCCATACAGGTCCATTTTCTCGTACAGTGTGCTCCGGCTTATACCAAGCAGCCTGGCGGCCTCTTTCCGGTTATGCCCGGCCTTTTCCAAAGCCTGGCATATCCGTATCCTTTCCATCTCTTCCCCTTTCAAAGTAACGTCAGGGTCGGAAGGCTTTTCCGCTTCCTCCAAGTTCAAGTCCTCCGCAGTCACCATCTCCCCTTGGGCAAAGAGCACGGCGGATTGAACCACCTGTTTCAATTCCCTCACGTTTCCCGGCCAGTCATGGGCCAGCAGCCGTTTCTTCGCCTCCGCATCAAAACCTTTTACCTGCCTGCCATGTTCTTGGTTGTAAAGTTCCCGAAAAAATCCGGAAAGCGGCAGGATGTCATCCGGGCATTCCCTGAGCGGGGGCACTGTCACGGTGTATTCATTCAGCCGGAAATACAAGTCCCGGCGGAAACGCCTTTCCGATATGGCTTCCTCCAGATTCTCATTCGTTGCAGTAATGATGCGCACGTTGGCTTTCCGGTCTTTTGTACCGCCGACAGGGCGGTAACGTCTGTCCTGTATGGCGCAGAGCAGCATCTGCTGCACGCCAAGGGGAAGGTTGCCGATCTCATCCAGGAACAGCGTGCCTCCCTCGGCTTCCGACCAATAGCCTTCCTTGCGTCCGTCCGCTCCTGTAAAAGCCCCCTTTTCATGCCCGAACAGGGCGGAAGCGGCAAGGTTCTCGGAAAGTAGCCCGCAGTCCACCGTCACGAACGGTTTGTCCGCACGGTCGCTCTGGGCATGTATCTTTTCCGCGATGTGTTTCTTCCCGGTTCCGTTCTCACCCCGGATCATCACGCAGATGTCGGCTTTGGCAAGGACATGAAGGCGTCCGAATACTTTCTGATAGGCTTCGCTTTCCCTCATGAACAGGGGCTCCTCATTAAATACCTGCCTTTTCTGCAAGGATTGGAGCATGGTGGGAAGCAGGTTGGTCAACAGCTTCTTGGGGATATAGTCTTCCGCCCCGGATTTCATGGAACGCACGGCGGTGGACACTTCCGCATAATCCGTCATGATGACGCAGGGATTGCGCTTCCCCTGTCGGCGCAGTTCCTCCAACAGCTTGATGCCATCGCCGTCGGGCAACTTTAGGTCGGCAAGCACAATGTCGTCATCGTCCATCGTGGCAAATAACTTTCGGGCACCCGCGCAATCTAAGGTACTCACTGTCAGGTATCCGTTTTCTTTCAAAAAATTGCAGACATACCCGCTGTACACGAGGTTGTCTTCCACTACGATAATCTTTCCCATTTCTTCATCTCCTTTCCGGCGGCTTTTATGATAGTTTCTCCTTGTTCCAACACGGCACGGACTGCGCAGGCGACCTCTTCGTCCGAGCGCGGTTCCTTATGGATGGCTTCATGTAACTTCTGCAAGGGCCGTTCCGTCCGTATCACCATCCATGAGCTTCTGAGGTGGTGTATCCAGCCGTTCAAGGCGGTCATGTCTTTCCTTTCGGATGCCTTCCGGACTTCTTCCATGTCTTTCTCCGTTTCGGCCATCAGCTGCTCCAAGGTGTTCCGCTTGTCACCGAAGGCCAGCAAGGCGGAAAAGTCCGGTTGCCGGTTCCGTTTTTCACGGATGCAACGCCGCGTCACTTCCATCAGCTCGTCTATGGAAAATGGCTTGGGGAGCAACCCGGAAAATCCGGCTTCCATCAGTTCCTCTTCTGATACGTAACCGGCCGCAGTGGCTGCCACTATGGGAAGTTCACGGGAATTGCCGATGTCGGACATGCGCAGCAGTTCCAGAATCTCGTAGCCGTTCGCCTCCGGCATTCTCAAGTCTGTTATCAACAGGTCATAATCCTTGCCCCGTATCCTGTCAGTCAGCTCGGCCAAGGTGAGGCAGGTGTCGCACGACACGCCGCCTTGCAGGTACATCTCGCGCATCAGGCGGAGCGTCACCGGATCGTTGTCTATGGCCAGCACGGAACATCCGGCCAGTGACGGGCGGACATCCTCCGCTTTCTCTCCTTCCGGGACTTCTTCTGCCCTTGGCAGCGGCAGGACAACGGTAAAGCGGCTACCCTTGCCCGGTTCGCTCTCTACGGAAGCGGAACCTTGCATCAGCTGTACGAGATTGCTCACTATGGCAAGACCCAGTCCGAAGCCGTCCTGTGTCACGGCATTGCCCAGACGCTCGAAGGGGGCGAAAATCAGTTCCTGCTTTTCTTTCCGGATGCCCGTCCCGGTATCCTCTACAGACAGGATGAACTGTCCGTCCATGTAATCCGTATGGAGCACGATACGCCCGCTGCGGGTAAACTTGACCGCGTTGGAAAGCAGGTTGCTTCCGATGCGCAATATGCGTTCCTTGTCGCCGCCCAGCACCTCTGCCGTCCGGTTGTCGGTCACGAATTCGATTCCTTTGGCTTCTGCCAAAGGGGCGAACTCCGTTTCCAGCACGGCGGCCACCGACTCGGAGCGGAACGGGCGTATATGCAGCTTTTCTTTATGGATCTCCAGCCTGAAAAATTCCAGCAGTTCGGTGGTCATGGCAGTCATGCGGCTGGCGGATTCGCGCACGGTTAATATGTGGCGCACCCTATCTTCCGGGGCTTCATCCCGGAGCAGGAGTTCAGCATTACCGCTTATCGCTGTCAGAGCCGTGCGCATTTCATGGCTGACGGTCTGCATCAGGTTATGACGGAATTGCAAAAGCTGACAGTTCTTCTTATCGCTTGCCTGCAATTCGTCGATAAGTTCTTCGCGTTTTTTCTTTTCGCTATGATTACGCCGGATTTCCCGGTGGATGGCGATATGGGACAGGCCCAAAAGGAGGATGGCGGCGGACATGGTAAAGATGAGCAGGAGCGTAGAGCGGTTTTGCGCTTCCAGAATCTTGTATTCCCGCTGTAAACAAGCCTCTTGCGCCTGCCGGTCCAGATGCTTGATGAGGTGGTTCAGCCGGGCGTTCAAGGCAAGATTGTGGGCGTACAGGCTGTCGGCGCTGGTTTCCATCTCTTCTGTTCCTTCCTGCTGCATGGCAATCAGGCTGTCGCTGAATGCGTGCAGTTCCCCGGCAGAAGGCAATACGCGGACGGTTTTCTTGGCGCCCAACGCTCCCAGGAGATTGTCCCTTCTTTTCCTCACGGTACGTATGCGGGTGGCACGTTCCGCCACTTCGGGAAGGTGGTTGACCAGAATGCTGTCCGCTGCATCCTGCATCCCAATGGCTTCCACGACACGGAACAGGTGCGTTTCCTTGTCGGCAAGCAGGTGCAGGAGCGTATCAATCTGTCCCGGACGCACATGCTGCCTGCACCGGGGTTTCAAGGCCAGCAGCAGGCTGTCCGTGGAAAGGCGTTTCCGGCGATAGTATGCCGTATCCGTATTTTCCTGGCTGATCAGGCTCTCGCCCAGCAGGGAAAGCTCGGTGATGTGAAGCTGTGCGGCATGGATGTCGTTCCGTACCGATTGCAGGTCATGTACTTCGGAATCTATTTCCCGCATCCGGCCACGCTCATGGATAAGGATGACCACCATTCCTGCGATGACGGCCAGCAACAGGAAGTTCCCGGCAAATATCTTTTGTGTCAAGGATACTTTCATTGCTGATCTGTTATATGTTTTGGATGCCACGCATTCATAAAATGGAATGCACGCTGTTCCTAGAAATGGCAAAAGTAGAAATTATATGCAATAGACTGTCTTGAATTTCTGCAATTGTGTTGCGGCTTATGAATAATTGGCATTTTGGAACGATTAGAAACAATTCGAAATGCGTTCGATTGGTGTTGAAAATAGATTTTCGGGGTTATTAATAAGATACGACAAAGCCCTTGCCCGGTCGATCGGGCAAGGGCTTAGCCGCTATAAAATTGCTGTATGAGGCTTGACAGGATACCTGTGGTGTTTATTTGTTCATACCCAGTTCCAGGCGTTCTATATCTGAAATTCCACCATCTGGGCTTGCCACTACCAACAAGCAGCCCCTAGTACCCACGTTGAGGTATGATATGCTGAACCGGTTGATGCCATGGAGGGTGCGTAAGGTCTTGCCCACTATGCCATTCCCTAGGACTGGACTGCTATTCCATATGCTCAGATAGCCTAACTATAATTATAATGAAGAGTACCTGATTCAATATAAAGTTTCATATTGTTTGGCGATATGTCGCCAAGTATAATTTTTTTCGGCTAACTGTTTCAAAACATCACCATTCAGATTATTTTGTGATAGGATTTCTACAAGCTGCTCTACATTAGAGAAATAATAGGCCTGATTGTACGTCGTTTCACGATTATAAACCACATCATAGGCAATAATTGGATGTCCGAAAAACATTGCTTCAACTAACGATGGATTGGTACCACCAGCACTATGACCATGCACATAAACAGCTGCATGAGAACGTAGTGTGAACAGCGTATCTAAATCATAGATAGAATCCAATAACTTAATGTTCACTATACCGGTGTATCTCTTATGAAGATTTTGGGCATAAGGACTATGTTTCCAGTTTCCAATGAACACTAACTTCTTACCCGATTGCTCAAATGCTTTAAGAGTCAGGTGGCAATTATTTTCAGGTTCTATACGGCAAACGGTAATGGCATATTTTTCATCTTTAAGCCCATATTGTTCTAATACTGCTTGCTGTTTTTCTTTAGTGACATTCCGCATCACGTGGTCACCCCCGTATGCAATGAGTTCCGAAGGCTGGTGATAAGTTTCTGTCACATAATCTTGTATGCCCTTATTGTCGGCTATCACCACATCGGCATTCCGCACGGCACAGGCTTCCGAAAGGCGCAAGAACCGTCTTGCCCATTTGCCCCATTTCTCCCTGCGGTGTTCAAGTCCGTCTATGTTCACCACAATCTTGCTTTTGCTCAACAGTTTGAGGATTGGCAGGAAAATGCATCCCGATGTGCCCAACACCAAAATCGTATCAAACCCTCTTACGGCACGCATCATCGATAAGATGTCGTAGGGGATGCTTGAAATGCCATTTGCATGCAGTCCGATGTATTTCAAGTCGCATCCTTTGTATTCCTTGCGCCTATCTGGCATATCTGCACTGCTGCAAAAGATGGTGTAATGGATGCTTGGCGAGCTGTTCTCACCAATGATGTTTTCAACGAGGGATTCAAAGCCTCCATAATTAGCTGGGACACCTTGAATGCCGACAATAGCAATATTCATTGAATGATAGGTATATATAACTATAAATTATAAAAGAATAATCGTAGAATAATGGATAGAAGATACACAGAATGGAGGTTATCTCTCACTCGCTTAGTATATCTGCGATGTGGGTAACCATTCCTTCTTCGCTGAATTGCTTGGAATATTCATATGCCTTTTCTGCCAAGCTGATATAGGTCTGTTCATCGGACAAGATAGCCCTGATGCATTCGCTTATGCTGTTTAATTCCTGGACATCTATTTTAAATCCGTTTAACCCATCTTCCACCATTTCGGCTATGCCTCCAAGGGTGGGCACAATCACAGGCAAACCTGCTGTCATCGCTTCAAGGGCAGTGAGACCGAAAGTCTCAATGGCTAGCTTTGGATTCGTTAAGTTAACCACAACAGAGGTGGAACAATAGAAAAGGGATACTTCTGTTTGGCGGGAATGTATCGTTAAATTATTTAACGTTTTTTTTGGGAGGGGTAAAATGGACTTCATGTATTTGTCCACATTCTCTTGCGTGTCGTTGATTACAAGCGTGAAATTGAACTGCGGCAACCGACGGGCTAATTCAATAAACTCGCGTGTACCTTTGTATTCTTTCAACGAGGAAAGCATCAATACATTTTTGCGTTCAAAGGCTTCCGTGGGTATGGGATGCAATTTGTTCACAAACTCTTGCGGCAGGGCGTTAGGCACGATCTCTACACCTTCTTTTCGTTTCAGGAACGATGCCTGATAAGTCGAGACGCAGATGATGCGATGTGCCAACCGCTGCATCATCCATGCCAACACCTTGTAGAAAGCACCTTTTACAAAGGCATTCTCGTGATAGTGATATATGACACGTTTGCCCATTATACGGCCTGCTAGGGCGGGGCCAACGGGGAGCAAAGTGTTTATGTAGAACACGCAATCTTTGCAGAAGAGGTAACGGAAAGCGAAGAAAAAGGTGTACAGTTGCACGGCAATGTATCGCAGCATGGTGGTCACCGCATTCCTCCTCAAGAAGGAGTAACGGTAGTGGTGTATCTTGAGGCCAGGATATTGCTCCAAATCGTCCAAAACACCACCATAGGAGGTTATTAAGTCCACCCGATGTCCGCGATGGAGTATCCCTTTGAGTACCATGTGTAATACCTTAGGGCTGCCGCTGTAGTCGTTATAAAGGTGGAAACAGACTATATATTTCATTGTATATTATTTAATCGTTGTACTTTTACATAAAGTTTCAACATCAAGGTGCGGAATAAGACCGAATGTTCATTAGTCTCAAAGACCGAGAAAAATGTTCCGCCCCCACACCTTTACATCAGAAACCGGATAGTTCAATGGGCTTTTGACAATGATGGTTCACGATGTATGGATGTTGTTCAATAAAAAAGTTTATGACCATGACTTACGTTGGAATCGATGTCAGCAAGGCGACTTTTGTTGTCGCCTAATTCGTCCGCCAAGACCGACAGGACGAGAAGATTCAAGAACACGGTAAAGGGTGTCCATTTCTATTTCAATGAGTTATGTAAAAATTCCAGCGACTGTAATTTCCAGTTGCTTAGATTATTTTTGGGGTTGCTTGCTTGCGGGATAAGTACTTCATTGTCTTTCACTAGCGAGCTATGTAGTCCCAAAATTTCGAGCAGAGTGTGGATGCGCGAGTTTTGGTTTTGGCGATCTGTTGACTTGAATCGTTCAAATACCGATACTTGCCGACCGAAAATATACGAGAAGATGGTTGCGTGAAAAGAATCTGTACATACCCATTGTGCCATCTTTACCAGTGTGAGGAACTCGTTCGGGCCGATGTCGGAGAGCTGCAGGTCGGCTTGCAGGCTGTTCATGCGGTTGAACATTTGCAAGTTCACCACCTTGCAGCCCAGCTTGTCCTTGAGGCGGTCGATATAGGACTGATGCACATTACTGCCTAAGAAATAGCACAGTATATACCGCTCTCCCTCCAATTGTTCGACAGGGGCCGTAAGACTGTTCCAAACAGCTGGCTCCACCATCAGGGTCGGGTCCAACACTACTGGCACTTTCCGCCCCGTGATGCTTTCGATTATCTGTGCTCCTTGCTGTTCGCGACATGAGATATGGTTAATCTTGCGCATAAGGGCGGCTTGCTCCTCCCCGACTAAGGCTGCATTGTCGATGCCCAAGCTCGGGGCGTAGGCCACAGTGCGGATTGAGCAGCCAGCAGGAAGGAAATTGATAAAAAATACAGGATCATAGAGCAACGGACTCCATATCTGGTCACTGCCGCATACCAGCACATCATATTCTGCGGCCAATGTAGCCAGCTGGCGGCGGTTGCGATAGGTGGTGGGCGTCAGCGGCAGATATTTCTCCTCAAAGGCATTGAAACGCCCATACTGCTGGTTGCGGGCCAACAGATAGGCATACTTGCCCGAGAGCCTGGGCACATGCTTGAGTAGCCCCCATTGCAAGTCTTCGACCATCGGTCGCACTTTCCACAAAGGGTGGCCCGAATATTCGTCGTAGTCGATAATCTGGCAGTTGTAGCCAGCATCAGCGATGAAGCGAGCCATGGCAAAGGCCTGCAGCGAAGATCCCATATTAAATCCAGCCCTGCGTGTGAGGATTCCTATTTTCATTTTAGTCTGCATTGTATTTCTCGTATCAAGTTGATTACCCACATTGGAGTCAACCGCTGGAACATTGTCTGTTTCAGTCCATAATTTGTTACCATATAAGCATAGCCTTTTTCTTGAACCAACTTATAAGCCTTGTCACGCATTTCTGGCTTCGGTTCGGCATTTCTTAACCTTATATCGCCTTGAATAGCCGATTCAACAGGATATTGGTGGCATTCGATCTGTTCTTTTATGGCGTTTAGCAATTGTCTGCCAGCCTCGGTGTTGCACATCACGAGGTTAAAGCCATATTTTCGAGCTTTTTTCAGTTCAGGGTGACACTTTTCGGCATTCCAAAAGTCACTCAGCGTTATATCACCCACTCGCTTAGATTGCGCAAAAGCGCAAGTATAGCACGACATTCGGTTGAAATATCCTATATGGAACGCATGACTGTAATAGTCATCACCTAACAGAGAATAAATGCTTTTACGCTGCTTGAAGATATATTTTGTATAAGTGCGCCATCCCGATAGTTTCTTTGCTCGGAATTTGAAATCTGTAATTTGCTCACTATAAACAGTTTCGAGATGTTTGATATGCAGTTTGAACAGCATTGGGCTTGGCACACCGTGGCACACGAGGTCGATAGTAACAAGATTGGCAAATGGCTTACGCAAAAATAACCGTAATCCTGCAATCTGGCACGGAGTGCCAGAGTAAAGCACACGCAGCCCATTTTTCAAGTCATCTCTTACTTGCCTGAATGTTAAGCCAATATCGCTCTGCATATATTTTGAACCTCTTGTCTGTTTTAGAGTTTCAATGTCAGAGATACGGCTATGGCGAGCAGCAAGACCATCGCCATAGACTACACCATATACCACTCCGCCATCTTTGAGGAATTGACGAGCAAGCAAGTAGAATATACCGCCCGATGTCGATTCCATTAATTCGGCATTATTCCGGTTCCATGCAGCATACACCATTTTGGGGGTAGTATGATACAGTGATGCGATATTTGTTTCTTGAGTTGGACAAGCGCGCTCACATAGTCCGCAATCCACGCATTTTTCGGTATCAATGTGCGGGTAAATGAAACCCTCGTCATTGTGGCGCATCGTTATTGCTCTATGCGGACAAATTTGTGCGCAACTTTGACACCCGTAACAAGCCGATGCCGGCTTGTCAGTAAAAACATGTTCTCTCATTTTGGGCTTTTAATTCAGATTGTAGCAAGAAATATTTAGTAGTTGCAAACATCATAAGTATAGCCCACCACACATATACATTTCTGATTTCAGCCATCAATACCACTAAAAAAAACAGCGTTTCGATGGAAATAGGGCGTCTTATACAGCAAGCGAATACCAAACATAAGGAAAATATATATTGCATGAAGCCATAATCGCTCATGCCGCCAATCATCTGCTTAGTTCCCCATTTGTCGGCTTTTTGACCGGTGTCGATGCCTTGTCCTATCCATGTTTCCTCCTCCGTTAGGTCGAAATTCTCTATTGTGTAAACGTATGGCAGCACTCGTGCTGAGGCACTAAGGTCGGCTTCTTGAATAGCCTCGCGGTCGAGCGAAACGGCGGCATTGAGAGTGTTGTAGGCTCGGTGCAACGGTTGATAAGGTATGAGTGGAATCGCCGACCAGAGGGCGACAAAGAGAATAATTACGACTATAACGAATCGCTTGCGGATAAAGAAAAGTGAGGTGATAACCAAGATCATCATCGCCGTGCCGCTCTGCATGGTGAGCATCGTAAACAGGTAGCACAGAATGAGGATGCGCTCATTCTTACATAATCTTTTTATTGTTACCTGATCCTTGCCCCAGAGGCATTGGAGCAGACGAAGCAAAACGATGAAAGCTGCACCCATTATACGAGCAGCGTGCGATGGCTCGCACGCAAGGGAATTGGGTCTGCCAAATTTTACAATCGATACGGCTTGGTTGAAAATGAGCATATTGTTTATGCCCATCAAGCTCAACAATTGCTGGATGACAATTACAATAGTGTAGGCAATTATTATTCCTCTTACAAGAGTATAAAAATAATCAATGGTAAATATATCTCGTCGAGAGACCAGATTGTAAAAGCATATGAATGCTAAGACGGCAGCAAAGCGGTAAACAACGGTCTCGAACCTGAAAGAATCTATATTGAATATAATAGAAACACTCAGGGTCATTAAATAAAGTGCACCCCACAATACGGCCTTGGTAAACTGTAACCCGCAATAGAGCATTACCAATGCCATGAACAGCATAGCGGCAACTTTTATAAAACTGGTTTCATAGCCCTCGATACCTATAAGTTGTACGCTCATGAGCGATAAATAGGCAGCAGCTATGAAGCGCACAACACGGAACTCGCGCGAGAGACTTACATCGGATGGGATAATGAAATTTGTCATGCTTTTGATTATTGGTAATGCTGCACCTTAAAGCGCTATAGCGAGGTATTGCTTTGAGCGATCTATCAAGGCCTTCAGCTGTGGCTGGTAATAAATGCTTGTCGGCAGAGGAATAGCGTCAAGAGGGGTGGATACGGATATTATATTACCTTGCAAGCCGAGGTTTGAAAGTAGAGTGTAGATACGGTCGTTGGTTTTGGCCAATGGAGTAACACAGGTGAGAAACCTTGTACCAAAGATTATGGCAAAAGCGGTGCCATGGAATGAGTCAGTTATGAAGAGCCGTGTATGGCGTATCAGTCCCAGCCACTGGCGCGGTCCCACATTGCGTAATTGCAGTACCCCGGAGGTGGTGCATACGTTGTAATCTGCATTCACTAACACCACCTTGCAGCCCATCCTCTTTGCTTGCCCCATAGCGAGAGAGAGCAGCCGTGGGTTGTCGCGCAAGCTGTATACGAGCAGATAGTCGCCGTCGATCGTTGAGTCTTCGCAGGCTACTGCGGTCCATTCATCTGCCGAAAGGAGGAACACAGGATCCAGCACAACAGGCACTTCGCGGCCTGTAATCTCCTTGACAAGATGGCTACCGCTTTGCTCGCGGGTTGAAATATGCTCGTAAGAGCTTAGATAAGTGCGGTAGGTCTCTTTCACCGCCTCAGGCAACTGCTGCACACCGAAACTTGAGGCGTAGGCAATGCGCTTTTTCCCCGCAGGGGCGAACGAGAGCATATATGGCTCGTTTTCAAAGGTCATATTAGGGTTCCATATCTGGTCGCTGCCGCTGACATATATGTCATAAAGGGGCGGATTGTCGCTCAATTCTTTTGCCGAACGAAAAGTGGGCGAATATTTGACCTGGTTATTGAACTCACGGTATCGACGCTCCCGCAGCCTGATTTGTTTGTCTTTAAGCATCGCAAGTAACCGGGTTATACGTAATTTCAGTAAGATGAAAAGTGGCTTAATGCTCGACTGCCTGAATTTGAACTTGTAGCCGATGTGCGATGGGCGAAGCAAGTCGATCACTTCGCAATCGTGCCCCATGGCTGTGACATAACGCCACAAAGCATAGCACTGCAAGCAAGCCCCATAATTGACTTCCGACTTGTGGATGGTGATTATGCCTATTTTCATTGCTTTACTTCGATTTCTAAAATTGGGTCTTTGTAAACCTTGTTCATGAACTCTTGATACTTGCCAAACATATTCTCGGCATCGTCGTCAATCCAAATAAATGTGTTGATGTTCTTGTCAGAAATATAGCGATCCAAATATCTGTACCCATATTGCCACAGCTGTATATGCTTGTAAACCGTCATACCATTGTTGGCAATGTGCAACAGTCGCAGCAAGGCTTTGATGCTGTATGCGAAGATATTTCTTGCATTGCACCGATAGTTGAGAGAGCGATACACACTGCCTAAGTTCTTCAGTGGCGGTTCTTGCGTAGCTTTACGGCGCATAGTGGCTCGCTGCGATTTCTGCATTTCGACAGATTTGTCGGAGATAATTCTTTTGAGCTTAACTGATAGTATGACACCTTGTAATTCACCTCTTTTTAATGCCGAAGAACGATTGGAAAAATGCAAATTTTCTTTGCTTACCGTAAGTATTTTGCAATCATGTGTCAATATTGTAACCTCCTCGATTAAGACCGACATGCTGCAGCCAAAGCATCCTGCATTGCCATATGTGGCTGCAGCCACAGTGCCTGGGAGGTTGACAAGTCCAAAAAAACCACCGTAACCTTTCGCGACACAGTCTTTTGCTAACCTTGCAACAAGTACCCCACAATCGCAAATAATATGGCTGTCAGTTTCCGTTATATTATTAAGATTGAGTGTCGAGATAGCTGCAATCGGGCTGTATTGACTAGTGAAAAAGCAGTTGGAAGTTGCTCCGATGGTAACAAAAGGAATGCCGTTCTGATAAAAGAAGCGAGCTGCGTCTTCTAGTTGCTTCAAGTTAGTGGGCTTGATGAAAAATTTACATATTCCACCAGTCTTTATCCATGTCTTCTTACTTAGCAGCACATTGGCATCATAAGTTATGTTATTGTCGTCTAAGAATTTTGTTATCATACAGTACTTTTATTTTCAATTTTATGCTTCTTCTCTCGGCTGAAGAAAGCCCGATTAAAAAACCAAATACAACCACTGTAAGCATTGAAGCGGTAACTACTGCAATGGCAGAATTAATAGCTTCGTCTAGTATGTAGTAAAGCACTATTGGTATTACAGGTGAAACTATGGTTAGTGCCATCATAGGGGCCATGACACTCTTTAAGTAAGCCCTAACAGACATCTGCAACAAACGCTTCATAAATATAAACCTTGAAAATTGTGCTATTGTCGCCATACATATAGACACATAGAACACTGCTTCGGGGGCATACCCCAAACGTAGACAAACATAAGCCACTGGCAAAGTCAATATAGTAATCCCCCCAGTCACAATCTGATACCATTTCACGCGGCCTGTTGCAGAAACTGCCGCTTGGAAAGGGTAGCTGATGGTTTCAATCATGATTGTCACCAGCACCAAGCGTGTGAACAGTATTGTATAGTCGGGCACTGTGCCGAGCCACAACTTCAATACCATAGGAGTTTCCAACAGTAGCGGTAATGTGAACAGCAGCGTAAGCATATAACAGATGCGCGAAGAGCTGAACACGAGCGACATCATGGGTTGCAGGTCGCCTGTGGCATACAACTTGGTGATTTGAGGTCGGCAGGCAGTGTAGAAATTGTTAACAAATTGGTTGACGGCTGAATGCACTTGGTAGGCGATACCGCGTGCAGCATTCACAGCCGGGCCGAAGAAGATGTTGAGCAATATATTCAGCCCTTGTCCCCTTAGCAGCCCCGACAGTGTGCCTATCACAATCCAGATGGAATAGTTGAAAAACTCGCGGAACATCGCTTTGTCCCAAAAGAAGGAAAACCGAGCTGCGGGATATTTAATCCGACAATAGGCATAAAACGATAATGTCACGGCAGCATTAAGCGCAAATATAAGGTACCCGTATAGTTCAAGCTTGTCTATCGATGTGAGGTCGAGGATATATACGATGCCCAAGTTGATACCTATCTCGACAATGCTAATGTAAGCATAAACGTCCATCTTTTCGTAGGCTATCACCATAGACTTGTAAGGGATGGAAAACATATTGGCGATAAAGCTCAATATCGAGAAATGATAGACCATCAGCCCAGCATCCATCCTGTCGGGAGGTATCACCAATTTGGCTTTTACAAACCACAATCCCAACGACTCGGCAAACAGCAAAACAATCAGTGACAGCATGGCAAATGCCACCACCGATAGCCGGAAATATTTACTTAGCTTGTCCCAATTTTGTTGTCCTATTTCGTAGGCAAAAAAACGGCTCGTGCCGCCCGAAACTGTGGCTGTGAGGAATGAAAACATCGACACGAACCCTGCTATGACATTGTAAATACCGAAGTCTTCTATGCCAAGCACTCGAAGAATGACGCGTGAAATGTAGAGAGTGGTAAGCATTATAAGCGTCATTCTGATGTACAAAAAAAATGTATTTTTCAATATGCGCTTGTTGCCCATGGCTCTGTTTGAATCTAGCATATTTGATTAATATAAGTAGATGTTGATTTTTAGGTTATATTAAGGAGTTATCACTCCGCCCCCTCCGGTTCCCCCGTTTTCGGGAAGAGCAACGCTCCGTTAGGAGTTAAGTCGATATTAAGTCAATGAGAACCGTATACACAGAGGTATTGGCTTAACTACTTAACTCCTCAAAAGATAATATCATTTAATTCTTGCGACTTACTTATATGCAATATAAAAGCACTAAACTCAACCATCACGCGGTAAAAAAAAATAATATGAATAATATAAAAGATAAGGTGAACGAATCACCGTTTTGAATACATCTCTACGTAGTAGCGCTGATAATTGCCGGAGGTTACGTTGTCTAACCACGGCTGGTTTTCGAGATACCATCGGACTGTGCGCTCTATGCCTTCTTCGAATTGTAGGCTCGGTTGCCAGCCTAATTCTTCTTTTAGCTTGGTACTGTCAATGGCGTAGCGTAGGTCGTGGCCTTTACGGTCGGTTACGTAAGTGATTAGGTTCATGTCCTCGCTCTCTTGACGGCCCAGCAGACGGTCAACTGTATTGATTACCACCTTGATGATGTCTATATTTTTCCACTCGTTGAAACCTCCGATGTTGTAGGTGTCGGCTATGCGGCCCTTGTGGAAGATTAGATCAATGGCACGGGCGTGGTCTTCAACGTAGAGCCAGTCGCGCACGTTTTCGCCTTTGCCGTAGACTGGCAATGGGTGGCGGTGGCGTATATTGTTGATAAACAAAGGAATTAGCTTTTCGGGGAATTGGTAGGGGCCGTAATTGTTTGAGCAGTTTGTTACAATCGTGGGCATGCCGTAGGTGTCGTGGAATGCCCGCACGAAATGGTCGCTGCTTGCTTTCGAGGCCGAATAGGGGCTGTGGGGATTGTATTTGGTGGTTTCTTTGAAGAAATCATCACCATATACCTCGTGCATCGAAATTTCGCTCTTAACCCCCTTGGGGTGAGTTAGTTCCAGTGCGCCATACACCTCGTCAGTCGAAATATGATAGAAACGCTTCTTCTCGTAACCTTCCGGCAGTGATTCCCAATACACCTTTGCAGCTTGCAGCAGTGAGAGGGTGCCAAGCACGTTGGTGCGGGCGAAGGTGAACGGATCCTTGATTGAGCGGTCAACATGGCTCTCGGCGGCGAGGTGGATTATGCCATCTACATGGTAAATCGCCATCAATTCCTGCATCTTTTCAAAGTCGCAGATATCGGCTTTCACGAATGTGTAATTCGCTCTGTCCTCAATGTCCTTGAGGTTGGCGAGGTTGCCGGCGTAAGTGAGTTTGTCGAGATTGATGATGTGGTAATCGGGATATTTGTTTACCAGCAGCCTAACAACATGGCTGCCAATAAAACCGGCACCGCCGGTAACTATTATATTGCGTTTAAATTCCATTTTTGTTTCAATTAAAAATTATTTTACGACTCCCATGTTACTCATGCACTGTTTCAACGAGTCGGTCCAGTATGGTATTTTCAGGCCAAACGTTTGCTTGATTTTTGTCTTATCGAGCACCGAATAGGCAGGACGCTTCACTGCGCTGGGAAATTCGTCGCTGTGGCACGGCTCGATGTCGCATGACGTGTTACCGGACAGTGTGGCAATCTCCTTGGTGAAGTCATACCATGAGCACACGCCCTCGTTGCTGAAGTGGTAAATGCCCGTCTTGCTATATCCGATGTGGGGATTTTCAGCAGAATAATCAGCCAAAACTGCCTTGATGGCCAATGCAAGGTCGTAAGCGTAGGTCGGCGTGCCTGCTTGGTCGAACACCACCTTCAACGACGGCTTAGTGGATGTCAAGTTCAGCATCGTTTTAACGAAATTATACCCGAACTCCGAGTACAACCAAGCCGTGCGTAGTATCACATAGTCGCAACCGGCTGTCATCACATTTTGTTCACCCTCAAGTTTCGTCTTGCCGTAGATACCAGTAGGAGTTCCTTTTTGCTCCTCGCGACACGGTGTGTTGTAAGGGTCACCACCAAATACATAGTCGGTAGAAACATGCACGAGCAATCCTCCGACCTCTTTCATTACACCTGCCAATATTCCCGGTGCGACGGCATTGAGTTTGAGACACAAAGCTTCTTCACTTTCAGCTTTATCGACATTAGTATAGGCGGCACAGTTCACTATGCATCTCACGTTATTTGTTGCTACAATTTTTCTCACTGCAACAGCATCGGTTATGTCGAGAATGATTGTTTCCACACCCTCGGCACCAACTACGTCGGTGAAAATATAACGGTCATTGCTGTGAGCCGACACCCGCCGCATTTCGTTGCCCAGTTGCCCGTTAGCCCCTGTTACTAAGACATTCATATATAGGTGTTATTTAAATGGTTCGTATGTAAAAGGTGTTTGAAAATCACAAAGCAGTGGATGTCTGGCGTCTTTTTCGCTCAAGATGGCGTGATCGGTGGGTATGCGCCAATCTATCCTAAGGCTGTCGTCAAGTATGCTAATGCCACCGTCTGCCTCCGGGTGATAGAAATTGTCGCATTTATATTGGAAAACGGCCAAGTCGCTAAGCACCGCGAAACCATGGGCAAACCCGTGTGGGATGAAAAATTGAAGATGATTTTCCTCGCTCAATTCCACAGCCACGTGCTGGCCATATGTTGGAGATCCTTTACGTATATCAACAGCCACATCTAATACCCGACCACGCACGCACCTCACTAACTTTGCCTGCGTGAAAGGCGGACGCTGGAAATGTAATCCGCGCATCACGCCGTAGCTCGACTTACTCTCATTATCTTGCACAAACTGCATTGGACACACCTTTTCATCAAATTCCCGCTGCGAGAACGACTCGAAAAAATATCCACGTTCATCGGTAAATATGCGTGGCTTGATTACGACCACTCCATCTATTGCAGTTTTGATTACTAGCATGTTTCTATTCCAAATTATCTTTCCCGGTAGTTTCCACTTCTTTCACCACTTTCAACAGATATTGGCCATATTGATTCTTTATCATAGGCTTGGCCAATTCTTCCATACGGTTCTTATCAATCCACCCTTTACGGAAAGCTATACCCTCAAGACAGGCAATCTTCAGCCCTTGACGCTTTTCGATTACTTCAACGAAAATTGAAGCATCGGCGAGCGAATCGTGAGTGCCAGTGTCGAGCCAAGCAAAGCCACGGCCAAGGGTGGTAACCTTCAGGTCGCCCTGTTGCAGGTAAGCCTGATTCACCGATGTGATTTCAAGCTCTCCGCGGGCTGACGGTTTTATATTCTTCGCTATTTTTACCACACTGTTCGGGTAAAAATACAGCCCCACGACGGCGTAATTAGACTTCGGCTTTTGAGGCTTTTCCTTGATGGAGAGGCAGTTGCCGTTGGCATCAAATTCGGCAACACCATAACGCTCCGGGTCGTCCACCCAGTAGCCAAACACCGTTGCATTGCCGTCTTTTTCTGCATGCTCCACAGCACCTTTCAACAAAGTCGAAAAGCCTGTGCCGTAGAAGATGTTGTCGCCAAGCACAAGGCATACTGAATCGTTGCCTATGAACTTCTCACCTATGATGAAGGCTTGAGCCAACCCATCGGGCGATGGCTGCTCGGCATATTCGAAATGCACCCCATAGTCGCTACCATCGCCAAGCAAACGCTTGAACCCAGGCAAATCCTGAGGAGTGGAAATGATTAAAATTTCCCTAATGTCGGCAAGCATAAGCACCGAAATCGGATAGTAAACCATCGGTTTGTCATATATAGGCAACAATTGTTTGCTAACACCTTTGGTAATAGGGAACAATCGTGTACCAGACCCTCCCGCAAGTACAATTCCTTTCATCTTAGTATTTTCAATTTTTATTTGGTTTAATATCAACAATGTTATTGACAAACGTACTCCATCTCCCCAAAAGTTCCTTACCCTTATCCAGTTCTTCTTTGGTGTAAAAAGCACCTAAAAAATACTTACCGCAATCATCTTCCTTATCTGATAAAAAGAATTCAAAATCACTACCTGAAAAATCGTTCTTTCTTAATGTTATGTCTGAAATACCCAATCCTTCCAAATATCGGCGATTTTCATAACAAAGAGGAAGAAGTTCTCGACGCAAATTATTCAACAGGCTGAATTCCTCCATTAGAGATTTCATCTTGGGATGAAACAACCCATTATAATAGAGCATTACCAATTCATATCTTGAGAGCGTTGCTCTTACAAAAGTTGCATACTTATATTGCTCGTCTTTTCCTAACCATGCGTTTTGTTTAATAAATTTAAGGATAGTATATAGATGTCTAAAATAATGGTCGAATACAGTAGTCGTATAGTAATCATTAAAAGCACATTTCCCTTTTTCCTGTAAAACTCCACATAAACCATTTACTTTTTTATGTGTAGGTTCAATGTAATGTTTGCATACATGAAAAGCATAATAGAATAAGTTGCGACCACGATATTCGTTTTGAATAATTACATCTTTTGAGATTTTTCCAAGATCATTGGGGTTATCCTCTGTTATAGACTCCTTATTCGAATTCATAACATACAAATCATTCACTATACTTTGCTGTAGTTCCAACATATTGAAAAAGGTGTTTTCAAATCGTTGCAGCCGCAACGTCTCGTTTTGAGAAGAGAATTCCATTCGTTGAGACTCCAACTCTTTCCGCTGCATGCTTAATTCATAACGTTGCAAAACAAACGTAACAATCATACCTGCAAACGCAAACGCAGATATAAGGGCATTTACAGCACCAAAACTATCGCCAAATAATGCTGGTGGACAATCATTCTGACTTGTTGGGAAAAAACTTAAATTCTGCGATAAATACAATGTCAAAATGAATCCACCGATACAAATTAAAAGACATAACCCTATGGTTATAAACCACCATTTCCCAGCACAAGGCTCTTTAATTTCACCACTTGTCCCCATTGATTTTGTAATTTAGTTATCCTCTTTAACATCTCCAACTTATGTAAGTCTGATCCTACATAATTATACATCTTTTTCTTTTGAAGAACTTTTGCTCGTACTTGGACATCTTTCCCATACATGCCTAAAAGAGAGAACAGGTTGAGTTGAAATTTCACGTTTATGGATTTCAACCATTGATAGTGTTCGTCGTCCATGTAGAGGTATCGTTCTGGATGAGCCAAGATGGGGAAAAAACCTTTTGCTTTGATGCGTTGCAGAATATTCTGTAAATCCATTGGAGGGTTGAAGTAGGAGGTTTCCACCAACAGAAGCTTGCCGTCTTTGCCTATAGGCAGGAGATCGTTCTTCTCCAACCGCTCTTCAAACAGATTGTCAAGCATGTTTTCCGAAGCAAGATTCAATGCCACGTTACCTTGGTAAGCTGCTTGCAATTCAGCGAAGCGTTCCCTCAGATGCTGCGTCGTGTTGGGAATATCTTCCATGATGTGCGGGGTAAGCCATACTTCCTTAACTCCCAGACGCTCGTATTCCGCCAGTATTTGCAGGGCTTCCTCCATTGTCTGCACGCCGTCATCCACTCCGGGGAGGATATGGCAATGCCAGTCGGTGAAGCCACGAAAAAATCCGCTTTCTTCCAGAGTCTGTTTCTTACAAAACGGCCACATGGCTATATGAGCTGCCTGATATTTGTTTATTCTTTACTGCTACCGTAGTAACTCTTGTTACCGTAACCGTATTGGTAACCGTATTTGTAGCCATAACGGTAGCCATATCGCTTGCCGCCGCCTTCTGTGCCGTTCAACACAAGGACCATGTTCTTGAAGCGTTTTTCATCATAGTTGCGCTGCAACTCTGGTATCATATCACGATCCAGCAATCCGGCACGTACAACGAACAGGGTGCGGTCGGCCAGTTTCTCGATGATTTGAGTGTCGGCCACTATATCAACAGGCGGACAGTCAATGAAGATATAGTCGAAACGGCTACGCATTTTTTCTATCAGTTCAGCCAAACGTTGTTCAGCCAACAACTCGGTGGGGTTGGGGGGGATGGTGCCTGCCGGAAGGACAAACAAGCCCGGATGGTTCTCCTTTTCCACAATCAAATCTTCGCAGTTGTCCTCACGCTTGCCAAGATAGTCGCTCAGGCCTTTCTTGGGAGAACCCACATAGGCGGATGACGAACCATGCCGCAGGTCGCCATCAACAATCAATACCCGTTTACCTTTCAAGGCAAATGTGGCGGCAGTGTTCATGGTCAGGAATGTCTTGCCGCTGCCCGGATTGAACGAGGTGATTAAGGTAACACTTGCCCTGTCCTTATCCTCTTTGGCATCAAGAATGAACTCAAGATTGGTCCGCAACACACGGAAGGCTTCATTGACTATATCCCGCTTGCCTTGATGGATGACAATTTCCTTGGTTGTGTTCGCCGTCTTTTTCTTCTTGCCACCCTCGGCCAACGGTATTTCCCCGACAAACGGCACGGAAAGCGATTCCAGATCCTTGCGGCCACGTACCTTGGAGTTCATGTTCTCGCGGATGAAGATAATCACTACGGGAATAAGTAAGCCTAAGGCGATTGCTACCAAGGCGATGTTCTTCTTGACAGGTGCTGTCGGGATCATGCTACCGGATGGCGGCGTAATGACACGCGTATTATAAGCCGTGAATGCCTGCGACAACTCGTTCTCTTCGCGTTTCTGCAACAGGAAGAGATAAAGAGCTTCCTTTACTTTCTGTTGGCGTTCGACCGACAACAGGTATTTGCCTTGGGTCGGGTTAGCGGCTATCCGTGCTGTGGTCTGTCGTTCGCTCTGCTGCAACGACCGTATCTGGGTGTTCAGTGTAGTGATATGGTTGTCTATGGAGGTGATGATGGTGTGGCGCATATTCTCCAGCGACTGATCCATGTCAATTACCAACGGATTCCGCTCACTACTGTTGGCCACCAGGTCGTTCCGGCGTAGTTGGGCCGTGTTGTAATTGGCGATTTGTTGCTCGATGCCGGGACTTTCGATACCCGAGTTGGCCGGGAGCAACTGGTTCTTGCTGGTGGAATTGGTGAGGTAATTACGGATATATCGTGCCATGGAAAGCTGCGTGTTCAATGCAAGGATTTTCGCATTGGTCTCGCTGCTTTGCTCCATATACATGCTGGCCGCAGCCTGCACGTCGGGCAAAAGATGTTCGCTTTTGAAAGAAGAAATGTTTTCATCCACATTGCCGAGTTCCTGCTCAATCACCCCGAGACGGTCGCTGATGAAAGCCGAGGTGCTGACGGCGATTTGATTCTTGTCCTTTATCCAGTTCTCATTATAAACGGCTATCACCGTATTCAGCACATCCTCCGCCCGTTGGATGCACACGTCTTTGAATGATAAATTGATGACGGTAGATTTCTCATCACTCAATGTAACAGACAAGTTAGAAGCATAGTCGCCTGTGGCATCCTGATATCCTTTGCGCGATACATAAATAGGTGCATCCTGGATGGCGGAATCGTTCGCAACTTTTACAACAAGTTTTCCGATAGGGGCATCAACTGTGTCATTCAACACAGCCGTTATATTTCCTGCCACATCTTCACCATTACGCGAAAAATCCGTCAGAAGTACTTGGCCGTTTTGACTGGGATTAATGGTAAAAGCCACACTTTCGTTGTCTTGCAAATCGTTGAAGTCCACCGTGTAGGGA
>ULOW01012548.1_pt1 | contig 40879 bp, 27 predicted proteins | sample 1952961 | NCBI WGS metagenome assembly ULOW01 (sample SAMEA4835614, study PRJEB28245) | human gut metagenome | biome: gut microbiome; material: fecal sample | place: Denmark | collected 2008
GCAGCCCACGCTATAGCGTGAGAACCACTATGCTATCCTTGTTCGCTTTTGAAAATTTCCTACGTTTTCAAGTTACAAGATAAGCATAACGCTTCTTTACATTCTAATATGTCTTGAAGAGGAGTTGCCCCCAATTCAAGCGCAAAAGTAATAAAAAAGCTGTGATAATCGCCTGTCTTTAACGGATTTTTCTGCCTGCCGTAATGGAATAGGGGATTTATAATTTTATTCTCCTGCTTCTCCGTTGCGGTATAACGGGTTGGCGTATGCTCTGCCGCAGCCTCTCGAACTGCTCACGGAACCATTCGGCAATGGGCTGTCGGTTGATGGCAAGAACCAACTTCGCCTTGTCCGCAGGGTCTTTCACCACTTGGAAGCCTGCTTTCTCGGTCGTGAACCTGCGGCTGTGTTCCTCCGAATAGAGTTCACCCTCATATATCAACGGCTTACCGCTGACAAGCGTCGCGGTCTGCCGCTCGTCGAATCCGACAAGGCGGCAAAGGCTCTCCATGTGCAGGATTTCTTTCGCCAACGGGAACCATGCGTACAGTTTCTCAACAAGCTGTGTAAGCCTTGATACCTCTTTCTTGTGCCCGACCTCTTTAGTCTGTACTTCCGTCATATGCCATTGCTGCATTTCCCACAGTTGACGACTGTGGTCTGCCTGCATGGTCTGTATCCGGGTTTGCAGGGCTTCGATGGTTTCCCCGTGCGTGGCTACCTCCCTATGCAGGGCGGTATTCTCCCGCTCCAACGTCTTGACCTTGTTACTGCCGAAAAGAGAACCTACACTCTCGGCAATGTTGGCGGCTGCGATGGTTGCTGCACCTTTCAGCTTCTCGGTCTGTACCTCTTTCTTGGCTTGGCGGAGTTCTTCTTTTGCCGCTTCTTTCCGCTCCTGCAAATCCACCACTTCCGCTTTGAGACTATCAGCGAGTTTCTTCGTTTCATTGTAATATTGCTGAGTGGACTTGTGCCGTGCCTTTGAGCCGTCTATGCCACGCTGCAATCCGTACTTCGCCATCGCAATGGCGTATGTGTCTTGATAGGACTTTAATTTCAGCCGTGTCATAATATCATCGGCACACAGCCTTACGGTATCGGTCGGTTTCTTGCGGTAGCGTTTCTTCGCCAGCTCCTCCCGTTTTCTGCGCTTGCGTTCTCCCTTGACAATGGGTACAAGCGTTATGTGTATGTGTGGCGTTTCTTCGTCCCGATGAAGATGAGCAGCCACGATGTTTTCCTTGCCGAACAGGTCGGCAAAGTATCTCATATTGTCGGCACACCATTCGTCCAATCTGCCTTCCCTTTCGATACGTTCCATATCCTCGTGCGTTCCCGACACGTTGATGCGGATTGCCCTCACTTGGTTGCTGCCGATTTTGCGTGTCAGTCCCGCTTCTTCCAATCTCCGTTGGATTGCTGCCGAACGGTCTTTCACTCCATCGGGGTAGCCGATGAGTTTTCGGTTTAGGTGTGTCCGTGTTGGGTCGGCGTTCTTCGGTATGATGAAACGCTCGATGTGGGCGGTAGTTCCGCTGTCGGAACCGTGTGCCTTTTCCATGTGCAATACTACAAATCCCATATATGGTTTTCCTTTCTTTTTAGCTTGTGAAACAATGATTGATTATTATTCTGCACGGCTTCTGCCGTTGTCTTGGGAGAGTCCAGAGAGGTGCAACCTCTTTGGCTTATTGGGGAATTTTCAGCGTTGCTTGCAATGCGGCTCGGACAAATTCCCTAATAAGCTATGGTATTTTCCGTTGGCAAATATCCGTGCGGTTGCAAGCGTTCCCACTCCCTACATCTTCAGCCCTCGTTTTTTCGGTGGCTGCACCATCCGCCTTGCGGATTGGACTTGCTGCTTCTGCTTTATCGGTTCTACCGATTGGAACAAAGGCTTACCGCACAGATAGTCGTTCAAGTCCTTATACTCACTATAGTATACAGACTTGTCGAACAGGCGTTCCCCGAACATTGTTTGCAGGTTCTTATATGCTGTCCGTCCAGCTGTGTCATTGTCAAGGAAACAGCCGATTTTGGAATAATCAGCCAATATGCCCTCCGCCTTTGCGAGATTGGAAACGGAGTTCAGTATGATATAGTCCTGCGTAGTCAGTCGGGGGTATTGCGGATTGTTCCTTGTGCGGATGGTAAGGAACGAGAGGTAATCCATGAAGCCCTCGAAAAGATAACACATACTTCTTGGCTCTCCCTGCTGTCGGATATGGGTGATGTCCTTTGGAGCGACACAGCCTTTGAAATAACGGTTGCGCACCTCATAGCCCCCTGCCATATTCGGGAAGCCGATGGCGAAGTATGGTCTGCCCTTGTTCTCAAAACGGAGTTCCCTGCATTCCTTCTTGGCAAGTTCTGCGTTTATTCCACGCTCCTGCAAATAGGACAGCAGCGCAGGAGAGGAAAGTTCCGTAACTTGCAGGTGTCGGTACATCGGTTCTGAAACGGATTGCCGACCAAAAGAGGATGGCGCATGGCTGGCAGTGTGCAAGTGTGGTGTCTGTTTGGCGATGCACTCCAGCAGATACGGCACATTGTCGGAGCGGTAGAGTTCCGAAGCCAGTGCGATGATGTTGCCGCCCCTGCCGATACCGAAGTCGTACCATTGGTTGAGTTCGGTGTTCACCTTGAACGAGGCTTCGGCTTCCTCTCTAAACGGTGATTTATACCAAAGGCTGTTGCCCTGTTGTTTGACGGGTGTGTAACCCAAACTTTGCAGATAGTCTGCTATTCTGATTTGTTTTGCTTCCTGTGTAGTCATATTATTACGGTTTTAATGTTGATGAAAATCCGTTGATTTGATGAATGGGCAGTTTAACTCATTTATATACAGACTTATATATACTCAACAGTTTCTCAACAAAGCACTCGCCAAAAGAGAAATCTACAATCGGTCTGTGCCTTGTTCTCAACTTCTCTTTTGGTCTGTTGAGATTTTGTTGAGAGAGTATGTTACTTATTATCAGTATGGTTATATCCTTATTCATCAATTCAACAAAAAAGATGGAATTACAGGGATTCAAGTTGCTGCCTTGTGACGGTATAGAAGCGTCCGACCCTCCTTATCGGCTCGTACCGACATTCCCGATTATAGTTCAGTTGGTAGGTGGTGTATGTCAGTCCGTTCTGTGCAGGGGTCAGTTTCCAGCACTCCTGTAATACTTTCCGCACTTGGTGCTTCTCCGCCTTGACCTGCGTGTTGGTCAGCAATACCAGCAGGTCATTCGGGCAAAAAGAGAAAGTGTCCGTACCGACACTCTCCATGATGTCAAGTATAAGCTCGTGCATCTCTATCTCCAATCTGTTACGGTTGCTGCGGATAATACGCTGCAAGGCTTCGGTATGCAGAAGCGAGGGTGCAAACCACATACGGCTTTCCTTTTCGGTGGATAGCTGCCTATGTTGCAAATGGTGGAGAAAGGCGGGTATCTCCGCTTTCAGCTTTTGCAGGAAGTCGGTATCGTCGGACTGCAAGCGGTCTATCCTGCGTACCCAATAGCGTGTTTCCCCTGCATCTATGATGACAGGCAGGTACTCGTTGTTGGAACATAGCACGAACTTGGCGAAGAATGCTATCTCGTCACGGTCTTTGCCTTTGGCTTCCACCTTGTAGGATAATGCCGTGCTTAGGTTCTTCAACCGCTCGCTGTCCTCCCTGCGGCTCAACAGTACCTCGTCCACCACGATGAGGAGTTTCCCTGCCCAGTCGGAATTGAACTGACTGCGGAAATCCTCGTTGGTGTTGAATGTCACGTTATTTTGAAACAGGGCTTTCAGGAAGTTCAGAAAGGTGCTTTTGCCTGTGTTGCGTTCTTCCGATACCAGCAGCAGGATGGGCAACTTCTGTATGGGTTGCAGGTAGAGCAGTTGAAGATAATCCATCCCCAATTCGTATTGCTCCCCGAAGATGTGTTCCACCAACGAGCGGATAGAGGGGAAATCACCCTCTTTCGGTTGGTGGTCTATCGGCTCGTAGAGATTGAGGAACTTGCCGATTACGGGTTGATAGCTGACATGTTCGGGTACGGTGCAGAAGCCGTCATACTTGGGAACGCTGCCGATGTAGTCCTTGCCATAGTCTTGGCGCAGGGTCTCGTTGTTCCATGCGATGCGCTTCCTTACATACCCTCCGTTCAGTTTCGGCTGCTCCACAATCTTGTAGAGCGTTGTGCCGACACGGATAAACTCTTCCTTTGCCATGCTGCTGTCCGTGGGCGGTCGATGGCTGTTTTGTTGTTTTTCAGTTGTCATAAATTCATTGATTTTAGTTTGAATAATGCCAACCACAAAAGTATAATCAATTATCGGATAGGATGATACGCAAATCACAGCAGAATGGGGAATAAAACACCTCGCTACAAAAAAAGTAATCGGTTCGGGGCTGTAAAAATGAAAAATCCCGAAGAAACAGGGCTGAAAACAGGTGCTTCTTCGGGTGCGTGAGTATGTGTGAATGGCAATACGCCTATGCAAAGTATCTCGGGTTTGCCGCATCGGTAATGTTCAGCGAAAAGAGGATGTTTGTTTTTTCTTTTCGCAAGTACATTCTTTCAAGGATGGCTCTGCGAACCTGCTCCGCTCCGAATGTGTTGATACGGAAAGCAAGGGCGATGATGGCTTCAAGATTATAAACCTCCATGCTACATTTGTTTGGTAAGTTGATGGAACGCTTTATGTCGTATTCCCTCAAAACTCCGCTTTTACAGAGAACCTTTATCCCTGCTCGAACTGTCGGGGCGATAACACCAAACAATTCGCAAAGTTCCCACTCAGTCATGGCTATGGAGCCTGTATCGGTCGGCAGGGCGATGTTGCCTTGTCCGTCCATCGTGATGATGCTTCTTTTCTCTTTCATCTGTATTCTGCTTTATAAGGTTATCAAATGGCACTGCAAATGCTTTTCTCCATATCTCCCAACTTGTCGGACAACAGTTCCAAGTCCTGACTTATCTTTTGGGCGGTTATCTTCGCGTAGATTTGAGTGGTCTTTATGTTGGTATGCCCCAACAGACGGCTGACGGTTTCAATGGGTACTCCGTTGGATAACAATATGGTAGTCGCTGCCGAATGCCTTGCGACATGATAGGTCAAATGTGTTTTTATACCGCATAACTCGGCTATGGCTTTCAACCTTTTGTTGCAGGTTGTGTTACTTGGCATGGGGAAAACCTTATTGTCCCTTGTCATACCTTTATACTTCTCAATAATCTTTCGTGGAACATCCAACAGACGGATATTCGATTCCGTGTTGGTTTTCTTTCTTCGGGTGATAATCCAAAGGTTGCCGTCAAAGAATGTTTGCAGGTTATCGGTGGTTAGGTTCTTCACATCGGAATACGCCAGACCCGTGAACACCGAAAAGAGAAACAAATCTCTTACAAGCTCGTGGGTCTTGTCGGGCATCTCGGTGTTCATCAGAGTATATATCTCGTCCTTTGTAATATACCCTCTGTCCACACTTTCGGGAGAGTTGATATATCCTGCAAAGGGATTGAACGGCAGACGACCGTCATTCCTTGCTATCGAAATGATGTGCTTCAACACAATCATGTAGCCCCACACGGTATTGGTGCGGCATTTCTTCTCCGTGCGCAGAAAATACTCGAAGTCGTTGATGAACGTGAGATTCAACTCTTTGAGGGGAATATCCTCACGCCTGTATGTATGGGGCAGGAACTCTCTGATATGCTTGCAGACGGTTATGTACCGTTGGAATGTTCCTTTGGCTCTGCTGTGTCCGACTTTCTTTGCAAACTCGGCATTGTGCTGCTCAAAGAGTTTCAGCAAGGTTTCCTGCTTGATACCTATACCGAGATAGGCATCTTTCAACTTGGCGGCTGTAACATATCCGTCCGTCTGCATCAGTTCTTGGTAGCGGCGGTTCACCTCCACCCGAATCTTGTCAACCGCACGGTTGATTCTTTGCGCTTCGGCACTCTTGCCCGAAGCACGGTTGTTTTTCACGTCCCACAAGTGTGGGGAAACATCCATCTTACAGCTGAACTGTTTAATCTCTCCGTCCACCGTAAGGCGGCACATCAGTGGCAGGTTACCGTTGGGCTTTGCACTGCCTTTTTTCACGTAGAATAGCACTTTGAATGTACTTCGCATAACTCACTTTTTTTGGTTACAAAATTAGTTTACTGTGAGTTACCGACAGCTACGCAGAATTACGCAAATCGCAGAAAAAGACCATTTTAGCTAAAAATCTTTCACGACCACACGGTAATGATGTGGTAACTGAACTCTTGCGCTGTATGGCTATATTATGGCTTTCTTTGGCGACTTGCCAAGAGAAAAATACAGCGTAACGAGCACTTTGTCAGTCTGTTCGCTACGCTTTTCTCTGATTTACTTTTTAGGTATCTGTTTATTTTAGAAAGTGTATGCCTGAAGTTGAATTGTATGGCCTCATCTTGTGCTGTTTTGTTTAATTCTTCAGCTACCACCAAGTCTACCATTTCATCAATTTTGGTTGCTTCTTTCAATGTGAAATCAATGGAAGGTATGCCGGTATCATCAATTTGGGAAGTCACGATTCCTACACGGCCTCCGGATACATTGCTCTCATAAGGAGCATAGGCAAAGAAAGACACTTTGTCTGTCGTGTTGTTCGGCCAATACTTTGTCGGGGAATAAGTCCATTCATTTGCATCTGCGTCATAAGTCACTTTTTGATTGAACATAAAAGATGGAGTTACGGTTCCTTTAGCCTCATTCCAATTTTTACTCCCTGTGTAATATCCCATAATGCCGAAACCGCCATAATGGGTCTCGTCACATGTTCCTTGCATGGTTGTGGTAGAAACATCTGTGCCTCTGGTCGCTACCCCCGTGTAGACATCGAATCCGACAGCTGGATTACCGCCTGTTCTGACCTCCGTAATTTCATTCTGCGAACAACCTGCCACCAGCAACGTTGCTATCGCCATTAATAAATGTTTTGTTCTCATTTTTTTATTGATTAGTATTATACTTTTGTTTTACAAAGGCAATTCTGTGTTTTCTTCTTTCCCCCAGTCGTTTACATCTGCATTGAAACCGGAGTTGGGATCTTTTTCAGGTTCTACATCAGGTATTCGTCCGGGTGTTTTTGCTTCTATATGTAGGTAGATGGCACCTGTTTCATCCGTGTCTTTTGAGATACTCACTTTATCGAAGTTTTGTTCTATCTTAGTCTTTCCGTCTACTAGATTGGCACTCAGGCTCATGCTGTGGTCGGTTTCTTCGTCAAAGCCGAAAACACAGATTTCGCCTGTAAGAGTGCCGTCGGTGAAAGATCCTTCGTGGAAGGTCGGGTTTCCTATGGAAAATTCCTGTGTAATCATCTTTTCACCGCGTTGGCCGTTGTGCAGCAATATGGAGGCGTGGATGCCTCCAAGGCGGCAAGTAGCATCTTTTATGTTGTTCAGTCCGTCTATGCTAATCCGCACTTTCACTGTGCTTGTCAGCTCGGTAGGGGTGAATTGCAGTGAGCATTCTATGTTGTCCGTCACTTCAAATCCCTCGATGACGCAGGTTGCCAGCTTTTCGGGTGAGGTAGTGCTAACTTCGCTTGCGGAACGATTTTCTATTTGTTTGGCATACGCTTCGAAGGTGTGGAAAGCATTCTCTCCTCGGAAAGCAATGCCGCCGAAATCACTGAATGAACGGTTGAATAAGATCACGTTATAATGTCCTTTGGGCAAACGGGTGATGGCGTGAGTACGGTTGCCCATCAGTACGGTTTGAGGCGCTCCTCCATTTTGGGGATAGAAAACGGCCGTCGCGCCATAGGTGTCTTCTCCCTCCAGTCCGGCTTGGCTCCAGTCTGCCATGAGGGTGACTCCCACAACTTCATAGTAGGTAAGTTCGCGCCTATCGCAAGATATGAAAAGCAGAAAGGAAAGCAAGATAAAACGCATTCTCATTTTACACCTCCTTTTACTTTATGGTTTAATATCCATGCAAGGGAGATTTTAGCTTTGGTGGGACCAAACCATGTATATCGTCCGTTGTTTTGCCACAACAATGTCTGATGGTTATCGTTGGCGTGGTAATGTTTGTAATAGGTTCTCAGCACTCCTATTCCGAGGTTGAATTCTAAATGCAGATTTCGGGAAATGCGTTTTGTATATCCGTAGCTGATTCCTGCGGCAATGAAGAATTCTCCTTGATAGCCATTTTCTTTCCATTGCAAATCGTACTTTCCGCCTCCGGCATACAGCCCGGCGAAGTGCCCCGTAAGGATATTTCGTTTCTTCTTATTGTCTAGCCAGTAACGTGTTTCCAGTCCTCCGGATAATATTTGCATACAGTATTTGTCGTTATCAAACAGCCACCACGGAAACATCAATTCGCCGTTGAGCGACCAACATTTGCCAACGGGAACTTCGACTTCTATGTTTGGTATTAAAGCAATGTCAAACAGCATGTTTGTTTTCAGGGCGAGAAATGGAACCGACTTATTGTATTTCGTTTTTCCGGCTCCATGGTCATTGCCGGTATCTTCATTTCCAATGCCGATATGCTTAGAGTGAACACACGCGGTTTGGGAATGCTTGGGATGTTTCATTCTTTGTTCGTGTATGCTGATATTACTCTTTTGAACGTTTGTTTGGAAACATAAAAAACTGTCTTGTCCATGAGTGGGCAGGAAGCAGGCTGTTAGAATCAAAGTTTGCAATAATACGCGTTTCTTCTTCAGTTTTTTTTCACCTGACCATAAATGTGTACTAATGTAATTGCTTGCTACTTTAATAATCAGCAAACTGGGTATATAAAATAACTTTGTCATTCCTAATCAAAAAAACGTTCTTAATAGGCAAACGTTTTTTAGAATAATCGCAAAGTTATTATAATAATTGATAATCAGCAAAGTTTATTCAATTTAATTTATGATAATAGTTCGTTAAGCGTTAAATTAACACTTATGCGGCAATTGCCGTAAACTCTTACTCCCTCCACTTCACCGGTTTTACATCTGGTAGGTTTGTGCGATTAAATCAACCGGAAATATTGTTTTTAGTGAATGTTTCCCGAATTATGCTCGGTGAGCCGGATTATTCATACCGCTTGGGCACTTTTACGCTTTCGCTTGATGATGACAGATGATATGTTTGAAGAATGTAGTAATTGCCAAAAAACTGCCCTGTATCGGGAAGCCGGAACGAACCGAAAGGATATGGTATAGGACTGGCGCAAACCCAAAGTATCCAGAATAAGTGATATGCTGTAAACAAAAATAGGGCAAACCTCACGGCCTGCCCTATCCGAAACTTTAATATGAAATGCCTATTGAAACAAAAATCACAGTTTTTACCTTAAAATATTGCATTTAAAAGTTTCCTTTATCAGCATTGTCCCACCAAAGATGTGTTCCGCCTTTGTCACCGGAGATGCCAAATTTGCTGGAATTTTCTTGGTCCAGAAGTTTGATTCCGCCTTCTACTCCCTTAGCGTTGGCATCATAAGCCTGGCTGCTATAAATTACGCGGCGTACACCTTCTTCTGTGTTTACGGCTCCATTACTTTCATTGACGAATGCAGGAAAGAAGCGTGGATAGCCGGTGCGGCGTTGTTCTGCCCAGCCTTCGGTGGATAGGGGGAATAGGGCGAGCCATTTTTGGGTGATGATTCTTTCCAGTTTTTCTTCGTTGCTTGCGCTCTCATCCCATTTTACACTTAATTTATTTACAGCCGGGGTACTTAATTCGGCTTTGATGGGATCTGTATAGTCTATTTGGGTGCTTGTTCCATTGATGTAGGCGTCTACTGCTCCTTCCGGATATTCTTTGATTCCGGCATAAGCCCCCCGATAAGCTAATTCATTAGTCATGGAAACACGGATTCCATTTTCATATAGGTTCTTTACACTTTCACTGCCAATATCCCATCTTAATTTTGCTTCAGCCAATAGGAAATAGGCTTCCGCTGCTTTCATGATAGGCAGTGGCATGGAATAAGAGGAACCGTTGTTTCCCTGAATCCAACCGGAGAAGCTACCCCAACTGTTTGGTTTGGCAGGCAGGCCGCTGGCAAAACGGATACCCAGATATTGACTATTGGCGGCTACTGTGGTAGTACCGGCTTCGTTTTTGATATCTCCGGTATTCAGGGTCATATATAATGGTTGGCGCGGATCTTTGGTTCCACTCATAATAGTTACCAGATTGGCATTGAATCCACAATCACCCCAATTGAACATCAGCCACATTTCATTCTCAAGACTTTTATCGATCAGAATATCCTTGTTGACTGTTGCCAAGGTGTTTTGGGCAGCCTCGGTAGCGATTGCCTTAAGGTTCATTCCGGCGTTGCTGGCTTCGGTTTCCCGTTTGGACAGGCGTAACGCCATGCGTAGTTTCATCGTATTGGCTATTTTTACCCATAGGTCTTTGTCGCCGTTGCACCAACAGTCAAAGGATTTCAATTTGGCTATTTCATCTGCTCCCATGGCACTGATGTCAGTAATGGCTGTACTCAGATCTTCAAGCATGGCTTTATATAGGTCTTTCTGGCTGTCGAACTCGAAATACACTTCGTTTTCGCCCGACAGGATGGAACTGTAAGGTATCGGTCCGTAGGCATCTGTAGTCATCAATGTTCCGTAAGCCTGTACGATACGCATCACGCCTGACAGACCTCTTTCACCACTGGCGTCGCATTGTGCGATGATGCGGCGGGTGTTGTTGAAAATATGGAGATAATAGTTCTCATACATACCGCCACTATGTCCCCGGTTCTCTCCCATATCACCGTTGGTGAAGTTACCGTTGGGAGTCATAAAGTAACCTCCATAAAGGTCAATGGTCAGGTTGGTCCAAAACTGGAACATATTTTGCTGAGGAGGATAACAGTAGGTCATCGGTTCGGTACATTGTGCGGCAAAAGGAAGATCTGCCGGATTTACCTGGATGTTACTGGTATTCAATTTTTCAAAATCGTCTGTGCAGGAAGAGAAGATACTTCCTACGGTCATTGGGAATGCCATTAAAAAGGCGTATGTTAATATCTTATTCCGTTTCATAGTTTCAAGCATTAGAAGTTAAGTTTTAAATTAAGACCAAAACTGCGTGAGGTAGGCAGTGCAAACATATCTACACCTTGTATACCATTGCCTGTACCTGCTGATACGTCCGGATCCATCGGGGCGTCTTTGTGGAAGAAGAACAAGTTGCGGCCGATGATGGCTGCGGTCAGGTTCTTGCCCGCACCTAACAGGTTACGGAAGGTGTAGCCGAAAGTTACTTCGCGAAGGCGTATATTGGTTGCATCATAAACGTAGTTTTCTACAGCGTATGGACTGTTGAAGTTATTGTTACCGGTGGTGCGATAGTACTTATCGGCATCAAATTTTACTCCGTCTACTGTAATACCGCCGGCGTCACGGGCTTCACCTGAACGTTTGGACACGCCCCAACCGTCTAGAGCCGCTTCGGTCATACCGATCACTTTTCCACCGAATTTAGCATCAATCAGGAATGATAGTGAGAAGTCCTTGTAGCGGAATGTGTTCGTCCATCCCATATTTACTTTGGCATTCATATTGCCTGCGTATTCCAGTTCGTCCATAGAATCACCACTTACGATAGGCTCTCCTTTTTCGTTTTGCAGGGGCTTGCCGTTTTCATCACGCATCAGGTGACGTACATATAAATCTCCGTAGTGGCCGCCTTCTTTCAAGATCACTTTTGCACCTCCGAAATCGGTCAATGTCAGTCCGTTGGGAAGGTCATCTACCAATTCTTTAATCTTATTGTCATTGTAAGAGAAGTTTAGGTTGGTACTCCAACTGAAGTGGTCAGTGAACTGCTCATACCATCCGATGTTGAATTCAAAGCCTTTGTTTTCTACATTACCGGCGTTTACATAACGGTTTCTCAAGCCTGATTCGTAAGGAGCCGCAACGGAGAAGAACTGATTCTTGGTGTTGGTCTTATAATAAGTCAGATTGATATTCAGTCGGTTCTGTAAGAATGTACCGTCAAAACCAATTTCTAAAGAATGAGTTTTTTCCGGCTTCAATGTTCTGAACGGAGCTTTGTCGGGGGGAGTGATAGCACCTTGAGAACCTAGAGAATAGAGCAGATTACTCATGAATACAGGTACGTCATTACCTACGATAGAATAGCTTGCGCGGAATTTGAACAGATCAATGTTCTTACCCATATCTACAAATTTGTTCAGCAGGACACTACCGCCAAAAGAGGGATAAAAGAATGAACAGCTTTCTGTGAAAGCTAATGCCGAAGACCAGTCATTACGTGCTGATATATCAAGGAATATGCCTTCACGATAACCAAGTTGTGCGGTGGCGAATACTGAGTTCAGCCGTTTTTGGGTCATCCAGTTGTCATCTTTGCCCACGGTGGACATATTGCCATAATAGTTGTTCGGAGTAAAGATGTTCGGATAAAAAATGTTTCCGGAACCGGGCTGTGAGAACTGGGAGCCCTCACCCCATAGGTCTACATGAGAGGTTTTGGTTTTTGTAAAACTGGAACCTGCGGTAGCAGATAGAGAAAAATCATTGAATGTATGGTTGTAGCTTACCAAGACATCGCCATAAAGTTGGTCACTGAAATAGCGGTTGTCTTTCATGCGTCCCATCGGATAAAGGTTTCCTACGCTGGATGCGTAAGCATTGTGTACCCAGTGTTCTTCTCCTCTTTCGTAACGCATACGTCCTTGGATATTCAGATCTGGAGTTATGTCCCATTTGATGCTTCCGCCAAATTCATAGCGGTTACGGTCAGTGATCGGGGTCTGTCTGTTTAACATCCAATATGGATTACCGAATTGCTGTTGTTGTGTATTTGTCCAGTTTTGGACATAGCAGCCTCTTGCGGGATCATATACCTCGAAGTTCTCTTTATAGCCATTCCAGTCTTCTCCTCTAGGGAAGAGATAAACACCGGTCAGCGGATTCCATAAATAGCCGGCAGCTGCCTGATTGGTGATGTGCTGGTTGGTAAACTTGGCCGTGAAATCAATATGAATGTCTTTCAGAATATTGAAACCTACTTTTGAATTCAAATTGTGGCTTCGGTAGTCATTCTGGGGAGTGATACCTTGTGAATAGACATTGGCATAGGAAAAATAAGATTGGATGTTTTCATTACCCCCGCTTAAGGAGATAGAGTTATTCGTTGTAAATCCGGTACGGAAGAATTTTTTTGCATAGTTTGGAGCTTTGCTGCTTAGTTTCTCACCCCAGCTGAAAGTACCGTTGTCGCTCATCCCATAAGTAGTCTGGAATTCGGGTAGCACCATTGGGCTCTCCATTGTGGTGTTGCTGGATACATTAACGGAAACTTTACCCGACTGTGCTGATTTGGTGGTAATCATAATGGCGCCATTGGCTGCTACCGCACCATAAAGTGCTGCTGCCGATGCACCTTTCAGCAAGGTGATTTGGGCGATGTCGTCCGGATTGATTGTAGACATGGCGTCACCACCGTCTCGCTGGCCTCCGTAGTTGCTGTCTACCTGTGAATTGGTGATATTCATCATGACAGGAACTCCGTCTACTACTACTAATGGCTGGTTATTACCGCTGATGGACTTATTGCCACGGAACAGAATCTTGGAAGAACCGCCGGCTCCGGTTGAGTTCGGTGTAATCATCATACCGGCACTTTTACCTTGCAGGGAGTTAATCATATTGACGCTCTTGATGTCATTAACGTCTTTACCTCCTACTGTTTGCGCAGAATAGGTTAGTGTCTCGGATTGTCGTTTAATACCCATTGCCGTCACTACGACTTCACCCAGTGTTTCTGTGTCCGATGTCATTTTTACGTTGATTACTGTACGTCCGTTTACAGGTTCCTCGATGGTTTTCATACTTAAATAGGAGAATACCAGAATGTCTTTGTCGCCGGCTTGCAGGGTATACTTTCCGTCGAGGTCGGTCACTGTTCCGATAGTTGTACCTTTAATTAATACGTTTGCGCCGATCAGAGGTTCGTTAGCGTCTTTATCTATTACAGTACCGCTGACTGTATGCGTTTGTGCATACAATGCTGTTACAAACATTCCCAATAGGAATGTCAGGAAAAAAGTAAAAAATCGTCTCATAAGGTTAGATTTTGAGGTTCGTTCTTAATTAGATTTTTGTTTTTAGATTAAATAATAGGTTTGTTGATAATTGGGTATGTTTACCCAATAGGTTTGATTTGATAATTTTTCGCATAGGCATTCAGTTTAAGGTTAACTTATCAAGGTTTATTTATTAAGGTTTCTGTTAATCTCTCTTTAAGTCGGTCAACATTATTAATACAAATATCATAACCGGGTTACTAAACAAAAACTTATATTTTTTGTATTTTATCTCATTCTTGTTTTCTTATTTTGAAATAAATACTTATGTTTGTGTAACCTTAAATTAAAAATGACCTATGAACCTTAATGATAACCGCTTAATTATTAAAACCTTGAGGTCAGGGGATCAAAAAGTATTTTCCCTGGTTTATGCTTCTTATTACAAGCCGCTATGTTTGTTTTGTTCCTCGTATGTTTCTCTTGAAGAGGCTGAAGAAATAGTGCAGGATTTGATGATGTATGTGTGGGAAAAGCGTGAGTCGCTGGTAGAGGACTTGTCGCTGAAATCTTTCTTATTTACCAGTGTCAGGAACAGGGCATTGAATTCAATCACCCGTTCCCATATTACCCGTCAGGTATATGAAGAGTACCAGAGCCAACAGTTAAAATCTCTGCCGGCATTGGATTCTTTTTATAGCACGGAGTTGTTTAATGCCTATATGGAAGCTCTTCATGCTCTTCCTAAAGAACAGCAAAAAGTATATGTTATGAGTCGATATAAACAACTGACCCATAAAGAAATTGCTGACACGCTGGAGGTGTCGGTGCAGACTGTCAATTATCGGATAAGCAAAGCTCTTCAGTTTTTTCGTATTAGATTGAAAGATTTTTGCCTAAAATAGTCGCTTCAATCACCCGAGGGAAATATTCGTATTCCAACTGGTGCACCCGTGTTGCCAATGTATCTGGCGTGTCAGTGGGTAATACCGGACAGGTGGCTTGGAAAATGGTATTTCCTTCATCATATTGTTCATTTATATAATGGATGGTGATGCCGCTTTTCTTTTCATGGGAAGCTATGACAGCTTGGTGCACGCGGGAACCATACATACCTTTACCACCGAACTTGGGAAGGAGGGCCGGATGAATATTTACTATTTTATTCGGATAATCATGCAAAATGGCATCAGGTACTTTCAAGAGAAAGCCTGCCAGTACAATAAAGTCAATATGATATTGGTGCAGTGTTTCCAGTACTTTCCCGTCGGCAAATTCTTGAGCTGTGAGGATAAGTGACGGAACACTCAGTCTTTCAGCCCGCTTGAGTACACCGGCCTGTGCTTTGTTGACGATAACCAATGCTACTTCAGCTGTTCTTTTCTCTAAAAAATACCGAATAATTCTTTCAGCATTTGTGCCTTCTCCTGAAGCTAAAATTGCAATTTTCTTCATGATGATCTCTATTTTGGTGCACATAAAACAAAAAAATGTGCAAAATTCTGCATTTATTTGCCTGAATATTTGCTCAGCCCAAGAAATATTTATTCCTTTGCAACCGCAAAGAAAATAAAATAATTCAATTTATTAACTAAAAAATTAAAGTTATGTCTGAAATTGCATCAAGAGTAAAAGCTATTATCGTTGATAAATTAGGTGTAGAAGAATCAGAAGTTACAACAGAAGCAAGCTTCACTAACGATCTGGGCGCAGATTCACTGGATACTGTAGAACTGATTATGGAATTCGAAAAAGAATTCGGTATTTCTATTCCTGATGATCAGGCTGAGAAAATTGGTACAGTAGGTGACGCCGTTTCTTATATCGAAGCTAACGCTAAGTAATTATCCTTATTTTATAATATGGAATTAAAAAGAGTAGTAGTAACAGGTCTTGGTGCTCTTACTCCTGTAGGTAACAATGTTGCAGAAACATGGGAAAACCTGGTGAAGGGGATAAGCGGGGCAGGACCTATTACTCATTTCGATGCGTCTAAATTCAAGACTCATTTTGCATGCGAAGTGAAGAATTTCAATGGAACTGATTACATTGACCGTAAAGAACTTCGCAAAATGGATCTGTATACACAGTATGCCATTGCAGCTGCTAAAGAAGCGGTGGAGGATTCTGGAATGGACCTCGAAAAAGAAGATTTGAATAGAATAGGTGTAATTTACGGTGTAGGTATCGGAGGTATTCATACTTTTGAAGAAGAAGTAGCTAATTATACACTGAATAAAGATACTGTCGGACCGAAATTCAACCCATTCTTTATCCCCAAAATGATAGCTGATATTGCATCGGGACAGATCTCTATCATGTATGGTTTCCACGGTCCTAACTTCACAACAACTTCTGCCTGTGCATCTTCATCAAATGCTATTGCCGATGCATTTAACTATATCCGTTTGGGTAAAGCAAATGTAATTGTGGCAGGTGGTGCGGAAGCTGCAATTTTTGAAGCTGGTTTAGGCGGTTTTAACGCTATGCATGCTTTGTCTACCCGTAACGATGATCCGGAACGTGCATCCCGTCCGTTTAGCGCAAGCCGTGATGGCTTTGTGATGGGTGAAGGCGCAGGCTGTCTGATTTTGGAAGAATTGGAACATGCAAAAGCACGTGGTGCCAAGATTTATGCGGAACTTGCCGGTGTAGGCGCTTCTGCCGACGCTTATCACTTGACAGCTTCTCATCCGGAAGGATTGGGCGCTAAATTGGTGATGTTGAACGCATTGGAAGATGCGGAATTGAAGCCGGAAGACATTGATTATATCAATGTACATGGAACTTCGACTCCTGTAGGTGATGTTTCAGAAGTGAAAGCTATCAAGGATGTATTTGGAGATCACGCTTATAAACTGAATATCAGCTCTACTAAGTCTATGACAGGACACTTGTTGGGTGCTGCCGGTGCGGTAGAAGCTATTGCCAGTGTATTGGCTGTGAAGAACGACATTGTTCCGCCGACTATCAACCATGAGGAAGGTGATAATGATGAAAACATTGATTATAACTTGAACTTCACGTTCAACGAAGCTCAGAAACGTACAGTAAATGCTGCATTGAGCAATACCTTTGGTTTTGGTGGACATAATGCATGTGTAATCGTAAAAAAATATGCTGAATAGTCGTGTTTAGCAATATAAAAGATAGGATAAGACTTCTTTTTCGTAAGGATAGGGAGTCTTATTTTCGTTTTTATAAGATGCTTGGATTCTATCCCAAAGATATTAGCATCTACGAACAGGCTTTGCTTCACAAATCTTTATCAGTGAAGTCTGAAAAGGGGCGTTTGCTTAATAATGAACGTTTGGAATTTTTGGGGGATGCTATTTTGGATGCTGTGGTGGCAGATATTGTTTACAAAAGGTTTGAAGGAAAGCGTGAGGGTTTTCTCACGAACACCCGTTCTAAAATAGTGCAGCGTGAAACATTGAATCGTTTGGCTATAGAGATTGGTTTGGATAAGCTGATCAAGTATACAGCCCGCCAGTCTTCTCATAACAGCTATATGTGCGGCAATGCATTCGAAGCATTGGTAGGTGCTATTTATTTAGACAGGGGATATCGTGCCTGTAAATATTTCATGGAGCATCGTATTATTGGATCTTATATAAATTTGGAGAAGATTTCCCGTAAGGAGGTAAATTTTAAATCCAAGTTGATAGAATGGAGTCAAAAAAATCGTTTTGAGGTTACCTTTGAGCTGATAACCCAATCACACGATCAGGGATATAATCCTACTTTCGAAAGTGAAGTTTTGGTGGAAGGTATTTCGGGAGGAAAAGGAACCGGTTATTCTAAAAAAGAGTCTCAGCAAATGGCTGCGCGTGTGGCTTTGGGAAAAATCAAGAATGATTCCGGTTTTATTGAATGTATTTTTGCGGCTAAGGCTGCCCGTGAGTTATCTCAGGAGGAGGTAACGGTTTCTGATAGTAAGCCTTCAGACAGTGGGGCCGTTACTCCGGATCTTTCTTTGGAGGAGATTAAGAAAACGGATGTGGTTGAGCAGATAATCAGTGAAGCGGAAGAAAAGGCTTTTAAGGAAAACGCTTAGCGGATTTTATTGATATTGTTTATAATTTATTAATTAGCTATTCCGGTGGCTTGAGAAATGTTCGGCAGGAATACATAATACATTGGAATGTGCCCGATTACATTAAGAAAATGTAGTCGGGCATATTTCATATACTGACAGGAGTTAGATTTCATCTGGCCACGGGCAGGGTTTTCCGGTGGCTTTGAATGTGGGACGTTGTCCTCCTGTTGCTCGCAAATAGTTCCCTAATTCCTTGGAGAGCCGTTTTACGATGCCGGGATGTTGCTTTGCTACATCATTTTTTTCACTGATATCATTTGGTATGTTGAAAAGTTCTTTTTTACCGGTTTCATAATAATAGACCAGTTTCCATTCGTCTTTGCGGATAGAGCAGGCCAGATTGATGCCTGGCCCGTCATTACCCCAGATATTAGGGAAATTCCATACCAGTGCGCGTCCTTTAGACGGGTCTCCTGTACCTTTCAGCAGGGGCATAAAGCTGATACCGTCTATAGGGTTGACTGTCTTATAGTTTGTGATACCCGCCATTTCAAGTATGGTAGGATAAAAATCTTCAATTATAAGATATTTGTCACAACGAGTATCTGGGGTGACTACTCCGGGCCAGCTTACAATCATTGGTTCGCGTATTCCTCCTTCATATAAGGAGCCTTTACCACTGTTGAGAGGAGCGTTTTGAGTGTGAATTTGTCCGTCGCGCCATCCGGGTTCGGCAGCTAGCCCTCCGTTGTCACTCATAAAAATAATAACGGTATTATCTGCTTCATCATTTTTTTCCAACCAGTTCATCAAATCCCCCAGACTTTTATCCATTCCTTCAATTAAGGATGCATATGCGGCTTCTTTGTCACTAAGTCCTTTTTTAATATACTTGGGGAAGAAGCGCATATCTTTGTCAACAGGAACGTGGATGGCATAATGTGCCATATATAGATAAAAAGGTTGATTGTATTTTTTTGCTTTGTCCAATGCTTTGATAGCTTCTCGTGTCAGGGCTTCTGTAGCAAATATACCTGTTCCCCAATAATCTTCCAAGCCGGGGATAGCCATTAGTGAATAGGGTTTTCCATCGCGGGTGTGCCCGTAGTTCTGTTCGCTCAGATAAGTAGCCAGACCACCGGCGGCATGTCCGGCTATATTTACTTCAAACCCCCAATGGGTAGGGTTCTCTCCCGGTGTGTCAATAGAACCGAAATGAGCTTTTCCGCAGTGGATGGTATGATAACCGTTCTGTCTGAGTAACTCAACGAAAGAAGTGCCGACAAAGGTATTGGACGTTCCTGTTACTTGGCTGACTCCGTTGTAGTTCCAGTCTGGCAATTGTATTGTATTGCTTGGTCTGTCGGTAGCTTTGTTTTTTTCAAGCGTCCAGTTTGTTACACGATGTCGAGTGTTGTTGGCACCCGTTATCAGACTGCAACGGGTAGCGGAACTGATATTGCAGGCGTATGCCTGTGTGAACATCATCCCTTTTTTGGCCAGACGTTCCATATTGGGGGTTTCATAGGTTTCGTTATAGTGGGTTTTCTGTGTCCAGAAAGGTAAGGATGTATCTTGCCAACCCATGTCGTCCACCATAAATAAGATGATATTGGGACGTTGTTGGGTTGTTTCTGAGGACATTTTTTCTTTTGCTTGCGTCGAGATTCCTGTTAAGGAAGCGAGAGCGAAAGATACAAGTAGTTTTTTATTCATATCGGCTGGTTTTATAAGTTATTTTTCGATTACAATTTTTTGGGGGGTATCTATGGAAATACTTCTCAGTTCTTGCTTGCTGGAATTTTCTATCCATACTTTTAGTGTACCTGTACATAGTACGTTCAGCTCCAACCGATTCTCTGTTAAAGAGATAGTTTGGACGGTGCTCGGGGATAGATATTTTTCCTGTACGCCAATGACTGCCCATCCTTTCCGTATGGGGCAGAGATGAAACAGTTTGTCTGTAAATCCGATGAGTTCGAATGTACTGCTGTCTGATAGTTCTTCTGCCTTTTGTGATTCCCAATTATAAAGCAGCACGCGTTCTTCGGAGGTGGCAGACATTTTTTCAAAACTGTTCCGAAGAGAATAATCTTCTTTTTTTATAATGGCTTGGACTTGCTGATGCCGGGGGGAAACATTCAGGTTGTAACAGATTAATGTCATTGCTCCGTTGCCTGAGGGAGCTGCTACTCGATACGCTTTTCCACTCCATAATGGATTGGTCAGTATAGATTCTGGCATAGGTACGGCGGGAGCTTCGGGACGGAACAGTTTGCCTTGTTCGTCAATTAAGGGGAAAATGTTTTCCTTGATAAAGTCCCGAGGGGCGTCCGACAGGTAGACCGGACCTCCGGAAATAGCTTTGGAACGTGCCATCAAGGTGCCGCAAACGGTATCGCAGGAATGAAACATATCATGGTCGGGCCATACGGTTTGTCCTAGTAGCAAGGTATTGGTATAAGACTGGAATAGATGTGATTTTGCCATATCCTCATCATATTTCTTATAGTCTATGCTGACACGGGTGCTGTTACTGTATGACGTATGGTCAGTATTGATGACGTTCTGTGCCATACAGTTCATTAGTCCCATATTTTGCCGGTGGGTCTCGGCTTCTAGGCTTCGGTTACAGTCGGTTGCCTGGCGGATACTTTCATGGCCTCCCATGTAGAGTGGTAGTGTAAAAGCTTGGTTATCTACTTTCAGAAAATCGAATCCTTGTTCTTTTAAGGTGCTGACGTAGTAGCGATAGAAGGAACGGATGCGGGTGCTGTCCGTTCCTGGCAGAAGGCTGCCGGCGTGTGGGTATAGGGCTTGTCGGACGACTTGTGGAAATCCGTTTTCGGGGGATAATCCCATCCAGTATCCCGAAAGGCTGTACCACAGTCCGATCCATTTGATTTTATTTTCTTTTTTGTATGACATGATTTTTTTCCATCCCGACGGGAAACGTTGTTTATCCGGTATGAAATCGGTCAGTTGCCTGTTCTTGTGGGCGAGATGACCGTCGTCAATCAGTACATACCGGATAGGAATGCCGGATGCCTCTATCGTTTTCATATCGTTTATTACCTTGGATTCGTTTATATCATCATGATAATGTTCCCATGTACACCAACCGAGATAGCGGAAAGCTTCGAAATATTCCTTGGCTGTGCGGCTTTTTAAGTCGGCGGCTTCTGTATTTTTCATCAGCGCTTGATAGGCTTGCCGAATGGTTGAATAAATATCTTTTCCTTGTCGGATGAGTAGAAGAGGGACTTCCGGTTTCAGATAGTCTTTTCCTAAGGTGGATACATATAGGGTGACAGAGCCGTTATCGTTTACTTGCAGCCAGCTTAAACTGTTACGGCCGGCAATGGCTTTGGCAAACAAGTATTCTCCGTTTGTCAGTTCCAGCAATAATGCATCTCCCAACGTAGATGGGGCTGCATTGGAAGGTATTCCCGGATAGCGGGTGTCGGTTAATTCTTTTAAATCGTTGAACACCCAAGGTAGGAGCCGGTTGGTATTGTTGGGCCATTCAAAATCTCCCGGACGGGAGTCTCGGCTGAAGAAAATACCTCGGACGTACCCAGGTAACCGTACCGGACAGGCAATAGTCTGGATTTGTCCGGGTCTGGATTTCTTATAGGGTATGGGAGAAGAAATGGAAGTTAAATCAATCGTATCTGTCATTGACAAAGCGTTTGTACTCTTGAATGACTTTCCTTTTTTATACGTGTAATCTGTTTGCCCGAAGGATTTCGGACAAATAAATACATTGCAAATTAGAATACAAATGAATATTGCTGTATATTCTCTCATGATTTTTTATTTGAGGGTTACGTTATAGGCGCTGAAATAGCTGATTGCGGGTAAGGCAACGGATTGCGTGACGGTGAGGCGCAAGGCGGTGGTTTCTACCGATTCGAAGTGCGCAATGCGTTTGTGTCCCACAGACTCGCCGGAGCATACTGTCTGCCATTTTCCGTTGACTTTCGCTTCTATCTTGTATTGGCGTATTCTTTCGCCTTTGGTAATGTCTTCTTGGATAATACAGTAGTTGACCGGTTGCTTTTCATTCAGATTCAGCGTAAGCCGTTGCTTCCGGCCTTGGGTTTCTACCAATGGCGTGCCAAAGCGCCGGTTTATTTCTTCTCCCCATTCTTTTAAACGCTGTTCGTCACCTGCTGGCAATAGCCCATCGGGATCGGGGGTCAGTCCAATGATTAACGTAGCGTTGCGTCCCACTGATTTTTCGTACATATCCATCAACGTTGTCAATGGATAGATATTATTCTCGTCATCGGGTTCCCAAAACCATTCGTGGCGGCCGTTGGCACCGCGCAGGGGACTGTCTGCCATAGCTGGTACCCAGTATTTTCCTTCGGGATCACCTTGTTTTAATAATGCTATTTGGTCTTTTTGGCTTTCAATACGTTTATGATGTGAACAGGGGGCTGGGAAAGTAGACCAGCAGGGGTATCCCACTGTGCCGGTTTCTGAACCTCCCCAACGGAAATCAGCACGGTCTATGTTGTGGTAGAACAGGCAGTTGGGCTGGTATTTATTGACGATGGGTTCCACATCAGGACCGTCACCTCGTGGGTCATCGGCTCCGCCATCAAACCAAATCATATATAAATCTCCATATCGGGTACAAAGTTCTTCCACCATTTTTTCACAGAAGCGTTTATACCACGCCTGTCTGTTGGCGGCAAATTCTCCGTCACCGGCTACCTTGAAATTATGGATACCCAGGAGTGAATTCCACCGGATGCCTACATAGATGCCTGGCTGGATACCATATTTACGGCAGGAGTTGACAAAATCGCGGACAATGTCTCCTTTGCCGTTACGCCATTTTACAGCTTTCAGGCAGTATGGGTTTACGTCACTTTGCCACAATCCGAAGCCGGTTTCATGGGTGGCTGTGAGTACGGCGAATTTGCAGCCTGCGGCTTTAGCTGCTGAGACCCATTGGTCGGTATTCAATTGGGTGGGGTTGAAAATGTTGTAATCTTCAATGGGACTGATACGGTTATTGCCTTGTCCGTAGCGGATGCCGTCGAATACGTGGAGGTCATAATGAAATACGGCTCCCATTTCCGCCTCGTGCCATTTCAATTGATGCGGTTTGGGTATAATGATTTCCGGTTGTGCAACACTCAGTACACAGTTCATAAGGAAGAGAAGGGATATATATAGTATCTTCATGGGTTATAAATAATTAAAAAATGGATCTTCTGTTTTTTGTAGCCATGTTTTTAATTGGCTTTTCAGTCGGTTTACTAATTTGGGATGCTGCATAGCTATATTATTCATTTGATAAGGATCTGATCTCCTGTCAAATAGAATAATCTTATCTACCTTTCCATCGGTTGCATGGATAGTAAATGTATGTGTGGCGGTGCGCAATCCCCGGTAGCCTGTTGCTGGATTGGATGACTGTATGTAATAGTAGGGTTGGACAATGCAGTTGTTTTCTTTTCCGCAGAGGAGAATAGAAGCGAGGTTGAATGTTTGTACTTCTTCCGGTATTTGTTGCTGAAAGCCCATGATGGAAAGCAGGGTCGGATACAAGTCGGCAAAAGCTATCATGGTTGTTTGGTCGGTTTTCGGCTTTATTTTTTCCGGCCATGAGATAAGGACGGGAATCCTCATGGATTCCTCATAAAAGATATCTTTTCCGGCTTGTTCATGAGCTCCCATGCAGATGCCGTGGTCAGAAGTGAATACTACGATAGTGTTTTTAAATAATCCTAAACGTTTCAATTCGTTGATTATCCGACCTATATTTTCATCGACTCCGGTCATGCAGGCGTAGTAATTGCGGATATTGTTGCGGAAATAGTCGCCCATTTCAGTGCCTTTGGCGGGAATGTCGGGACGGTTGGCACATAATGTCTCTACATTCAGATTTTTATACATCTCCTTGTATTGGTCGGGCACTAGCTCGTAACCGGTGTGTGGAGGATTCATGGATACGACTAAGGCGAATGGTTGCGTCTTATCTATATGTTTATTGAGGTACTCAATCGCTTTGTCGGCTTCATACTCCGGTCCCCATTGATTGACATAATAAAAACTATCCCGGGGAGTGTCAGTGTCCCAGTACATGGGGTTTAAATGGTAGTCGTAAGTGCCATAAGCGGTCCAATAGTCGAAACCGTGCCGGCGTTCTTTGGGACACCATTCGTTCCAAGCAACTGCACCTTGGTTGTTGTAAGTGTCTACGTATGGTTTATGGGGAGCATCCAGATGCCATTTGCTGATATACCCTGTCTGGTATCCATTGGCTTTAAGTATATCACTCCAGCAGCGTGCATCTTGTGGAAGTTCTACTCCGTAGGGAGCGTTGGCAGAATTGCAATTGCCTGTTACTTTGTTCTTATGCGGATACATGCCTGTCATCAACATGCCTCTTGCCGGTGAAGATACAGGGTAGCTGCTGACAGCATTGGTGAAATTCACACCTTCACGGGCCAGTTGGTCCAGGCAAGGGGTTTTGACAGGCTCTTTTCCGAGACAACCTAAAGCATTTCCTCTCCATTGGTCTGCCATGATGAAGACCAAGTTAGGTTTTTCTTGAGCTTGAATCTGGAATACTGGACACAAAGGGAATGCCAGCAAGAAAATATTAAGTCTTTTCTTCATAATCTGTAAAGGATTAATAGAGGTTTCATCATTCCTGACTGATTGTGTTTTATTGTGTAATTATCAAATAAAAGAACTTTTATTTTAAATGTTGATAAATAGCATCAGCAAAACGCTCACCTAATGTTAGAATGCCATATATTCCTAAATGTACATCATCTTTAGGTGCTGGATCTGATAGTCATTATATAGCATTTGTAAATCGTCTGCTGGAATTAATAATGCATTATTAACGGAGAACTCAGAGTTTGAGTTGTTGGAAACAGCAAATTGGGCTTTTCTTACCAGTTCACGCCCTGTAAAGCGAGAAGCGGCTATAGGTATGACAGTTCCATATACAAATAACATGTTTTCGCTATTAAATTCTTTTCGTATTTGTTCTATAAAATTCTTTAGATTCGAACTATATTGGCGAGACTGTTCCATTCCAGCTATATCACGTGCATCTGCTTCTCCTTGTTGCCAAACCATAGCCTTAATAATAGGGCGATATCCTTGTTGCTTCAAACTGATGATAGCATCTTTTACAGTCTTTATAAAATTTATATATTCTTCGCCACGAATATTTTTCTGACGGTTTCCCGGATTCCATTGTTGATATAGATTGGAACCAGATAAAGCGTGTTTTATCAATGCAATTTGAGGCTTGGGATATAAAGACTGTAACTTTGTACCTAAACTTAACTCTATTCCGAATTTATTTTTTGTTTCAGAAGCTTGGCATAAAGGGTTCCATTGCTCACTGCCCTCTCCTTTGTTGAGGAAACGAGAATAATAGATTCGGACTCTTGTGTCAATTTTAAAAGAGGCTGGGATATTTTTAACATAAGCTTGTCCTGTTGCATTTGATTGCCCACCTACTAAGTAGACATCTATTTCTTTTTGCTGTGCTAAGATAGGTAAGATTATTCCTAAAGTTAACAAGAATAGTGATATTAATCTTTTCATAATATGTTTATTTTTCAACCTAGAATAGTTCGTAAGAATAAACCGAAAAAACGGTAGTTAGAAGAAAATAAAACTATCACCATATCGGTAATTATAGTCTATTGCTACATTGATTATGTTTTCAAAACAAAGATATTCATATAATGTGAATATGCTATGGGAAGGTAGGAAAACTTTTCGGAAATTTTCCTTTTCCTTCCCATAAATGATTGTAGGGCTGTTTCTCTACATTGTTATCTGAAAACTTCTATGTTTGTTTATTCACCTTCAGGTAAAGTTCCATCATTTCTGCTCCATCCGGGGTTTTGATAAATGGTAGAACTTTCATATTCATTAGAACCTGGAACAGCGGTAGTCAGGCGGAATTGCTTGTTACTAATAGGATACAAGTATTTGCTTGTATTCCAGTTTAATCCATTGAAACCAATATTAGCAGCATTTTTACGATAAGGTAATAAATATTTTCCTTCTGCGTATGGGTCGGATTTTGCTGAAATATTGGCTGTCTTGTCTGTTACGCCATATTCTAAAAGTGTTATTTGGGGAATTGGGGTTACAGCGTCTTCGGCTTGAGGGTTTGTATACAGTTGATACATGCTATCCCAAAAATTAAATCCTTGTACGTGTACATCTTTTACTTGGTCCAAAGCGCGCCAACGTTTTAAGTCTGCCATACGGAATCCTTCTGATACCAACTCGACACGTCGTTCACGACGGATGTTGTACAGAGTTGTGTTTATTTGTTGACCGGCAGAATAACTTCCCCAATCTTGTTTTTCTTTACTTATGTCTGTATTGTTTATGGTCTTTTGATAGTCTGTACTCATACCGGCACGTGCACGAAGAGCTTTCCAGTATTTATCGCAGTTGCCACCTAGATTTCCGTTTAATTCGTAATAAGCTTCTATATAATTCAGGTAGGCTTCTGCTGCACGGAAGATCGGGCATCCTGTATAGGATTCTTTTGTTGACTGCATATCTCCGGATGTATTCAATCCTTTGCGCAGACAGTATCCGGTCGGATTACTATTTTCTTTTTGGGCCTCGAAAATTTCAGGGCGGTAAAAGTAGCCGTATCCATCACTCTTCTTTATCCAAGTGGCAAAGTTTGGATCATCAGATAACAAATCTCCTGTTTTTAAAATAGTTTGTCCCATACGTCCATCTCTGTCGGTAAAGATATGTTCATATGTATCGTCTCCTTGATAATTGGTACTGGCATAGATGGGTAGGCCATCAGACATTAGATAAGAATTAACCATGGAACGTGTATAGCCTGTGTTTCCCCCGCCATTGCGTTGCAAATAGCTTACGACAAAGTGGTAAGAAGTGGCATCTGAGTTGACACTGTATTTACGCCATAATAAGATTTCATCTATTCTGCTTAAATCAATAGAATTGAATAACGAGGCATAATTTCCGTGCAAATTGTGTCCTTGAGCTACGATATCAGCTGCTTCTATGGCCTGTTGTAAAAAATATTTAATTTCAGAGTCAATGTCAATGCTAAAATCTTTTAAATAATCCATTGAAGCACCAGGCCATCCGGGACCACCAGGAACAAATGCACTTCCTTTATGATATTTTTCCCATGTTGCTTCAAATAGGGCTGCGCGACTTTTTACTAATGCAGCGCAGTCTTTGTTTAACCGATTGCTTACGGGAGCAGTGGGAAGCATATATTCGTAGGCTTTATCTAAATCAGATAAGATAAAGCGTGCAACTTCATTACGCGGACGCCGTTTGGAAGCTTCACGTATGGCATTGTAATCATCCGGTAATATTTCAGTTAGAATAGGAAAATCACCTAGATTCTGCAATGCTGTGAGATAAATATAAGCACGGAAGAAATATACCTCGCCAATATAGTGTTTGATATTTGCATCATTACCGGATATTTCTCTGTTGGCATATCGTTCGGTAACAGTTTGAATAAAGTAATTAGCTGCACGTATCTTACGGAAATATTTATGCCATAAGTCATCGTCACCGACATGGTATTGTCCTTTTATGAAAAGTTTACTTGGTGAGTCTGCGGTTTGATCGTCTGTTCCATTATCTTTTTGGAATAATCCTAAATTATAAGTGGCAGAACCATGAGATGGAAGAATATTGCCATATTCGTCATCGTTTTCGTTTTCACTGTCATTATAAAATTTGGCAGCATAAGCAGCTAGGTCTGTTTCGGAATAAAGATAGACATTGGTGCTGACAGAAGTGATAGGTTCGCAATCCAGATAATCATTGCATGAGGTCGCAAGAGCACTTGCAGCGGCTATGAATGTATATAATAGAATCTTTTTCATATGTTTTATTATTTAGAATGTTGTATTTAATCCAAAAGATATAGTTGTTTGTAGCGGATAAGTTTTTCCGGAGTTCCCATCAGAATAACTTGAATAAGTTGTTTCTGGATCAAAACCGCTAGGTAGACTGGTGATAGTCAATACATTCTCGGCACTGACATATACACGTAATTTTTGCATATGTAGTTTGTTGATAATTTGTGTCGGGAAAGTATACCCTAGTTGGATATTTTTTAAACGGGCATAGGCACCATTTTGTAAGTAACGGGTTTGTACCTTTTGATTCATATCTTTGCTCATATACATTTTAGGAAAATAAGCATTGGTATTAGGACCAAATACAGAAGTTGTATTTTCTGGGCGATAATAATCCAAATGCTCTTTTAAACCAGTTGATTGCCATTCTCCTCCCGATATTCCCCAAAACATAGGACCATCCAACCATAAATCGCGTTTTGCGACTCCTTGCCAGAACATACTAAAGTCGATGCCTTTCCATTCACAACCCAAGTCTAAACCAAACCTGAAACGTGGGGTGGAGTTACCAATAATTTTGCGGTCTCCCGGATCGTCTACTGTATTGGCTCCTTCGTTGATTACTTTATCTCCATTAAGATCCTCGAACATAATATCACCTTCGCCCCAGCCTGAACCCCATGAGGGATTGTTATCTTTTATCCATTCATCCATTTCCGATTGACTTTTAGCTATTCCATGGGTTACATACCCCCAAATGGCTCCTAATTCCTGGTCTTTATAATAGGTGCTGAGCGATTTAGATTCATTGGGATACTTGTCAACAAATGAGCGGGAATCTGCCATGTTGAAGCCTATATTATAATTGATCTGTCCTATCTTGTCGCGCCAACTGGCTGCTATTTCCCATCCTTTGGTACGTAAGTCTGTATTATTGCTTGCTGGCATACCGATGCCATAGATGGAAGCGACCTCAGAAGCAGGACCGACCATATCCAATGTTTTACGGATAAAATAATCGAAATTTATGTTAAGCCGATTTTTTAACATCCCTAAATCAAAACCGATATTTAAGGATTGTACTGTTTCCCAAGTCAATGAACTGCTAAGGGTTCCAGGCATACCGGCAACAGTTGGTTTAGAGTCCCCCATTAGCCAGCTTCCTCCATTGGTCTTGACTGTTTGTAATAAATACATGGGATAATAAGATTTAGTATTTTGATTACCTAGTGTGCCCCAAGATACACGAGGCTTTAATTGATTGATAATGTTTTCATTTACAGAGAAAAAATCTTCGGCCGCTATATTCCAGCCTAAAGAAAAAGAACCGAAAAGTCCCCAACGATCTTTTCGAAGGAAGCGAGAAGAACCGTCATATCGCAAGTTGCCGGCAATAAAATATTTATTAGAATAATCATAGTTAATACGTCCAAAGAAGCCTGCTGTAGCCCAAGTATAGGCACTGGCTTCATTGATTTTATCTTCACCTGTTGCAGCGCCGATTTCGGGTATTGATTCGGTAATGAGGTCCATACGTTTCACAGAAAGATAACGGTTATTGTATTTTTCTGTATTAACTCCTGCCATCACTTTGAATTGATGTTCATCGAATGAAAAAGAATAATCACTGTACAGGCTGGTTGTTAAATGATTGGCTTTAGTCCAATATTGCATGGCTCCGGTTTGTCCCACCGCATATTCTCCACCGTATGCCAGTTCTAATGCTTCTCCGGCTACGTTGTGTTCATATACTTTATTCAGATTCTGTCTTTGTACTTGGTCAATCAAGCGTAATCCTACGTTTGCATATATATTCCAGTTTTTCAAGGGATGAAAAACAAGTTGTCCTTGCAGATAAACGTTATTATTACTGGTGATGGAGCGGCTTCCATTAGTAAGTTGCCCTAATTTTCCGTTGCGCATATAGTAACCGTTAGGATCTTTAAACGGCATTGTAGGCCACATACGTACTACATCATGATAGAACAGTCCATTCATGTCGCTATAAAGAGGGTTGTCTAGTTTGGTATAAACATATTTAGTATTGACTTCTATATCCAACCATTTAAAAGGCTGTGCGTTAAATTTTGCATTGGTTGAAATACGTTCATAGGAATCTTTTCCGTAACGAAGGTTACCATCCTGATCCAAATAGTTGGCAGATACGTAATATTGACTTTTGTCACTGCCGCCATTGATATTCAGGTTGTGCTCTTGGGACCATGCCCACTTGTAATGAGTTTTATACCAGTTTACATTGTCATTGGCTTTTTCATGGAATTGCCAGTTACCATTTGCATTGGCAATAGTGCTAGTTGTAATTTGACCATTCATGTATTGCTGGATGCGTTCCATGGTATCTTCATCAAAAATGGCTTTTCCTCCTCCGTTAATACTACCTTCATTAAAATAGTTAGCAAATTGGTAGGAATTCATTAAATCCGGCAAATGGTTAGGACCGGCATAACGGGCATTTCCGGAATAAGAGAGGCTAGCTTTTCCTGCTTTACCTTTTTTGGTAGTAATCAAAATAACACCGAATGCCGCACGTGAACCATAAATAGAGCTAGCGGCTGCATCTTTCAATACGGAGATAGACTCTACATCATCTGGATTCAAGTTGTTCATGTTACCTTCTATACCGTCAATCAGGACTAAGGTAGCAGCTTTAGAACCTGTAGAAATTGTACCTGTACCACGGATGTTCACATCCATAGTTTGTCCTAATTGTCCTCCTAAGCCTCCAACAGATAAATTTAAACCGGGAATAGTACCTTGTAATGATTGGCCTAAGTTGGTAACAGGGCGGGAATCTAGTACTTTGGTATCTACTGTGGCTACAGCTTCTGTCAGATTAGCTTTTCTTTGTGTACCGAAACCGACTACAACGACCTCATCTAAAGTTTGTGTGTCTTCAGACATTTGAATGTTATACGAGAATTGATTTTCATTTACTTTAATTTCTTGTGTGGTGTATCCAATAAAAGAGATAACCAACACATTTCCTTTTGAAACTTGTAATGTGAAATTTCCGTCAAAATCTGTCACTGTTCCATAGGTTGTTCCTTTGACAATGACACTGGCACCAATAATAGGTTCTTTGAGCTTTTTATCCGTAACTACACCGGTGATGTTGAATTGCTGGGCGTACAGGAATGTACAGTTACAAAGCAATATCAAAAATAGAATCAAGTTTTTTTTCATGCTTTTCTGTTTTTAATTAGACATTAGGTTAATGTATTGCAAATGTATGTTAATCAATGAAATCGTTTTGTACATGTTCATTTCATTCAGTATGCACGTTTAATGCATCTCTATATTTTTTGGTGAATCTTTGTTGTTATCTCTTTTTTATTTTATTCCTTTGCTACAAGTAATGAATTAAATATGAACCTTAAAATCTTATCACTGCTTATAATTGAAGTATGTATATTGCTGCCGGATGTGTGTTATGCTTTTTTTTCAAAAGATGTGCATCTGCTCAATATGCAAAACGGATTGGCCGATAATACCGTATCTGCTGTTTATAAGGATAAAGAAGGTTTCGTTTGGTTTGGAACCCGAAACGGGTTGAGTCGTTATGACGGCAGGCGGATTACAAACTTCGAAATAAGTAGTAGTTATCCTAGTATCTCAAACTTGAAGGAAGCTTTTGATGGGGTGCTGGCATTTGTGGATAATGGTGTATTTTCTGCATTTGATTTGAAAAAAGAACGCTTTTTGTCTGTGGTTTCTTCTTCGGGACAGGGCATTCCATCTCGAGGGATGTTGCAGAAGAATGATTCGTTGGTTTGGGTGATTTCCGGAAGTGAGTTACATTTAATGAAGCGGTGCGCATCAAAAGAAGGTGAACTTCGGCTCCGGGTTGAAGAAAAATATACAGGCTGGGATAATCAGGATAATCTTTTGGTTGCCATAACTTATTCTTCGGATAAAAAAAGTATCTGCCTGATTGATGAAAAAGGTAGAATTATCTTGCTGGATGCGACAAACCTGAGTTTCTTTCGGGTGATTGACTTGGGTCGTACCGGTAGTCTGTCTGTAAATTCTGTTTTGTATGATGATGGCCGGATATGGATTTCTACAATTGCTCATGGGGTTATTTATTATAATGAACGGACTGGGAAAATCAAGCAGCTGACTTATCATGTGGCTCCGGTATCCGACAAACTTTCTCATACAGATGTTTTCGGTGTTATCAAATTGAATGAGAATAGATATTTGGCCGTAACGTGGAATGGATATACAGTGATGACAATAGATAAAAATAATCAGGACGGGATATTGACAGAAATTTATAGTAACACTTCTTCTTTGATGCACCGCAATCTTGAAACGAGGATGATTGCGGCTTATTACGATTCACATGGTATTCTGTGGATTGGTACGGATGGTGGAGGAGTAATCTGGTCGGATTTGCGTATGCAGTTTTATAATCGTTTTTATCAGGACAGGCATAATGAGATTTGTTCTATTGTAGCGGATGACGATCATTATCTTTGGTTGGCAACATACCATAAAGGAATTATGCGAAGCCGAACAGCGTTTGGTACTTCAGAAAAAATAGACTTCTTTCAAGTGGGAGATCAAAATGTGAAAAAACAACAGACAGTGTTGTGCAGTCTGAAAGATGAGAAAGGAAATTTATGGTTTGGAAATTTAGATGGTTCATTGACTTGTTATTATAAAAAGGAACGCTCATTCAAGATATTGCGATTGATTACGGAAAATGGTGACCTTAACAAATCATCAGTTTGGGCCTTATTCCTTGATAGCAAAGGTCATTTTTGGATTGGTACACATAAAGGACTCTGGTTATTCGACCGTGAGACGAACAGGTCTAAGAAGATGCATTTTAAAGTATCCGGGTTACAGAATTTGTCTCCTCTTTATATTCGTGCTATGGCTGAAACTGATGATCATACGCTTTGGCTGGGCACTGCTAATTATGGTATATGTAAAGTGATAAATGAAAATGAACTGCAGACCGGCTATGAAAAGAAGTACGGTATGGTTGAGAATTCCGTGCGTTCATTATTAGCTTCGTCCGATGGTAATCTATATGTCGGATATATGGCCGGTCTGGCAGTTTTCTCTCCCGGACAGGATGCGATAACTCATGTATATACTACCCGGGATGGATTGTGCAGTAACTTTATTGGTTGTATGACTGAGGATGCGCACGGGCAAATCTGGCTGGGATCTAATTCAGGTATTTCCCGTTATAGTCGTCATCAACATTTGTTTTATAATTATTACATTGCGGGCAGTAACCGTTCTGTCCTGCATTGGGAGGATGTTCTGTTTTGGGGGAATAATAAGAATCTTACTTATTTTAACCCCGATGACATTAAAGCGTTTACCACTTCCGAATCTGTCGTGATTACCGGATTGGAGGTAAATAATAAACTTGTAGAGATAGGAAGAGAGGTAAATGGGCAGACCATTCTTTCACAAAGTATTTTCTATACGCCTTTTGTCCGGTTGAATCATGCGAATCGTGACTTTGCGCTGACGTTCAATAACCTTTCTTATTCTGAAAGCCAGCAGAAGTATAGTTACAGGCTTCGTCCTTATCAGCCTGATTGGCTTGTGGCCAACGGAGGGGAAAAAGTTTCGTATGCTAACCTTCCTGCCGGGGAATATGTTTTTGAGGTGAAAAATATTTATCCGGATGAAAGAGACAGTAAAATAACCTCGTTGAGAGTAGAGATTTTGCCTCATTGGAGTGAAACTTTCTTTTTCCGCTTCTGTATGATGGTGCTGGGAGGGATAATAGTTTATATGGTTATACAGCGTATTAAATTACGGCAAAAGAGGTTGGAGCACGAGTTGCGCTTGGAACATGAGATATTTGCTGCTACTGTAGAACGTGACAAGGAGAAGCAGATTCGGATGGAACGCGAGAATTTCTTTACGAATGCAGCTCACGAGTTGCGTACACCTTTAACTTTAATTTTATCTCCCCTGCAGGAATTGTTAGGAACCGTCCGCCCTTCAGACACCGTCTATACTAAACTGGCTGCCATGTATCGCAATGGAACCTCTTTGCAGACATTGGTCGATCATTTGCTTTATGTGCAGAAGATTGAAGCAGGTATGATTAAACTCCGAATTTCGAAAGTCGATATAGTGGTATTGGCAAAGCAGATAACCGATTCTTTTCATGAACTGGCAGAAACAGAAGGGATTAACTTTACGGTTGAATCGCTGAATGAGCCACTTTTGCTATGGATAGATGTGGAAAAAATAAGTTCGGCTATCCGTAATTTATTATCTAATGCGTTTAAGTATACATCTCCGAATGGAAAGGTGATTTTTAAGATGAACCGTATCGAGATAGATGGATATTCATTTTGCAGTATAATCATATCGGATACAGGTAAAGGAATACCGGAAGAGTTACGGGGGAGGATTTTTGAATCATTTATTACCGGAGAAAATACACCTTTGTTTTCTAATAAGGTAGGCATAGGCTTGCGTATTGTTAAAAATACGATGGATCTTCATCATGGCACGGTGAATTTGGACAGTACTCTCGGAAAGGGTAGCACTTTCACATTATTGATTCCTGAGGGAAATGCACATTTTGCAGAGGACCGGTATGAGATTGTTGGTACTCCGGAGATGGAGGAATATGCTCTTCCGTTACCGATAATGCAGGTGGAAGGGCAGGAAGACAAGCCTTCGAATAAAAAAACATCTCTTCTTGTTATTGAGGACAATGAGGAAATCCGGCACTATGTCTGTTCTTTATTCTGTAAAGATTATGCCGTATATGAGGCGGCAAACGGTGAAGAGGGGGGTGATGTGGCAATGAGTAAAATTCCGGATTTGATTATTTCTGATATAATGATGCCTGTAAAAGATGGGTTTACCTGTTGCCGGGAATTGCGTGAGCAGCCTCGGACAGCACATATCCCTATTTTGATGCTGACGGCAAAGGCTGAGGATGCGGATGTGTTGCAGGCTTCAAAAATAGGTGTGGATGATTATATGATGAAACCCTTCAATCCGGAGGTATTGAAGGCAAAAGTCCGGAACCTGATACTCCAGCGGGAACGCCTGAAGAGGATATATACAAAGACGTTGATGTTGAAGCAGCAGGAAAGTGAACCGGAAACGGATGGGAATAATGCTCCGGATGATTTTATACAGCAAATTATTCATGTCATAGAAGCTAATCTGGCGAATGAAAACTTTAATGTAAAAATGTTGGCAGACCAATTGAATATGAGTCAGCCTACCCTTTATAGAAAAATAAAGCAACGTAGCGAATTGGCTGCTATTGATATGATCCGGAGTGTACGGATGGGCAAGGCTGCCTCCCTTATTATGGAGAACAGGTATTCCATTCAGGAAATAGCCGAAATGGTAGGATATAGTGATACACGTACGCTCCGAAAGCATTTTACCGAGCAATTCGGAGTGTCTCCATCCAAATATATGGAAAAGGAATGAATCTGCTTCTTACCCGAAGCAGATTCCCATCCGTTTACCTTGTACAATCAGGTCATGGTTTTCATTGACAAGTTTTAATTTACCAGCCACTTCATTCAGAGAGATGGAGCCAATTTCCGCACCTTGCAGAGAAACCATTCGTCCGAATTGTCCGGAAGCGATCAGTTCTGTGGCATGTCCACCCATACGAGTAGCCAGATTACGGTCGTAGGGAGTAGGAGAGCCGCCACGTTGGATATATCCCAATACAGTTTCACGGGTCTCGAATCCGGTTTCATATTCTATTTCTTGAGCTATATATTCGGCGGCTTTCTTGCCGTCCATGGTTTGGATACCCTCTGCGACAACGACAATAGAATAGGGTTTTCCTTTTTTCAAGCGTTCAATAATGGTATTACCTATGTTATGTATGTCATAAGAAAGTTCAGGAATAAGAATCACGTCACCGCCTCCCGCCATTCCGGAATAAAGTGCAATCCAGCCAGCTTTATGTCCCATTACTTCAATAACCATAACACGTTGGTGTGAACTGGCTGTAGAATGCAGCCGGTCAATGGCATCGGTAGCAATGGTTACGGCAGAATCGAATCCGAATGAAACGTCTGTTCCCCAAACATCATTGTCTATTGTTTTAGGTACAGAAACAACGTTCACACCTGCTTGGGCCAGTTTGGCTGCGGTCTTTTGAGTTCCGTTTCCGCCGATACATACGATACAGTCCAGACCTAAATCATGAATATTCTTTAACATCAAAGCTGGTTTGTCTTCCGAGGCTGCCGACAGGCGTTTCTTGAATGGCTTTTCTCTGGAAGTACCTAATATTGTTCCTCCCAAATTTAACAAGCCTGATAATGATCTTTCCGTCAATGGTTCTACGTCATTGTCCAGCAACCCCCGGAATCCGCTATGAATTCCATAAACTTCCATACCGTAATGATTTATCGCTGTTTTGCAAACTCCTCTAATTGTGGCGTTTATTCCGGGACAGTCTCCTCCTGATGTCAATATTCCTATCTTCATAGACTTTGATGTTAAGTTGTAAGTGACCGTAAAGATAACAAAAAATAAAAGTAATGTAGAAAACTATAAAAAAAATAATGTTATCAGCCATTATAATATAGAAATAAGCTATTTTTGCAAGATATAACGAATTGTATACTAAGACAAATGAATTCTACCAGACTAATTAGTACGCTATTCAAGCCCAGACAAAAAGCGACAGCCTTGTATGCAACTCAGGCTGAGGCACTCCAACATAAAGTATTTTGCCGGCTGATTAATGATGCTGCCAATACGGAGTGGGGATTGAAATATGGCTATAAAGACATAAAGAGATATCAAGACTTCCAGCGTGTACCTATACAGACTTACGAAGAAATCAAGCCATACGTAGAGCGTATGCGCCATGGGGAAAAAGATATCCTGTGGCGTGGAGAGGTGCAGTGGTTTGCTAAATCTTCGGGAACGACCAATGACAAGAGCAAATTTATTCCCGTAAGCAGGGATGGCCTTCATGATATTCATTATGCAGGTGGTATGGATGCAGTGGCACTATATCTTCAACAAAATCCTGAGAGTCGTTTCTTCTCTGGAAAAGGCCTGATTCTAGGAGGGAGCCATGCACCAAACTATAATGTGAAACGGAGTCTTGTAGGAGACCTTTCTGCTATATTGATTGAAAATGTGAATCCGTTGGTCAATCTGATTCGGGTGCCCGAGAAGAAAATAGCGTTGCTGAGTGATTTTGAGGAAAAAGTAGAAAGGATTACTCGTGCCACAATGAATCAAAATGTAACTAACCTTTCAGGAGTGCCGTCCTGGATGATGGCCGTCTTGAAACATATTTTGCAGGTGAAGGGAACGGATAATTTGGTGGAAGTATGGCCTAATTTGGAAGTTTTCTTTCATGGGGGGGTTGCTTTTACTCCTTATCGCGAACAATATAAACAGCTTATTCGTAGTGACAAGATGCATTATATGGAAACATACAATGCCAGTGAAGGTTTTTTCGGATTACAAAATGACTTCAGTGATCCTTCCATGTTACTGATGATTGACTATGGTGTATTTTATGAATTCATTCCGATGGAAGATGTCGGTACTGAAAATCCTCATATTGTTCCGTTAGTAGATGTGGAATTAAATAAAAATTATGCGATGGTCATCAGTACTTCCTGCGGATTGTGGCGTTATATGATTGGTGATACTGTGAAGTTTACCAACAAACACCCCTATAAATTTGTTATAACAGGGCGTACCAAGCACTTTATTAATGCATTTGGTGAGGAGTTGATGGTGGATAATGCGGAAAAAGGGTTAGCAAAAGCCTGTGAGGCGACCGGTGCACAGATTGTTGATTATTCTGCTGCTCCTGTTTTCATGGATGCATATGCCAAGTGCCGTCATCAGTGGCTGATAGAATTTGCCGTTATGCCAGATTCTTTAGAGAATTTTAGCCAGGTTCTTGACACTTCTTTACAACAAATTAACTCCGATTACGAAGCTAAACGCCATAAAAACATTACCTTGCAGCCGTTGGAAATAATCGTGGCAAGACCTAATCTGTTCCACGATTGGCTGAAAGAAAAAGGCAAACTAGGCGGACAACACAAAGTGCCGAGATTAAGCAATACGCGTGATTATATAGAAGAAATGCTAAGCTTGAACCAATAAGAACATGAATTGGAAAAAACATAAATTACCTGCTTTGTTGATGCTGATGATCGTAGTATATTCCTGTGCAAGCATGGGAACACCGGATGGAGGTCCTTATGATGAGGAACCGCCCAAGTTCGTCAGAAGTTCTCCCAAGCCATACGCAACAAACAACAAGGACAAGAAGATAGCCATTGAATTTGATGAGTTTATCAAACTGGAGAAAACATCAGAAAAAGTGGTGGTGTCTCCTCCTCAATTGGAACAACCTGATATCAAGGCAAGCGGCAGAAGAGTTTTGGTTAATCTCATGGATTCATTGAAACCCAATACTACCTATACCATTGATTTCTCGGATGCTATTGTAGATAATAATGAGGGTAATCCACTGGGTAATTATTCTTTTTCTTTTTCTACAGGGGAGACTATTGATACATTGGAAGTTTCCGGAACTGTGTTGGCGGCTGCTGACTTGGAACCAGTTAAAGGGATGATGGTGGGGTTGCATGTTGATTTGGATGATAGTGCTTTTGCCAAAAAACCGTTCGATCGTGTTTCTCGTACAGACAGTCGTGGGCGTTTCACTATTCGTGGTATAGCACCCGGCAAATATCATATTTTTGGTTTGATGGACGGTAATCAGAATTATTTATATGACTCTAAGACAGAGATGATTGCTTTTAGCGATTCTATTATTGTCCCTTCTATGGAAGCGGCCATGCGTCAGGATACATTGTGGAAAGATACGGTTACTATTGACACCATCAAAACGGTGGGCTATACCCGCTTTTTGCCGGATGATATTATTCTGAGAGCTTTTAAAGGGATAAACGACCGTCAATATCTGTCCAAGAGCGAGCGTGATAAAGAGAATCATTTTGTATTATCTTTCAGTGCGCCGGCTGATACGTTACCTACCTTGAAAGGATTGAACTTCGATGAGAAGGATGCGTTTATCATAGAAACGACTCCACGAAACGACTCAATTTGTTATTGGATTAAGGATTCGTTGGTTTATCAGATGGATACGCTGGAGGTTCAGTTGGATTATTTATATACGGATACATTAAACCAGTTGGTTCCCAAAACCGATACGATTTATCTGGCTAATAAATTGACAAGAGAGCAACGGGAAAAATTGCAGAAAAAAGCAAATGAGGAAAAGGAGAAGGAACGTAAAAAGAGGGAGAAAAAGGGAGATACCATCAGGGTGGAACCGACTAAATTCTTGACTATGAATGTCGATGCTCCGTCGGCATTCGATATATATAGGAATATCTATCTATCTTTTGAAGAACCGATCGCAAGTATAGACACGGCGGCCATTCATATGGAAGTAAAAGTGGACAGTTTGTGGCAACCGGCTCCTTTCTTCTTTATGGCAGACTCGTTGATGCCACGGCAATATCAGATATTGGCAGATTGGCAACCGGAGCAGGAATATCAGTTGACTATTGATTCTTTGGCATTTACAGGAATCTATGGGCTGCATACAGATAAAGTCCAGCAAACGGTGAAGGTGAAGAAAATGGAAGAATACGGGACTATTTTATTGAATATAAAAGGGGCTGCTCCCAATGCTATTGCCGAATTATTGGATGCTAGTGGAAATGTATTGCGTCAGCAACCGGTGACGGTGGAAGGAACGGCGGACTTTTATTTCTTGAATCCGAGTACGAAATATTATATACGTTTGTTTAACGACCGTAATGATAATGGAGTATGGGATACAGGAGATTATGATAAGAAGATTCAGCCCGAAGAAGTTTTTTATTTCCCGAAGGTATGGGAGATGAAAGCCAACTTTGAATTTGAAGAGAATTGGGATGTGAATGCCATTCCTGTAGACAAGCAAAAGCTGGATGAAATAAAGAAACAAAAACCGGAAGAGACTAAAAAGGTACAAGATAGAAATAAAGAAAGAGCTAGAAAGCTAGGCCGATGAAAAAAACTATTCTAATATTATTGTGTGGTTGGTTTGCTATAATGGCAACTAGAGCGCAATGTGCGGCACAAAACGAAGCCATCCAGGCAGGCGAAGAGTTGGTATACGACTTGAAGTTCAACTGGAAATTTATTTGGGTTGCTGCCGGACAGGCAAAAATGGACATGCAGGCTATTACCTATCAGGGGAAACCTTGTTTTCGTAGTAATCTGATCTCTGTCAGTAACAAACAAGTCGATTTCTTTTTTAAGATGCGTGACACATTGACTTGTATTACCAGCAGTCGTCTGGAACCCGTTTATTTTCGTAAAGGGGCCGAAGAGGGTGACCGCTATACGGTGGATGAAGTATGGTTCAGTTATAAAAACGGAAAATGCATTGCCGATCAGCGTCGTATGAGGAGGGAACGGGATACGGTGAAATCGAAGGACCAAAGTGATGAGTGTATCTTTGATATGCTGAGCATATTGATGAGAGCACGTTCATTTGATGTAAGTGACTATAAAGTCGGCGATAAAATATTGTTTGATATGGCTACAGGTACTAAAGTAGAGCAGCAAACATTGATTTATCGTGGCCGGAAGAATTTTAAGGCGGAGAATGGTGTGAAATACCGTTGTTTGGTTTTTTCCTTAGTAGAGTATAAAAAAGGAAAAGAAAAAGAGGTAATAACCTTTTATGTAACTGATGATAAAAACCATTTGCCGGTGCGTTTGGATTTATATTTGAATTTTGGTTCGGCAAAAGCATTTCTGAGAGAGATAAAGGGGAATCGTCATCCTCTAACTTCCATTATAGAAAAGTAGCGGTTTGTCTTGACATAGTAAAACCGCCGGGTTTTGGCAGATGCCGGATCGGCGGGGGGGG
>ULOW01021048.1_pt1 | contig 24437 bp, 17 predicted proteins | sample 1952961 | NCBI WGS metagenome assembly ULOW01 (sample SAMEA4835614, study PRJEB28245) | human gut metagenome | biome: gut microbiome; material: fecal sample | place: Denmark | collected 2008
GGAAGAACAGAAAAATGAAGGCAGAGAATTAGGGGAAAGACAAAAGATAATCTCTCTGATTGTAAAAAAGTTGCAAAAGAACAAGAGTGTGGCAGAGATAGCAGATGACCTGGAAGAAAAAGAGGAGGGTATCGCTCCAAATTAAGAAGCTGCATTGTCCATGAAGCCGGATTATGATGTTGAGAAAATCTATGAGCTTCTTGAGAAAAATAAGAAGCTGGCATAGCAATTGCAGGCATTGGCAGTAGGACAGGGCTTCATCGCTTACAAAATAGGGGGATTATGTAAAAGTAAATTGGTTATAACAGATGCACAACTGCCTTGATTGTGGTAAAATATTGAAATAAAGTTTCACGCAAGAAGGTGATCACCATGAAACAACACAAGTTTTTAAAGATAACAATTTCACTCATTCTCCTCATTGCGCTTATCACGGCTGCGAGCGTCTTTTTGTCATACAATGTTTTGACGGTCAGGACATTTTCGTATGAGACGGACAAGGCTGTGGATCCGGTGCGGGCGGTAGTGATTTCGGATCTGCATGAGCACGAGTTTGGAAAGGATAATGTGAAGCTGGTGGAGCAGCTTAGTAAGCTGGCGCCGGTGTGCTATTCACTTGGCAATCATGAGGAGTCTTATATGGCGAAGACGGACTGGAAATTTCCGAAGGAGATTGAGAAGGCGGGAGCACATTTTCTGGATAAGGAGTATGTAGATGTGGATATTCGCGGGACGAAGCTGCGGATTGGGGGGATGTTTTCCTATGCATTTGGAGCGGATGGAAAGGATTCGGCGGCTGCGGCACCGGAGGATGTGAAGAATTTTCTGATGGATTTTCAGGATACGGACCGTTTGAAGACCATGATGGCGCACAGACCGGATTCATTTATATTTGGAGATGCGGCGTCGGTGTGGGATGTGGATCTGGTTGTGAGCGGACATGACCACGGTGGACAGGTAGTCGTGCCATTTGCGGGGGGAGTGTTTGGCGGAGACCAGGGATATTTTCCAAAGTATGTGCATGGCATGTATGAGAAGGAGAGGCTGCATCTGTTCGTGTCGAGTGGGCTTGGAAGCGCCAACGAGCCGTTGCCGAGGGTGAATAATCTGCCGGAGGTGGCTGTGGTGGAGATTGAAAAATCAACTCAAACTTGATGATGCGAAGCAGACATGCTATATTATATAGGAAGAAAGACGAAATATCCTAGAAAGAATGAGGAGAAAAAATGAGAGTAGACGATGGATTTGTATTAAGAGAAATTGCAGGAGATTATGTGATTATCCCAACCGGTAAAACGGTGCTTGATTTTAACGGAATGATAACGGTCAATGAGGTGGGAGTTTCTATCTGGAAGATGCTGCAGGAGGAGACGACATTTGAAAATATTGTGAAGGGCATTTTGGATGAGTACGATGCCGATGAGGAGACCGTGAAGGCGGATGTGCAGGAATTTTTGGACCGCATTAAAGAGGCCGGGATATTGAAATAGAGGTGTATGAGAAAACGAGTCTCAATGTTTATTTTTTAAGATGGCTTCATATGTATAGTAGGAAAATTACCAAATCATATCAAATTTTTTAGATTATATATAAAAAAATCTACAAATTATACAAAATATAACATTTTTGGGATGATTTACCTATTGTATTTTCATCAAAAAACTTTAGAATATTTTAGAATAAATCTATTGCTAAAACTATGTTTTCATGTAGCAGTAGAAATAACCTATTAATCATACTCAATTTAAAGGGAAGGGAGAGGAAAGTATGAGAAAAAAATTTAAGAAACGGTTGCTCGGAATCATCCTTACCATCTTGATGGTGGTTAGCGTGATACCTGTGCAGCAAGTACAGCCCGTAAAAGCGGCAGATACGCAAATTATTTATCTTGAAATATCAGGAGGAGTAACAGGATGGACAACGCCAGGTGTTCACGCGTTAGATGCCAATGGTACGATAGTAAATAATTTGTTTGCGATGGATAAAGTTGCAGGCAGTGACAATATTTATAAGGCAAATATTGCTGCAAATGCTACAAAAGTAATTTTTACACCAAATAATACATGGGAAAAAGGAGAAACAGATACAGTTTCTATTGCAGATGCCAATGCAGATTTAACAACAACATATCCATGCTATAAGGTTACATCTTACCAATCTGGGTCAATAAAATGTTGGAAAGGTACTTGGGCAACATACAGTGCGAGTGGCGAAGTAGATTTAACTGAAAGATTTTATGTTTCCACTAATTTGGTTGATTACATCAATGATGCTAGATTTGACTCAGGAAATAAAACGAGAGGATACAGTAACAACAATCAAGGAACAGTTGTTGATGGCACAGAAAAAGGAGCAAATGTTTACAGTTATTTAGATGCTGCAATATCGGGAAGCCCATGGTATACTAAATCTGGTCAAGATTCAAGAGCATGTCAATATAAATATCCATTGTACTTTGGTAACATGTTCGATACCAAAAATAGATATGGACGCATGTTAAGTGGAGATTGGTTTGGACTTAATAACTTTAGTGTGGGTGCCAATGTGGCTTTAGAAGAATCAGGCACAGAAGGAAATAAGTTCTATGGAGCAGCAGCACAAGGTTTAGTAGGTAATAAACTGGTTAATGGGAAAATGGTAGATCCGAACGATGAAAATGTTTTTCTGCCTTATTTCTCTGGGGAAGAGATTCATCCATATAATACAGCTGGAGAAATTGATGAAAACAAGAATTTATCTGAATATTACAATGATTTACAGTTCCCATTCAAGCAGACAATGGATAAGAATGGCGTAATTACATACTCTTATGATTCGGGAAGTGATTATGCTGTATATTATGATTTTGATAAGAAGAGTTTCTATGAAAGTGTTCAACATATTCAAAATGGAACAACAAATGATTCAACAGCACCAACTAATGGATTCTATCCATTGAACAAACCAACAGATTCTCGTGATGCTGTAAATATGGGATTTGGTACTGAATTTACGATTCCATTTACATTATCAAAAGATGGAAAAATCAATGGTCAGGACATAACATTTTACTTCACTGGTGATGATGATGTGTGGGTATTTATTGATGACTACCTTGTTTTAGACATGGGTGGTGCACATAGAATGGCAAGCGGAACAATTGACTTCGCAGAGAAAAATGTAACAGTTGAACGCGCATTTACACCAACCCAGTCCACAACGGATGCTTTTAAAGATGGAGATACTCGTGCAAATCAGACATCAACGGAAAGTTTAAAGACATTTGCAGATATTAAAACAGACAATGGAAAGACTTTTGCAGATATCATGGCAGATGATTCAAAAGTACATACACTGAAGATGTTCTACATGGAACGTGGTATGATCGATTCCAATATGTCTGTAAGCTTTAACTTCTCACCTATTCCATCAGGTTTAACGCTTAGTAAAGACGTTAACACTGCACCAGTAAATGATGGATTAAAGTCAGTTGTAGAGACAAAAGATAATTTTGATTTTAAAGTTGTAGATACAGATCAAAGAACAGAATATAAGTATGAAAAAGACTATGATGGTACAAGAACAGAAAGTAAGACTACAACAAACGGAGTTGTAGAAGGACTTGCTGATAATGTATACGCAAAGAACTTTGAATACACAGAAGCAGATGACAATGGTAATAAAGGCTTAATAATTGGTACAGGCTTTACAATTACAGAGACAGAAAATTCCAATTATAATACTAGATGGTTTGTTACGGATATTTCAACTGGAAAAACCACAAATAGAGGAGATGGACTGGTTTCAACCTTCAAATTAGGAGATGATAAATCAGGTTTGACAAAAGTAAATTACAACGTTAACTTTGTAAATACACCAAAGGTCGGTACTGTGAATATAGCCAAGAAATGGGCTGGTGTGGTTCCGGAAACACTGAAAGATTATGCTTTCCCATTCAAGGTGGAAGTTGACTTGGATGGTCCAGCTGATACATATGGATATTCGACATATGCTTTGGAATATACTGTAGATGGAACAAAATATGAAACCGACGCAAATGGTAACTTTACATTAAAGAGTGGTCAGACAGCTGCTTTTGAAGGTATTCCGACAGGAGCAAAAGTTAAAGTAACAGAAACAAAAACTACTGATGGAAAGTCATGGGTAGTAAGTGGACAAGAATTCAAAGAAAGTGCTGCAGTTACAGATGGTTCTAATGAAACTTTAACGATTACCAATGCCACCATGACTATACCTTCGGATAAAGTGATTTATGTTGAAGCAGGAAAAGATACATTTTATAAACCAGCTAATGTTGAAACAGGCTATACTGTTTCTAACAAGTCCGATGGACTGACTTATACAACAGATAAAGGTTTCAAAGGTGCAGATCCAAACAAATCATACACAGCTACCTATACAGGATCTAACAAGGATGGAGCAATAGTAAATGGTAAGATTACTGTATATACATATAAGGCAACTGATAAGGTTTATGTATTCGATTACGGTTTAGAGTCAGACATTGCAAAAATAAATGATAATAATGATGGCTTATTCCAGGACGGTACATTTTATAATGATAATGCCGAAAAAGATGGATATGTAACCACTGCAGAATTGAATCAGATTACTCATGAAAATGATAGTAATCCGCAGACAACGATAACGCCTGATAAGAATGTGATAATTAATGAGGATGGCTCAGCAAAGGGTGCAGTAACATTCAAGCCGGTTGCGTTCATGGATAAGGCTGAGAATTACACTTATACAGCAGATATCACAAAAAATGGTGCAACACTTGATTCAGAAAATCCAGAAACTGGCACAACAGTCCATGGTACAATTAAGACAATGCCGGCAAACGTTGTTTACTATGAAGATAACTTCAACAAAGATGGAAAAGACGACAGTGCAGTAAAGATTATTTACTCAGGAACAACAACTACAGATAGATCTACAGATGGAACGGACGTGAAGCTTGAGCAGAGCAATGACCAGAGCGAACAGTATGGTCATGATAATGCATATGCAAATGGCGACAAATACAGCAACGGTTCATCTACAAAGATGGAAAAGAGCGCAACAGCAACATTTACCTTCAAGGGAACTGGATTTGATATCATAAGCAGAACAAATACCAAAACAGGAACCATCGGGGTAAAGGTATATGAGGGAACAGACACAAGTGGAACACCTATAAGAAATATTCCTCTGATTACATATTACGATGACGGAGATTTATATCAGGTACCAGTTATTCATGAAACAGATTTTGACTATGGAACTTACACAGTTGTGGTAGAAGTTAAATCTTATAATCCAGAAGGAATCGTGTTCTATCTTGATGGAGTTCGTATCTATGGACCATTAGAATACAAGGAAAACGCAGACAACACATATGATTCAGATAATTATCTCGAATCAGAAGTTGACGCACACATATATGAAATACGACCAATGATCATCGGAAATACAGTAGACGGAAAAACTGCTAATCATGCAATGCTGATGAAGTACAAGGCGGGAGGAGAAGTAGTTCTGTCTGCAGGAGGAAGTACAGTCGTTGAAACATTACACGGAGCTGTTCCGGACGATGCAAAAAAAACAACAGATGATTTTGAAAAATACTGGAAGTGGGGACCAAACAATGAATTATATCTGGAACCGGGAAATGCAGTTGGATTCTTAATCCCTGCTGACGATGAAATCTATGACCCGACATATCCATATACAACATTCCAGATTGGAGCAAAGACAACATCCAAGGATGCAGTAACACTGAAAACAATTCTTCCAGATGGAACAGAAGCAAAAGATTCTCCAATTACAGTAAATTCTGCAACAGATATGTACTATAAGATCAATGTTACAGAAGATATGAAAATCACAGTTGATGATACGGAATATTATCAGGTAGTAATAGCAAACACAGCAGGTGGAACTGTATCTCTTACGAATATCAAGAGTACCTGCGATCCAAAGCTTTTTGGTGTACCAGCTGTGGACACTACGGCAATGAGAATGATGGCAGCCAGCATGATATCCGCATTTTCAACAAAAGATGAAGTAGTAAGTGAAGCAGCATTTGCGACGGTAGTACGTTCAGGAAGAGATGCAACGCTTGCTGTAACATCAACAGTAGGAGTGGAGAAATTAAAGATTACGGATTCCAATGGTCAGGTAATGGATAATTCTACATTGAAGATCAGTTATACTGATAAGGTTTTAAATGGAAACAAGCTGCGTACATGGAGAGTAAAATTCAAACCGAACCTGAAACGTGGAAAATATAAGTACACAGTAGAAGGAATCACAGCTGAAAACAAAGCAACAGTTAGAATTGGAACTCCAACATTAACTGTAAGGTAAAGGAGAACGATTGTTATGAAAAAGAAATATAGCAAACCCTGTATTGCAGTAGAAAACTTTGTGTTACAGGAATTTATAGCTGGAAGTTGTTCAGTTAAAATGAATTATGCAAATGATACATGTGTAACTGAAGATAAACTGATTAGTGGTGGAATTAATTCTGATCTGGCAAAACAGATTAAGGGTATAATTGGAGAATATAAATATTTCCAATCTACATCCACATGTGTTAATGAATACAAAGGTACAGATCCCACCGATGGTGTGTGCTATTTTACAGCGACAAATGCAATATTTGCGTCATAAGAACTATATACAAGAAAAGAACTGTCATTAGACAGTTCTTTTCTTGTGCAATTCAACGGTTAGAATTGGAACTCCAACATTAACTGTAAGGTAAAAATTAAATAGAATCGATAAGACCGCATACAGTATTGCGGTCTTTATCGCTATAAAGGAAAAATATGAATGAAATAACTATTCAAATCGCAAATATAAATTTTTGCATAGAATGTAAAGATGAATTTGAAATTGTGGATTACTTTAAAATATTCCAAAATACAAATAAAGAAAAAAATGCATGTAATGTACATTATCAGGTAAAAAAAATAGAACAATCAATTTTTTTGGAAAATGAACCGGTTTATCAAAATGAACGCATGACCGTATATCGCATTGGTTCCGTTGAATATCGGCAATTTCCGTGGTGGAATGACGAGGCAAATTATCCAATGACATTAAAGCATGATATCAATCAGCCAGATGAATATGAGTTTTTGTTAACTGCACCACAGATGGAAATGTTCAAAAATAAATTGCATTTTGGAACGTATCTGGCGTTGGAAAGGGTAATGCTTGATTATGATTGCTTTCAATTACATGCGTCAGTGATTCGTGTGAATGGGCATGGAATCTTATTTTCTGCTCCATCGGGTACAGGAAAATCAACACAAGCGGACTTGTGGGAAAAATATGAAAATGCAGAGATTATAAATGGAGATCGTGGAATGATTCGTAAGCAAGAGGATGGTACATTTCAGGTTTATGGATCGCCATTTGCAGGTTCTTCACAAATAATGACAACGATGTCTGCACCGGTAAAAGCGGTTGTGGTATTATCACAAGCACCGCATAATAAGGTTTGTAGACTCGGTGTATTGAAGGCATTTACAAAGATATATAGAGAAACAACGATAAATGCATGGGATACAGAATTTGTAATGAAAATGACAGAGTTATTGAACCAATTTGTAAAAAGAATACCTGTTTATCATTTGGAATGTCGGCCGGATCAGGATGCAGTAGAGGTACTCAAAAAGGAAATTTTCTGTGATAATTAGATAAAAGTTTGTAAATTAAGCGAAGATACGTTATACTAGGACTGCATATATACAAATTTCACAATATAGAGTTAGGAGAATACAATGGTGAAATTACAGAATTCAGAAAATAAGAAAAAAACAAAGAAAGTTGTTTTGCTGGTAGGTGTTATTATAATTGTGATTATTGGAATATTACTGGCCCTCAAGCTTACAAAGAATGATTCGAAAGAAAAGTCTGCCACAGAGGCAGATGCATATGAAATTGTTAAACCTGGAAAGGATACCCTGGATGTTAGTAAGATTCAGGGATATTCAGCCAAAGTAGGTGTAGAAGACAAGAAGGAAGAAGACACAAAAGAAAAAGATGACTCTGACAAAAAAGATGATTCTAAGGAGACGGAAAAAGCAGAGCAAATCGTTCTTTCCGATTCGAACCTCACGGTTGAGTCCATCGGTGCTTATTCCGGTTCTTTTATAGAAGATGGAAGTGACGAGGCGACAAAGAACGTAACAGCGATGCTGATTACGAACAATTCTGACCAGATGCTTCAGGTTGCGCTGATTGATTTTCAGGTAAATAGCAATGAGACGGCGAGTTTTAAGGTGACGAATCTTCCGGCGGGAACTTCTACGCTGGTACTTGAGAGCAATAAGCGGGAGTTTTCAGATAATGATACTTATACATATGGCAATGCGGCTACGGGATATATGGATCAGCCGACGCTCGAAGAGGATAAAGTAGAGTTAAAGACAGAGAATGGAAAGATTACGCTGAAGAATAAGACGGATAAAGAGCTTAAGACCGTTTATGTATATTATAAGTATATGCAGATTGGCGGCGCTTATTTTGGCGGAATTACTTACCGTACACCATTTGAAAATGTGGGCGCAGGCAAGGAAGCAGAGGCAGTTGCGGCACATTTTAATCCGGACAGCAGTCAGATTATGGGAGTACAGATACTTGATAATTAAAAGAGATTGGGGAATAAGTTCATGAAGAAACAACAAGCACCAGTGCAGGCGCAGCTTAGAAAATATCTGTATCAGAAGGCGGCACACAATAAAGTGCCGCTTTCCGGTACATTTGAACTGACACCGAGATGCAATATGAATTGCAGGATGTGTTACATTCGAATGAGTGAAGCAGAGATGAGGGCGAGGGGAAGAGAGTATACAGCAGAAGAATGGATTGAGATGGGAAAAGCATGTGCAAAAGAGGGAATGCTCTTCTTGCTGCTGACTGGCGGGGAACCATTTCTTAGAAAAGATTTTAGACAGATTTATACGGAGTTAAAGAAGCTGGGGCTACTGATCTCGATTAATACGAATGCGACATTGATTGATGAGGAGACCGTGGAGTGGTTAAAGAAGGATCCGCCGATGAAGGTGAATGTGACACTTTATGGTGGTGGAAATGAGACTTATAAAAAGCTGTGTGGACATCCGACCGGATATGATGCAGCTACGAAGGCGATTGATCTGATGCACGATGCGGGCATTTTTTTGAATATCAATGCGAGCTTTACAAAGTACAATCTGGATGATATGGAGGATATCTTTGCATTTGGTAAGAGAAGGGAGATCCAGGTGAATGCGGCTACTTATATGTTCCCGCCGGTACGTAGTGCGAAGAACGGCGTGACGGATGATGAGGTGCGTTTTACAGCAGAAGAGGCTGGAAAGGCGAGAGCGATGGCGGATAAGTACCGCCTGTCTAAGGAGGAGTTTGAGATTCGATTGAAGGCACTCCATGAAGGAAGAGATGACTTTATGGGCGGTGAGGAAGAGTGTGAGCGTACTCCGGATGAGAAGATGGGATGTATGGCGGGACGGTCGTCGTTCTGGATGACATGGGACGGACGAATGACGCCTTGCGGCATGATGAATGAGCCGGTAGCCAGACCATTTGAGATTGGTTTTTCGGATGCATGGAAGTCGATCTACCAGGCGACGGATGAGATTTTGCTGCCATCGGAATGCAAGAACTGCAAGAAGCGTTTTGCGTGTATGATGTGCGGGGCGCTTACGATTGCCGAAGGGGGCGGATGCAGTTATAAGAAGCCGGAGTATTTGTGCCGGCAGACAGAGGTGTTCCTAGAAGAGATGGAGAAAGAATACCAGAAACGGGAAACAGGGGTATGATGACGAATACACAAAAAGAGCTGTTACAGGCACTTCGGTGCTTTATGCAGGGGGATGAGGAATACCATCTTCCGGAAAGGTTTTCACAGCTAAAGGAGCTGTGTGACCTTGCTGCGATGCATAAGATTTTAGCAATTATATATGAGATGATCCGGAGGGATTCGGTGCTCCTTTTAGAGGAGAATGCGCCACTTGCTGCGAGGTGGAAGAAGAGTGCGATTGCGGAAGTGATGCTGCAGGTGCAAAGGACGGCTGGTTTTCTGGAGCTGTATCAGAAGCTTCAGAAGGAAGGGGTACATCCGCTGGTTGTGAAGGGGCTGATTTGCCGGTCTTTTTATGAAAAGCCGGACTTTCGGATATCAGCGGATGAAGATCTGCTGCTTAGAAAGGAAGAGTTTGAGACATTTGACCGCATTTTGTTAGAGGAAGGATATAAGAGGCAGGAGCTGGATCCTAAGGATCTGCCGTATGAGATTCCATATCTGAATCCGAGAAATCAGGTATATATAGAGCTTCACTTTTCGTTGTTTGCAGAAGGCGAGGGTGCATATGGTCATCTGAATCAGGAATTTGCAGGGGCGTTTGACCGATGCATTTGTGAGCAGATTGAGGGAGTGGATATTAAGACACTTTCGCCGACGGACCATATGTTTTATCTGATCTGTCATAGTTTTAAGCATTTTTTACATAGTGGATTTGGGATCAGACAGGTCTGCGACATGGTGATGATGGCAAAGCATTACACGACGCGGATTGACTGGAGAGAGATTCAGGATAAGCTTGCACAGCTTCGAATGGATACATTTTTCAGTGCTCTGGCAAAGATTGGCAGAGAGTATCTGGGATGCTCCTGGGAGAAAACCGGCTATGTGGATGATACGCAGGAATGTGTAGACTGTATGCCGCTTCTTGTGGATCTGCTGGAAGGCGGTGTGTATGGCGGGAGCACGATGGAGAGAAGGCACAGCGCGAATATGACGCTGGAAGCCGCTAGGAGAGGCAAAAAGGCGACGGCGTCGTCGGTTCGCACGTCGTTGTTTCCGGGTGTTTCTTATATGAAGGGGCGTTATGTGTGGCTCTGTAAGTATCCGTGGCTGCTTCCGGCAGCATGGGTGATGAGGCTGTTTGGATATGCGGCAAACGGGAAGCATACAGAGGATCAGAGTAGTTTAGAGATTGGAAAGAATCGTGTGGAACTTCTTCGGAAGTATCATGTGATAGATTAGGGGACAGATATATGAAGGTGATAGATACAAGAGAATATGTGTCGGTTCTGAAGCAGTTGACGGACGATGGACGGGAAGTCAGCATGCGGATTGCGGGAAATAGTATGGCGCCATTTCTGATTCATGAGCGTGATACGATCTTCTTTCGGAAGCCACAGGCAAAACTGAAGAAGGGCGATATGGTGTTCTTTAAAAGAAGAAATGGGCAGTATATCATGCACAGGATTCACCATGTGAAGCCGGATGGGTATTATATCGTGGGAGATGCGCAGTGTATGATCGAGGGACCGGTTGCTAAGGAACAGATATTTGCGGTTGTGACGAAAGTCATAAGAAAGGGAAAGACGATACAGCCGGGGGACTTCTGGTGGGAGTTCTTTCGTCATGTGTGGCTGCATATAGTTCCGGTTCGAAGACCGGTGATGGCTCTTTATACGAAGCTTCTTTTTAGAGGAGGCAGATCATGAGAGAGAAGAAGACACAGTTTGAATCGGTCAGAATATTAAAGAAACGATGGAAAGATGGTACATTTTCGGAGATTTTAGAGGACTGGAGATGGATTCTTGGGTATAGCGCAAGGTATAAGGGAGCGATTCTGTTTTATGTTGTGCTGGGAATCTTAAGTACGTCGTTTGGACTTGCGAGCAGTGTGGCGAGTAAGTATCTGATCGATATCATTACGGGTTATCAGACGAGTAAGCTTGCAGTGCTGTTTCTTGTGATGGTTGGCGGACAGGTGTTCAGTCTGTTGTTTGAGAGCCTGATCAACCGGGTTTCCACGAAGCTTAGTATTGATATTAACAATGATATTCAGGCGGATATTTTTGATAAGATTATTGATGCGGACTGGATGGAGATCAGTAAGTATAGCAATGGAGACATTCTGAATCGTTTTAATGGCGATATTCGTACGATCAGCAGCAATGCCATCAGCTGGCTTCCAACGATTATCATTGCACTTTATAAGCTGGTGGCGACATTTATGGTCATCCTGCATTATGACTGGGTGATGGCTCTGATTGCGCTTGGCAGTGCACCGTTTCTTCTTTTGCTGTCACGGACGGTGCTGAAGAAGCAGAGGGATTTTAGCCAGAAGGTGCTCGAGACGAGCAGTAAGCTGATGGGATTTGAGGTCGAGACATTTTATAACTTTGATACAATCAAATCTTTTGGTATTGCGCCGCATTATAGTAAGAAGATGAGATGGTGGCAGAAGCGGTTTCGGGATGACAGCCTTAAGTATAATTATTTTACGATTAAGACGAATGTAGTTCTGCAGGGAATTGGAATGGTCGTGCAGTTGATTGCATTTGGATATTGTCTGTTCCGGCTGTGGACGCATGATATTACATATGGTACGATGACATTGTTTTTGCAGCAGAGAAGCAATCTGTCGGCGGCATTTAATAATCTGGTGACGATTGTTCCGACATTTTTAAATAGTTCGGTATCGGCGCACCGTATTCGTGAGCTTGTGGAGCTTCCGAAGGAAGTACATATTACAGAGAGTTCGGTGCTTGATGCGTATGCGGCAGATGGATTTTCCATCTCTTTGCGGGATGTGGATTTTTCTTATGTGACGGAAGAGCGCGTGATCACAGATTCTTCGTTTGAGGCAAAGCCGGGTGAGATTGTTGCACTGGTGGGACCTTCCGGAGAGGGTAAGACCACATTAATCCGTATGTTTCTGGGGCTGATTCATCCGCAGAGCGGGCAGGCAGTGATGTCTGCGGCAGGCGGCATGGAAGTGGTACTAAATGCAGAGACGAGACACCTGTTTGCATATGTTCCGCAGGGCAATACGATTCTGTCGGGAACCATCGCAGAGAATCTGCGGATGGTAAAGGAAGATGCGACAGAGGAAGAGATGATAGAAGCATTGGAGATTGCGTGTGCGTGGGACTTTGTGAAGAAGCGTCCGGACACGATAAATAGCAATGTGGGCGAGCGTGGCCGTGGACTGTCGGAAGGGCAGGCACAGAGGCTGTCGATTGCAAGGGCACTCTTAAGAGATGCGCCGGTGCTGCTGTTGGATGAGGCTACTTCCGCACTGGATGTGGAGACGGAGCGCAGGGTGCTTCGCAATATTATGACACAGAAACCAAACAAAACATGTATTGTTACAACGCACAGACCAAGTGTGTTAAATATGTGCAGACGGGTATACCGGGTGATGGATACCAGGGTGACAGAGCTTTCGGAAGAGGAAGCTGCAAAAATGGCAATGGATTTTTAAGGTAGAGAGTGGTAAAATGATTGATATACATACGCATATCCTGCCGGGGATGGATGATGGAGCAGTAGATATTTTAGATACGATAGAGATGGCAAGGCTGGCTGCTATGAGCGGAGTAACAGAAATTGTGGCAACACCGCATTTTAATATTCCGGGACTGTATGATAATGCATTTGGAGAGCATTATGTGAATACGTTTAATCAGGCCGCAAGGGCGATTAAGGAAGAGAAGATTCCAATCAGGCTTTTTCCGGGGATGGAGGCATTTTCTACAGAGGATCTGCCACGGCAGATGGCAGATGGAAAGGTAATGACGATCAATCAGAGCCATTATATTCTGATGGAGTTTGCATTTGATGAGGATCCGGACTTTGCAACGAGGCTTCTTGGTAAGGTAAGGGAAGTTGGTGCAAAGCCTGTGATTGCGCATGCGGAGCGTTATTATTTTGTGCAGGATGATCCGCAGATTGTATATCAGTGGAGGAAGAAGGGATATGCCATTCAGGTCAATAAGGGAAGTTTTCTTGGACGGTTTGGTGAGTCGGCAATGGAGACATCATACCGCCTGCTTCGTCACCATCTGGTATCGGTTGTGGCAAGTGATGCACACAGCGCGGTGGAGCGGACGCCTTTTTTGATGGATGCGTATGAAGCACTTAGTGAATGTTGTTCAAAGCGGCATCTGGATGTGCTGTTTCGAGACAATCCCGGCAGAATCTGTCAGGATAAGCCGGTACTTGAATTGGAGCCGCTTCCATTTTTACCATATTATTATGATTAAAGGAGTAAACATGATTAGATTGAGAAGAGCCATATGTCTGATATTTGTGTTGGCATGTGCGGTATTCGTTGTATTTTTTATAAAGGTGAAGATGGTGGAAGACCATGTGCCTCCGGTGATTACCTGTAGTGAGGATGAGCTTGTACTCAGTGTCAATGATGATCAGGAAGAGGCACTGATGAAGGGAATTAAGGCTACGGATAACAGGGATGGTGATTTGACGAAGGAAGTTCGTATTTCTTCCATCTCTCATTTTATTTCGGGTAATGAACGCACCGTCACTTATGTCGTTTTTGATAAATCGAACCAGATGGGAACGTTAAAAAGAACGGTGAAATATAGTGATTATACGCCACCACGGATTAAGATGCTTCATGCACCAAGATGTAGCGCGGCAGAAGCGGCGAATACAGACTTTGTATCTTATCTGAGTGCAACAGACTGTCTCGATGGAGACCTGACCAGTCAGGTGAAGCTTTCAATGAATGACAGCCTGTATAATCCGCAGCCGGGAGATTATCCGGTTACGGCACAGGTAAGCAACAGTGCGGGAGATGTCTGTTCGGTATCGTTTGAGATTACGATTACGGATAATGAGGACGAAAGTATAAAGCAATATCCGGCATTATCGGAGTATATTGTTTATACAACTGTTGGAAATATGATAGATCCGATGGGTTATGTGGTCGGACTGGAACAGAATGGGCAGATTACAGAGTGTAATGAAGATGCCGGTGTCATGGGGGCGATTAGTGTGAATTCGGAGGTGAATTACGAAGTGCCTGGAGTATATCCGGTAGAATTTTCGTATACCGGAGATGGAACTTTGACGGCTGTGACAAAGATGTTTGTAGTTGTGGAGGGAAATGAAGATGGAAAATAATCGGGAGAATGCATCCGCACAGACGGAGACAAAATTTGAACCGGTTTCATTGGTTTGTGATATTTTTAGAAACTGGTGGGTCATCCTGCTGGGAGCGCTGGCCGGTGCAATGCTTTTTTATGTGGCAAGCAGCATGAAATATGTTCCGAATTATCGTACACAGGCAACATTTGTTATCACATCCAGAGCGAATGCCAATGCATACAATAATCTTTCTTCTGCCAATTCGATGGCAGAAACATTCCAGAAGATTCTGGAAAGTACGATTATGAAGAAGACAATCTGTGAAAAATTGGATATGGATAAGCTTGATGCGGATATCAGTGCCAATGTTGTAAATGGAACGAATATACTGACCCTTTCTGTTACTGCACATTCGCCAAAGGATTCGATTGATATTATCAAAACGGTGATGGACAACTACACCAGCATTTCTTATTATACAGTTGGAACGACAGTGCTTGATGTTTTGGAAGATCCGAAGATTCCGTATGCACCGGTCAATCCACTACAGAACGGTGAGATGGCAAAGAAGGGATTCTTCCTGGGAATGGCTGTCTGCATACTGTTATTTGCTATCTGGTCTTATATGCATAATACGGTGAAGCAGGAAAGAGAAGTAGAGAAAAAGCTCGATGCCAGAAGTCTTGGAGCGATTAGTTATGAATGGAAGTATAAGACGATAAAGGAATGGATCAAGCACCGGAAGAAGGCAGTTCTGGTGGATAATCCTCTGGCAAGCTTCCGGTTCGTGGAAAGTTTTAAGATGCTTGCGGCCAGGGTGGAATACCATATGTCAAAGATCAACGGTAAGGTCCTGGTAGTTACGAGTGTCTGTGAGAATGAAGGAAAGTCCTCCGTGGCAGTGAATCTTGCAATCACACTTGCGAAAAAAGGCAAGAGAGTCATTTTGCTTGATGGCGATATCAAATGCCCTGCACAGTATCTGTTATTGGGAATGAGTCCGAAAAAAGAAAATGAGCTTGGAGAGTTCTTAAATGGCAGAACAGGTGCCAATAACATTTTGTTAAATACGGAGCGTAAGCGGCTTGGATTTATAGGTGGAAAGGTGTCCTATTCTGCTTCTACAGAGATGCTTGGAAACAGACAGCTTCCGGTTCTTATAGAAGCCTGCAGTAAGATTGTGGATTACGTCATTATCGATACACCACCATCTGGAATGATTGGAGATGCACAGATTTTTGCACAGCATGCAGATGCCGTCATGGTCGTTGCCAGACAGAACGTTACACTTGCAGAAGATATCAACGAGATGATGGATGATTTCCGTGACAATCATACCAAGGTACTTGGAGTTGTTTTAAATGGTGTCATGACGTTTCAGAGTATCGCGGACAGCCCGGTGGGAGATCATTACAGCAGGTACAGCAGATATGGGCGATATGGACGTTATGGGAAATATACGAATAATAAAGAGGTATAGCAGACATGGATGAGATGAGAGAAAAATCTGGGAATGAACAACAGGGTGAAATCGAGAAGATTGATCTGATTGAATTCCTTCGTGGTTTCCAATATGGAATCAAGAAAATGTGGTGGCTGGTTTTGGTTCTCGCATTGATTTTTGGACTGAATAGTTATATCAAAGCAAGAAAGAATTATACCCCTGTCTATACGGCATCAGCGACGGTGGCAGTAACGACAATTGATGGAAGTCCGGCTTACCAGAACAATGCGTCTGCACAGCAGATGGCGGATGTTTTCCCATACATACTGACAAGTGGTGTGCTAAAAGATGTGGTAGCTAAGGATATGAAGCTGGACTCTGTTCCGGGATCCATTTCTGTTAAGGCGGAAGAGGGAACGAATATGCTTACGATATCCGTTACCGGTACGAATGCAGAACTTTCCTATAAGACATTAAAGTCAGTCATTAAAAATTATCCGGAAGTGGCACAGTTCGTACTTGGAAATACGACTCTGAAGATCCTGGATGAAACAGGTGTTCCGGATGATACGACAAAGCAGGGAGTCATTTCTTCTTCCTGGAAGAGAGGGGCACTTAAGGGTGCCATTATTGGTCTTGTGATTCTGTCTCTTTATGTACTTACCAGACGTACCGTGAAGACAGGTAAGGAGATTAAGACCCATTTGAATCTGGTTGATCTTGGAACATTGCCGGAAGTACATGTAAAGAAGAGAAATAAAGAAAGTTTTTATAATTCAGTCAATGTATTAAATAAAAGAATTCCGCAGGGATATCTGGAAGCGTTCAGAAAGGTCGGAATTAAGGTAATGAAACAGATGGAGGAAGAGGAGTTTAAGACGCTTTTGGTCACCAGCTCTGTGCCGGAAGAAGGAAAGACGGCATTTTCTGTGAATCTGGCAATCATAGAGGCAAAACTAGGGAAAAATGTCATACTTGTAGATTGTGATATGAGAAGACCATCTGTTGCAAAAGCCATGAATCAGGAAGGAGAATTTCCCGGACTTCAGGCGGTGCTTCAAGGTAAGGTGAAGATCAGTGAAGCAATGACAACGATAGAACTTGAGAAGTGCCCGGGATCTTTGCAGATTCTGTATGGCAAAACGACAGAAGGAAGTTCTTCCGACCTGCTTGAGAGTAAGCAGATGGAGAGACTCATTTCCATTTTAAAGAAGAAAGCAGACCTTGTAATATTTGATACGGCTCCTTCTGAGATGCTTGCAGATGCGCCGGTACTTGCAAGATATCTGGATGCTGCAGTCTATGTGATCCGCTATGATTATGCAAAGATGCGCCAGATTCGTATGGGTGTGGAGAACATTTCGATGAGTGGAATCCATATGCTGGGTTATGTATTAAACCGCGACCGCTCTACGGGTGGTGGATATGGATATGGTTATGGATACTATGGACGCTATCGTTATGGAAGATATGGTCGTTATGGCGGATATAGACATTACAGCCGCTATGAAAAACAGTTTGATGAACCGGAAGAAGAGACAGGTGCGGTAAATCAAAAAGAGGTATTTACAGAGACGAAAGAGAACTGATTGCCAAATCTTTCAAGCTGCATATCATATAGAGAAAATTGCCAGATCATGTAAATTGTGATAAAATATGAAACTAGAGTGAAAAACTATAGAATTTGAGATGACGAAAAGAAACGAGTTGAGTATGAGGAGAAATACTAATTGTATTTTCTCAGGTTATAGTAAAGGGATAGAGACATATGAAAAATTATTTAAAAACTAAGAGCATGGTAGATATGATCCTTGGCTCAGTGGGAATGGTTGTGCTGTCGCCGGTATTTCTGGCGATAGCGGTAGCTATTAAGTTAGAAGATGGCTTACGGGCACCGGTATTCTTTTCACAAAAGAGAGTCGGTGTTCATAAGTCATATTTCCAGTTATATAAGTTTCGTTCCATGCGGCTTGACACTCCGCATGACATACCGACGCATCTTTTGGATAACCCGGAGCAGTATATCACAAAGGTGGGTCGTTTCTTGCGTAAATCTTCTTTAGATGAACTGCCTCAGCTCTACAACATTGCAAGAGGCGATATGGCAGTCGTCGGACCAAGACCGGCACTGTGGAATCAGACAGACTTAATTGCAGAGAGAGACAAATATGGTGCAAATGATGTAAAGCCGGGCCTTACCGGCTGGGCGCAGATCAATGGACGTGACGAACTCGAGATAGACGTAAAAGCAAAGCTTGACGGAGAGTACGTAAGCAAAGCAGGACTTGCGATGGACATCCGGTGCGTCTTTGGTACCATTTTTTCCGTACTCCGTGGAAGCGGCGTTGTAGAAGGTGGAACAGGAACAATGGAGCGAGAAAAGAAAAATAAAAAAGTAATGATTATCACGAATCATTCTTATATGCTGTGGCAGTTCCGAAGAGAACTCATACAGATGCTGATGGAAGATGCAGAGGTCTATATCAGCACTCCATTTGTCGGCCACGAGAAAGACTTTGCCGATATGGGATGCCATATGATCGAGACTCCGGTTGACCGCCGCGGCATCAATCCGATGACAGATCTGCGTTTATATAAGCAGTACCGTGCCATGTTAAAGAAAGAAAAGCCGGACATGGTCATCACTTATTCGATTAAGCCAAATGTTTACGCCGGTTATGCGTGCAGACGCCTGCACATTCCATATTGCGTAAATGTACAGGGACTTGGCACCGCATTTGAAAAGCCGGGACTTTCCCAGGTCGTAACCATGATGTACCGCACTGCTTTAAAGGGCGCAAAGACCGTATTCTTTGAAAATGAGCGAAATGCAGCACTCTTCCAGGAAAAGAAGATCACTCCGGCAAAGCAGCAGACGATCCTTTCCGGAGCCGGCATCACTCTCGACTTCTATCAGTACGAAGCCTATCCGGAAAATGAAGCATTTCACTTCCTGTATCTGGGCCGAATCATGAAGGAAAAGGGTATGGACGAGCTCTTCTACGCCATTCGCAAGTTACACAAGGAATATGGCAAGAAAGTCGTTCTTGACATTGTCGGATTCTTCGAAGACGAATATAAGGGTGAAGTAGAGAAGTTAGTAGAAGACGGCATCGCAGTCTTTCATGGATTCAAAGAAGACCCGAGACCGTATTATAAAGCAGCAGACTGCATCGTCCTTCCAAGTTATCATGAGGGCATGTCAAATGTCCTGCTAGAAGCAGCATCCACCGGCAGACCGGTTGTTACAAGCAAAATTCCAGGCTGTATGGAAAGCGTGGAAGACGGCACAACCGGATACCTCTGTCAGGTGAAAAATGCACATTCTCTGTACCAGAAGATGAATGAAATCTATCATAAGAGCCGCGCCGACCGAGAAGAAATGGGCAAATGCGCAAGAGATAAGATGGCAAGAGAGTTTGCGAAGGATGAAGTGGTGAAGATGACGGTGGGCAGTGTGTGGAGATAGAGTGAATGACAAATAATTATATTTTAATTCTTGTGTGGATTCTTATATTAGGAGTGTTTTCATGTTTTGTAAATGTAAATAGAAAAGAACTCGTATGTGGGAAAGAAGAAAATAGATGTTACTGGATGTGGGCAATTATTGTGTTTCTACCGCTTATAATTTGGTGTGGATATCGTGGACATGTAGGCGATACAGGCGCTTATATAGAAGGTTTTTCCAATATGCCTGTGAGTTTGGGTGATATTTCAGGTTATCTGACAACCATTTCGAAGGATAAAGGATTTTTCTTCATTTCAGCGGTAATCAAATGTATAATTGGTAATCACGTAGAATTTTATTTTATTATTCTAGCAGCATTACAAGCGGGAGCGCTTATATATGTTTATCGAAAATATTCAAGCAGATATCTGGTTAGTTTCTTTTTGTTTATAGCATCAACAGATTATATTTCCTGGATGTTTAATGGAATTCGTCAATTTCTGGCAGTGACATTAACATTTTGGGGAATAGGACTGATTTTGAAAAAAAAATATGCAGCAATGATTATTCTTATATTAGTTGCATCTACAGTACATCAGTCAGCTCTTCTTTTGATTCCGTTTATATTTATTGCTCAGGGAAAAGCATGGAATAAAAAAACGATTATTTTTATCATAGCAATTATTATTATAATTTCTTTTGTCGGTAATTTTACCAATATATTGGATTCTATGTTAGAAGAAACACAATATAAAAATGTTGTTTCGGATTGGCAGGAAAGTCAGGATGATGGTACTAATATTTTTAGAGTATTGGTATATGCGGTGCCATCGATTTTATCCTTAGTTGGACTACGGTATATTAAAGAAGCGGATAATCCACTCATTAACTTGTGTACGAATATGTCAATTGTAGCTGTTGGATTTTATGTTATTTCCATGTTCACAAGTGGAATTTTTATAGGAAGATTACCAATTTATTTTTCCTTGTATAGTTACATATTACTGCCTTGGGAAATAGAGCATATGTTAGATGAAAAATCGTATAAAATTGTTTATGCATTAATGATTATTTTTTATCTGTTATTTTATTTGTACAGCACATCATTGATGGGAATGATATAAGAGGGAGGAACCATGAAACCAATCAGAGTACTTCATGTTGTAACATATATGGGGCGTGGCGGATTAGAAACAATGCTTATGAATTACTACCGTCATATAGATCGAAAAAAGATACAGTTCGACTTTCTGGTCCATCGATATTTTGAAGCGGATTATGATGTGGAAATAGAATCTATGGGAGGAAGAATTTATCATGTTTCGAGATTGATTCCGTGGAGCAGAAGTTATAGAGAGAAACTGCAAGTATTTTTTAAATCGCATCCAGAATATGAAATCGTGCATGTACATCAGGACTGTTTGAGTTCAGTTGCCTTAAAAGTGGCGAAGGAGTGCGGAGTTCCGGTACGAATTGCGCACAGCCACAACAGCAATCAGGATAAGAATCTCAAATATCTTATAAAAAGGTATTATATGAGAAAAATTCCAAATTATGCAACGCATCTCTTTGCATGCGGAAAAGATGCTGGAGACTGGATGTTTGGAAAGAATAGCTATCAGATTCTACATAATGCAATTGATACAAAAATTTATCAATATGACTATCAGAAGAGAAAAGAAAGTCGTACAAAACTTGGTATAGGGGAAGAACTTTTAATCGGACATGTTGGAAGGTTTCGATTGCAAAAAAACCATGTGTTTTTGATTGATATATTTGCAGAAATAGTGAAACAACAACCAGACTCAAAACTTTTACTTGTGGGTGACGGAGATGAAAAAGAAAAGATTCAAGAAAAAATAGAGCAACTACAACTGCAGAAAAAAGTTTTGTTGTTGGGTGCTCGATCGGACGTAAATGAACTGATGCAGGCAATGGATGTATTTGTTTTTCCTTCCTTATATGAAGGCCTTCCACTTACCATGATAGAAGCACAGGCGGCTGGACTACCATGTGTGATTTCAGATTCGATTCCCAGGGAATGTGTAATTACAAAAGGACTTGTATCTTATAAAGGGCTAAATGAAGGAGCCAAGGAGTGGGCAGCACATATTTTGACAAGGGCAAAAGAAAAGAGAGTAACGCATGATGAAGAGATGAAACAGTCAGGATATGATGTCAATGAAGAAGTGAAAAGATTGGAGGCATTTTATCTTGAGCAGTGAGAGGAGAACTATGGCTATACTTACAGTTTTTACCCCGGCGTATAATAGAGCACATACACTATCACGCACTTATCAGAGTTTAAAAGAACAGAATTGTAAAGATTTTGTCTGGTTAATTGTAGATGATGGATCGACAGATAATACAGCAGAGATAGTAAAAAAATGGCAGGACGAAGAGAGTGGATTTGACATTCAGTATGTATATAAAGAGAATGGAGGTATGCATACTGCGCACAATACAGCATATGAAAACATTCATACTGAGTTAAATGTTTGTATTGATTCAGATGATATGATGGCGAAAGATGGAGTTGAGAAAATCCTTACTGCATGGGAAAAGGTAAGAAACAAAGGGTATGCTGGATTGATTGCACTTGATGCTGATTTTGAAGGAAGAATAATAGGAAAAAGATTTCCAGAGGCCATGAAAGAAACAACTCTTGGCGGGTATTACGCAAATGGTGGAAAAGGTGATAAAAAATTAATTTATCGTACAGATGTTATAAAGTCTGTACCAGCGTATCCGGTATTTAAAGGAGAAAAATATACAGGATTATCATACAAGTATATAGTCGTTGACCAGCAATATAAACTATTTGTATTAAATGAGGTGGTGTGTAATGTCGAGTATCAGGAAGATGGCTCATCTAATACAATGTACTTGCAGTATTTAAAAAATCCAAATGGATTTGCTTTTATGAGAAGGGTGAATCTGATGTACCCAACGAGTAAGAAACGTCTTTTGATGGAATGTATACATTATTGTTCGAGCAGCCAAATTGCTCATAATCGGAATTACATAAAAGAATCTCCGCGTAAAGCACTTACAATATTATGCACGCCGCTTGGATGGTGCTTGACCGCATACATTAGAAGAAAAGCAAGAATGGAAAGATAAAGATGATGTCTGTTATAAAAAAAATGATGATTTCAGTTTTGAGTGGAATAAGTAAAATATACTTAAAACATAGAAATAGAATATTTGTAATACCAAATCAAACGGAATGTGATGCTTTTTTAGACAATATATGGAAGCCATCTAAAGTATATAGTGAGCATACATTTGATCATGATGTGGAAGTGGATAGTTTGATAGATTTAAGTGTAATTATTCCACTGTATAATGCGGAACCTTTTATAAGAAAATGTGTGGATTCCTTGATTTCACAGAAGACAAAGTATAGATATGAGATTATTTTAGTCAATGATGGTTCTACAGATCAGACTCAGAAAGTAATGGAAGAGTATACCCAAAAATATCCATTGTTGATTCAGACAGTTACACAGCAAAACAGGGGAATTTCGGTGGCACGTAATGAGGGAATTGCAAAAGCAAGAGGAAAATATATCGGATTTATAGACCAGGATGATTGGGTAAAAGATCAGTATATAGAAATACTTTTGAATACAGCATATAAGAATAATAGTGATATTGTAAAATGTGGATATAGTGATATTGATCTTAAGAATCAAATGCGTATATGGCAAAATGAATCTATTCATATTGAAAAGGATGAACATGAAAAGTTTCTTCATGTAAATGGTTATGTGTGGGGAGGAATCTTCGATAGAAAACTGTGGAGAAAAGTACGTTTTCCAGAAGGATATTGGTATGAGGATATGATAGTGAGAATGCTGATATTTAGACAATCGAAGTGTTTTATTAATATTCCGGATGTACTATATATCAAACGGTTGCATGAAAATAATGCCTCCATGGTATTGTGGAAAAAATCATCACCAAAATCGTTAGAAGAGTATTATTTGTTAAAAGAGTTATATATAGAATGTAGAAAAATTGGTTTGTCAGCGGATAGTTTGGAATTTCGCTTTGCACTTTATGAGATGGGAAATATGTTATTTGCAAGGATTTTTTCTATGAAAACGAAGGAAAAAAAGTTTGTGTTTGCAAGCGTGGCTCATTGGATTAGTGAGATATACCGTGATGAGTACATTAGAACGTTGAGCGAGAGCGAAAAATTTTTACTAGGCGCATTTGTGAGGTATGACTATAAAGCATGGAAAGTGGCAAGCGTTTATGCAAGAATGCAAGTAGAATAAGGGAGAATAACCATATGATACCAAAGAAAATTCATTACTGCTGGTTTGGAAGAAAAGAACTTCCAGAGAAAGCAAAGAAATGCATCGCAAGCTGGAAAAAATATTGTCCGGACTTTGAAATTATCGAATGTTTTCGCCTCCAATTCCGGTCACGGCGATAGAAATCCTGGCTCCCTGCAGATGGTTGTTTTGGAATACTGATATTCAGATATCAAGGTGCATAGAAAGGCAGAATAGGAACAGATAGGGATATTTTGATAAATTGCAATGGAGGTTTTACGATGAAGTGTGAATTGATCATTGACAGCTCTTTGCTGACAGAGAATGATATGGTACTGCTTAATGAGGGAGGGA
>ULOW01020323.1_pt1 | contig 24360 bp, 21 predicted proteins | sample 1952961 | NCBI WGS metagenome assembly ULOW01 (sample SAMEA4835614, study PRJEB28245) | human gut metagenome | biome: gut microbiome; material: fecal sample | place: Denmark | collected 2008
CTGTAGGAAGTGTAACAAAGTTACTCATTGCAACTTGTGCAAATCCTGAAAAGGCTGACTGCAATTCAAAATATGCTGCCTTACCATTTGAAGAAGCATATTCGCCTTCTCTGTAATACACATTTGCAATATTTGTTCCAGTTTCATCCTGGAATTTAATAATACTTTTATTTATAAAAGGATTTTTGATTACAAAGATTTTTGTGAAGTCACCTTCGACTACAAAACCAGAGTCGAAGACAATTCTATTATCAAATACATTTGCACCGCTAGGATGGATATAATCTACTGGTTTATCAGACCAACCTTCGATTGACACGATATTACTTCTGATTTCCACGCCACCAACTTTGGGTAAGTTATTGGCTTCGATAACAGACATAATATGTCTCTTTTTATAAGCAACAACGATATGGATATAACCTGTATCCAGCAACATACCATGAAGAGTAGTACCAGTTGCTCTGATATAATAATCAGTTGCATTTTCCAAACCTGTAAACATAGCCTTCATAGAAGCGGTATCATATAAGATATTTGTTGTTTGTAACACGTTCTTTTGATAAGAACATAAAGTTATTTCGTAGGAGTTTAATGCCTCATCCTCACTCTGAGAGTAGGAGAGTGCGAATTCATATTCTGAGGCTTTAATGACAGTATCATTCGCCACAGATAAAGAAAAAGAAGGAGTAGAAAAGCAGTAGAAAGGAGTTCCAATTTCCTGTTCATCTGATTCATTATCATCAGCGTCAAAGACAGTGATCGTAGCAACATAATATTCACCATTCACCAAATCTGTATCAGCTGGAATTACATACTCTTTCTTCATAGAAGATACTGTTTTGTCATAAACGACTTCACCAGAAGAATTTAATTTGATTTTACATCGAACTTTAAAAATCTGGTTTCCATTCCATGTAAAACTAATAGTAGAACCAACCGACCTGTCAAATGGTTCTATTGGATTTATAATCGCATACATATTTCACCACCCTTTATTTTATTTTCTTTACAGTACCTTTACCATACTAATATTTCCCTGGGAATACTGGATCACGTACACATTCCCCGTCATATTCATAGGATACAGTGTCAGCGTACCATAATTAAAATTATCTCTTTCTTTGCCACCATTTCTGTGAGGTATCCATAGGAAGTTATACCAGCCTTCGGAAATAGAAACATTTACATAAGTACAATCGTCTACATACACTGAACCGCACTGTCCATGACCATATCTGAGCTGTTCAATTATATCTAATGCAGTTCCACCTTTTAATGTATCTGCAAAAAACTTTGAACTTAGTTCATTCAGTACATACTCTTCATCACTCTGTATATACAGCTCATTCCACTTATTCTGCGGCGCACATACAGTAACAATCTTACCTGCTTCTACTGGCGTTTTACATCTGGCACTGTAACGCTTGCCCTTGTATTCAATCTCGTATACGCCGTCTTTCTTCTTATCTATAACAATGGCTCGGAACGTCTTGTCATAAGCGGCTTTGTTGATAGATTTGCTAATCATTTCCTGCACCATAGAAATAACATTCTTAAAAATCTCTGTATAGTTTTCCATAAAGTCTCCTTTAAATCAAAGAAGAGAGTACCCATTTCTGGATACCCTCTTATAGTAAAAGAGCCAGAATAAATCTGACCCTTTAAAATATTTCCATATATTCAATATCTTTTAATCTAACGATCATTTTTACGTTACTGTCATTTGTGTGGTCTGGCTCGTTTGTACACAGTAAATTTGTAGCAACTTCACGCTTACTAAAAGCACTTACTACGATCCAGGAATCTTCACCTTTTTCTTCACAGAATTTAAAATGACCCATTATATAATAATTCTTATTTTTAAGATATACTTTTACATTTGATCCTTCCTCATAATCTATAGCGTAATCTAAAACATTTTCAAATATAGATTTACCAAATAAAAAGGTAATAAGATTTTGAAACCATTCTTGCGCCAATAGACAATAAATAATTCCTATTAAGACGATCCCTAATACAATACTAGCAAATACATTTAAAAATGGGTTATTTGGTATTATATTGAACGGCGATACAAGTCTTAAAAATTGTACTATAGATAATAATACAAAACTTATAATACAGCTTTTCCATATATATGAGTTTTCACTAGGCTTTTTTGCATATAAAAATGAATAAAAAGATATGCAGAAATATCCTGGAACAACATATTGAAAAATTACCGGAAGAATATTTATAATATCATTAATTGTATTTATAATTTCCAACTCCTTCATCATGGGGTTCCCTGACTTCCTTGATTAGTATTATTGCCAGTTTGTCCCGTCATTTTATCTACATCTATAGGTTTTTCTTTCTTAGGTTCTCTTGAGAAAATAATTGGTCTCCATGATACCTTTTTCTTAGTATTATCCTTCTTTTTGTTGTCTTCGTTTCCCATACTGTTGCCTCCATAAATCACAAAAATATCAAGCAAAATATGTTTGAATGTTGTTTTGTTACTTACAGTATATACAATATAGGAAATTTTTCAACCAATATTTATAATAAGAGAGTAGCATAAAACTACTCCCTTATAGTCTTAAAATCTTGCCAATGCCTGTCTTGCAAGCGGAACAAAATCTTTACCCATAGCCTTGGCAAAACCGTCCACATCTCTTACATCTGTCAGTTTCACATCACCAACAGAGACATTGACTATATTCGGCTTCGTATTAACAGTAGCAGAAGGATACATGTTCTTTATCCATGAATTATCAGGAACGTATGCCGTAGCACTAAAACTTGCTACAAGCTTTTCCATCTGTTCAGGAGTAAAGACCATTTCCCCACGTTCTAGTACCGCCGGTATCTCATTTGGTCCTAATTTCTCAGCTTCAAGGACTCTGATCTTATCTGTTTTGTCAGCAGAAGAACTACCCACAGCACCACTGAATACACCACTATGATGTTTCTCAACACCAGGACCATGACTAGAATCACCTGTTTCTCTACGACTACTTGTACTTGGTGCATTGGAACTACTGCTATGTTTCTTACTTCCAGAATCATCATCATCTCTGTCACGTTCTGTATCTTTCAGATTATCCTTTACATCTTCCAAAATATCTTTGATACTTTCTACATTATTAGTCAGCTGTTGCCAACTGCTCATAGATTCAGAGATAAGACCTGCATTCGCCTGATACTGCTGTAAAGATGAGATCAGCTGATCGCCAGATTCCTTAAATGCTTTCTGGATGCCTGCAAATACAGAATTACCATCTGCGGCAGTGTCATAGACCTTACCCATGTAGTTGTAGATGTTCTGTAAGTTATCCATGGCAGACATTTTCTGGTTCATCTGTGATACGAGATCACGGATACCTGCCTGTGCTTCTTCATAAGTAAGAGTACCTGCCTTATAGGAATCAATATATTCTTGGATTAGAGAAGAGATATGTTCTGTAGAATCAATCTGTTCTTGATATTTGTTGATCTGGTCTACATTATCTGTATACAGCTTACTGAACATCTGGAAAATATCATTATCATTTCCACTGAGAACCTTATCTTTCCAGTTCTTTCCAAGAATATCAGTGGCAGTCTTTTCGTTATCTGCTTGTTCCTTCTTGGATGCAATTTCAGACCATTTATCACTGATTTTCTGTAAAGAATCCAGAGTATCTTGCAGCTTATCATTGTAATCATCTAAAGCATCATCTAAGGCATCCATCTGGTCTTGAAGTTCCTGCTTCTTTAATGCAGCAAGGGCATCCTGAACAGATTCCTGTGCATTGCGTAGATTATCAGCATTAGCTTCATAGGTCAGTTCGCCATTTCTTATGACCTTTTCAGTCTTTTGAGTGGTGGCATTTTCAAGATCATAGAGTGCCTGTTCATACTGAGCTTGCAGTTTCAGCTTCTCATTCTGCTTGTCCAGTAAGTCCATTCTATCTTGCAGAGCTTCCTTCTGGTCATTGATCGTATCTTCATAGGCTTCCTTTTCGTCATTCAGGCGGTCAATTTCATCACTGATAGCACCTGTTACAGCACTAATGACTGTCTCATGCTCACTCTTGACATCATTCAGTCCATCAACAATCTTGCTCAGAGAGTCGGATGCATCGGAGATCTTATCAATAGGAAGTTTTAGTAGCTCTTCATTCCACTTATGCATGTTCTGTACAAGAGAAGAGATAGAAGAGTTACACTGCTGCAACTTATCATTCATCTCATTCCAGTTGTCAGTACCAGGATTATAGTCTTCCATAACATCCTGAATAGCTTCAATTTCTTCCTTATAATTAGAGATAGAAGTATTAGCATTGTTAATGAGTTTCTGATAGTAGTCTGCATCCAATGTCTTGCCGGAGGCTTCCATTTCAGCACCCCAGTTTTGGATTGTATCAAGGATAGACTGGTAGATATTTCCAAGCTTTTCCAGATTGGTTACAGGAAGTTCACGGAGCTGTTTTTCCTGATTTGCTAATTCTTTCTCGAATGACTTAACCTGTCCTTTTGCTTCCGCAATAGCAGCCATGATGTTATACCATTCATCAGTGCCAACTTTTAAAGGATCGTCCTCATCGTTCATACGAGCATATAGTTCATCTTCTCTGGTTTTCTGAATCTGCCGGTACAGGTCAATCTGCTGCTCTGTATTAGACATCATTTCTTCGTACATATCCGCAGATACAATGGAGCCTTGGGTATTTAACAGATCAATTTGCTTCTGGATCAGGTCATTAGCGTCAGCAAGCTTCTCATTTTCTTTGGTAGCACCATCTACAATGTTGTCATAGTATGTACCCTTTTCATCACGAATCGTCTTTTGAAGTTCTTTGACTTTTTCTTCTGAGTCCTTCCAACTGTCAAATGCTTGAATAGCTTTATCTATCTGTGCCTTCTGGTCACTCGTAAAGGATTCAATGTCAGTACCGCCGTTCTCAATCTTATCTCTGTACTCAGGAACCTTGGAAACGTATTCTTCATAAGACTGCTTATAGTAATCTAATGATTCCTTCGCTTGATCTAAGCTCTTCTGGTCAGCATCAATCTTTTGTGTAAGGATACTCTGACGGGATTCCAGCCCACCATTCTCAGATAACTTTTGCAGTTCACCAATGGATATACCAAGCTTACTTGCATAGTCCATTAGCTCATCTACTTCTTTAGAGTCTGGTGAAAGTGGCATATTGAACAGTTCTTGTACACGTTCTATATCTTCCTCAGATAATCCTGTATACGCTGTCCATGTATCCTGTAATGCGGTTTCCAGACGCTTACTTTCACGTTCTAATAAGTCGGCACTGCGGGAGATCCAGTCGATTGTTGAGTTATCTTTGGCACCTTTGGAGCCTGACGAACCCTTTTGCGGATTGGTAGACTTTGGACCAGTATAGTTGCTGACTTGGACGTTTTTTGCTTTCGCTTCAAGTTCTTTTGCAACTTCTTCGTAATAAACATCTGTTTTTTGGTCTAACCAATTTTCAGATTTTTGGCTATATAAATTACTTTTTGTAGAACCTTTATATTCTGTTCCGTCAGCAGAATAATATTTTCCATCACGATGAGTTAAAAGATTTCCTTTATCATCAGTTGTAACCTTTTTAATCTGTTCACCATTTACACCAGTAATAATTTCTGCCGAAGAAAGACTTTCTTGTTCACGTTTTGCTGCATAATAATTTTTCCATGCATCACTAGCCAATCCTAATGATTCAATAATAGAAACTAAAGCAGAAATATCGCCAGTAGGATCAATAGCTGCATTAGAAAGTAGTTTTTGTGCAATATAAAGTTCAAACGCTTTTTGCCCTGCTTCTGTAGATTCTTTTTCTTTTGCTAACGCCACAATCTCATCATAAGTAGCATTTGTTAAATCTTGTGAATCATAAGCAGCCTCGGCATGTCTTTGTGCAAGTGCAGCAGTAACAACTTCATCCGCATTTTGAATACCCATCAATTCAAGATATTGTTTTGCTACATCGGCGTTATCATCGCTAAGATGTTCCATTACACCTGATCCGTAAACAAAAGCATTTGCAAGATTATCAAAAGCATCCTGACATGCTTTTATATCCTTTGGATTTTTTGTAATGGTTTTAATGAAAGTATCATATTCTTTAGTATATCCGCCAAAATTATCTTTGAACTTTTTATCATCCAGAAGAGAGTAGTCAAATTTCTTATCCTTATCCTTCATGGATGTCATGATCTTATCAAGTTCTTCAAAACCTTCTGATAAACCATTGATTCCAGAAATCATTTCAGAAGTAGAAAATGGTTTTTTATTAGACGCATCCTTAGCTTTAGTGTAGGCTCGAATTGCTTCTGTTGTAGTTTTTGCACCTTTAGTTACTTTTTTAAAGTAGTTAATTTCTTCTTGTGTATTAATACTATTTGACTCTAAAAATCTTTTCAGTCTACTTTGATCATCGAACTCACTGATTAAACCATCATAAGCAGCTTTTAATCGAGATACCTCATCAACCTGTGGTTGGAGAGAAGAAGTAACAGGGTTATTTTCTCCAAAATAACTGGTTATTTTAGATAAATAAGCATCTTTCTCGTCAGGCATTAACTCCGTATTTGTAAACACTTGAGATAAGGCATTTGCAATTTCTGGATTATTTTGTAGGTTACTAATAGCAAATATAATATTTCTCTTTAAATATTCGCTAACATCGTCCCAGTTTTTACTATCAACATCATCAGGAAGATTAGTAAAGTCGAAGTTAGTAATAATATCTTTTACAGCAGTTTGTAATCCGCTATCATCAATCTGGTTATATGAAAAGTCTGATTGTAACCAGGTATTAAGATAAGAACCAATAGAAGATTTTTCTGCATCTAATTGCTGTTTTGCATATTGAAGCTCTGATCTGGCGGATTCAAGTTTTTCTGTGAAAGCCTGATCAATATTACCTACGGCGGTGATTGTAGTGCCTGCAAAATTAAAACCATCATAATTTTGAACTCGTTTATACTCAATACCAAGTTCATCCAACATCTTAATATAATTATCAAGATTTATGATAACATCTTTGCCGTCTTCATTCTCAAAAGTTCCAAAATCATCAATTCCAAACGCTTGTGTAACATTGCCTTGTTTTAATTGTTGATAGGTGTTATTTATATTATCAAATTTTTCGCGAGCTTCATCAACCTTTTTTGATGCATTATCAATATTTTTGTCATAATCCTTATACACATCTGGAATTTGATCGATAATCTGTTTATTAGCAAGTTCTTTTTCTTTTTGAAGTAAATCATCTAGTGAGCCAACAATAGTGTCCACGTTCCCAGATAAATTTAAAATCGCATTACCATTATCATCATAACCTTTTGTTAAAGAAGGAAATACACCAGCTAATTGGTTACTAATATCTAAGAATTCTTTGTATTCATCATTGCTAAGATTTCCTTGACTCTGATTTACTTTACCAAGATTTTCGACTTCTTGAGCTAATTCTGCATATCTTTGTTTAGAATTCTCTACTGTTTCTGTATTCGCTTTTAAATCACTCGTAATTGAAGCAATTTTATCTTTCGCAGCTTGTGCATTCTTTGTAATCTCTTTTGAGGCATTTATCCAAGATGCAAAAGCAGCGATAGCTCCTGTGACAATTACAGATATTCCCATTGTTAAAGCAGCATTTAAAGCAGTAGTAGCAATGGTTAATCCTATTGTTTTTGCAGTAGAAGTAAGAAGAGACAAGCCATAACCAGTTAAACTTGCGTTTGCACCATTTAATCCTGATAAATATACACCTAGTTTACTATTGGTAACAGTAATAGTATTTATAAGATCTTGCTGTTCATTTTTGCTTGAACCTATCAATGAATTATACTGTTGAATTGCTGCGTTTACTTTATTATATCCTACAATACCACCTTGTAACGATGTGGTATATCCAGTCATTGTGGTTTCAAAACCTTTTATATGTTCTAAATGTTCTGCTAATGTGTCATCACATTGATTTAGGATAGTATTCCAATTTTCTGCTGTTAAAGTATTATTCTTTATATACTCATTATATGAATCGATAACATTTGCTGCTTCTTTAAACGGTTCTATAGAAACTGAATTATTTATTCCAAATAAAGATGCTACTGAGTCTTGTTTGAATATCATGCTATAATATGTTATACTTGTTTGAAGAGTATAAAATAAATCTTTGGAGGGAATTTATGAAGAAGCAAAAATTATTAGGAATATTTTTAATTAGTACAATGCTTTTATGTGGTTGTACCAAAATGGAAAAAGACACTTCGTATGATACGGATTTATATGGAACATACAAAGAGGAAATTAATGCTACAAACACTGATTATGAAAGAAAAGTTACATACACATTAAATGAAGATAATACATATATTACAACTCATTATGAAAAAAATGATGGTCAAATTTTATATGACAATAGCTTTAATGATAAAATCAACAGTACAAAAGAACTTAATGATGGTATTATAAAAATTGAATTAAATAATGGTGGTTCAAAATATAATATTTACAAATACAAAAACTTATTGGGAGACTTAAAAATTGCAGAAGTTCCTAATGGAACTAAATTTGATTTATTTATTCCATATGATGATTCATCGTTAAATGCAGGACTTGTATTGGATAAAGAAGGATATTATCATGGTTGTTCAGATTATAAAAATTGTACAGATGATAAAAAAAGTTTTATGAAATACAAACGTAAAAATAATATAATTTATTTAAACGGTCTTGGAAATCATTGGCAAATTTTATTTTATATAGTAAATGATGGATTGTTTTTTCCAAAATATACTAAAGAAAAATGATTTTAGTAACCAGTGTGGAACTGATTTATAAAGCTTATTTATATAACTGCGAATATACGTGGTAATTCTCATTCTGTAGCTGCCAGGATAATTTTTTGCAATCTGTCTTGCATTATTCTTGTCCATATCGTTGATAATACTTTTAGCCAGCTCAATATTGAAGTTGTATAAAAATGTATTGTCTTCATCAGAAAGGCTACCAAGATATGGAATTAAGTCGTTAATTTTATTGCATGTATCTATAATGTTTTTCATCATTTATTACCTACTTTCTGAAAGGAGAAGAGTATCATAAAAGGGACCAACGTATATCGTGTTGCAATCACAATATACGCAGTCCCTTTTACTAGATATTTTTCAAATTAAAAAGAGACATTTCAAAATGCCTCTTCTTAATTCACAAAAATAAATGTCATAGTGGGATAAGTCATCCCAAAGCAAATTAATCATGAACTCGCGAACATCTATCTTTTGAGTATAACTGTAAGAACAAGATTGCCTATAGGTACAATCAGAAAAATAGAAGACGAGTAAAATAAAATATTTTTGTTACTATTATTATATTACGAAATTTTATACTTGTAAAGCCTTTTTAATTCGCTTTTTAATTTCATTTATGTCAAGTTCATTTATTTTACAAATATATTTTCCCATTCTGGCTTTTGATACACTCCGAATATCCTCGCATTGAACAGCTGAGTCGTAGTTCAACTGAGAATATTTTGCTTTTTTCAAAACATAATGCCATTCATATTTCAGTTCAGACTTTTCAGAAGTATTTTTGTATTTTATTTCTTTTGTCAATGGAACAACTATCACATTTGTGGAATTAAAATTTATTTGATTATTAGAAACAATTACACATGGTCTTGCTTCAAGTCTGCTTTTTTCGTGTCCAATGTTTTCTCCAAGATAACATGCGTAAATAGAACCTCGTGAATATTTAACATTTTTCTGATTGTTCTTGACAAATCTATCTTGAATTTTTAATTTATTAGACATCCATCTAAACATATTCTCATATTTATTATCTATCAAACGTGCCATTATCTTACTCACACCCATCATTAGTATTATAATTTCCATTATATACCAATAACATGAGATATTCTACCAGAACATATGTACATAATAAAGAGAGTAGCCGTCAAGACTACTCTCCAAAAAGGATTACTGCTCAATATTCTTTTCAGATCCAATTCCATCAACAATATTATCCCAATAATTTAAACGACCTTTTACTTTATCAGCAGCACTTGTACCAGAACTTGCTAATTCTCTGTATTCTTCATTCTCTTCGTATCCGCCGATGAAGTTATTAATCTTGTCTACCAATTCAGTAAATGATTTATGCTCATCCAAAACACGCCAACCTGCATATAATACCATTGGAATAGTAGTGGCTTTTAATTTTAATTCTTCGAAATTAGTATCAAATTCATCTAATGCAAATTTTAAAGTAGGGACTTCGTTTAATACTTCTTCGTCATGACTTGCTACGAAAGCGTCAATATTATTCTTACGGAAAGAAGTATAGTCGTTCTCATTATCAGTGCAGATTAACATCAGTGTCTGAATGATTAAATCTCTATCCGAGCCATTCTTTCTCTGTGTTTTAGTGAGCAATTTTTCCATAAATGGATGAGTAGCAAGAGAGAAGATTGCATCACTAAACTGATCACTTTCGTATACAACTCGTAAATGCTTTGCATTTAATGGTCTACCGTTATTCTGACGGCGGAACATTTCTCTTACTTCATCATCTGTATAATTGCTAATAGTACAGAAAGTAAGAGATAAAGTTAATAACATTTCCTGGACTTCTGGATCAAGCTTTGAGAACTTTTTACCTGCCAGTTCATATGTTGTTTCGACTGTTTTATTTCCTTCATCGTTGCTGAGTAATACAATATCTGGTGTTTTTTGGCTTAATGCAAATTTATCATTTAGATAGTCAATACAAGTAGATGTTCTTTGTGAACCATCAATTGTATAAATCTTCCCATATTCTTCGATTACATAAATAGGATTGATTGGGAATCCAATTAAAAGACTATGGATAAGAAGAGACTTATCCAGTGGAGACCATTGTCCCGTAGGTCTCTGAAGCTTATGATCAAAAGCTATATTTCCTTTTTTAGCTTGATTTTTAATCCAGGCTAAATTTCTATCTTTTGATGATGTTTTCATATTTCTATGCCTCCTTGAAAAATGATATTTTACTATTTTCAAAGTAGCATAATATTAAAAATATGTAAATAGTTTCTGTGCAAATATTTTGAAAAATTGCCGATATTATTCGACAGAAAACGTGTGTTCTGATTTATTTTTGATGTATAGATGATATAATAGATATATCCGAATTATATCCTTAGAACCACCAAAGGATGCACTTGCGGTAATTTGGATGGCGAGGAGCCGGTGGTAGTGTTTCGACACGAACCGAAAATGGTACACCATGTACCAGAAAGGACGTTCTATAGTGAGTTTTCACTTCTTTGGGAGTTCTCCCGTTATTACCACGCCTTTCTTGTATTACCAGTACAGAAGGGAGGTGAAATATGAAGAACTCCGAACTAATTAAACATATTGTTACATGCGTAACAGCAATTGTAATCGTATCGATTATTGTTTATCCAGGCAACTTACAGAATGTGCGTATGTTGATTAACCCAGATAGCAGTATTGAGATTGAGGCTAACTATTACCATGTACAGTAATGTCCATAGAATTTGTCCTTGTTTTGGTTTCTTTTTTCAATTTATTCTTTTAATCCTAGAAGAGAGTCGGTCTAGCCACCGGCTCTTTTTCTGTCTCCTTATCAACCTCGACAGATAAGGTTCAAACAATAGAAGATAAGTTTCTACATTTTACGGTTTTTAAGCCAATCTGTTATGTCAGAAGCACTGAGCGCATATTCACTGAACATCGTTTCATATAATTCAGTGTGAGAGTTGTCGCTACGATGAGGGCTTATCTTATAAAGATCTATCCCAGCGGATTGGTTGAGCGTCACGTTGTTACGATCCTGATTATGTCACCATAATAGGAGAGTAGTGATACACTGCCATTACACAGTCGTTGTACTTCGTTCCCGCTTATTGTCTCGATTATTTATTTACCATCGTGTATTTCACGACTGACACGTTCTAAACCTTTGTATCCAAAGTAAATTATACGTGCTGTCGGCATATTCAAATTTAATTTTTATGAGGGGATGCATTTTACCCCTACCGACATTATTGAAAGATAAGGCTGCGCTTAAAGCGGTAGCCATAGTTGGAATAGCACCAAGAGTATCTACTAACTTAGTAGCGCCGTCTATTAATGATGTCAATAAAGTTATTCCTGTTTTTATTGTATCAGAATCAATTACTGTATACCAAAACTCTTGTGCTCTGTTTGTAAGTTTCTGAAGACGTCCGTCAATACTATCAAGGTATTTATTTAATTCCTCAGTTGCAGATCCAAATGCTTCTTCAGAAGATTTGCGAACAGCTTCAAGTTGTGACGGGTCTTGCAATATCGCAGATGCGATGTTTGAGCGATTTTTCCCCGCTAATTCTTCAATTAAAGCTGTAGCATGATTCGTTCCAAGCTTTTTATCTTGTTCCTGAATTTCTTTATATACTTTTGCAATACCTAAAAGAATTTCATAAGTATTTTTATAATTACCATTGTCGTCTAAAATATCAAAACCTTGATAGTTGTTGGATGCGACAGCAGTATAATCTTTGATGATTTGTTGTTTTTTGGAGTTGGTTGCTTTTACAAAAGCATCAACTTCTTCGTTCATTGCTGACAGTTGTTCTTCTGCTTCAGAAGTTCCAACAAGTCTAAGAGAAATTGTACGCAAACCTGCCGAAACGCTATCCGCGTCTTGAATTGTAGCATTAGCGGTGGTTACAAGGGCTGCGGCTTCATCAATTGTATTTCCCATGAGTGAGAGAGTAGCTGCTGATTTTTGAAGGGCAGTGGCTAATTCATCTGTAGATATAGCATAATTATTCAAATCTGTTACTTTCGGATCGTTAATCCTACTGACCATAATTATTATGGCGATTAGTCATTTCTGGCTAATTCTCACGTTTTATTATTATATGGAATTATTTCGTGACGATTATGTTAAAACATAAAAGAGCATAGATATGCTGTTCAGACTATACATTTATCCATGAAGGATTCCGGTGAAATATTTATATTACTATAAATATCGCTCTAGTCGTTACAATTTATTTCCAAATCTCGGTCTTAACTTTTCCATAAGTTTTTAACCGATTTACCAGGATACCACACATATTATGTGTCATACATTGCTGTATGTTTGGGCAATTAATTTACCCACCTCATTTAGCTTATCTACAATAGTTAGCTTATCAAGATTTTTGTATGCCTGCCCCATCGCTACAAGAGATTTTGTAGCATCTTCAATATTACTAAATTCAGATACGTTTAAAAGGATATTAGCAGTTTTTGCACTTTCAGCGGCTTCATCTAAAGATTCACCCAATCGCATATAATCTGCGGTACTTGTTTGGATTTGTTTGGCAGTAGTACCTACTGTATCTGCAACATCAAAAGTTGTATTTTGATAATTCTTTAAACTTTGCGCAGATTCATTAGATACTTTCATCATCTCTGTAAGTTGCGTATCTAACTCACGAACTATTTGAACACCCTGTTTACCATATTGAATCAGATCATTAAAACCAAAATATGTACCAATAGTACCAGCTAGTCCATACCAAGCTTTTTCCTTAACTACATCCCAGAATTTTTTGCCTTCCTGTCCTGCTTCTCTGATTCGCTGTGTTATCTTGAAAAATTCATCTGCAACACGAGTGGTATCAGCTTCGGCACCTAATGTCTTAAGTTTTTGAATTAATCCTTCTAGTTCAGACTTAAATTCCTTAGACATGGCAGAATTCTTTTTCATATAATCAGAAATCTTATTGATCATTTTGTCACGAGAAATGGCAGTAGATCCCTTATCAATTCCCTTTAAACTGGTTGCGGCTTTATCTAATTCCTGGCGCATGTTTTTAAGGTTGTTGATTTCGGTTTCATTTATTAATTCTGGATGATTCTGTATTTTTTGAAGCTCGATACGGTATCTTTCTAATGCATCCGTATAATTCTTTAAAGCTGTAGAATAATCAGACCTTCTATCTTCTGGCTTCCGGCTGTTAAAACTACGCATTTTAGCTTCATAATCAGCAAGCCCATCATTCATGGATTTATATTCAGAAGTCAGTGCAGCTTGGATACTTTTTTTAACATCATCAACAGCAGCTTTAGCATCATGAGAAACGTCACTAAGCTTATCCATCATTTTAACCCAAGCATCCCATGTAGAAGCATCTGATGTATGTGGATTTACCATAGAAGAAAGAATAGCTCTAGCATTTAAAGCTTCTTCTTCTAATTGCTTAATTTTTCCCTGCTGTTTTTCAATCGCAGCCGCCTTACTACCAGTTCCTTTATCTTCAACTAAAAGATCCTGTAATTTTTTTACGGCGTTGACATAGTTCTGAATAGCTTTCTGATTTTCTTTCCATATATTTGCCTGATTCTTGGCGTTGACATCATCCCATTCTTTTACTTTCTTGTTGTCAGCAGCACTATTTCTTTTAATTTCAGCTTCAGAAATTTTCTGTGTAGTCTTTAAGCCAATCTGTAATAATTCATTTAAACGACTTTCAGAATTATATAAATCGGAGTTATTTTTTAGGATTTTTGTAGCAGTTAAATATTGTTCCTGATATGTTTGCTTCTGTTTTTCTAATTCCGCAATAAGATTTTCGTCATCTGTACTGGCAATTTTTTCTCGAATACTCTGAATTTGTTTATAGGCATATAATTGATCTTTTAATGCCTGATTAACTTCTGACTTCCGATCTTGATCCTGTAATTTTTGTTTCTCAGCAGATAACTCACGGATGGTTTTTAGCTGATTTTGATATTCTTGATTTTTGTCTTCGAACTTTTGGGAATCAATATGACTTGTCCATGCAGTAGCATTCCCATCTTTATCCATACTATAAGAAGTAGTATAAGTGGACATGTTACCATTCTTGTCAAGAACTTTCATTTGTGTCTTTACAAGATTGTCATTTGAATCATAGAAATCGGTTACGTCTTTTATAAAAGAATTAGCACTGTCAATATTTGCAATGATTTCAGATTGTAATTCTTTTAGCGCATTGCCTAGTTCTTTTTTGTTTACAACCTTTTTCTCATTATCATGATTTCCAGTATCATGTGCTTTGTATCCTTTTTTCTGATATTTTTTAATACCAGTTGGTTCAGATACTTCCGAATGACCAGAAGTTAAATCAGAATTAAGTGACACGTTACTTTCTTTCGCACTTGCAGCAACTTTACCATTTGCTTTAACAAATTCTTTTTTGGCATCAGCAGCTTTTCTGGCGCTTTCAGCAATCTTATCCATTAACTCAGCTTCAAGTTGAAGAGGAGATTTAGATTCATTTACAGAAGTCTGGACACCGGCATTTGCTTTCGCAAAATCTTCTTTCGCCTGCACTGCCTGATCAGTGGATTTCTGTACTTGTTTCATAGATGAAGATTCAGATGAAATATTCGTTTCAGTAGATGGGAGAGAAGTACCAGATTTTAGAGAAGTGAGTTCGGTTTCGAGTTCTTTGACCTTCTGTGTCAGAGCTTCAATCTGCTGTAAAGAGTCATTGATCTGAATACCATTACCTAATACCGTTTTGATTTCAGCGGCTGCAGCTGACACATTGCCTAACTCAGTTACGATGAGTTTTAACTGCTCAATAACCTCTGTCAAATCTGTTTTGCTACCAAACAAATTATCCAATGGAGAACCTTCTGAATCAGCCTTCATGGCATTTCTAACTTTAGTTATTTGACCATAAGCCGCAGAAGCTTTATTCCAATATGATTTATCTGAATCCTCGTAGAGTTTATCATGACCATAATTTTCTTTAATACTAGCTCTGAGATTTTCAATGAACTTTTTATAACCTTCGATTTTACCAATTGTTGTATCAAACTGACTTGGATCAAATTTATAAAGAAGCTCAGAAGTATAATTATCTCCTCTATAAGTACGGAACAAATGTTCCCGTAAATTCTCATAAGCTAATAAAGCATTAGATGCCTTCTTCTGTAGTTCTCGTTCCATTTCATTATCAGAACCGACATCAATATTCATATTAAATTTCATATTGAGATTGCTTACTGCTTCTGATACTTTTTCAATTGTTTTTAAAAGAGGGGAAAGTTCTTCGCCGTCACCAACATCGGAAATAACAGAACGAAGAGAAGAGAGATGATCTTCAATTTTTGAAAAAATTTCTAATTCTTTTGTTAAACTTTTTGTATCAAAAAGTGAATCAAAACTCATTCTTTTATTAACCATATCAACAACATTGGTTAATACTTTTTTGATATCTTCAATGGAATCCAACTGCCGTTCTAAAGGTTTTCCATCTAACTCAATTTTTACATTTTTGAATTCTCCCTGTAAGGAAGAAATTTTTTTCATTACATTTTTATCTGTTACATCAAACTGGATTTCGATTCTTTTGCCATCAGCACTTTTCTGAACCTGATCCATAGTACCATCATAATCTTTCAAGAATTTTTCAAGATTATCTTTGTAATCAAATCCAATTTTAATAATATCAGAATTACTTGCCATTTATTAAACACTTCCTTTCAGGTTGATAACCGTTTTCTATATTCGTCTTTTAATTTTTCATGATATTTATGAAGCTCATCATAAAATGAGAATTGTGTAGGACGTCCAAAACCGCCGTGCCAATCACCACCATGCCAAGTTCCTTTAGGGTTATAAATATAGGTAGACATAAATCCCCATGAAGTAATTGGTTGCCCCATAATACCAGGATAGTCAGTCATATTTGGTCCTGGAATTTTCACACCACCCCAAAAAGTTTTTCCATTTTTCAAAAACGGTGCATATGAATTATATAAATTCCACGTTCTTTCATATCCGTTGCTAGAAGATGCATAACTTCCATAATACCAATCAATAAGGCCTCTTGTATAATTGCTTAATTTTTCAGATGCTTCTTTTGCAAGTGCGGAAGCTTTTGCTTTTCCTAACTGCTCAAGATGTCGATAAATAGTTTTGTTTAATCCCATTCCATCATCCCAATCATCATATAAAAATAAAAGACCCTACGAGCTGTGACACCCGCAGAGCCTGGTTAATATTGTAATAAAATTTCAATGTGCTATAATAGTAGTGCAAGAGCTTGCGATTTACTGTAACCCGTCAACCATCCTATTCACGTACCATTTGGTACAGAAAGGCGAAGGTGATTTTTATACTTCGTATAATTTACACAAAGCAGCTTACTCTACCAAATTTCGTGTCCACACCATGAAAGGAGGTTTTATGAGTGAAGCTGTATTAGTTTCTCTGATTAACGGAGCGACAGCAATTATTGTTGCAGTCATTGCTCTGTTTAAAAAATAGGGAACAAATTAATAATGAATAGGAGTTGAGCTAGATGACGATCTAGTTCGTAGAAGAGAAGTCCGTATCAAACCAGGTGCGGCTTTTCTGTTTTTATAGCACATTGTAAATTTATTTCACCCTCTTTAAATCAGCACCGCTACCTGCATACTTCTTGAATACACGGTCCAACGTCTTGCCCATTTTCTCTACAGTAGCATTATCTAAATTCTTCACCTCATCAGCCAACTTACCAATTACAGGATCGAGAAGAGTCCCAATCAGAGTCCCAAACCTTTCCACCTGACCTGCAATAAATGCATGAGGCTCATAAGCGTTGGTTCTTACATCTTCACGAGCCATACTGATTACAGTGTTTAATTCAGCCATTTCGCCTTCAGGAATTTTTACCATAATCTTATCCAGAATACCTGACTCTTTAAGTAGATCATATTCCTCATGGAAATTTTCACCGATAGTAATATTAGTATAGTTCTCAAGAACGATACGACAGAAGAGGAGATACTGTGCGGCGGAGTTTACGTGAACATTCTTGTTCTTGTCGTACATAGTCACTTCCATTAACTTTTCTGCGAGTGTTACCTTTAAGTTAAATGGAATATACTTCTTAATTTCCAGAGTATCTTCTAAATACTGATCCTTTAAATTTTCATTTGCTCTGTTGTTATATTCAGTTGCAAGTTTTTCAATTGTAATCTTTGTCATTCCTTTTTCTCCTTTACATCAGGCGTATATTTATCACATTCTCCATCGTGGATTTCAGGCTGGATACGTCCTTCAATTGCTTTTTTCAGTAAACTACAGTTTCGTTTGTATCTTTTACATCCGATGCAGCGGGATTTGAATTCTTCCAGCTGTGGGGCATCGTCAAAAACCCCGATGTAATTCACAGGTCGTATCGTCAACTCTATTCGTGGATTCTCTGAATCGTAGTAGATGCGCTGCACACGTTCGCATGTCACGTTATCATCGACCCAAACAAGTCCTGTTTCTGTAATTGCATCAAGTAGGCATTTAAAATAATTATTTGGGTCTCGATCTATACGATCAAAATAAAAAACAGCATCTATATAAAAATGCTGTAGTGGATCTGGTTTTAAATTATAACCTTGTTTTTTAACTTCTTGTATTACATATTCTTTAAAATCTTTTTGATATTTTACCGCTTCAGGAGTCTTATAGCTCATAGCCATAGGTTTACCATTTTTCATAATAGCTCTGTAGGCTAAATAATGATTAACCGAAACTCCTAGAGGCGATGTTAATTTTAATGCATTACTCATTTTTCTCCAAAATAAAAATGCCCTTACCAAAGACTGGTAAAGACATTTATAATATGTTATAATATTTTTGCACTCACCGATCTTATGTCTGTAATTTCAGAAGAAAGTTTTGGTGAAGTTCTATGCATATGTGTATTTATCCGTATCTAGTACACGTCAGCGCTTACAACCGTTTTCGTTTAGGCAAATGGGAATGTGTCTGTGAGCACTGGCGGTCTTATCCTAACCGATAGATAATTGAGCGTTCTGTAGCCGGGGTCAAACTTTCATGTTCTTTTTATTGACACGTCTACCGTGGGAGAGGTGAGTGCATTTTTTAATAACACAACTTTCTTTCGCCAAAGCTGAGATGGATTATGGTAAGTTGCCACCTTTCTCGAACCTCCGCAGTCGCCGCATTCCATCACGGGTTCTGCTTCTCAGGTAATGAATGCATTTTAATGAGTGTGTGTCTCAAATCCTTTTATTCATATATATATAGAGAGAGGGTCGATCTAATCCATCGGCTCTCTATAATTTATAATCTTTCCTTGTTTCTTTCCCAACAAATCTTCCATGTAATCGAACCAATGTATATTAGGAAATATTTTTTGATAATCTTTATACATTAACTTCTCATTATAATTCATATGTATCACATAGATGATCACATTCTTCATATGTCCACATATTCTCATGAAACCATCTACATCATGCCAATTATCAGCATTTCTCTCTATTAATATCCTGGTATTTATATGCGAAGTATCTATTGCTAATAACTTTACATATCCGCTTGAAACAACTCTTTCTTCTGCCATTTATTATCCCCTTCCATAATTTTGTAGTGTAATTATACCTTTGGAAATATATGGTTTCCATACCAAAAATATGGAAGAATTGGAAATAAATGGAAGAGCATTTTTGATTTGACAAAACTCTCCTTTATGAATATACTTAATAGTGCATAAGCAGGTACGCATACTTATGAAACTTTCGGCACATAAGAAGAAAGGAGAGTTCTGCTATGCAATTTAATTTGCAAACCATTTACTACATTACAATGATCAGCGTTACGGTTGTCAGACTGATACGTGACATTGTTAAAGACATCATGGATCGACATAAGTAACTAATTAACAATAGATTTTATTTAGCATGAGTTCAAGTATAAGGAGTCTGACCAATTCCTCCGAATAGCAAATATCTTATGTATAGATACAGAAGTAGAATTGCTAAATAAAATCACCTCTTGAATTTATCAATAATTAGTGGTATATTAAATATGTAGTAAATATGCAGAACTCAAAAGTTCGTGAACTGGTCATTCACGAGAAGAGTAGTAGAAATAAGCATCCAAGTGTATTGGGTGCTTATTTCTGTATTATAGGAGAGCAGCAGATCTTCCTGACTATTTTTCACTGTTCATGTCCAGTACGTCATCACAGGTATATCATCTGCTTTTACAGCCATTATCTTGGCTAACCATTATAATTTATGTTCACACCAAAGCTTATAAAGTTCATTCATCTGTGGAGATTTTTTCCATACAAAAACGATTCTATTTTCATTTCCACAAATGATATCCACTAACTGACCAGCAGACAAAGATGAATTTAAATATTTATAATTCTGCTGCATATTAGGAATGTACCTTACTTCTTCGGTTTCATATTCAGTTTGAAAAATATCACTATATTCTTTTATATCCTCTCACTCCTTCAAAATCGTAAAAAATAGGCTATACTGAAATACTGAATAGTAAATCGGCATAGCCTACGACCTTAATAACTCACTATTCAATATCATTCTTTTTTACCTCATCTGTTTTAACAGATACAGGCTTTTTATACATAACTTTCTGAACCGTTTTCTTAGGTTCGTCCTCTTTTAGAATTTCTTTGATAACACGTTTTACGTCATTATCGAAAGTTTCCAGTTCACTTAAATCACATCTTGATAATTCATTTTTTGCTTTAGCTTTATTCTTTGTTTTTGTATACTCAGATAAAGCTAGGAAAATCATATAGTGATCTCTGGTATCGGTAATAGTACGCCATGGTGTAAATGAAGTGATTTCTTTGCACGTATGACATACATGATATCTTTTACCACAGATACTACATGTCGCATTTAATTCTTCTGACATAGTTTTCTCCAATCATAATAACAAGCCAGGAGAGAAATAATCCCTCCTGGTAATTTTAAATTAATCTTCGGAAACTAAAATTGAGAACAGTTTTCCTTCCTCATCACAGTAACTGCGCTGCAGATTGTATGAAACGGCGTGTTTACCATCAGAAGTCAGATTTAATTCAACACTAGATGGGTCAACCTGTGCTCTCGGACATACAATATAACCAAAATAAGTCTTATTGACATCGCAAACATTGTGGAAAATTGCTTTGATTATAAGCTTCTTAACCTTTGGTACGCTATCAGTAGTCTTGTCAACCTGAACAGCAGCATCACTTTCTCTATTGTAATTTACAAATACACGACCAGTAACATCTTCTGGTAAAGTAATTTTCTTGTTTTCTGCATTGAGAGTAAATTTACCTTCGCCAGCAACAGCTGCCACTTCATAGGTTTTTCCGAAAGTATTGTCACCATTAATTACCTTAACGTATTTTACTTCAGCACCCTTTGTACCAACAGGAACATAATTTAAAGTTACAGTATGATCAGATCCGATAGCAATTGTTTCAGATACTGGAATAATAATCTTATTTTCAGCAGAAGCAACAACCTTTTCTGTACCAAACTGAGATGCAGCTAAATCAAGAGAGAACAGAGAGTTGCTAAATCCAAAAGTACCAGACTGTGCATTATAGAAAGTGGTGATTTTTGCTCCCATAGCATCAGTTACATCAGTACCATCTGCACTTGTCTGTAAACTTGGTTCTTCAATCTGAGTATATCTACCAAGTAATTCGTTTGTTGAAATATCATATTCTTCAACAGTTTTAATTCTTTCAAGAACTAATTCATTAGGATTGAAAGCCATTATAATTTCCTCCTTTAAATTTTTGTAATAAAAAAGAGAACCCTATTCGAGTTCTCCTAACCAATCTAGCTGCTTATTGCTTATGTCTTTTAGGTTTACTCCAAAACCGGAGTAACCAGATTGCAATAACAAACTAGCATTTTTGATTTTCCCGATTCTTTTTACAGAATCCATAAATGCATTTATTTTCATATCCCAAATTTGAGAATGATTGTATTTAAATCCTTCACTATTAATCATAGCTGAGATTAAATTTTTGAGTTGTGAATGATAAGGCTTATTTTTTGCCAACATCATTTCTTCAATTGCATCCTCAATAAGAAACTTTTTTGTTGATTCGTTGGCAGGATACTTAAAGTCACGCTCAATAAAATGAGCTTTACTTAAATAATCGCAGATAATATTATATGTAAATTCATCTATAGCAATAAGATCATCATCTACGATTTGATATAAAAATAAGTCGTCAGAATCGACTCTTTTTTGAATTTGGAATTTTGTAAAATCCAAATCTCCAAATAGAAGAGAAGTTGTCTCTACTGGATAAATTTTACATATAAAACCTATAAAAAGTCGAAATGGAGTAATAGTAGTATAATCTATACCCGCTTGCCACAACTGTGCTTTCATTGATGCAGGAGTTGATAACAAACTATGAACCATAGAATAATATTTTTGTTCACCATAATCACAGATTTCGCCCAATGTAGGTTGATGTATTTTGATATGTTCTGATACTACAAAATCTTCTCCTCTATAAATTTTAAGTTCATCGTTGTCAAAATACTGTTCTTTTTTTACTGCCAATACTCGTTATTCCTGATCAAAGATTTTTCGTTAAATGGAGTATAAGCAATTCCATTTAAATCTAATAATTGGAATACAAGAGTCCTTACCAAATAATGATTATCCGTAGTAGACTCTTTTGAGGAGATTAATTTTGCTTGCATTCCGAATATATTTGACCAATTAAAGCGTTCACGAATAATTGACCCAATAAGATCATGACGAGAAATGCCAGTTTTAGAATCAAGTCGATCTGCTTCCTGACAGAAGATAGTAAAGGTGATTTCTGTATATTTCTGAATATTGTTATAACGCGGCAACTCATCGAACATTACCTGATAACAAACATAATTTTTCACTTTTGTCTGCGTATCAGGAATAAAAAGCGCAGGACGGATATTTGCTGAGTCACCAAAATATTTATCCCATTCCCCTAATGGCTCATGAGTTTCTGGGTCCCAATTTATATTCCCGTCTTCATCAAAAAGTTCAGACTCTAATTCTTTTTCGTCCATTGCATATAGCAGTTCAGGACAGTAGAGTAGAGCATTTTTAATTTTATTTTTATATCGAATTGTTTCATCATCAGGAGTTTCACAATAAGCCCGAAGTTTATTTAAAAGATCATCTTTTGTTATTAATTCAGCCATGTTACACCTCCTAGACAATCAACTGCAGTTGCAGTGGTTCAGAATCAAAAGATATATCACCTTTGATAACAGTACACTTAAATGTAATCAGTTTAGTTAGCTGCGATCTATCGTCAGGAAACTTCACTTTCATCTGATTATAAGCAGCTGGACGCCAGGTTACTTTGTCAGTCCAATCTTCGTTACCTATACTGCAAGACCAAGTAAAGGTTGCATCAGAATATTCTTTTGTAATATCATCATCGGAATCTTTAAAAATATTGAGCGTAAGCGTTTTATAGCTGCCACCAACTTTAAGAGAATCTGTAGATGCTGAGATTTTAGAATAAACAGATGGTAGAAGAGCGGGAGCGGATGGATCGGTAGGTGTAACACCATCACTGAAATAATCAGCCCACATACCTATAATATAACCATCGGAATCCTTTTCGATATAATCATGATTTTGTTCAAAGAAAGTCTGATATAAAGTAAGACGTTGAATTCCTAATGGCTGAGAATTCTCAACCTTACTGATTTTCCATGCTATAGGATGATCTGTAAAAGCACTTACGAGTACACGCATAGTTTTACTCTGATCATCGGTATACCAAATTTTGTCAGTAATTGAATTTAAAGGTAATAAAACTTTGTCCTGATTTTCTTGCGTTGTAAATCTAAGATCCGTCCATAGACCACTGTTATACGAGTTTTGGCTTCTTAAAACAGCCCACATTCTACGTTTAATGCGTTCTTTGCCATTACGTTCTATCCACATAAAATTGTAATTAATTGGAAGAACCAAATACTTTGTGAACTGATTTGCTGGCTCACTAAGAATAATCATCCATTTCCTATAAACGCCTTTTTCATCAGGGATATCGCAATATAATCCTGTTGGAAATTCTGCGCCGTATTTTCTTCGAAAATCTTGTTCATAATAGTATAGTTGATCGTTCTTTGTAAATTCCACTGGCTGACTTGGTTTAAACTGAATATAATAATCGACCTGATCTTTATCAATGGACTGATATGATTTGACAATAAATTTTGCATCAATACGAGTTTTTGTTGTACGCTCGTATGTCATATGATCTTTTTTATCTGGCTGATCATCATGATAATAATCGTAAATATAACAAACTTTAGATTGGATGTTATTGCCCCAAGTTTCTTCCATCGCCATATCAGACATTTGTTTGAGTTGCTGACCGATGGTTAAATTTGAGCCGTAGATCCTTTTGGCTTCTCTAAATGACGGCATCTTCATCACCGTCCTTTATTTTTAAAACTTCAACTCCGGCATCTAATACCAATTTCCTATATGCTTTAAAATCAAAATCTGGTTGATTATAAACATCCTGGGCGGCTTTTAATAGGCTC
>ULOW01001933.1_pt1 | contig 23499 bp, 26 predicted proteins | sample 1952961 | NCBI WGS metagenome assembly ULOW01 (sample SAMEA4835614, study PRJEB28245) | human gut metagenome | biome: gut microbiome; material: fecal sample | place: Denmark | collected 2008
TTATAATATAAGGAGGAAAAATTTTTTATGAATATTTTACTAGCTATTGCTGTTATGATTATTATCATTATTGCTAGTTATTTAGCTGATAGAAAATACCCTACAAAGAGAATATTTATTATTCCTTGTGGCATTATTTTACTTTGTTTTGTAGCTGTCTATAGTTCTTTAGTAATACCATCTTCTTCAAATTCTATCTCCACTGAGCAACGTTTGGCTATTTTAAACGAACAACCTTATTTTATAACATGGTACAATGATTATAAAGAAGATATCAATCAGTTAGATAGATTTGCTACAGTTTATCACAAAATCATTTTTAATTATGAAAGTCAATCCATATCTGCCACTGAAGCTTTAAGTCAATTGCAAAGATTATATGATGAAACAAATGCTTTTAATAATTCACTGCAAGACGCTTTACCGCCAGGCGAATTATCACAAAACAATTATACATTAGTTTATGATATTTTGGAAAAAACTCGTGTTTATAGTTATAAATTAAATGAAACTGTTCGTCAAAGTATTGTAATCATCAACGAAGGAACTTACAATCAAATTGAGCATAAAGATATTGTAAATAATTTAAATCGTATTTATGCTATTGAAGCTCCTATAATGTTAGATATCAATAGCGAAGTATCGCAAATTAAAGATAATTTAACTATCCCAGAAAATTAATCACAAATATAATATATAGATAAAATAAAAGGTGATACTAAAAGTATCACCTTTTTTATTATAATTCTTATTATAAATCTTTTACAATTGTTTTGAGATATTCCGCAAAGTCACCAGATAAATCATCACGACGAAGAGCAAATTCTACTGTAGCTTTCAAAAAGCCTAATTTATCGCCTACATCATAGCGTTTGCCAGTGAAATTATAAGCATAAACATTTTCACGTTTTGCCATAACTTTGAGTGCATCTGTTAACTGTATTTCTCCACCTTTGCCTGGCTTAGTATTTTGTAATACTTCAAATACATCTGGAGTGATGATATATCTACCAAGTACTGCCATTTGACTTGGAGCTTCTTCAATGCTTGGTTTTTCAATCATATCATTGACTTTCATCAATTGCTCATTGATAGTTGGCACGCCTGCTACAATACCATAAGAAGAAACTTTTTCTTTTGGTACTTGTTGACAACCTAAAATAGTAGCACCTGTTTGTGTGTACATATCCATCAATTGTTTTAAAGCTGGCATTTCTGGATTGTAAACTATATCATCACCTAATAATACAGCAAATGGTTCATTATCAATGAATGCTCTAGCACATAAAATAGCATCACCTAAACCACGCATATGTTTTTGACGGATATAATGTACATTGATTTCTGATGTTTCCTGTACCATTTCCAATAATTTAGTTTTACCTTTAGCTTTTAATTCAGCTTCTAAAATTGGCGCGCTATCAAAATGGTCTTCAATTGCACGTTTAGCATGACCACTGATAATCAAAATATCTTCAATACCGCTAGCAATGGCTTCTTCCACTATGTACTGAATTGTAGGTTTATCTACTATTGGTAACATTTCTTTAGGTGTTGCTTTTGTCGCTGGCAAAAAACGCGTACCAAAACCAGCAGCAGGTATAACAGCTTTGCGAATACGTTTCATAACAATCTACTCCCTATATATCTTCTATTAATAAATTAATTAAATTATGACAATTTTTACAATCAAAAATCATTATATCATAAAAAAAGATTTTCTTCATAAAATTATTAACTCTATTGATTATAAAGTTTACCAAATTATAACTATGAAGAAAATCTCTCTTTATTATTAATTTTTAGCTATCCTATTCATTCCTATTGTAAGTCTTATTTTTTAATTACTAATCTTATCATTACTATTTCCTCAAAATTTAAGGCTTTATTCTTCGTTTATCTTTTTTATTTCTTCTACACTTAAATTAGTATATTTAGAAATAAGCTTTATATCTACTTTATCTTTTAACATATTTTTTGCAGTTTGTATAGCTTGTTGATATAACCCTTTTTGCATGCCTTGCTGTAATCCTTGCTGTAAACCCTGCTCTAAACCCTGTTGCAATCCTTCTTCTTTAAATGCATTCATATAGGAATAATAATCTCTTATAGCTTTTTCTCTCTGTTCATATGCTCTACGTTCTATTTTATCCTGTAGAAATGTATCTTCAAATTCTACTGCTTCTTTAATTGCTGGAGTTGTCATCGCTATTTCCTCCAATTCTTCTTTACTATATTTTCCCGAAAAATAAGCAATCCATGCTTCAGAGGCTCTTATTTTTCGCATATCCTTTAAGGTAAATTTGGGCAATTCTAAAAAATGTATCTCTATATGGTCCGTAAGTTTTTTATGAGATTTCACATTTAATAGATTATAGATGTTATGCCATTCTTGCTCATCTTCCAAATAATCAAATGCCAATAGATTTATAGCTATAGCCTTCTTTAACTTCTTATATTCAGCACCTTTTTCTAATTGCTCTGAATACATCTTTGACCAATAATATAATGAACGTTCAGCCATTAATTTAAACGGACAAACTTGCACCTCAATATCCACTTGTGTGCCATCATTTAAATCTGCTCTAATATCTAATTTAGATAATTTACCGTCTAAGGTTAATGGTTCATTATCTTTATCCAAAAAGGTTATATCTGTAAAATAATTTTCATCATCTTTATTTAAAATCCCATTTAAAAAGCTAAGTGTTAAATTCTTTCTTTTTTTATCCCCCAAAAGCTTTTTAAAATATAAATCATTTAATCTATTAAAATTTTCCATGATAATATTCCTCCATCATCTATATTATAGCATAGAAAAATATCGTGAAAAAAATAAAACTGCATTTTCAAAAGTCAAATATAAAACAACTTTTAAAAATGCAGTTTATTATATTTATGATGAAGAAAATCTCTGTTTATATTTTTATTAGTGATTGACTTGTTTAGCTAAAGTTTCATTCATACGTCTTATACCTTCTTCTAAATTAGCCAAATGTTTATCCATGCGAAATAACAAAAAACTCGCTACTACCATAGGAAAACCATAATTAGCTATATATTCAAAAATATATTCCATCATCCTCACATCCTATTTTCCCGATCCATATAAAGATTTATTAATAAAAGCCAATGATTTACGATAATTTTTGCTGACAGCTTGTGCAGATATATGCAATAATTTTGCTACTTGTTGATGCTTTAGCCCTTTAAATACGACTAAAACAAATACTTTATACTGCTGGGGTGGTAATTGATGAATAACCTTCATTAAATCCAATTTACAAGAAATATTCTCCTCTATATCATCATCACTTGATAACAAATCTAAAAATTCCTCGTCATCATTTTCTCGATCAATTTTTGATGATAAAGATACTTCATTTTGCCAAATACGCAAATATCTACGAAATAAAGTATGTACTCCTTGATAGACTCTCATCTTCGCAAAACCTGCAAAAGGCACCCCTAAGGACTCATCAAAATCCTTAATCGCTTGATAAAAACTAATGATTGCCTCTTCATATGCCTCTTCTTGAATAGATATTAAATGATGTTGTCTAGAAGCACTATTTAATAAATTTTTATACTTATTTAATAATAACTGTATAGCATAATTATCTCCAGCTTTAGCTTTTATTAATAGTCTTTCCATCTAATCGTCTTCTTTCTATCATCAAGAGAATAATTTAAAAGAAAAAGGGGTGACACGCACCCCTTTTTCCTTATTCCGCAGCGATTTCTGCTGTGTCCTGACGATTTACACTGCCTAAATTATATTTTTGTAAGCCTGCTATTTTTTGACCGATATCTAAAATATCATCTTCTGATAAAGAAGGATTGATATAACCGAAACTACGGCTACTATAGCTAGCTTTACCTGTAGAAGTAGTACCTGTTTCTACTTTAATGATGATTTCACATTCTGCATTTTTCTTAACTGCCATAATACATTCCTCCTAATAAACTATAAAATTATAAATTAAACTTAAGCTAAAACATCTTGTGTAGTAGTTGTGATATATGCTTCTTTAATCGCTGTTGCTTTATGATTATCTTTGATAATAGCCTGTGTATCAATCATTTTCTGCATGACTACATCGACTTCACTCTTTGTCAATTCATCTTTAGGGTCTGCTAAATTATATTTAAAATCGTCTCCATTATCTAAAGTAAATACCATTGTTAATTTGCGTGTATCTGCCATTAAAAATCACTCCTTAATTTTAAAAATACATCATAGCTTTGATTGATAACATCTTTTGCCGCCGTTTCTTATTCATCTTATCAACTCCTTACACTTATTTACTTGCAACTTAGATGGCAAAAATCAACCCCTAAATCAAAAAATTTTTCTTAGCAAATAAAAAAAGACAAACTATTATCCAAAATTACATAATAGTTTGCCTTTCGCTATATGTGCAGTTATGAATTTAAACTTTATATATTTTCTGCGAAGTATTTTCTAAACTTATATTTTTAATGTCAAATAAATTCGAGGCGTAAAATTTATCCATTCTCATACCAAAACCAATACAAATTTAAAAAATAGTATCTTCTGTAGGATTACGACTTTTTTCACTTAATAAGCTAGCCACAGTTGAAGGTGGCATTCCTGCTTTATTTGCCAAGCCATTTATGCTCAAATTATAAGCCTTACATAATTCCAAAATCCTATAATCTACTGCCTTTATAAGTAGCATTATAATCAACCCTTTTCTTTCAAAGATTAACTATATTATACTCTTATAAAAATAAAATGTATTCGACATGTCGTAAATTTTTATAAAAATAACAAAAAATTTTCCCAAATTTGCTTAAAAGATTTAATTTCTTCCTTTAAACTGCAAGTAAATCATTAAAGGAGTGATTACTTATGCAAAATTTTCAAGTAGTAGATATCTCAGCTTGGCAAGAAAAACTCAATTGGCAAAAACTAAAAGCAAATAATATTCAAGGTGTTATCATTAAAATAGGTGAGTACAATTATCTAGATGAAATGTTTATCTCACATGTAAATAATGCTGTAACTTATAATCTGCCCTATGGCATATATTATTATGCTCATGCTTCAACAATTGATGAATCTATAGCAGAAGCTAATTGGGTAGATAAACAAATCAAAACATATCTCAATGGACAAAATCCACCACTTGGCATTTGGTATGATGCAGAAGATAAATCTATGCTCAAAAACAATATCAATGTAGCCTATATGATTGGTAATTTCATCAACCGACTAAATGAACTAAATTATAATTATGTAGGTCTATATAGTTCCTATGATTGGCTCACCAATATCATTGACTTAAATCTACTTGCAGATTATATTCCCATCTGGTCTGCCCAATATCATTATGAAAACAGCTTTAAACTAAAATATCCTAATCGCATTTGTAAGATATGGCAATACACAGATCATAAGCAAATAGATGATATAATACTTGATTGTAATATTTACTATAAATAAAAAAAGAAGGTGAATAATTCACCTTCTTTTTTTAGATGCCTTGATAGATATCTTTTCTTTCAGCTTTATAACTATTGGAATTAGAATTTCCATATAATATAGCTTCAAAAATAACTTTATCATTTAATATTTCTATCAAAGTTGTTGTTTTATTTGATGCATTTTTTATTTTGGCATCAGTATATATATGATCATATACTGTTCCATTATCATCTTTATACTGACCACCAAAATCTATTAAATAATGATTTTCTCCTAGATAATCTACATCACTAACAAAAGAACTATATAATTCTTTTCCACGTTCTTTTCCGTATTGCCAATCTTGCTTAATAGTTTTATTATTTTCATCTATATTGTAAATTACAGCTCTTGAATATAACTTATTTTGATCTACTGTTCCATCTTCATCTAATATATCAAAATTAGTATTATCAAATAACATTAATCTATTATCTGGCAATAACATTGCAGCATGTTGTGCTGTAGGATATTCAAAATCATCTCCAACTGGTTTTAATAAATATTGTTCAAAATCTTTATTTTTATTTCCAATTGTAGCCGATAACACCCATTTTAATTCTTTTGTTTTTGCATTAAATTTAGCCACTACATTTTGATGTCTACCTGATATTACAAAATCATCATTATTTTCATCATACCAAATAGCATTATTATGCAACCAATTAGAAGTTCCTCCTGTATATGGTTGATCTGCTACATATTCACTCATAGGCAAAATTTCTTTTAAATCCCAACTATCTACAATATTTCCAGTTTTTCTATCAACTTCTACTATATAATCATTTTGAGAGTCTCGTCCTTCTTTAGAAGCTCCCATAATTAAATTACCATTACTTTTTTCTCTGATATCATGGTGTATACCATAAACATTATATGCTGCAAAACATTCGCCTAATGGTGATATTTCAAATACAGTAGATAAATTATTATACGTATTAGGAATTGTTTCTCCACTACTTACAATCATATTACCATTTTTTAAATGAGTAAGCATCACACTACCATTTAATTTTTTACTACTTAAATACCATCGGATATCACCATTAGAATCTATTGCTAACATATAATTACCATTGACATGTGGACAATCAAAAAAGGTTAATCCTTCTTTCATTTTTTCCTTATCTGCCACATTAACTTTTACTTTAGATATATCTTCAGGTAAATCATCTGTTTGCAATTCTATAGTTTTTTTACTTTCTTCACCTGTTTTTGTTTTAGCTATTATATCTACTTTATTATTAACACCTGCATATAAACCGTAAATAGGTACTATATGTTTTTTACTAAAATTAGAAAACGTATGTTTTATAATTGTATATTCATCTTTACCATTTATTACCACACTTATTTGTGTAGGTTCTTCTGTAGTAAAAATAACAATAGCAGTTAATGGAGAAATTTCAAAGGGATCAACTATTGTAAATGGATTCTCTAATGTTGGTTTTTTTTCTAATTCTGCATTTAATTTTTCTGTTATACTTTTTTGATTAGAAAAATATTCATTTTTATTTACTGTTTCTTCATTTACTATTTCTTGAGATAATTTTTCTACATTATCATTATCTGTCTTACTACTACAACCAGATATTGTTATAGCCATTAAAACTAGACTAATACATATAAAAGATTTTATTATTTTCATTTTTTCTCCTATTTTATACTATATTCACTTTTGCCATTATCATCTTCATATACTAATTTTAAATCATCTAATTTTAATGTTGCTGGAACTTCAAAAGCAGTCCAACCTTTATTATCTAATTTTAAATCATTAGCTGGCATTCTATTATATCCATGATCTTTCAAAAACATATCTTGTATACGATTATATTTATTACCTTTATCATCCATTAATGATACATTTTTCCAATAAAGAGTTTTGTTTCCTTCACCTTTTTTCTTTATATCTAAATTTACTAATACATATACATTGCCATCTTTAGGATTATTATCATAAGCAACATTTGCTACACTACCATCATATTGTGTAACACCAGTTGTTGTATCCAATCTATCTTTCAGTTCTGATGCTATTACTTTTATATCCCAATCTGCATTTTCACTACTATTACCACAGCCTATAACTAAAAAACTAAATATACATCCAATAAATAAGCATATTAATTTCTTAATTTTGATATCCATATTTCTTCAAAACCTCCATAGGTACAAAATTATTCATTTCTTTTTCAATATCCATATAGTCATTATCATCATTATAAATTGGCAATCGCTCTAATCTATAATCCAAATATATATTATTTGTTTTGTTACTACTAGCATAACATTCCCAAATAACATCTTTATTTTGATTTACTTCTACATAGACTGTATCCTGCATAATAATATCAGGATTTTCTTGTTTCAACATTGAAGCATAAACACCTTTTTCTTGATTGAAAACACCCAATATATTTCCATTTGCTAATAAATCAGCATCACCTCTTGTTGGTGAGAAAAGTTCTGGTCGTTCTTTACCATATTGCCAAATTTGTTCTACAGTCATATCTTTTTCATTTATACGATAATGTACTAATCTAGAATATAATTTAGGTTCCACTTCCTTTCCTAATCTTATATTTTTTGTAATTCTTCATCTGCTAAAAATCGACTACTACCATTATCAAATAATAAAATATCCACTGTATCTGGATTATGGTCGTAATCTGGCAAAACTTCTACAGCATGTTGATTATATGGATATTCAAAATCTTCACCAATAGGTTTTAATAAATATTGTTGCCAATAAGTTGTAAAATCTCTAGGGTCTGCTAACATCCATTTTATTTTTCCATCCTTGCTATTTCTCATAATTGTAGATTGAAAATTACTGGAAATTACTACATCTCCATCATATTCTACAACAGAATTCATATGAGTCCAATCTTGCGGAAAATTTTTATTATATAAAGCTACTGGTACTCTCGTACGAGGAAATAATTTTCTATAATCTATATTACTTACAACTTTTCCATCATTTAAATTTATTTCTGACACTAAATCTTCAAAAGTTTCTTGATGATTACCTGTTACTAACATCGTATTATGATTTGTTAAATATAAATCATGATGTACACCTGCTGGATAATAATACATATTTAAAATCTTTCCTAAATAATTCATTTCACAAATAATAGTATCTCCATACCAATCATTTCCACAAATTACAAATATAGATTTTCCTTCATTAAAATTATTTACCAACATTAAAGGATTTGTAAAATACCATCTGATATCACCATTAATATCAAAAGCCATTTTAATAGATTCTTGATTAACAGATGCATATGAAAAATTTAACCCCTTTTGATAATTATCTACATTTCCTTTAAAAACAGTTAAATTTATATTTTGTAAATCATTCTTTAAATCTTCTGTTTGAATATTTATTTGTTTTTCTTTTTTATTGCCTTGCTCATCTACACTTGTTAAAATAACAGTATTATCATTGTTAGCATACAATCCCATAATAGGAATAATATGCTTTGTTGTATACCCTTGTTTAGTAAAGGTATATTCTATATCTGATTTTTCTGTTTTTCCTACAATTTTTATACTTACTAATTCTGGTTTTTCACTAGTATATAAAACTAGCGCAGTTAAGGGTGCCATATCATATGGATCTTGAACTATTAATGGATCGTCAAAAGTATATGTTCCACTCTCTAATTCTTTATTTAATTGATTGTCAACTTCTTTTTGTTTATTGATTCGTGAAACAATATCCATTAACATCTTATCTGCAATACTTATATCTTTTTTATCTTGTTGAAATATTATATTAGTCTTATAGGTCATTGTTTCTGGAAAAATTTTATTAACCATTAATGCAACAACATTTCTAGGACCATTGACATATTCTTGACAAAGTTTTTTTACATTCGTATGATTAGCAAAATCTTTCATAAAAAAAGCTATAACATATAATCCTAAAAATATAATAAATAATAAAATAAATATCTTTTTTATTAAATTTTTATACTTAAATTCTTTGTTAATGAAGTACTTTTTTATATTATTAAATAATCTCAATTCTTACTACCTTTCATATAATAAAGTTCATCTTTTAAAATTTTACATAAAGACAATGCTCTTTCTAAAGCTTGATCCATATTATAATATTTAAAATCAGCTAATCTACCTGCTAAATATAAATTATTTATAGTATTAGCTATATCTAAATATCTATTATATTTTTCCATACTCTTTTCAGTTAACACAGGGTAATATGGTTCCATATCACCCTGTTCATCATAAGACAATGGATATTCTACTGCATAACTTGTTCCTTTTACTTCTTGTTTTAGTAACTTTTTATATTCAGTAATTCTAGTAAATTTATCTTCTTGGGGATATGCTACTACTGGAGCGTCTTGTTTACTTTCAATATTTTCATATTTCCATTCAAAATGTAATGATCTATATGGTAATTTACCATAGCATGTATCAAATAATTCATCTAATGCTCCCGTATATATTACAGGAAAATCAACTACTTTATTATTTACTAATATTTTTCTTTTAACTTTATCAATTTTTAAATAATCTAATGCCTCTATACCCAATCTAACTTCTATATTTTTATGATTTAATATATTTTTAAAAAAATCAACATAAGTTGTTTTAGGCATTACTTGATATTCATCATCAAAATAACCAATATCATAAGAAAATCTTAAAGGCACTCTTTTCAATATACTTGGATCAACTTCTTTTACAGATATTCCCCATTGTTTTGCAGTATATAAACTATAATCTTTTTCAAAAAGAAATTCTCCATACTTTCTTATCTTTTCATCATCACAATTTAATACTTCAATAACGGTAGCTGTTTTCCTACCTCCAAAAACTTTTTTTATTCTATTTTTTAAATCATTAGCATCTTCTTCACTATAAAAGTCATCTATAGTTTGGAAATTAAACGGTGTGGGTGTAAATTTTCCATCAATTTGAGCCATACATGTTAACTTATAATCTTCCCATTCTGCAAATTTACATATATAATCATATAATTCTTTTTTCTTTGTATGAAAAGTATGTGGACCATATTTATGAACTAATATTCCATGCTCATCATAATAATCATACATATTTCCACCTATATGATTTCTTCTATCCCAAATAATGACTTTTTTATTTAAATTCTCAGCTAAAAATCTGGCAATTATACTACCTGTTAATCCACAACCAACAATTAAAACTTCCATTAAAAGCCTTCATATTTACTCATAAATTCAGCGAAAGACTGTAAATTTTTATCCTTTTCTGCTAAAATTACATTTTCTTTTCCGCCTACTAATTCTATAGGCCATTTTACATTAATATCTAGATCATCCCATAAAATACCATCATCATATTCACCATAAAATTTTTCAGCACATTTATAAGATACTATTGAATGTTCCAATACTAAGTATCCATGAGCACATCCAGCTGGTATTAAAATTTCTTTTTTATTATCTCCTGTTAAATCAAAACTAAGCCATTGTTTAAAAGTTTTACTATCTTTTCGTAAATCAACTACCACATCAAATACATGTCCATATATACATCTTACTAATTTAGGTTGCTGTTTTACTCTCTGAAAATGCAATGCTCTGATTACACCTTTATGAGAAGTAGTATAAAAAACTTCTGCTAAATTATATTCAATATTATTTTGTTCAAAAATTTCTTTTGAATAATCTTTTGTAAAGCAACCTCTTACATCATCTGCATTAAAAGGATTTATTTCTATTAATCCTTCTATTTTTGTTTGTTTAAATTCAAATGGTTTAATCATTATTTTCTACCTCTTTTAACCAATTTATAGTACGTTTTGTTCCTTCTGCAAAGGATATTTCTGCTCTAAAACCTGTATCTTTTTCAGTTTTACTACAATCAAATTTTTCTAATGGTAAATTTATACCAGTAAAAGGAATATCTCCAAAAATAAAATCTAAATCAGGTGCTACTGAAGCTTTCATTTCTAGTAAGAAATCTCTCAATGGCTTTGCTGTAGAACTTCCTATAACATAATCATTAAAAGGTTTTCCATTTTTTCCTATTAAATAAAATGCTCTTGCTACATCATCAATATATACAAAATCATAATTTTGTGTTCCTGCTGTAAATTGTGGAACTTCTTTCCTTATGACTTTACGCAAAGTAGTATTGACCATTCTTGGACTTAATTCGCCTATACCATATGCATTAGTTATTTCTGCCCAAATTAAATCTATACCAATATTATTAGCTACTGACATAGCCATTGTATGTGCAACTAATTTACCACTGCCATATATATACCCTAATCCTGGTCTATTTCCTTGTGTATACGTTGCAGCCACAGTTTCATGTTCCATTATACTTCCTGCTACTACAAATCTCTTACAACCAATTTTTTTAGCTACATTTAAGCTATCAATAGTCCATTGTGCATTCTTCAATTGTAATTCTGTATCGGCTCTAGCTGGTCCTGCAGAACCATTCCAAGCAAAATGATAAAATGTATCGATATCTCTATCAGTTATTTTACTTTCTAATTTTTCCATTTCAGATAAATCACAACTAATATATTTCACAAATTTACTATTAGGTATATTTTGAGGTTTTTCACTTCTAGAAACAGCAATTACATATATATTATTTTTTATTAATTCTTTTAAAACAGCATTACCTACAAAACCTGTAGCACCTGTTAATAATACTTTTTTCATTTAAACACCTTCTTCAATATATTATTTAATACTTTATTTAGAAAATAACTCCAAGATATAATTAATATTATATATATAATAATCAAATATTTTAAATCTAAAAATTTCAAATATCTAAATATTACTTGAAAAACAATCCAATGATTTAAAAATATACTTAATGTTAAATTTCCTAAAAAAGAAATATATTTAGTATTTAATATAGATACATATTTTATTTGTGGTAAAAAAGCAGTTATTATTAATATACTAAATAAAAAAGGAACTATAAAATCATTTATATTTCTACCAGCTCCAAAAATGATTTTCAGCAAAATAAATAAGCAAATACACTCTATAAAAAATATTACTGATTTATTTAACCTATTTTTCTTTAATTTATCATAAATTTTATATGATATACATCCCAAAAGTATACCTGCAATTCCTCTATATACACCTATTGTTAATAATCCATAGTTTTGATACCAAACATCTAAAATTTTATATTGATATAATACATTAATATAAATAAATATAACGATATATGGTGATAAGATATAAAATAAATTTTTATATCTTATCATAAAAAAATAAATTATAGGCAAATCAAATATTAGTACTCCTAAAAACCAACTAGGTGGATTTAATGGACCATAAAAAGCAGACAAAATTAATATTTCTAATAAAAAATTTATTGGTTCAATTATTATAGCATTATTAATAATACTATAATAAATAAATATTATTAATAATGCACAAATATATATTGGATAAAATCTTTTTAGTTTACTAAAAAAAAAGTCAAAAACACTTTTATTTTCACTACTTTTATCTACTTTTAAAGCTAATAAAAAACCTGATAATATAAAGAAAAATTCAACTGGTAAATAACCTCCACCAAAATATTTTATTTCTAGTGTGCCATAATAATTTGTAAAAAAGTGCATTATACATATACATAATATAAAAATAAATCTATAAAATTCAATTATATTATTTTTCATTTTTTTCGATAAAATACTTTATTTGGCTTAACATAACTTTATTAATATCTTCTTTTTGCAAATATGATTTACTCCATTCAACAACCATTTGTATTGCTTCATCAATATGCCATCTAGGTTGCCATTTTAATTTTGACTTTATTTTAGAACAATCTAATTTCAAAAAATTAGCTTCATGAGGAGCATTTACTTCACAAATATTTTTCCACTTAGCATTATTTCCCCAATATTTACAGAATAAATCTACTAAAGTTCCAGTATTAACACAATCTTGGTCATCTGGTCCTACATTATATTCTCCTGCAAAAGAAATATCTTCATATTGTTTTTGTGCTAATAATAAATAAGTACAAACAGGCTCTAATACATGTTGATATGGTCGTGTAGAATATGGATTTCGTACTATTATTTCTTCATTTTTTTCCATAGCACGTACACAATCTGGTATTATTCTATCTTTAGCAAAATCTCCACCACCTATTACATTACCAGCTCTACAAGTAGAAATCGCTATATCTTTATCTGCAAAAAATGATTTTTTATATGAACTAGTTACCAATTCTGAACAAGATTTGCTATTTGAATAAGGATCAAAACCATCTAAAGCATCTATTTCTCGGTAGCCCCATTCCCATTCATTATTTCTATAAACTTTATCTGTTGTAACATTTATTACAGATCTTACTGTTGGACAACAACGAACTGCTTCTAAAAAATTAACAGTTCCCATTACATTAGTTCCATACGTAAAAACAGGATCTTGATAAGACTCTCTTACTAATGGTTGTGCTGCCATATGAATAACAATTTCTGGCTTAGCTTCAATCATTGCTTGTTTTAAAGATTTTAAATCCTGAATATCTGCTATTATAGATTTTTCCAAACCATCTTCTATTTTTGCTAACTCAAATAAATTAGGTTTTGTAGGTGGCTTTAAAGAATATCCTGTTACTTTAGCACCTGCTAATTCTAAAACTTTACACATCCAAGAACCTTTAAATCCTGTATGACCAGTAATAAATACTCTTTTATTTTTATAAAAATTTAATAAATCCATCTATTTATCCCACACTTTCCATGGAGCTTTTCCTGTTTCCCACAATTCTTCTAAGTACATCTTTTCTTTTAAAGTATCCATACATTGCCAAAAACCTTTATGTTTATATGCAGATAATTGATTATCTGATGAAAGTTTTTCTAATGGATATCTTTCAAAAATAGTTTTATCACCTTCAATTAAATCAAAAACTTTCGGACTCAAGACCATAAAACCTGCATTTATCCAGCCACCAGCTTCTTTAGTTTTTTCAGCAAAATTTTTAATAATATTTGTATTATCAATATCTAATGTCCCAAAACGTCCCCCTGGTTGCACAGCAGTCAAAGTAGCTAATTTTCCTTGTTTTTTATGAAAAGCTACTAATTCTTCAATATTTACATCACTTACAGCATCACCATAAGTTAACATAAAATCTTCATTACCAATATATTTTTGAATACGTTTTACACGTCCACCTGTAAGTGTATTTAATCCTGTATCAACAATTGTTACCTTCCATGGTTCTGCCACATTATTATGAATAATAATATCGTTATTATTGGCAAAATCAAAAGTAATATCACTCATATGCAAATAATAATCAGCAAAATATTCTTTTATAACATGTTGTTTATATCCTGCACAAATAATAAATTCATTAAAACCATATGTTGAATAAGTTTTCATAATATGCCATAAAATAGGCATACCACCAATTTCAATCATAGGTTTTGGTCTTAAATGACTCTCTTCACTAATACGACTACCAAATCCACCTGCTAATAATACAACTTTCATAAGCTACTCCTTTTTTAACATTTTAAAATACATTTTCTTCATAAATGCATATCGATTACTTCCAAATGGAAAAACTTTTCTTACTATTTTTTTTATTAATCTAATAAATAAATTATCACTATACCATATACTAATAGCTGTAGAACTTTCTACAATCATTTTATAAATTATTAATTCGTAAAATGGGGTGTTTCTTGCATATTTCCAGAAATAATACGCATTATCTACTAATGGTGCAAAGCATGGTGTTGTTCTTCCACAATAATGTAAAGCTTTAGGATTTAATCTAGCATAACAATAATTCTCATAAATTTCTTTAGGTGCTAATTTCTCTGTAGAATCACCTTCTTGATCTAACCTATGACACATAAAATTCCAAGCCTGTTCTATTAGCGTTACTCTACCATAACAAATTTTATTTAATACATCTTGATCAAACCATTTCCAATTTTCTGATGCTGCCAATGATAATAAACTTTCTGCTGTATATTTTTTTCTAAATTCTAATAAATTAAGTACAATAATTCCTGCATTAAAATATTTAAAAACATCTTTTATCCCTAATTTATTTATATTATAATCCAATTGTTCTTTTCTTTGTTTATTCATACTAGCTGAATTATTTAATCCTGCCATTACAGTATCTATCGCTGCACCAATCATATTATTTCCTAAATCATGATTATATAAATCAGCAATATCATCATTAATAATTACATCACAATCTAAATATATAGCTTTGTCATACATTTGTAAAATATCAACTAATGCTAATCTACAATAAGTCATAATAGTAATATGATATCCTGTATGAAAAGTATATTTTTCTAAATATTTACCTATCTCAAAAAAACGTAAAGAAAAATTCTTATGATCTTTTATTTCTTCCAATAATAGCAATTTATTTTGTTCTGTAATTTCTTTACTTAATACTATAATATCATAATTATTATTTTTAGATGAATTCTCTATTATAGATTCTATTAATACACCTAAAAAGGGAGCATATTCATTACTTGACGTAATAGCTACTGGTATATTATTTTCATAAAAAGCTGGTTTTAACATTTTTTCCTCCATAAGAAACTCCTTATCTCTTTAAATATAAATTATTTTAAACTTCTCCAAATAAAATTTTTAAATTTCTTTTTTAAATCTATTTTTTCTATCATTACATAATTAACATCTTTATATAATATCTTATTATAATCTATCCATACATCTAATAATCTTTCTGCTATATAACCAAAAACTCTTTGTTGATATTCATCATAATTTTTTAAATCCACCTTTTTTTCTAGTTCAAACAATATATCAAATAGCCATTTACAATAATCACAAAATATATCATATCTCATAACAAACATATTTAATATATGACCACTTTTTTTATTTATAATTAGCTCAAAAGTATCTAGATATTCTGGATATATATTTTTTATAACATTTCTACATAATATTAAATCATTTATATTATGAGCATCCTTATATTGTTTATATCTAGAAACAATATAATAATGCCTTTTTTTGGGTAATATTACAGGATATTCATTTAATATATTAGAAAAATCCTCATACTTAAATATCTTTTCTTTATCCCCAACTTTAAAAGGAATATTTTTTTCGTTAGAAAAATATCTTCTATAATGATTAATGCCTATATAATCTGCTTTTAAATTTTTCCATGCCCAATATATTGCCGTTAGTTCTGAATAATATGGTTGTTTTTTTGATATATTATCACCTATATTATCTCCTAAAAGACCAAGATCTTCATGTATATCTTTACCCAATTGAATCGGCAAATATACTTCATCTTTAGGCATCCAATATTTTTTATGTGTAGCTACTAATACTTTTATATCCATTTTAATTACTCTTTAACATATATTTTTTATATTTTTCATGAATACTCATCGGACTACCTATACCTTCTATTAGACCATCTTTTATCCAAATAGATTTATCACAAAATTCTTCTATTTGTTCTAAAGAATGAGATACTATTATTATCGTAGTTCCCTTCTTTTTTATTTCTTTTAATTTATTAAAACATTTTAATTGAAAAGTAATATCTCCAACAGCTAAAATCTCATCTATTAATAAAATGTCAGCATCTACATTAATAGCGACAGAAAAAGCTAACCTCATATACATACCGCTTGAATAAGTTCTTACAGGATTATCTATAAAATCTTGTAACTCTGAAAAATTAATTATATTTTCTAATTTACTATCAATTTCTTTTTTACTCAAACCAAAAATAGAAGCATTAATATATATATTTTCACGTCCACTCATATCAGGATGAAAACCTGCTCCTAACTCTATTAAACTAGCGACTCTACCATTCATCTTTATTTTACCTTTTGTTGGATATATTATTCTACTCAACAATTTCAATAATGTACTTTTTCCACAGCCATTTTTTCCTATTATTCCTACTGCTTCACCTTTTTTTACTTCAAAACTAACTCCTTTTAATACACATCTTTTTTCATATTTATTTCTTTGCCAAAATAATAATTTTTCTTTTAAACTATAACCTTTATCATAATATACCTTAAAATTTTTATATACATCAATTACATCAATAGCATTTCTCATAACTCTTCCGCAAAACCTCTTTTTAGTTTATTAAATAACATAAAACCTAATACTAAAAATATAAAACCAAAAATAATAGCTTGTATTAATGTATCTATATGAGGAATTTCTCCATAATACAAAATATCTCTATACGCTATAATAATAGGTGTCATTGGATTTAAATTAAATATACTCATAAAATCTTGAGGTACCATATCTATTGAATACATTACTGGTGTTAAAAATTGCCACGCCATAGTAATAATACCTAATATGTGTTCTAAATCTCTAAAATATACTGTTAAACTAGAAAAAATAAAAACTAATCCTAATACTAATATATATTCAATTATAGCTATTAATGGTAAATATAACCAAGCCATTAAATTTATATTCTCACCAAAAATCAAAACAACTGCTAATACTACAATAAAACAATATAACATATTTATAAAATTACTTGTTACTACCGATATAGGTAATACTTCTCTAGGAAAATATATCTTTGTTACTAAATTTTGATTTTGTAATATACATGTAGCTCCTCCCGCTACACTAGTAGCACAAAACATCCATGGTATTAATGCTACGAATAAAAATAAATAATAATTATCTATTCCCATACGCATTATATTTGAAAAAACTATTGTATATACAATTAATTGCAACACAGGATTTATAAATGTCCACAAAAATCCCAAAATTGAACCTTTATATCTTCCCCTTAAATCTCTATGAATAAGACTTTTTATCATTTCTCTGTATTCATATAATTCTCTTAATATATTCAACTTTTTTCTCTCCTGTTAATAAAATTTAATATGCACCTTTCCTAAATAATACAGTTTTTATAGTTTTTAAAATTAATGTAATATCTATCCAAATACTCCAATTTCTTACATACCATACATCTAAAGATACTCTATCTTTATATCCTATTTCAGATCTACCACTAACTTGCCACATTCCTGTTATTCCTGGTAATACAGCATAATAATCTTTTATATATTTACCATAATAATGTATCTCATCCTTTATTATTGGTCTTGGTCCTACCCAGCTCATTTCACCTTTTAATACATTTATAAACTGAGGCAATTCATCTATACTTGTTTTACGAATAATTTTACCTATTTTAGTAATACGTGGATCATTTTTTAATTTGAAATACTTATCCCATTCAATTTTAGCTTCAGGATTATTTTTTAAATACTCCTGTAATTTTTCTTTTGCATTTGGAACCATTGAACGAAATTTATAACAAGGAAATAATGTCCCGCCTCTACCAACTCGATAGTGTTTAAAAATAGGTGCAGCCCCTGGTGATTCTATCATTATTAATATCATAACTATAATACTTACTGGTATAATTATTACCATTGTTAATAATGAAAACACAATATCAAATATACGCTTTATTCTACGATTTGTTTTCTTTGCCAAATTATTACGTATACTTAATAAAAGCATATTTGATTCATATATTTTTTTTACTTCTAAATTAATCACAGGAATACCTACTGTATTCGGTACAAACATTAAGTTTCTTACTAATGGCTGTATATCTTCTACCAAATCTAATAACTTATTTTTTTCTAAATTAGGTATAGCTATAATAATCGTCTTTACTTTTAATTGTTCTATTTTTCTAATGATATTTTTTCTTAATTGACTTATATCTTCTATTTCCTCAACAATATCAGCAACTTTTATACCAAAACAATTATTATGATTTGTAAAATATATAATATCTTCTGTTGCCTTTCCATTTCCCACAAAAATTACAGGCGTCTTTAAGATATTTAATTTATTACAAGTCTTTACTAATAATTGTCTAAATAAATATAAACTCAAAAAAGATATCACAAAAAATATTACTATATACGAACGTGATAAATAATTACTACTTTTAAATACATATAGTGCTATTATACAAAAAATCTCACTATATAATACAGCATAAAAAGTTCTTTGCATAGTTTCCCAAAAGAAAATAAATCGTTCATTAACTTTCGTATGTTCTACAAAAAATATATAAATAGCTGGTATCACTAAATAAAAATATATATCTGGTATATAAAATTTACCTGCTGTATATGGTATATTATTTTGAATAATTAATGATATTTTTTCTGCTACTATAATAGCTATGTATTCAAATATTAATAATAGTACTACCAATATTTTTTCTGAATAATAATCCATTTTATAAATCTTTTCTCTTAACATAAATTACCTCCTTTCTTTAAATTTATTCTTATATTAATAATGCTATTTTCTATAACTCACAGACTATATTATACAACATAAAGTATTATTTTCAATGTAATATTTGTTACTACTTCATATTAAAATAAGCTCAAATATTCTTATTTGTATTAAAATTATTCTCTATTTTGAAAAAAGGTTCTGATAAAATTTTATCAGAACCTTTTTCTTTTTATTTTAATCTTTCATTAAAACTTTATAAATATAAGTCATAGCTATAGCTAATAAAACAAAACCAGCTACTACACCGATCCAACCACTGCCTGCAATACCTGCTACTAAATATCCTAAGAAAGAGCATGTAGCTACTACGATTACATATGGAACCTGTGTACTTACGTGGTCGATATGACTACATTGAGCCCCCGCAGAAGCTAAGATAGTTGTATCAGATATTGGTGATACATGGTCACCACCCACAGCACCAGCTAATACTGCTGCTACTGTAACTACTAAAAGATGTGGATCAGTAGATACTACAGCAAGAGCTATAGGAATCAAGATACCGAATGTACCCCAAGAAGTACCAGTAGCAAAAGCAAGACCGATAGCTACTAGGAAGAATACAGCTGGCATGAACATACCTACAGTAGCATTATTGGATACGATACCGCCAACATAACCGCCGATATTTAAATAATCTTCACCACAAACACCAGATAAGCTCCAAGCAAGACATAAAATAAAAATAGCTGGAGTCATTGCTCTAAAACCTTGGTTAAAACATTCACAGAATTTGCCAAAGCGAAGCACCCCACGTGGCACATAAAGTAAGAATGTGAACACTAAAGCGATGAAGGAACCAATTACTAGACCTCTAGCGGATTCGCAATTGGCAAAAGCATCAGATACGCTAGCACCTTCTAAAATGCCACCAGTATAAAGCATGCCGAAGATACAACCACCAATTAAAACGATAAGTGGTAATAATAAATCTAAGATTTTACCATTACCTACAATTTCCATCTGTTCTTCTTTATATTCTTCAGGAATAATTAATTTACCATTGCTTCTTTGTTCCAAAGTCTTCATAGCGGCAAAATCTTTGCCAGTCCAGATCAAGAACAACATAAAGATAATAGTAAACCATGCATACATATTAAAAGGAATTGTCTGCAAGAATAAAGAGAAACCATCAATAGCACTATCTTCTGGAAGTGAAGAACTAACTGCTGCTGCCCAGCTGGATACTGGAGCGATAATACAAATTGGTGCTGCTGTAGCATCGATGATATAAGCGAGTTTTGCACGAGTTACATTGAATTTATCTGTAACAGGTCGCATAACTGTACCTACAGTCAAGCAGTTAAAATAGTCATCGATAAAGATAACTACCCCTAAGATAGAAGTAACGAGCAAGGAACTGCGTTTTCCTTTAATTACACTTGCTGCCCATTCACCATAAGCACGAGAAGCACCAGAGCGAGCAATAGCTGCTACAATAATACCTAATAAGACCAAAAATACTAAAATATATACATTTCCGCCAACTTTATCGGACATAATCGCAAAGAATGTATCAATAGCAGCTAATAAATCAAAGCCTGTGAACATTAAAGCCCCTACAAAGATACCCACAATCAACGACATGTATACTTCTTTTGTCGCCAAAGCCAATACTATGGTAATTATCGGAGGCAATAGCGACCATGCTGATTCAACCATTCATTTCCATCCTTTCTTATATATAAAAATTAGAAATAGTTAAAAACAATAGCTATATTATACCATCTATAGACTATTTGGCAAAATGCTTTTTGATAACAATATCCTGTCCTTAGTAAAACAAATCAATTATAATACCTAATATAATATCTAAATTAATTAAACTTGTTTTGCCATATTCATTGTAGTATAATAAACAAAGAAGAGAATAAACTGATGTTTGCCGATGTCAGCCCTCTTCTTATAATGTTATTGTTGAAGAAGAGGCTGTCCATCAAGATGGCTTCTTTTTTATTTTAAAATCAATTAAAATAAGAAAGTATAGTAAATACAAGCGTTAATAAAGATATTATTAAAGACAATACTTCATAATTCATCATATTTACCACCTCCCTAAAAGAGAGGCATGACACATCAATTTATTCCCTATGCCAAAAATTAAGAATGATATCATAAAGACAAGTATTTTACTTGTCTTTTTATTTTTGTCATAAAAATAAAAAAATAGGTTTAGATATAAAATCTAAACCTAAATAGTATTAAGGTATATTCTTATAATTTTGAAGGCTTCATTATTTAACAATATTAGTTATAGTACCAAAAACAGTTTTTGCTCTATCCCCCATATTTACAATCATTTGTTCATGTAAAAATTTCAAATATCTGATGAACACATAAGTTACAATCGCTGTAGCTAAGATAGTTTCTACTCCTACTACATAATTTAAAATGCTAGGTACTGCTATATTGATTTCATTTAAATAACTAACAGTTTGACGAAGTGCAATCGCAGTGATAACAAATGGGAAAGTAAATGCTGCATAACTAGGATAGAATTTTAATTTTAAAAGCTTTGGCATCTGTGTAAGCACTGCTACAAATAAACCTTGAGCTAATATCTGCATAATCACAATCATAATTAAAGATTTATCAGCAACACAAGCAAGATATCCTGCTAAACTTAAACTCATTGGTGCAGTATAGATACAAAATAAAGGTTTTGCTGGTTCAGCGATTGCATGTTTACTGCAATAACGGATAGTAACAAGAGCGAATAATATCATATACATAGTGAAACCAAACCAGAAAATATATTCACCTAAATTATGATGATTAAAAGTAGGTGCTGTAACAGAAGCTACAACAATACCGACATACGCTATAAAATATGTTGGGAAAACATCTCTTAATTCAAAATTGATGATATAGCGATAAGTGAACCACGCCATCAACATAAAATGACCACAAATCGCCCCATACCAAACTACTTCACTAGCTATAGGTGCAAACGGAAAAGTATAAGTGCAAAGCTGCATAATTGCCATAAAGAAAGTAGCAAATACACTGGCAAAAATAGAATTTCCATTCAAATCATTTTTCATCATCTGCGGATGTAAAATAATTTTGCTAAATAACAACACCCCTAAAAACGCAGAACTAATACCGCAAGCATATTTCAAAATCATGGAATATGGTGCAAGCAAATTACCAAGAGCCGCCAATCCAAGCATCACCCCAGCAGTAGGTACAGGAACTTTTCTAATCATAATATAAAGCCTTCTTTCATAAATTATCTTATTTATAATTTCTTAATTAACATCTCGTTTAACCTTGACCTTATATTATCATATATCTATCCATAAGTAAAATATATTATTTATTTCAAAACAATAGGTAAATACTTATTTGCAAGGAAGAAATCTTAAATAACACCAAATCTCTCCCGCATTTTAGCATTTTTTACGGTAGCCATCAGGATATTGTCAAAGATAAAAATATGGCTACGTCTTTAGTTCTACTGTTTGAGCTTTGCGAGTTTAGAACGTTGTCGACATATTTTTATCTTTGACAAAGTAAAAAGTGCGTGAGCGGGTGGTTTCTTTTGATTCGTTTTCTTTACCACTAAAGAAAATGAATACCTATATATTTTTTCAAAGCTTAAATTTTATCTGCGGTGGC
>ULOW01018903.1_pt1 | contig 19833 bp, 18 predicted proteins | sample 1952961 | NCBI WGS metagenome assembly ULOW01 (sample SAMEA4835614, study PRJEB28245) | human gut metagenome | biome: gut microbiome; material: fecal sample | place: Denmark | collected 2008
TTCAAATTTTATAATGCGGAAATTAATAGTACGGTATTATTAATAAATACCAAACTTCCCCGCGTTAGCAGACTTTTACGGTAGCTAAAAGCTATTGGCAAAGATAAAATCAGGGCTACGGTTTTAGTCCTACTGTTTGAGCGAAGCGAGTTTAGAGCGTTGTAGACATGATTTTATCTTTGCCAAAGTAAAATCAATATCGCGGGTGTATTTTCTTTTTGGTTCGTTTTTCTTTTAAACAAAAGAAAAATGAATATTTAACCTTTTAACCATTTTGCTACATCAATAGCGTGATATGTGATGATGATATCTGCACCTGCACGTTTCATGCTTAGAAGTGTTTCCATAACGATGCGTTTTTCATCAATCCAGCCATTTTGAGCTGCTGCTTTTACCATGGAATATTCACCACTTACATTATATACAGCTATAGGACGATCGATTTTATCGCGAACTTGACGAACGATATCAAGATAACATAAAGCAGGTTTTACCATGATGAAATCTGCTCCTTCTTCCATATCAAGTTCTACTTCTTTCATAGCTTCACGGCTATTAGCAGGGTCCATCTGATAAGCTCTTCTATCACCAAATTGAGGAGCAGAATCTGCTGCATCTCTAAATGGTCCATAATATCCAGAAGCATATTTTACTGCATAAGACATGATAGATACATTTTTAAATCCAGCTTCATCTAAAGCTTCACGAATTACAGCAATTCTGCCGTCCATCATATCAGATGGAGCAATAATATCTGCACCGCTTTGAGCTTGGCTTACAGCAACTTTTGCTAATAATTTCAAAGTAGCATCATTATCTACTTCATGACCACAAAGCTGACCACAATGACCATGTGTTGTATATTGGCAAAGGCATACATCACCAACAATTACAAGGTTTGGCACAGCTTCTTTAATTGCACGCATAGCACGTTGTACAGGGCTATTTAAATCCCATGCACTAGAACCTATTTCATCTTTATATTCAGGAAGACCAAAAACTTCAATCGCTGGAATTCCAAGTTCATAAACTTCTTTAGCTACTTTTACTGCATTATCTACAGAAAGATGATATACATCTGGCATACTAGGAATTTCTTCTTTTACATTTTCACCAGCAACCACAAAGATAGGATAAATTAAATCCTTTACAGATAAAGAATTTTCACGAACCATGTCGCGAACAGCGCTATTTAAACGCAAACGGCGTGGTCTTAAAGTATTGAGTTTCATCAATAGTCACCATCCAAAATTTTTTATTTTTGCTACTAAACCATCTATAGTATATACATCGGCTTCTACATCAACTGTAAGCCCATGTTTTTTACAAGTATTGGCTGTGATAGGGCCAATGCTTGCTTTAGCCACATTATCTAATAAAGATTTATCTTCATCAATTAATTTTAAAAGATTTTCTACAGTAGAAGAACTTGTAAAAGTTACCATATCTACTTTATGTTCTTTTAATAAAGCTTTTATTTCTTCTTTATTTGTATCTGCCATTTTTGTAGTATATGTTTCTGCTACATCTACAACAGCACCTAATTGACGAAGCCCTATTGGTAAAGCTTCACGAGCTTTTTGTGCTCTAGGTATTAAAACTTTTGTACCTTCTTTGATATCATCTTTTAAGACATTTAAAATACCTTCTGCCATAAACATTGTTGGTACTTTATCTGCGATGATACCATAATTTTTTAATTTACTTGCAGTAGCTGTACCGATAGCTGCAATTTTAGCATCTCTTAAGCTACGTACATCTAATCCTTTTTCATTTAAGCGAGCAAAAAATCTATCTACACCATTTGTACTAGTGAAAATAATCCATTCATATTCACCGATTTTAGCGATAGCTTTATCTAAACTTGCAAAATCATCATCAGGAGTTGTGATTTTTATAGCTGGAGCTTCTATACAATTTGCCCCTAAATCTTCTAATGCTGTTGTCAATTTAGAAGCTTGTTCGCGAGCTCTTGTAACTAAAATATTTTTGCCAAATAACGGTTTATTATCAAACCATTGAATTGTCTGACGTAAATTTACTACATTACCAACTACAAAAACTGCTGGTGGTTTTAAATTATGTTTTTTTACATCTTCCACAGCATTACCTACTGTAGTTACTAATACTTCTTGTTCTGCTTTTGTACCCCAACGCACTAAGGCTGCTGGCGTATCTGCACTTCTTCCATATTTTATCAATTGACTTGTGATATGTGGTAAATTACCTACACCCATCAAAAATACTAAAGTGTCTACAGCTGTGGCTAATTTTTCCCAATTTATATCGGATTTTCCTTTTGTTGGGTCTTCATGACCTGTGATTACAGCAAAAGATACTGCAACTTTGCGATTAGTTACAGGGATACCCGCATAAGCAGGTGCTGCAATAGCAGAGCTGATACCTGGTACAATTTCAAAAGCCACATTATTTTTCTTTAAAACTTCTGCTTCTTCACCGCCACGACCAAATACAAATGGGTCGCCACCTTTTAAGCGTACCACGCATTTTCCTTCTTTCGCTTTATCAGCGATAAGTTGGCTGATGTCTTCTTGACGCATTGCGTGATTGCCAGCTTTTTTACCTACATAGATATATTCTACATCATCTTTAGCAAAAGCCATCAAACGTTTATCTGCTAAATAATCACAAATAACTACATCTGCTTTTTCTAAACATTCTTTTCCCTTTAAAGTAATTAGGCGATAATCTCCAGGACCTGCACCTACTAAATAAACCATTCCATTCATTGATAAGAACCTCCAAAAGATATTATAATCCCAATTACTTATTGGGCATTTTCATCAGGGCAACATAAACCTAGACTTTGCATAATTTTTAATCCGCCATTTGCCAAAAGTTTTTCAGCCAAATCTTTTCCCAAAGTTTTGGCATTAGCTCTTGAACCTATGATTTTATCACGAATTATACATTTACCATCAATAGAACCAATTACAGCTTCTACAGACAAATTGTCATCATCTTCAACTTGAGCATAGACACCAACAGGCACTTGACAACCGCCTTCCACACGAGCCAAAAAGCTACGTTCTGCTTTTGTCGCATCTGCTGTTTTATCATCATGCAAAAATTCAAGCATTTGTTTTATTTCATCATCATCTTCTCTAGTTTCTATAGCCAAAGCACCTTGACCTACAGCTGGAAGACAAATTTCACGAGGAATAATCTGTGTTATTTTATCACCAAAGCCTAATCTTTTAAGCCCTGCTACTGCTAAAACAATAGCATCAAAATTTTTTTCTTCTAATTTACGAAGTCTTGTGTTTACATTTCCACGAAGACTATGAATATCTAAATCTGGTCGTGCTTTTAATAATTGAGCCTTGCGACGAAGACTAGAAGTTCCTACCTTAGCCCCTTGTGGTAAATTTTCTAAAGTTTTATATTTGGGACTAACTAGTGCATCTCCACAATCTAAACGCTTAGTTATAGTGGTCAAAGATAATCCTGTTGGTAATACAGTCGGCATATCTTTTAAACTATGTACTGCTAAATCTACACGTTTTTCTAACATTGCTACTTCAAGTTCTTTTGTAAATAATCCTTTGCCACCGATTTTAGCAAGTGGCACATCAAGAATTTTATCGCCTTTAGTAACAATATGCATCAATTCAACTTCCAAACCTTCATATTGTTTACGTAGACGATCTGCCACATATTCTGCCTGCCATAATGCTAATTTACTACTACGTGTACCAATAACAATCTTTTTACGCACTATTATTCCCTCTCTTTTAATACATCTATTTTAAATAACTTAGTTACAGCATTCACATAATAATCTTCTTGTTGTGTTCCTGCAAAACTGTTTAACTTAATCATTGGCTCACGCAATAATTTACGAACAATCATATGTGACATATGTTCAATTTCTCTAACCTGACTTTCAGTTAAATCGCCAAGTTTTGTCATTGCTCGTTTCACTTCGCGACGACGAATGCGCTCAGCTTTTGTTGATAAACGAGCCATTACTGGCTGACAAGATAAATATTGAAAACGCTCTAAAATTGAATTTACTTCTTCATCAATAATTTTTTGAGCTTGATATGCTTCATATTCACGTTCTTTGATATTATCTTCAACTACAGCTTCTAAATCATCAATATTATATAATTCTACGCCTTTTATCTCTGCTACATCTGGGTCAACATCACGAGGCACTGCTATATCAATGATAACAAGCGGTCTACCTTTACGCTTAGACATGAATAATTGTGTTTCCCAAGGTTTTACTACATAATGAGGTGCTCCTGTGGAAGTTACTACAATATCTACATCATTTGCTTTGCGCAAAGCATCACGGAAACCTACTGCTTCACCGCCAAATTGACTAGCTAATTCCTGTGCTTTATCAAAATGTCTATTAGCTACATAAATTTTCTTAGCACCCTTGCCCATTAAATTACGAGCAGTGAGTTCTGCCATTTGACCTGCACCATAGATAAGCGTATTGCTATGTTCTAGACTGCCGAAAATCTTTAAAGCTAATTGTACAGCGGCATAACTAACAGATACTGCATTATAAGCAATTCTAGTTTCTGTACGCACTCTTTTTCCAGTAGTAATCGCACGGTGAAATAAAGTATTTAAAATTGTACTTGTTGCTTGAGCTTCTCTTGCCATTGAATAAGCTTTTTTTACCTGACTTAAAATCTGACCTTCACCAATGATAAGTGAATCCAAGCTAGAAGCTACTGCAAATAAATGACGTATACAATCTTTATCTACATGATAATAAAAATACTCATCTTTCGCATCATCACTTCCTGCAAGCGTGAAGAAAAACTCTTTTACATCTTGCATATTTTCATTTGCATCATCTACAACAGCATAGATTTCTGTGCGATTGCAAGTAGATAAAATTACAACTTCACTAATTCCATTATAATTATCTAAATGACGTAATCCTTTATTAATATTGTCAACAGAAATGGCAAATCTTTCACGTACTTCTACAGATACAGTTTTATGATTAAGCCCTAAAACCACTAATTGCATCTCTTATGCTCGCCTCCGCTTCATCATATTTTTTAGCCCTTACAAGTTCCATCACATCATCACTTAACGCACTACGCCAAAAGATTTCACGGTCATCACTTGTTGGCAATTTTTCAATAGCTTCTTTTCTTAATTGCACTAATTTGTCTAACCAATTTGCATATGTTTCGTCAAATTCTCGTTCCATTTTGCAACGCAAATATCTAGATAAAGCTGGTGATTTTCCATTAGTTGAAAAAGTTACTAATAAATCACCTCTTCTAATTTTTGCAGGCAAAGCAAAATCACAAAATTCTAATCTATCAACTACATTTAATATCACTTTTTTTTGATTTGCTTCTTTTCGAACTTGTGCATTTACTTCTTCATTGCCTATAGCACAAATAGCCAAAATAAAATCAGTTAAATCTCCTTGTTCATAGCATTTTTTTTGCCAAATTATAGATTTTGTTTCCACTAATTTAGCCAAACCTTCTACTATTTGAGGAGAGATAACTGTAACTTTTGCCTTTGCCTCTAATAAACCTTTTACTTTTCTCAGTGCTACATGTCCGCCACCTAAGACTACACAAGGCTTATTATCCAAAATTAAATTAATAGGATACACACCCACACCTCTTCAAAATATGAATATAATTCATTTTTTATAATTATACCGCAATAAATATACTCTATCAACAATAAATATACTCTATCAACACTTTAAAGTAATATTATATAACAAGCCATTAAATTTATTAATACCTTATCTTGCGATTATTTTACCTGAATTTTTCTTTACCAAAAAAGTCAAATAGTTTATACTTATAATATCCTTTAGATGTTTATGTAGATACAAAGAAGATTAATATATGGAAATCCTTTTATGTTTCATTATTTCTCCTATATTCCTTTTCTTTGTTCCATAATAAATGAAAGGGAATTATATTATTAAGTAGGTGTTAAATTTATGAAAACTATCGCATTAATTGCCCATGACCAGAAAAAAGAAGAAATGCTTGAATTTGTTGGTAATCATCTTGATGTTTTAAAACAATTTCATCTTGTAGCAACTCGCACAACTGGTACATTAATCAACGAAAAATATAATTTAAATGTTGAAACTATGATGTCTGGCCCTTTAGGTGGCGACCAACAAATCGGTGCTATGGTAGCAACTGAAAAAGTAGATTATGTAATTTTCATGCGCGACCCATTAAACGCTCAGCCTCACGAACCTGATATCAACGCACTTCTTCGCATTTGCGACGTTCACAATATTCCACTTGCTACAAATCGCAGAAGTGGTCATATTTTAATCAAATATGCTGGTGAAAAATTATAATATTACGCAAAAAAAGACTTTAGCTCTAAATAGAACTAAAGTCTTTTTTCATCTAATTAATTCATTTCAAATACAACTGATACATTTGCTCTAACACTGATATCACCACTTTGAATAGGTGAAGTTGCTCCTGTTGCATCAGCTGCTCTCATATACATAGCATTATTGAAATTTTTTGCTTCAATATATGTGCTTCCAGTATTTACACTGACTACATTTACTATAGATTTTCCTAAGCTATTAGCAACAACTTGTGCTTTACGTTTAGCATCTGCGATAGCTTGCTGTAATACTTTATCTTTATAAACTTGGCTGTCTTTTAAACCAAATTCTATAGAATTTACATTGCTAGCACCTGCATTAATTGCTGTATCAATCACAGTTCCTACCATATCGATATTATCTATAGTAACAGTAATTTCATTTGATACATTGTAGCCAATGATTTCTCTACTATTATCTTTAGTGTTATATACAGGATATAAATTATAATTTGTTGTCTGCATTTTATCTTTAGTTATAGCTAATCCCAATATAGCACTTTGAATATTTTGCATGATTTGAGCATTTTGTGCTGAAGCCAATTTTGCATCTTTTGCAGTATTTTCAATGCTAATACTTATAGTTGCTTTATCTGGAGCAACTTTTATTGTAGAGCTTCCATCTACAGAAATTGTTCTTAAATCCTGTGCTTGTACTAGACTACAAGAAAATAAAATACATAGAGCCATCACTAAGCCGACCAAACTAAATTTACGCATAAATAACACTCCTTTTGCTTCAAATTAATTAAATTATTAAAATTTTATTAAAATTTTCCAGATAAAATATAGGGAAGAATTTTCCCTATATTTATTTATGCATTAAACATTGAAACGGAAATGTGTAACATCGCCATCTTGCATGATATAATCTTTACCTTCTACACGCACTTGACCTTTTTCACGAGCTGCTGCTACACTTCCAGAAGCTACTAAATCATCATAAGATACGATTTCTGCACGAATGAAGCCACGTTCTATATCAGAGTGAATTTTACCTGCAGCCTGTGGAGCTTTTGTACCCACTTTAATAGTCCATGCACGACATTCATCTTCACCAGCTGTCAAGAAAGTCATAAGACCTAATAATTTAAAAGCTGCTTTGATTAATTTATTAAGACCAGATTCATCAAGTCCTAAATCAGATAAAAATTCATTTGCTTCTTCTTCATCAAGTTCTGCAATTTCAGATTCTACTTTAGCAGAAATTACTACAACGCCTGCATTTTCTTTTTGGGCGTATTCCTTTACTTTTGCTACATATTCATTATCATTTTCAGCAGTAGCTGCTTCATCTTCACTTACATTTGCTACATATAATGTAGGTTTTAAAGTCAATAAATTTAATTCTTTGATAAGCTCTAATTCATCTTCACTAAGTTCTGCCTGACGAGCTGGAATAGCTTCTTCTACTACTTTTTTTACTTTTTCCAAAACAGCTTCTTCAGCACGAGCTTCCTTATTACCGCTTTTAGCTGTACGAGAAACTCTATCTAAGCGTTTTTCTACAGAATCAAGGTCTGCTAAACAAAGTTCAGTGTTGATGATTTCAATATCACGAATTGGGTCTACACTACCTTCAACGTGAGTGATATCACCACTAGCAAAACAACGTACAACATGAGCTACTGCATCTACTTGGCGAATATGAGATAAGAATTTATTTCCTAAACCTTCACCACGAGAAGCACCTTTTACCAAACCTGCAATATCAACAAAGCTTACGCTTGCAGGAGTAGTTTTTTTAGAATTGTACATTTCATGAAGAACTTTTAATCTTTCATCAGGAACATCTACAACACCTACATTTGGTTCAATTGTGCAAAATGGATAGTTCGCTGCTTCTGCACCTGCTTTTGTAATAGCATTAAATAATGTAGATTTACCCACATTTGGCAATCCTACAATACCAACTTCTAAATTACTCAAAATTATTCACCCTATCTTTTTTATTTTTCTATATAATTATACCTTATTCTTATTTTACTGCAACAAGGCTTCATCTATAATTGTACCATATTTGCCAAGCCACCAAGAAATAGCTCTTACACCATTGATATAATTTTCTAAAACAGTTCTATCTGGCAAGACTTCACGATTAAAATACTGTGGTTTTTCTACTAAATCATCAGTATTGCCGATAGCATCAGCAGTTATCCAAAAAGCATAACTTTGACCTAATTTATTTTCACTCAAAGATTTTCCTACGCTATAATAAGTAAAACCTTCTGGAGCTATTAAATCTATCACTGTTGGCATAATATCTATTTGACTTCCTGCCATATCTTCTGGCAATAAATCTTTTTGTATGCCTTTTCCTGTGATGATAAGTGGCACGCTATAGCGTTCATACATTGTAGGTACTTTATCGATATTATATCTATCAGCATGGTCGCCCACAAAAATAAATAAACTATCTGGATATTTTGCTTTGACTTTATTGATGAAATCACTTGCCATCTTATCTGCATACCAAAAATGACCAAGCTCTTTGATTAATTCTTGATTATTTTTTTCTTTATCAGGCAAACCTTCAATTACTTTACTAGCATCAAAACCTTCTTTTTCCAAGTCAATATTAAATGGTGAATGATTTGATGTATTTAAAATCACTGAAAAAGTCATTTTATTATCATCAATCTGTTTAAAAATAGCATCATATAAATATTCATCATCAGCGCCCCATACGCTACCTGTAGCATTAGGGTCAATATTTCCTCTACTATAAAAATTATCAAAACCTTGTGCTAATGTAAATTCTTGAATATTTTCCCATGTAGCAGGGCCAGCATACCAAAAACTTGTTTCATAGCCTAAATTTTTCATCTGTGGTGCTGTTGCCGTGATATAAGGATTTGCTAATGCTTCTGGCATAGTTGTCAAATATAAATTAGAATTTGCCATACCTGTAACCATAGTCATCAAAGCACCTACTGTACTTGAACCACTTGGCAACATATGTGAAGTATAAATCGTATCATCTTCCGCGATTATTTTTTTCATATTATCAGCAATATGCAAATTGCTATATTTATCTAATAATGGCCAGTTCGCATAACTTTCTGATACAATCACAAAAATATGTTTTGGTTTTTCTATCTTAGCCCCTGTTGCTTCTTTGGCTAGATATATACTTAAATCATTTCCGCCATCTTTATTCGTTAAAGATTTTGCTAAATCTCTCACATTTTGCGCTGAAAAACTAAGTCCATTGCAAGCTTCCATACGCATTTGATTTGCATATGCTCGATAAATAGCTTGGTAATCATCTAAAATAGACTCATTCAAAAATGTATCATTTGTAATCCCTGCATTTTCCCAATTCACACCAGATTTCCAGCTCCAGCCACCACCATATAAAGATAATGTACCTAAAACATATACACACATGAGCAAGGAAACAGTTTTTATTTTCTCTGGTAATATTTGCCATCTTTTAACTTTAAAACTATAAACTAAAAATTTATTAAAAGCATAATTCAAGATAGCAACTAAAACAATTACTAATAGCAATTTCAATGGCAACTGAAATTCTTCCACCAAAGAAATAAATAATGCATATAAATCTTCATGCATTGCTGTAAATAACATTTGATTGAAACCGCTATGAAATTGTTGATAAAAAGGAAATCTAGCTACAAATAATAATGTAGTTATAAACAAAATCACAAATGAACAAATATAGCGAAAATATTTTAATCTATGCCATATAGTTTCAGCGATAAAACCAATGAGCATACATAATGTAAGTCCGCCTGCTGTTTGCAAACTTAATTTTGCCCCACTATAAATTGCTGTAAGAATTAAATTATGTCCACTATCTGCACTGAGATATTCACTCATACCCCAAATAAAAATCAAACGATAGACACATAATAATAACCAAAAAAAGATAAAGGTTTTTATTATTTTTGTTAAATTTTTATTTAAACCTAACAAAATTTTATTTAGCAATATAATCCTTCTTTCTCGCTTTACCAAAATCACTAAAATTTACAAGAAACTTACTATACTGCTTTATTATACAAAAAAATTTTTCACTTATAAATACACTATTAACTAAAACCTTACAAAATTTATAAAATAAGCAAAAAGACTTCCTATAGCCATTTATTCATTAAATAAACCATAGGAAGCCCTAATTTATAAAAATGATAAAATCTGAGCTATCTTTTTACAATAATTAGTCTAAGATAACTGCTTTTGTAGCTGTAGCTTGTCCAGGCATGCTCATTGCTACAAAATCATACCATACTAAAACTTTATCACCTTGTTTTAATTCTTTAGCATCATCTTCTACATTTTCAGGAATTGTAACGAACATATCTTCATTAGTATTTAAAAATTTAACGCCATTTTTTACTTTATCCACTTTGCTAACATGCATATAGATACCATCATGCTGACCATCACCCATTACAAGTGCATATGCTCTGCTTTGTGGTGGAAGGCTACGAGTGGAAATAGAGCTATAATATGCTGTTAATTCATCGCCTACATGTAAACGATTGAGGTCTACATCTTCACCATTTTTACCATTTAAAATTTCAGTATCCCAACGCACGATTAAAGCCACTGTATTATCAGAATTTTTATCTTTTATAGTAATCATGTCATCATTAATAGATACAATCTGACCATGCATACTTACCACATTATCTACTGCTTTGTTTGCAGCAGCAGCAAATGCAGCTGTAGAAGCAAAAGCTAAACATAACACCATCATCAATAAAATTCTAAGTTTCTTCATTGTAAATTCAACCTCCATTGAATATATTCATTAATCTTATATTATCATCTTTAATGAACATATTCAATAAGAAATCTATTAGAGATAAATTAAAAGATTATTAAAATAAAAAAGAGATTTATTACCTTTGCTCTATATAAACAAATTCATAAATCTCTTTCTTATTATATTTATATTCTATTCATGTAATTCCAATGGTAGTCCATCAGGGTCTTTGAAAAATGTCATTTTTTTCTTTGTAAAATCGTCCCATCTAATTGGTTCACATTCAATGCCCAATTTTTCTAATTCTGCTACAGTCTTTTCTATACATTCCACTTTAAAAGCTAAATGTCTAAGTCCACAAGCTTCCGGATTATTTACACGTTTTGGTGCATCTGCTTTACCAAAAATCTCCAATTCACAACTACCTAATTTTAAATCTAGCTTATAATCATTTCTATCTTCTCTATGATGTTCCCTAATTACTTCAAACCCCAATAAATCTACATAAAAATGACGAGATTTCGCATAATCAGATACGATAATTGCCACATGATGAATTACATCTAAATTCATAATTTACACCTTTAATCTTTCTTTTTAAATAAATATGTCATATAGATAAATATTACCCAAATAGGTAAAACTATTATAGAAATCAACATATCTGGTATTTGTGTCATAATCACTACTACTGCGATTAAGAACAAGATACAGAAATAATTTGTATATGGATAAAATAAAGATTTAAATTTAAGTTCATCTAAACGATTTTCACGAGTAAATTTCAATCTAAATTTCATATGTGTAATAGTGATGATAAACCAGCTGATGATTAAGCCAGCTACTACAATAGATAATAAATACATAAATAATTCTTTAGGGAAATAATATGTCATTATTACAAGAATTATACCGATAACTGCTGATACTAAAATCCCTACCATTGGAATACCAGTGCGAGATAAGGAAGCGAAAATTTTTGGTGCATTTCCTTCTTTTGCTAAACCATAAAGCATACGAGATGTACCATATAAAATACCATTATATGCAGATAATGCTGCTACTAATACAACAAAGTTTAAAATATTAGCTGCTGCTGGAATACCGATATTAGAGAAAATCTGTACAAATGGACTGCCTTGAAGACCAACTTGATCCCATGGAGAAAGACTCATCAATACTACCATAGTACCGATATAGAAAATTAAAATACGAATTAAAATTTGATTTATAGCTTTTGGTAAAGTTTTTTCAGGATTTTCAGCTTCTCCTGCTGTTATCCCAATTAAATCTACACCACCAAAAGAGAACATAACTACTGCTAAAGAAGCCGCAAAGCCCCAAGCCCCGTTAGGGAAAAATCCACCATTTACCCATAAATTACTGAAATTTTGAGGGAATGGTCCCATTGTTGTAAAAATTAAATACAAACCGAAGATAATCATACAGCAAATAGCTGTTATTTTAATAAATGATGCCCAATATTCTGATTCACCATAAAAACTTACATTGATTAAATTAACAGTTATGATTACTAAAATACAAATTAAAATAGTGAGCCACTGTGGAAAATCAGGTAACCAGAAATTAACATATGTAGCTGTCGCTGTGAGCTCTGCCATACCAGCTATCATATATAAAAACCAATAATTCCAACCTGCTAAATAACCTGCAAATCTATGCCAATATTTATCAGCAAAATAACTAAAAGAACCTGATACTGGCTCTCTAACAGACATTTCACCTAACATTCTCATAACAAAGAAAATAAAAATCCCTGCTAATAAATAAGATAAAATAATACCAGGCCCTACTAATTTGATTGTTGCTGCAGAACCGTAAAATAAACCTGTACCAACAGAAGCCCCTAAAGCAATCATTTGCATATGACGACTTTTTAAGCCCCTCTTCATTTTGTGTTCATTATTATCCATATCTATCCACCTTTTTAATAAAATTTAAAAATATAAATAATATATCATTTATATTTTCAACATTATAATAAACAAAAAAGTCCCTATAAATACTAAAATAATATGTATAAAAATTACAGACAAAAAGCACCAACTATCAAAAAATTTAATAGTTAATGCTTTTCATCTTAATTCATACCTTATTTATACTTTTGCTTTCAATTTATATGTTATATAAATAAATGCTACCCAAACTATTAATGCTCCCAAAGATATTCTCATATCTTCCATAAAGAACATAATCACTACAATAGCAGCTAAGAAAATAAAACAAAAATAATTAATATAAGGGAATAAAAACGCTTTAAAATGAAGTTCATCTAAACGATTTTCCTGTATGAATTTCATTCTAAATTTCATATGAGTTATAGCTATAGTCGCCCATGTAATAACAAGTGCTGCAACTACAGTTGATAATAAATACATGAAAACTTTTTCAGGTAAAATATAAGTCAAAATTACAAGCAATAAAGAAATTGCTGTAGATACCAAAATACCTACCATTGGTATACCACGACGAGATAAAGAAGCAAATATTTTTGGTGCATTTCCATTTTGTGCTAAATTGTGCAAAATACGAGATGTACTATACAAACTACTATTATATACAGAAAGTGCTGCTACAATTACTACGAAGTTTAAAATATTAGCTGCTGCTGGAATACCAATATTAGAGAAAATCTGTACAAATGGACTAGCATTTAAACCAACTTCATCCCATGGAGCAAGTGTCATCAATACTACCATAGTACCAATATAGAAAATTAAGATACGAAGCAATACTTCATTTATAGCTCTAGGTAAAGTTTTTTCTGGATTTTCAGCTTCTCCTGCTGCAATACCGATTAATTCTACACCGCCAAAAGAAAACATAACTACAGCTAAAGACTGTGCAAATCCCCAAGCACCATTAGGGAAAAAGCCACCATTATTCCATAAATTACTGAAATTATCAGGAAATGGTCCCATTGTTGTAAATATCAAATAAAAACCAAATACAATCATACAGCAGATAGCTAAAATTTTAATAAATGATGCCCAAAATTCTGCTTCGCCAAAAGTTTTTACATTGATTAAATTTACAGTTGTTACCACTACAATACAGACTAAAACTGTTATCCAATGAGGTACATCAGGAAGCCAATAATTTACATAAATAGCGATTGCAGATAATTCCGCAAAACAAACTAATAAATATAAAAACCAATAATTCCAACCTGCTAAATAACCTGCAAAAGTACCTAAATATTTATTAGCAAAATAAACAAATGAACCAGAAACAGGTTCTTTAACAGACATTTCTCCAACCATTCTCATAATGCAAAAGATGAAAATCCCTGCCAAAGCATAAGACAAAATAATACCTGGACCTACTAATTTAATTGTTGGTGCTGAACCATAAAACAATCCTGTACCAATAGAAGTGCCAAGTGCAATCATTTGCATATGGCGATTTTTCAACCCTCGCTTCATTTTATTATTTTCATTTTCCATGATAAAGCCACCTTTAAAATTATTCTTTATACATATGTTCAATACGTGCTACAGCCAATGTACTTACTACATCACCTGTTACATTGAGTGCAGTATGAATCATATCTATTAAACGGAAGATACCAACTATCATACCCATAATTTCAATAGGTAGTCCCATTGTGGTAAGTAACATTATAGTCAATACAATACCACTATTTGGAATACCTGGTGTACCTATGGAAATCAATGTAGTCATAAATATAAACATTACTTGTTGCATTAATGAAAGTTCTACACCATATACTTGAGCTACAAATAATACAGTAACAGCATAATATACAGCAATCCCATTCATATTGATAGTTGCACCAATAGGCAAAGTAAATGATGCCAATTCATCTTTTACCTTAAATTTTTCTTCAGTAACACGTAAGCTAACAGGTAAAGTACCAGAACTACTTGTTGTACTAAATGCTACTAACCAAATTTCTGTAATTTTAGTAAAAAAGTCTTTTAATGAAATCTTAGCAATGTATTTAATGATGAATATATACATAAACAAGACTACAGAAAAAGCACCTATGTAATGAGTTAAAATAAATTTACCTAAAATATTAAAAATAGATAAACCATATTCCCCAACACTACAAGCAACTAAAGCAGTTACCCCAAATGGAGTTACTTGCATTACCATATCTGTAATTTTAAACATAATAACATTGGCTTCATCAATAACTTTTTTAACATTTTTTACTCTATCACCCAAAATAGTTATCGCAATACCAATAAATGCCCCAAATACGATAATTTGCATTAAATTACCTGTAGCTAAAGCTGTTATCGGATTATCAGGAACCATACTCAAAATAGTTTGGCTAACAGTCATTGGCTCAGCAGGTTTTATCACTTCGCCTGTATCTACAATTTGACTTACAGCAAAATCAGCACCTGGCTTCATTATATGTGCCACAATAAGACCAATAATCGCAGAAAGCACTGTAGTTACAATATAAAACCCTACTACCTTTGTTCCTATGCGTTTTAATTTTCCAATATCACCTATACTAGATATTCCACTAATAATAGATAAAAATACAACAGGAACAACAATCATTTTAATGAGTTTTAAAAATAAATCCCCAATAGGTTGTAACCATAAAATATCTTTTTGAAAAATAAGACCTAAGATAATCCCTATCCCAAAACCTAGAAAAACTTTAGCGCTCATACTAAGATTTTTCAAATTATCACACCCTTAATTTATAAAATAATACGCTTTCCATTATATCATAAAATCCACAAAAAATTTACATATTTACATTATTTTTAAGAAAAAAGATAAAAATTTTTATACATTTTATCTTTTATTTGCTAGAAAAAAGAGGAAATTAATTTTTTTAATTTAATTTCCTCTTTTACTATCTTTTTTACAATATTTAATTTTTATTTATTATCTTTTTAAGATGTTTCCAATATAATTTTTCACAACGAGGCGAACAAAAAGTTGTTCTCCTATCATGCTTACTTACAACTGTTACTAATTCATGACATTTTTTACATTTAAATTGTCTTAGTATAACACCTGTATCTTCTTCATCATTTATATCTTCAACAATCCTATTTTTGCTATAGTATATTCCTTTATAATGTTTTTTTGACAATGAAAAATACAATATACTTGATTTTTTCTAGCTTCAAAAGATTAATGACAAATAAAGCATATCTTATTTAAATGCATTTATTTTTTCATCATACTTTGAAAACGATTTTTATCTTCTAAAGTTTTTAATGCATTTGTATAGATCTTAAAAACTATTTCATCATCAATCATTTGTAATTGCATACTAGAACCTAAATCACCACAAACTTTACCTTGTGAATCAATTAAATATCTTTGTGGCATACAATAATATCTTCCATCATTAGTAAACATATATAATGTCACTGAAGAAACGGTATCTTTTAAGTCTTCACCTTTTCTAAGTTCAGTTAAAAAATCACTTTCTTTATAATGTTCTTCAGCAGATACTATTAGATAAAAATTTCCATCTTTTTTAACTGTGTCTATAGTATCTGTATCTATATATACAGTACCAATACTTGTTTCCCCAATCATTTTATTTGATTGGGCTTCTACTGGTTTTGCAGGCTTACTCCAAAAAAATATACCCACACCTATAACAACTACAAAAAGAACTCCTATTATGCCTATATTATCTTTTAGAATATCCATATTCACTACCTATATTATTTAGAAGCTTCTTCTACTTGTAATGGAGTAAATACATAATCTGTTAATTTTTTGTCTTTATCAAATGCAAGCATAATAGCTACAGCTTGTTCTTTATCAAATGCTGCTACATAAGTTACTCTATCCCCTTGGTCAAATCTTTGGAAATTGTAGAACTTAACTTCTTTGACATTACCATATTGTTCTTTAATTTGTTTAGATAAATCTTTGTAAGCTTTTTCATTTATATTTGCTTTCAAAGTATCTGAAAAATCTTTACTAACTACAGCATATGCAGGAATTTGATCTTTAGTGAATACTTCCATAAAAGTTTCTGCCACTTTTTGTTCTTTATTTAAATCATTGCCATCAGCTGCAAGACATAATCCGCTAAAAGCCATCATCATAATTAATGTTACTGTAAATATAATTTTCTTCATATCAAAACACTTCCTTTTCTTTATTATAATAGATAAGCGACAGAATATCTGTCGCTTATCCTCTAGATTTATAACTTATAATTTAACAATTAAGCTGTTTTTTGAGCTTCTCTTTCTGCTAATAATTTAGCATGTCTTTCAGCCTGAGCTTTTACTTTTGCATCTTGAGCTAATTTTTTCATTTCTTCAGCTTTTTCAAGATGTTTTGCTTCTTCATCTTTTGCATCTAATGCTTTTTCACCAGCAGATTTACGACCGAGTTTCCATGTAGCACCAATACCGCCCATTACTTCATCACCAGAAGTGGAAATACTTGCACTGAGCATGAAGTCTTGATTTGGATAATGGAATACACCAAGAGCTATACCTGTTTCACTCTTATACTGACCTACGCCAATAGCGATTTCTGTTGGAGCTTCTGGATCGAATCCCATAGTACGAAGGTTTGCGATAGCAGCTGACATAGCACCTACTTTATCAATACGATCTTCTACATCATTAAGACGATTATTCATATTATTCATAGAAGATTCAAGACCAGTTACACGATTTCCAACATCTGTTAAGCTTGTTGTATTACCTTGACTATCAGTAACTTTTACATCATCTTTAGTAATAGAAGTATAGCTTTGTCCTTCTTCAGCTTTACCAACTGTAATACCATCTTTATCGATAGTAGTACCGCCTACAGCTATATTCTCAAATTTACCAGTTGTTGCACTAACTGTATTATCTTTCATTGTTACGCCACCAATAGTAGCACTATCTGCTGTCAAGTTACCACCAACAGATAAATCTCCGCCAACAGTTACATCACCATTTATACCAGTTTGACCATCTGTTGTTGGTGGAACAACGCTACCACCTTCACCAGTTCCAGGTTTAGAAGGAGTAATATTTTGTGTTTTATCTTCAAGAGCATCTACACGATTTACTAACTCACCAAAGCTTACTCCACCAACTGTTAATTCATTAGTTATAATGCTACCACCATTAATAGTAGTTATTTGACCATTAGCGCCCTTAGATTGAATCATACTACCATATACATCAATAGTGCCTGCATTATAACCATCAGAAGAATGAACTCTAAATGTAGTTTCTATAGATGTTGTAAATTCATTATTAATACTTGGGTCACGGTGAATACCAGCTGTATTGGTATTAGTATCTCCTGTAGTACCAAAGAAATCATCATCAATAGTTTTATCGCCTATTTTAATAGTATCTGTAGTAATAGTATCTGTAGTAATATCACCACCAGAAATTACTGTACTTGTGCCATCTTGACCATTTAAAAATTCAGTTCCTGTTCTTGTAATATTGATTGAATGTTTTCCTTGAGCCCCAATTATAGATGTTCCATCTTTATCAATAACTATACCATTACCACTATTATTTAAAACAATATTATCTGTACCTACATTTACAAAACTATTACCTGTATTTACAGTCATACCATCTTTGTTAAAGCTTGCTACACCTTCTATAGTTGTAGTTTCTTCATCACGTGAAATGCCTTCTGTATCTTTATTTATTTCTCCTACATTTGTAGATAAATCTTTCAAGCTTGTTCCATCTGTTAAACCAATATCTTCACTAGCTGTTATTGTACCACCATCAACTTGAGTATATGTGTAATTTCCGTTTGCATCTGTTTTGTTAAATGTTGCTTGACCTGCACTAATTGCTGTGGAACTACCATCTTTTGCAAAATCTCCAACAGTTACTCCATTAGAATCAAACGTTGTTGTTCCTTCTATTGTTGTACCATTTTCATCTTTAACAATACCTGCTGTATTTGCACCTATATCTTTTAAGCTATATACCGTAGTATACGTATTATTAGCCTTATTAACTATCTTAATATCAGCCGACTCATCAACTTTTAATGTTCCATTTTTATCTACCTCAAAATTACCATTTGCTGCTTTCATTGCACCACTGTGATCTACTGCAAATGTAGTATCACCAGATTTGTTATTAATTCCAATATATCCAGCTTTTACTTCTGTTTTAGTTCCTTCAGCTTTACTTACAGTAATATTTCCATCAGCATCAACATTAAAATTACCATTTGCTGCTTTCATTGCACCACTGGAATCTACTGCAAATGTAGTAGCACCAGATTTATTTTTAATTCCAATATATCCAGCTTTTACTGTTGTTTCAGTAGTTTTTCCAGGTCCCTCATCTTTACTTAAAACAATATCTCCATTATCATAAAATCTATTTCCTCCGATAATAGTATATTGTTTAGTATCATCAACACCTCGAGTGATGTTAACACCTGCTCCAATAGTAGCGGTAACACCTGTTGTGTGGTCTTTAATAGTAAACACATTATCATCAAGACTTATAGTTGGATCTGCTGCGGATACCATTGTATAACTTCCCAAAATAGAAGAAGCACACATTACTGCTGCTAAAATCTGAGCTTTCTTATTACTTGCCATAAAAATATCCTCCCTCGGTTTAGTAATTATTGCTCCAAAAAATAATAAAATAACTACTATTCATTTATATCCACCATTTAGACGGCTTTGATTTCTGTATAATATCTTGACATACTCCCCATGCCTAAAGGCAGGGGAT
>ULOW01000193.1_pt1 | contig 18955 bp, 20 predicted proteins | sample 1952961 | NCBI WGS metagenome assembly ULOW01 (sample SAMEA4835614, study PRJEB28245) | human gut metagenome | biome: gut microbiome; material: fecal sample | place: Denmark | collected 2008
AATAATTAGCAGAGATATTCAATGCCGTAAATGGCTTTTAACTATTAACAACCCTGACGAGCATAATTTTAGTGAAGGTGAAATTGAAAATATTCTAAATACTTTCAAATTTAGATATGCTTGTCTGTCAAGAGAGATTGGTGAAAATGGCACACCGCACATCCACTTGTTTATTTATGCTAAAAGCAGAATTCGTTTTTCAACAATTAAAAAACGATTCCCTACAGCTCATATTGATAAAGCCTATGGTTCTGTGGTTGACAACATCGCTTACATAACAAAAACAGGAAAATGGGAAAACACAGACAAAGCCGAAACAAGCGTTGAAGGAAGTTTTAAAGAATACGGAGAAGCTCCCTCAGCTCTTGAAGAACATTCCCCTGAATTATCTCAAATCCTTGATGATATTGTTTCGGGTATGTCAACAAGTGAAATTATAACCGAATATCCACAACATATTTTCAGGGTAAATGCTATTGATACTGTACGACAAACTTTTCTTGCTGATAAGTATAGGGAACGTATGCGTAGCGTTTGTGTGACCTACATACACGGTGCAAGCGGTGTCGGAAAAACAAGAGGGATTTATAAACACTTTCCTGCGGAAAGCATATGCAGAATTACATCTTATTCTAAAAACGGTGTTAAATTTGATTCGTACTTCGGACATGAAGTTTTAGTTTTTGAAGAATTTGCTTCACAAATACCTATAGAGGAAATGCTTAATTATTTAGATGTTTATCCGCTGATGTTACCTGCACGTTATACGGATAAGGTGGCTTGTTACACAAAAGTGATAATTACAAGCAATTTACCTTTAAATAAGCAGTATGTAAATGAACAAATCGAAAAACAGAAAACCTACAATGCTTTTTTACGCCGTATAAATTATGTGATTGAGTATGATAAAAAGGGTCATGTAAAGAAGAAAACATTACATAAGGAAGTGAGTTTAGATGAAAAAAATACTTAATCAAATAAATTATATACGAATATTAACAGGTTTTAGAAACATTTGGCATAAGAAAAGGAAAGCGCTTTTACCTATTGCCTTTATTTTATCCGCATATATGCTTTGGAATTTTGTAAAGACGAGCATATATAAAATTGGCTTTTCTTACTTATCAAATATTTTGTTATGGATATTTAGTTTAATAATGATATTTGTTACTATTATCGGCACATTGCTGATTATCTCAATGTTAGGTACTCCTTTATCGGCAAAAAGAGTTGAAAAATGTCTTTTGGGCGTTGGATTCAAAGATAAATCTGGGGAAACACCGATTTTATTGTCAAGGTATAAAGAAGCAAAAGCAGAAGTATTTGAATTTTATTCTCCTACAATACCAATTACCGAATACGAGAAAAAACGTTCTGATATTGAAACCGCCCTTAATGTTCGTATAGTAAGCATTGAATCAGGAAAAGACTTTCAGCATGTGTTTATAAAAACAGTGACAGCGAACAAAGAATTTCCGCAAATACTTATGTGGGAAAATAAATATTTATCTGAAAAGGAAAGTGTTTTGTTACTTGGAGAAAGCCAGCTTGATAAGGTAATGACAGATTTAAAGGTAACTCCGCATATTTTAATAGGCGGTAGTTCAGGTTCGGGAAAATCTGTTTTGCTAAAACTGGTTCTAATGCAATGTGTTGAAAAAGGTTTTGAAATTTACATAGCTGATTTTAAAGGCGGAGTGGATTTTTATGGAATATGGAAAAGAAAATGTAATATAATCACTCAACAAGAACAACTTATAAATCGTCTTGAATACATTGTGGAAGAACTCAACAGCCGTAAACAATTATTTATTGATTGTGAGTGTGCTAACATTGAACAATACAATAAACTGACCGATTGTAATTTTCACAGAATAGTTTTTGCTTGCGATGAAATTGCAGAATTACTTGATAAAACAGGGCTTGATAAGGAAAGCAAGGTTCAGATTGCAAAAATTGAGAGTTTGTTATCAACAATAGCAAGGCAAGGCAGAGCCTTTGGAATACACTTGATTTTAGCTACTCAAAGACCTGATGCCGATATTCTCAAAGGTCAGATAAAAAATAATATCGACTTTAGAATTTGCGGTAGGGCTGACAAGGTGCTTTCTCAGATTATTCTTGATAACCCTGACGGAGCGGAGAAAATTCCAAAGGACAAGCAAGGCGTATTCCTTACGAATACAGGTGTGCTGTTTAAGGCTTATTATTTTGATGATAGCGAATGGTGATTATATGAAAAAATTATGTGATTATGGAGAGGTGCTGACGGTTAAAGATGTTCAGAATATTTTAGGTATAGGCAGAAATGCCGTATATCAAATGCTTAAAAACGGAACGCTGAAATCCAAAAGAATCGGCACTAAATACATAATTCCAAAGAAGAGCATACAAACATATTTGAATAGCTGTTTTTAGCAAAAAATCTTGAAAGAGCCAACTGTAAATGGTATTATTATATCAGTTATGGTTGGCTCTTTCGGAAAGGAAAGTAATGAATAAGAATAGAGTCAATGGAAGCATAGTTGAGAAAAACGAAATTTGGTATGCTCGATTATATGTAACTGATGAAAACGGAAAAAGAAAGCAGATTTGGCGTACAACAAAACTGCCTGTTAAAAATAATAAGAGAAAGGCAGAAGCGTTTTTGCAAGATCTTATTGAACAGTACAGCAAGGAGTGTAAAACCTTCTACAGTGAAATTACTGTTGCAGATTATTTTGAATTGTGGCTGAACGATATTAAATCAGAAGTAAGACCAAATACTTACCGAAATTACAAAGGAAATATGGAAAAGCATATTATCCCATATTTTCGTGAAAAAGGTATACGATTACAGGAACTAAAACCTTGCGATTTAACGGCTTACTACAAATTTAAAAATAATACAAACAGCAAACTTGAAAAAGCTGAACCGCTTTCTCCTCGCACAATACAGCACCATCATCAAAATATTTCAAAAGCACTGAATGACGCTGTGGAAAAGGGTTACATAAATTTTAATCCTGATGTTAGTTCCAAAAGACCAAAGTTGAAAACTTTTAATGCAAAGTTTCTCAATCAAAAACAGATTAACAATATGCTGACGGCTATTGAGAACGAAATAATTTATTTGCCTGTTTTACTGTGTTCGATATATGGATTGAGAAGAAGTGAAGTTTTGGGCATTAAGTGGAGTTGTGTGGATTTTGAAAATAACACCATTCATATTTGCGAAACTTTACAGCAAAGCACAAAGGAACTTACTGGCGAATCAAACTATACCGATGATACTAAAAATGCAAGCAGTAACAGAACAATGCCGTTAATTCCTGTTATAAAAGAAAAACTTCTTGTTCAAAAGCAATGGCAGATTGAAAACAAGAAGGAATTTGAAGAATTGTATTCTGATAGTGATTTTGTATTTACGCACGAAAACGGTTCAGTTATGACACCGAATTATTTAACGAAAAATTTTCGTAAAATAGCTGACAGTTTGGGCTATTACGGTTTGCGTTTGCACGATTTAAGGCATAGTGTGGCAAGTAATTTGCTTAATAAAGGTTTTTCTTATGTTCAAACAGCTGAATGGTTAGGACACAGTAATCCGTCAACTACTTTTCGCTTTTATGCTCATGTTGATAAAACTTCTAAAATTGCAATAGCTTCTGATTATGAACAGATTTTTAGAGAAGAAAAAAGTCGAAAAGTTGTAGAAAAATCAGCCAAAATTGTAGAAATCAATAGCTACAGGGCAAATTTGAAAATCCTTGATAAATAACAAAAACACCTCAAAAACGGCTTGCGTATCGCCTTTTTGAAGTGCTTTTAAATGGCAGGGGCAGAAGGACTTGAACCCTCGGCACGCGGTTTTGGAGCAGTCGAAGCAAGATGTTATTACTGATTATTACTGATTTTTTAGTGTTATTTAACATATCATATTTGCTTTATAGAACAATAATTTGTACAAAATAACATTAAATAACACATAGTAACACTAACCGAAAGAAGAAATTTCGGATAATTTTTAGAAAATTTTTAGAAAGATTTTAGAGAACGCAACATCTATCAACTTATTGCTTGTACCAAATAAACCTACACTACATCTTAATACATCAGAAGTATCTTTATCAATACAGTAAACACTTCTATGTTCAAGTCTTGCCTTTTTAATATCTCTGATTTTCATTAAAATACCTCCTTTAAGTCCTGTATAATTTTTCTTCTTAGGGTTGAAGTCATTGCTATACCTATCAGGTGAGATTCTACTGTCGATAAAGAAATTTCTTCATCCTTGATTGCTTTTGATAATACCCTTATGTACTTATTATAGTCAGGGTGCTTTACCGCTTCCTCAGCTGATAGATGAAAAATATTCTTTAAACCCTCATCACCTACAAAACTGCATATTGTCATCTTAATACCTTTTTTTCTATTTTAAATATGATTACTTTTCTATTAAAAAGTGTACCACATATAAATCACAACCAATAAACCTACTACTACCGAACAGATAAATAGTAGTACTCCAATATCCATATACTCTACAACCTTTCTATTTTTAAATAAGTAATTATTTTTACACTATTAATACCCTTGGTTTTTCCATTTTACAAATTACTGAAATACATAAATAGCAATAAACATTAGCACCATAGCTACTAAGGATGAAATAATTACCAAGATACCTAAAAAGCTATTCCTACCATAAGTTATACTATATAAATGATTCTCATATGTCGCTACCAAAGCTACAATAAAAAACATTACAAGGAAAATATATAAAATTATCATAAGTACAACCACACCTTTCCTTTTATTTTATTATATTATACCATATATTATAATTAAATTGAATACTTTCTTTAGTATAATATTTATTTTTTAGCATAGAAAAAGAGGGTTCATAAAGAACCCTCTCTTCCTAATAATTTTCTTTAAGGATTTATACTTGTTATCTAATTAATACCCTAATACGCTTAGTTGATAAGAACCTTCTTATCCCAGTGATCATTTTCAGATACTTCCTCGTCGTAAGCTGGGATTGTTTCGGTCCAAGCCTTTGAAACAACTTCTGTATAGGCTTCTTTCCAATAACCATCTTCTACTGTTTTTGTGCCTACCTGAACCTGCTGTTTTTCAGTGCGATATGAGCCTCTGCCACCATTTTCTCTTACTTCCCAAAGAAGATGGGTCTTTAGCTGGTTAGTATCTGCTAACTGTTGACCGCAATCATTGCAAACATCTACCCAATCATAATCATACACTGGTTCCTCGTGAGTACCTGTTACAATCCACTCTTTATCGTGATGTTTTGTCACTGCAGGGTGATATTTTGTCACAGCATCGTGATGCTTGTAGTACTTATATTTCTTAGCTGTCGTTTCAGCCTTTGATGACTCACTTGGCTTAGCTGGCGTCTGGTTGTTATTTGAAGAGTTGTTTGGCTTAGACGCTGGCTTCTTGTCGTTATCAGATGTATTTGTCTTTGAAGATGTATTTGACTTAGTATCTTCTTTCTTTTCGGTGTTACCCTTGTTGCTGTTGTTTTTGTTAGATACTGTAGTTTTTACATCGTCAACCTTAACTGTAACTGTCTTACCGTCGTCGGTTTTTACTTCTACTTTGCCGTCTTTTACTTCGACTTTCTTACCATTCTTGTCTGTGATGTTGCCGTCTTTGTCGACCTTGATTTCACCCTTGTCTACCAAATCTTTAACTGCCTTTGGTACTGTAGTTTTCGGTACAGTTGTTGGAACAGTTGATGTCTGTACGGTTGAAGATATTACTGACGGCTCTGTCGGTTCTTTCTCAGCGTTACAGCCTGCAAGAATGCTTATGCCGACTGCTGATGTGCCTGCAAGTATTGTAGCACCGCAGACAACGGCAATTACCTTGGTTTTTACTGTCGCATTTGCTGTTGCCTTTACGATAGATGACACTGTTGACTTTGCACCTGTAGCAATGCCTTTTGTTGCAGAGGTTGCAAGTGTCTGTCCGTTCGGGAGCTTGATTGTAATGTTCGGTACTGCAAGGCTCTTTGCCTGCTCTCTGAAAATTGTTGTAAAGAACGGCACAAATACAACACCGTGAAGCCTGTCACCGCTTTTATTTTCATAATCTTCAATTGCAGTTTTCATCTTTGCTCTTGAAGAGTTAAGTCGAGATTTTACCGTTCCCTCTGAAATTTCAAGTCCCTGTGCAATTTCAGAAATTGACATTTCATCAAAATAAAACATTAAAACAGTCTGATACTGATTGAATGAAAGTGTGTCTTCCATAATCTGTAAAAGTACTTTTCTTTTTTCGGTTTTGGTTATGTACTCCTCGGGGAGCATTAACTCATCTGTTTCTGCTTCTGTAATCAGAACTTCATCATCTATCTGATATTCCACCTTTCCTTTCAATTTGTTTTTGCATTTGTTTACAGCTATTGATATAATCCAACCGCAAAACTTTTGTTCATCATTGAGTGTGTCAAGCTTCAAAAAAGCTGTAATGTAGGTTTCCTGCATTATGTCTTTTGCATTTTCTTCATCTTTGAGCAAAGAAAGGCAGTTGTACCACACATCATTATGTGTAAGCTCATACAGCTTATCAAATGACTTTTTGTTACCGCTTTTTGCACTTGATACAAGCTCTTTGATTGTCTTCATAATATTTCCTCCTTTTTTGTTATTTTTTGCGTTCCTATATATTAGACAATTCAGAACGCTAAAAGGTTCATTTTTTGCGAGAAATTTTTTGAAAATTTTTAAAAAATCAATTTTTACTGCTCAAATCATAAATTGAACCGTTATCAAGAAATATCATTTTATTCGGTATGGGATTTTCTGAATTGTTTCTGTTCCAAAATTTATAATTTTGATAATCTTTTTCTCTCATATCAGTAGGATAAGTCCCTGCTGTGTAAAGAGTTAATTCGTCGGTTGTGTCAAAATCATTATCACAGCGTTCTATCGTCCACTCTTTGCCGTTTATATATCTTGTTTCAGGCTCATCATCAATAACAGTATCACTGCAATTAAAGGTATACTTATTATCACTTATCTTTTTAAGATTTGTAATAACACCACTGCATACAGATTCATAATATTTATCTGCCGAAAAGCCTTTGACTTCACATTTAAATGTACCGTCATCAGCTATTTCAACCGTACTGCTAACCATACCGTTTTTAATAACCCTGTAAAATCCTGCTATCGGACTGTAATCTGCATTGTTTTGGGAGTCGCTGTCATACTTAGCTAAAAAAGACATTGCTTCTGAATATGACATACCTTTGCATTTCTCAGGGCTGTAATAATTGCCGTAATCACTATCCAGATAATCACTGTATAACAGCAAAGAACCCATATTATCAAGAATATCGTATTTATACTTATCACATTTATCGTAACCGACTTCTTCATCAAACAGGTTGCCTGAATTGCTTAAATTAGGAATTTCACTTTTAAGCTGATCCATAGTAAGCTTAAAATCAACCTCATTTTCTTCACAATTATCTGTTGTAAATTTGAAAATTTTACAAACATTATTTGTCAATCTTCGTTGTGTAAACAAGTATAAGTCTTTACCGTCAGATGATTTAAATAAAATGTACGGGTCATATGTTCGTTGAAGTGATGATTGCAATTGGTAATTGTCCCTGTCTTTAAAAGAAATCTCTTTACATTCTCCGTCAGAATAAGTATAGATATTAAGCGTTACATATGTGTAATCATTGTAGGTATCTTCATAAGACTTAACAAATATCAGTTCAGGAGTATCATCTCCCATTATATCCTCAAAAACAATTTGCTTTGACTCATCTGTTTTGTTCTGATAATCATACGCTCTGATTTCAAAGGCATTTTGTTTCAAAACGGTTTTATACGCCTGATAGGCTTCGTGATAATCAGGTTTAGGAGCTTGTGTAGTTTCTGCAATCGTTGGTTTTGTTTGTTCCTGTGTAGTTATTTGCTGTGTAGTAATTTGCGTAGTTGCTTGGTCGGGTGTAGCGTTTGAAACTTCATTCTTTCCGTTACAACCACTTAATGTAACGCTTGTCATTGGCACTAACATTGCAATCAGCATTACAAGACATTTTCGTTTTTTAGCTTTCATAAAATTTCATTTCCTCTTTATTTATTTTTGGCGACAAAGGGCTTATGCTGTAAGCTCTATATATTAGACATTTTAAATGTCTAAAAGGTTCATTTTTTAAGAGATAAATTTAATTTTATAAAAACTTTTTATTTTTCAGTAAAAAAGGGTGCATAGAACAAGCTACGCACCCGAAAAATACATAGCCCTTTTGTCGCCAAACAAATTCAACGCTTACTACAAGTATGCTGAAATAGAGCCTGCATTTTTACCGAAATAAAAATACACACTTGTGTAAGCATTATAATTAAATTTGTTTGGCATTTTTATTTTAGCATACAATATGTGAAAATTCAATATTTTTGTAAAATAACTTTTACAATTTGTAATTAAAAATCAGTATTGTAATATTTTTTTGAATTTTAAAATAAAAATATTTGTATTTTATTTATTTTTTATTTTCCTTTTGTATTCTACAAAATCATCACTTTTAGAATATCTAATAAATGTATCTCGTGTAATAAAAAAGATGTTTCTAAATAAAAAATCAAGCGTGTAAAATTCTTCAAAATAATGCTTAAAGGAATTAAAATCCAGTAACGCACCATCTTGTATAACTAAACATAAATCAACCTGTGAATATTTTTTATTCATTAACCGTTTTAGAGCTTTCCGATTCTTTCTATTTATACTATCAACTATAGCCTTTTTAATTTCAGAAATTGAGCCGCCATAGTAACTCAGTATCCTATCATTTTCATCTGTTTTCACACCCTTAATTTCATGTAAATTAGCTTTTCCGTTCTTATCCAAAGCTTTTTCATATTCATATTCTTTTCGCTCATTCTCGGGTAAAATAAGCGTAACTTCTAATGCCGATTGTTTATCTGGAGATATAAAATCAAAATTATCAGTATTTTTCGGAGAATAATACTGAGCATATCTTTCATTAAAAGATTGTGCAATAGTGTTTATAGCAAATGGTTCAATAGAATCTTTATCATATTTTTTTAAAAATTTATACTTGTATTCGTTCATAAAAAACTCCTTTTGTTTAAATAAATTTTAAATTAAGTTTTTTCTTTGGTACTTTTATTTTAACATACAATATGTGAATTTTTAATGCAAAAAAACATTATTAAACAAACCGCAGGAAATAAAAAATCCCCTGCGATTTCATTGTTTTATCCCAAAATTTGCAACTCCTATATGTAGAATAAAAATGTACCCAAAAGGGTGCTAATAAATAACTTAAAGGAGGAGATTTTTTATGAATAAAAAATCTTTTAGGGTGGTACTGCTCACCTATTTTGCAGTAGCTTTTTTCGTAATTATGGCTTTCGGCACTGAATATCTCTCAGAGTGCAACAAACTCGGAATACCGTTTTCTTTGTCAGGAGCAGTAAGTTATTTGCTGACAGGGTTTATCTGCCTAATTGCAATGACTGTTTTGGTTGTTGTTTTCTTGTTGGTATTGGAATTGAGCGACAGAAAATCTATCAAATCCGCTCTTCGCTTAACAGCTAATTTTGCTTCAAACAAAGCAAGAATGAAAGTTGTAAACAGCGTTTATCCGAACTTACTTTACTTTTTGTATGATGTATTACAGAGCAATAACGAGTTTTTAAAACTTCCGCTTGGTAAAGATTGCAGTTCTCTCTTAAAAGAGGGGTACAATCCACTATGTGTTGACAACTGTATTTTTTACACCTTTCAGATTATTATGCCAAAAAAATCATATGACTTTGATGACGATACATTAAAGCAAATTATCCAATCGTATATTGAAGCTCAATTGCTTAATTACGGCATGGTTAATTTACCCTCATTCTACAACAGCAAATCCTACGGTATGATACCGAGCGTATATATTGAAAAGGTTGTATATAACGAAGAACAGCATATGTTAAGATTTTCTGTATTGTATATCAGCTGTGAAGATGATGTAAGGCATTATATCAAATCCAAAAAGAGAGATGAACAGCTGAATATAACAACAGATAAGGTGTATGACGATGAGGTTTGATAGCAGTAAATTAACTGTTGGTGTAGATTTATCTATTCTTTCACAGGGTGTAAAAGTGCCTGTTACGGTGGACTTTTCCTCTGTACCTCATATGCTGATAGTAGCACCAAGCGGAAGCGGTAAAACTTATCTTCTAACATACATATTAGGTCAAATAGCAAAGAAGTCTGTCAAATTGATTTTGGCAGACTTTAAAGGCATTGATTTTATTGAATTTAATGACTGTCGGAATTACTATAAGCATAATTCTGTCGGTGAAGCTGTTGATTGTGTTTTTGATGAATTACAAAACAGAATGGCAAATGCAAGTGTAAATTCAGAATATGAACCGATTTATTTATGTATTGATGAGTGGTCGGGTTTCCTCAGTTCTTTAGCCGTAAAGAAAGAGCAGGATAACTACAAGCAAAAACTTGCCAACATTCTTATGTTAGGTCGAGGTGCAAATATTTTTATCATTATGTCACTACAAAGAGCCGATTCAACATATATTACAGGACGAGATAACTTTGGCAATGTGGTAGGTCTTGGTACGCTCAGCAAAGAGAGTATAGCAATGGTATTTAATGATAATAAGGAGATGATAGAACCAAAATCAAGGGGCAAAGGATATCTGCAAACTGACGGAAAGCCTTTGAGAGAAATAGTTGTGCCTATGTTACGAAACATAAACGATACAAAAGCCGTTATAAAAACAGCTTTATCCCGATAATTATTTATACAGCAAATTGAATATTTATGCACAAGAATAGCTCAATCATTACTCTGATTGGGCTATTTTTTATGCTTTAAAATAAATTGTCGTTTCTTGTGGTTTATGGCAATGTTTTATGGTTGATAAAATAGCGTTTTTTACTATTAGCCAAAATTGCACTATACACTATAACACATTTCTTTGTACCCTAACACTTTCAAAATCTAAAACCATACCTTTTTTGTCGTGGTTGATACATCTGAACCTTGGTTGAGTATCAATTCTTCCCTGCGTTTCTAACATAAGCACTTATAGAGTGTGTCCTGCACTCTGTGTAAATTTATGGCACAAGAAAGTTGTCAATAATTATGCAAAGAAATGCATACAAGAAGGCTATTGGAGAAAGAATACAGCAGTTGAGAAAGGGGCTTAGAAAAGAAGGCTTTAACGGTCAGCCTAAGACTGTAAATGAGTTTCTTGAGTTTTTAAACCCGAAAATTGATGATGATTATGATAATTACGGTGACTATTCGCTTACTGACATTAAATTTATCTATAAAAAGGATTATGTCAGTAAGGTTGAACACGGAATCATTTTTCCGTCCACTGATTTTTTATTTCTCATTCATCTGCGTTTTAATGTTTCTTTAGATTATTTGGTTTTCGGTCATAATTTACCCGAAATTGAAGAATTAAGGAAAATTTGTAAACATTCAGGTAAAAGCAAAATTACCGATTTTTGCTTTAATTTATTAGAGGATAATTCAAAATATGCCGAAGATTTTGATGATGAAGATGAAGATTTTTTTGTTGATTATAGAGCTCGATTAGATGAGGTACGCAAATATTTTTGTACTCATCAACAAATGAAATTGACACAAAAACAGTTCAGTGAATTGTTAGGTGTATCTAAAAATACAATGGACAAGTATCATTCAAAGAAAAATGATGTTCAGAGCAAAAAGTATGCAGACATAAGAAATACTGCTCTTGAGTATCTGATTAGATTTTCGCTCACTACAAAATGTTCGTTAGATTACTTATTGTATGGTACATATCTCTTAGAGGGCTTTCCCAGTGAACTTATGGAATTGCTTCGTAATTATGACTATGCAAAGCAAACGCAAATCTTGAAGTTGTGGCTTGAAGAAACAAAAAAATTTTTTAAAAATTTTTAAAAAGGGGTATTTCATATCCAAAGTATCCCAAAATTCGCAACTCCATGTGTTTTTATATAATCAAGAACTTCAAATGAAGTTCAAAATAAACAGAAAGGAGATAGCTATGGATATTAAAAATGCAAAAATTGATGTACTGGGTTCTGTTGGCAGTAAGTTATTGTTGATAGATGTTATACCGTCATATGCCTATGTGGATGGACGCCGAACAAGCACGGTTACAGGATATAAGTATATCGTTATTCTTGAGGAAAATAAGTTTGATAGGCTTAGCGTTCGTATTGACGGTGATAAACAGATTGACAATCCTATTGACGGCAACAGCCGTATTTATGTACGCTTTGATAATCTTGAATTATCGCTGTATTGGACAAGTGCAGGACATCAGATTGCGGCAAAGGCAAGTGCTATTCATTTAGTTAATGAGAGTCTTAAACCGCAAAAGTAATTGCTTTGCCGTGGGCGGTAGCACCGTCAAGGTGCGAACCGCCTGACGGCAAGTCAATCCCCTCACTTTTAATGAAGGGGATAATATAATTTTATCGAATATGCGTTCGATATTATAGGAGTGATTATATGAATGGATAAAGAAGTAACAGTCGGTGTAGATGAATTTTCTTTAGTTTTCTTTTATCCGATTGACGATGTTTGTAACGATTGGCAAAGTACAGCTTATTCAATGATACAGGAATTTATCTATAAGGCGGACATAGAAATGTTGCTCGGTAAAGTGGTAGAAATGCATGATAAAAAGCCGCAGGCATATTCACAAGCATTTACCATTGAAAACGCCCCCTATTATTTTGCCATAGCTATGCACGATAATTTTGTACACATGGGCATACTTGTTAGGTTTACTGCCCAAGCGTGGGCAACTTATCAGGAGCGATATTATCAGATTTATGGTGAGAGCGTAAATTTAGCAAAATTTTTGCGTATGATTGACAGCCCTTTTTACAAATTTAGATTGAGCAGAATTGATTTAACCGCTGATTATAAAAATTTCGATGGCTTATCTCCGCACAGTATATACGATAAATTGAAAAATGAACAGTATATCATAGTTGACTGCAATGACAGACATTCTAAAAGAAAGATTTCCGCAGTACAAAATGATTTGGTTACAGAAACGATTTACGTTGGGAGCAGAGCCGAAAATTCTCAAAGTTTATTGCGAGTTTATAACAAAAAGAATGAGCAGATAAACACTAACGGATTTAGACTTGATGAAGCTCTTAATTGTGAGAATTGGGTAAGGATTGAAACCTCTTTCAGAGGGAAGTACGCACACCAGATAACTGAACAATTAAAAAGTGTTTCCGATGACATTTCAATGTCACAATTCATAGCAAGTAAGATTTGTGACAGATACCGCTTTTTTGATGTATCAACAGGGCATTACACGGATTTCACACAATATTTGATTGAAATATCAAAAAACAGTAACTACCCTGCACTGCGTTGTGAAAGTCCTGCTAATAATAGCCTGAATAAAAGTATTCAGCATATCATTTACGGTAGCGGTTTATTTCCTTTGATATATAAAATCAGCTTTATATGGGGTGAAAAAGCTGTTGCTGAATTTTGGAGTATTCTGTATGAAATATACAAGAAATACCATAAGAAAAAACTTGAAATTAACCCTCAGATAAGGGCTTGGCTTAAAAAGAATTTTCTTAGTTTATCACAGCAAAGTTTATCAGATTGCTTTGTCAGTGTTGACCTTACAAAGATTGATGTTGCCGAGATTGTAAATAAGATCTCCGAAAGTGACAATCCGTTTACACTAACGGCAATAAACACAAGCAGTAACACAGATAATCAGGTAGTATCTGATGAAGAATTTGAACGCACTTTTTATTCAAAGGATATGGAGTGAGATATTGAACCCGAAATACATAAATACCGAGAAACTTAATTTCTTATAAACACACAAATAAAAACCGAAAAACCTAAAAACTGATTACCATAGAAATATGATTATCTTACTTCATATTTTTATATTATAATTTTCTATAAGGAGAATGATTATGAGTGATAATTATATGCTTAATGAAGTAGTAAAGTATTGGAAGCTAACAAATGACCTTTTAGTAGCTTTTGAGGACTTTAACGGTCAAATACAAAAGCATACGGTTCATTTGCCAAAAGAGGACATTGACACAATTCTTAATATCGGAATCACAACAGGTATTAAAAATTGGTGCGACAGAGTTGATATTTTAGAGGACAAACCGCTTGGGACTTATTATAGTGAACAAGTGTCAAGAGGCGGTTCTCTGATATTTCATGACAAAATTTTTGATAGAGTCGGAGTTATGACTCTTTCGAATTTTCTCCAGTCATATAGCTGTATATACAGTGCGGCAACCTCATACGGTCTTAGTGAGCATTGTATTGACGGTTACTTTTACAATTCACCTCGCATATGTGATTACATCATTCAGTTCGCTTTGTTTGAAGATATACCCTATTTTCACGCAGAAGAAACGGAAGGTGGTAGCATATGAATGATGAGAAAAAGAATATGTGTGATGAAGATGATTCCGATGAAATTCTCGAATATACAGGCGGTAGCAAGCTTAGCGATTTAACCTTTCAGACGGGTTATGAGAACTATTCGCAATGGCGAATAAAAGAGATTCTAAAAGAAGTTGGTTTTAGATTAGAGCCTCTATATGTAGGATACAAAGCTCTTCGATACCGTCCGTGTCAGAGGTATTGGGTAGTAAATATCCTCACAGGAGAAAGAGTAGGCAATTCATACAACGGTTTTAGTTTTGAGGATTTGAGATATGTACTTGCAAGATGTGGATATTCATTGCATAGTCAACATTATAATCCCACCAGAGATAAGGACGGCAGACGGACTTCTTGTCAGGAGTTTCTTGAGCTTGTAGAAAGCCTTGACAATCCTGCTGATTAGAGGGGGTGTGTGAGTATGTTGGAAAGTTATTCTGATGTGCTTACTGCCGAGGATTTAATGGTTATTTTGCATATCGGCAGAAGTAAGGTGTATGAATTATTAAGAGAAAATACAATTCCAAATTTGAGAATAGGGAAGAAATATATTATTCCTAAACAATTGTTGATTGATTTTTTAATCAATAATCAGGCAAATACTTAATAAACACTTGCAACAGCTATTAATTCAATTTATAATATAGTTGAGTTGATAGTTGTTGCTTTTGAAAGGAGTTTTTTAAGTGGCAACAACAAGAGGTAGTTTACAGGTTAAAGACGGAAAATATTATGCTGTTTTGAGCTTTAAGACTGATGAAATTCAGGCTAACGGAAAGCCTAAATACAAGACAAAATGGTTTTGTACAGGCTATACGGTAAAAGGCAACAAAAAGCGAGCTGAACATTTCCTCGAAGAGAAACGAAATGAGTATGACAGGAAAAATCTGAATTATTCCGACTTGTATTTTGCTGATTATATCGAATTATGGCTGAAAAATATTAAGCCTGAATTAAGACCGTCAACATACAGAGGTTATTCGGGCAATATTAATAATCATATTATTCCTTATTTTAATAGCAGAAGAACAAAGTTACAGGACTTGACACCGTGTATGTTAGAGGACTTTTATAATTATCTCTTTACAGATAAAAGCAAGACTGACGGTAGCGAACATTTATCGGCAACAACGATAAAACACATTCACCGAACAATCAGCAAGGCTTTGAATGACGGAGTAAGACGAGGAATACTATATTATAATGTAGCTTCAACAGCAAAGACTCCGAAAGCAGAAAAGCACAAGAGCGAATTTCTTAACGAGGAACAAGTCAAAGAGCTGTTAAGTTTGTTCAAAGGCTCAGTAATTGAAATTCCTGTTGTGTTGTGTGCGTTGTTTGGTTTTCGCCGTGGTGAGGTTCTCGGCTTAAAGTGGCACAGTATAGATATGGTAAAGCGAACAATAACCGTTTCAGAAACTTTGCAACAGAATATAGGTGGTTCTATAACAGTTCCGCCGAAAACAGAAAGCAGTTACAGAACGCTTCCTATTCCTGAAAATGTATATAATCTTCTTAAAAAGCATAAGCAGGAACAGGAGAAAATGAAAGAGCTTTTAGAAGACGGTTACATAAAATCAGATTATGTATGTACTTGGAAAGACGGACGAGTTATAGAGCCGAATTAGCTTACAAGAACATTCCATAAAATGATTTCAAAAAGCGATTTACCGACAATCAGACTTCACGATTTAAGGCACAGTGTAGCAAGTAATCTTTTAAATATGGGATTTACTGTTGTTCAGGTTGCGGAATGGTTAGGACACAGCTCTTCAACAACTACATTAAATTACTATGCACACACGGATAAGACAAGTAAAATAAGTATATCTAACTCCATTAACAATATTTTTTCAGCGTGAATTTTTTAGAATTACTTAGAAAGTTTTAGAAAATGGATTTCGAGCATTTTTAGAAAATTTTTAGAAAAGCGGTTTTTAACGAAGTTTTTCAACCTCTGACTAAAAAGAAAAAATCCTCAAAAACGGCTTGTTTAAGCCATTTTCAAGGACTTGTTTGTGGCAGGGGCAGAAGGACTTGAACCCTCGGCACGCGGTTTTGGAGACCGCTGCTCTACCAACTGAGCTATACCCCTATATTAATTTTAACCGATGAAATTATGAAGGTCGGTTTTGCAAACTTACTTATAAATTTCAACGCAAGATTGATTATATCACCGTTCAGTCGATTTGTCAACACATTTTTGTGAAATTTGACATTTTGAGCCGAGCGGTGATTTTTTCAATATCTGCAATACAAATGTTCAGACCAAATCACTCAGTTTCTCTGATTTCCTGCGGATTTTCGGGGAAGCCTTCAATTTGGAAACGGAGTCCGCAGGTGGGGCATTCAAGGTACGGCTTGCCGTTGTTGAGGTTGTCCTGAATAATCATCATTTCGCTTTCGCAGAATGGGCAGAGTTTATTATTTTCGCTGTTCATATTTTTACCTCCGAGTGGATTGTTTTCGATATAACTTAATTATACCTTTAAGCGGTAAAATGTCAACCGAGATATTAAAAATGTATAGGCAACAGGGTTGGATTTTAACGGCTTTTGTGCAAATTCCGCTTTACAAATTGACGAAAAAAGACTAAACTATATCTATGCTTCTGCGTTGCAGAATATACAATCTCATTCAAGGTGATTATTATGAAAAAAGAAAATATGGCTATGCTGTGTGACTTCTACGAATTTACAATGTCAAACGGCTATTTTAAAAACGGTTTTTATAAAAAGAATGTCTATTTTGATGTGTTCTTCCGCAAAGTTCCCGACAACGGCGGTTTTGCGATTATGGCAGGTCTTGAACAGGCTATTGAGTACATCAGGGAACTTCATTTTGAAGACGAGGATATCGAATATCTCAAGAGCAAGGGCATTTTTGACGAGCAGTTTCTTGAGTATTTGAGAAATTTCAAATTCAGCGGTGATGTTTATGCAATTCCCGAGGGAACTCCGATTTTCCCAAACGAGCCTGTTATGACAATCAAAGCGCCTGCAATTGAAGCTCAGCTTGTTGAAACATTCCTTCTCCTCACAATCAATCATCAGACTCTCATTGCGACAAAGGCTAACAGAATTGTCCGTGCCGCTCAGGGCAGAGCCGTACTTGAATTCGGTTCACGCCGTGCTCAGGGTGCAAATGCCGCAGTTGACGGTGCAAGAGCTGCATATATCGGTGGCTGCAAGGGTACAGCCTGCACACTTACAGACGAGCTTTACGGTGTTCCCGCCGGCGGTACAATGGCACATTCATGGGTTCAGATGTTCAACAGCGAGTATGACGCTTTTAAAACCTACTGCGAGATGTATCCCGATAATCCTACTCTCCTTGTTGATACATACAACACATTAAAGAGCGGTGTCCCGAATGCCATTAAGGTGTTCAAGGAGGTTCTTCTTCCGCAGGGTAAGACCAAGTGTGCAATCCGACTTGACTCGGGCGATATTTCGTATCTTTCAAAGAAAGCAAGAAAAATGCTTGATGACGCAGGTCTTACTGAATGTACAATTACTGCGTCAAATGCTCTTGACGAGTACCTTATTCGTGACCTTATGATGCAGGGCGCTCAGGTTGACACATTCGGTGTCGGTGAAAGACTCATCACTTCATCAAGTTCGCCTGTATTCGGCGGTGTTTATAAGCTTGTTGCCGTTGAAAATGATGGCGGTGAAATTGTTCCGAAAATCAAGGTCAGCGAAAATACAACCAAGATTACAAATCCGCACTTCAAAAAGGTTTACCGCTACTTTGACAAGGACAGCGGCAAGGCTATTGCCGATGAGCTTTGCATTTATGATGAGGTTGTTGACGATTCAAAACCGAGAACAATTTTCGATCCGAATGCAGTTTGGAAAACAAAAATGCTTGATAACTATACCGCAAAGGAACTTCTTGTGCCAATCTTCAAAAACGGCAAGTGCGTGTATGAGTCACCGTCAATTGAGGAAATCGCAACCTATTGCCGTGAGCAGATTGACCTTCTCTGGGACGAGGTTAAGCGTTTTGAAAATCCGCATAACTATTATGTTGACCTCTCAAAGAAACTCTATGACATCAAGGCTCTTTTGCTCAATATCTATGAAAAGTGATTTTTGATTAATCTTTAATTAAAAATCTGAAAATTGAAAAGTAAAATTTACGGTCGGGTAGTTCGTCTATCCGACCGTTTTTTGGTCATGGCTAAATTAAATAATCATAACAAATGGTTTTGTAAAGGAAAGGGTGGATAATGGTACAGTGCTTTTTGATATAATTAGTGTAAAGAAAAAATCCCGACAGGTTTTGTGCTGTCGGGATTTTTGCTCGTTTTTACCATTGAAAAGACTGAATAATAATGTTATAATAAATCCGAATATCGGAAATTGTGAATAACTTTATCGAAAATGGGAGATGAAAACTAAAAATGGCAATAAAGGTAACGCTCCTTACACACACACCTAACCCTGAACAGACGGTTGCGATGGCGGC
>ULOW01001896.1_pt1 | contig 16420 bp, 20 predicted proteins | sample 1952961 | NCBI WGS metagenome assembly ULOW01 (sample SAMEA4835614, study PRJEB28245) | human gut metagenome | biome: gut microbiome; material: fecal sample | place: Denmark | collected 2008
AACTATGGTAAAAGAAGATGCTGTTATCCGTGTTTTAGGTGATAGCATAGGATATGTAAGCCGTGGAGGTTTAAAATTAGCGAAAGCCATCAAAGAATTTAAATTAGATTTAACAGATTTAGTTGTAGCAGATATTGGTGCTTCAACTGGTGGTTTTACAGATTGTTCTTTGCAAAATGGAGCAAAAAAAGTTTTTGCTATAGATGTAGGCTATGGACAATTAGCATGGTCATTGCGTACAGATGAACGCGTAGTAAATATGGAAAGAACAAACATTCGCTATGTTACACCAGAAGATATAGGTGAACCTATAAACTTTGCTTCTATCGACGTAGCTTTTATCTCTTTAGATAAAGTTTTACCTGTAGCTAAAACTTTACTTAGCGATGATGGTAAAATAGTTGCTTTGATAAAACCTCAATTTGAAGCAGGAAAAGATAAAGTAGGTAAAAAAGGCGTAGTTCGTGAAGCTAGTGTACATGAGGAAGTAATCAAAAAGATTGTAGATTTAAGTACACAATTAGAATTTGTACCTAGAGAATTGACATATTCTCCAGTAAAAGGGCCAGAAGGAAATATTGAATATTTAATTTTATTAGATTTAGATAAACAACATCAAAGTAACATTGATGACAATTTGATAAAAGATATTGTACAAAAAGCACATGCACAATTAGATAAATAGGGGGACAATATTTAATGAGAATAGCTATTTATCCTAATGTAACTAAATCAGGAGCTGGGGAGATTTTAGAAAGAGTAATAAAATTTGCTAATCAATATAATATTGAATTATTATTACCGCCAAAAGAAGGTAAATTTTTCTATCATGAAGAATTAATCAATCAAAACATTGAAAAAGAATATATTGATATGGCGATTAGCATCGGTGGAGATGGTACTTTATTAGGTCTTTGTAGAAGACTGGCTAAAAATGGTATACCTGTATGTGGTATTAATATTGGACATTTAGGATTTTTAGCAGATATTGAACCAGGAGAAATTGAAGCCAAACTGACAAAAATCATCAATAGACAATATAAAATAGAAGAGAGATTAATGTTGTCTGCATATATAAAAAGACAAGGGAAAATAAACTATATTGGCAGTGCTGTAAATGATGTAGTTGTAAGTAAATGCGGTGTATCACGTATGCTACATTTTGGTGTAGCTATCAATGATTATATGGTAACAAATTATAAAGCTGATGGATTGATAATATCGACTCCTACAGGTTCAACAGCATATTCGCTATCTGCTGGCGGGCCAATTGTAAATCCTAAAGTAAAAGGAATTATATTGACACCAATATGCCCACATTCTTGCTTCATTCGCCCTATGGTTATTGATGAAAGTGAAAAAGTCGCTTTGAATATCATCAATATCATTAGCATGACAAAGAGAAGCGTAAATTTAACATTAGATGGGCAAGAAGGCGTTGATATTGAGCCAGATGATGAAATTATAATTGAAAAAGCGAATTTTCCAGCACAGATAGTTAGATTTGAAGATAAAAATTTCTATCAAACATTTATGAATAAACTCTGTTTATAATAGATAGATTTTTATTTTAAATTATAATAAAAGAGGAATTTTCTATGCAAAAGCTCAGTAACTCAATTCAGTTAGCACATTGCTTATTAAAAGATAGATTAAATGAAGCAAAAATAATAGTTGATGCTACAGCTGGAAATGGCAATGATACACTGTTTCTAGCTCAAAATGCCTTAAATAATGCTCAGATATATGCATTCGATATCCAAAAAGAAGCTATAGAAAATACAAAAGCTTTATTGATAAAAAATAAAGATAATATAAATTTACCACTAGAAAATATATCATTTATTCATGATTCACATGAAAATATTGATAACTATATACAGACAAAAGTAGATATAGCTATCTTTAATCTGGGATATTTACCAGGTGGAGATCATAAATTCACAACAAAAGACGATACAACATTAAAGACCATAGATAAAATATTAAACAATTTAAATATAAATGGTTATGTTGCAATTGTTATGTATCCAGGTCATGAAAAAGGTTTAAAAGAGTATCAGTCTATAAAACTATTTGTAAAGAATTTACCTAAAAAATCTTTTACAGTAGGTTGGTATAAAATGATAAATCATAATTTTAATGCTCCAGCATTATGTTGGATTGAGAAAGTTGGTGAATATGCATGAAAGCTACACGCCATGCAAGAATTAAGGAAATTATTGAACACTCCGTTATTGAAACACAAGAAGAATTAGCAAATGCTTTAAGAGAACAACATATAGTAGTAACACAAGCTACTGTTTCTCGTGATATTAAAGAGTTAATGCTAATAAAAGTTCCTACAGGTGATGGAAGATATCGTTATGCTTATCCTACAGATAAGGAATTGATGTATTCTAAAAATCGTTTATTAAATTTATTTAGAGATTCTGTAGTTGGTTTGAACTTCAGTGAAAATATCATTGTAGTAAAAACTCTTCCTGGTGCAGCTAATGCAGTAGCTTCTACTTTAGATTATGCTAAATGGCCTGAAATCATAGGTACAGTAGCAGGTGATGATAATATTTTTATAGTAGTAAAACCTATATCTGCTGTAGAAGATATAATGAAAAGATTACAGGATATGCTTAATTAATTCGGGGGATATTCATGTTAAAAACACTATCAATTTGGAATTTTGCTTTGATTGAGCATGTACAAATAGATTTTGATAAAGGTCTTAATATACTTACTGGTGAAACAGGTGCTGGTAAATCTATTTTATTAGGTGCCTTAGGTATGGTTATTGGACGAAGAACAAATATTGATGCTATTCGCAGTGGTTGTGAATTTATGCGAGTAGAAGCTGTTTTTACTTTGGATAACAATTTAGTCAAAGATTTTTTAACTAAATATAATATCTTAGTTGAAGATGATGATTTAATCATAACTAGACAGATAAATATAAATGGTAAAAATAGCGTACAGATTAATAATTGTCATACGACAATGGCTATTTTACGCCAACTAGGTGAGTTATTAGTAGATATACATGGTCAACATGCTAATCAGGCATTACTAAAACCTATAAAGCAATTATCACTTATTGATATGTATGATGGCGATGCTATTCAAAAGCAAAAAGAAGCGTATTTAGAAAAATATTATCAGTGGTTACAAATAAAACAAAAATTAGCTGATAGTAAAATAAATACACAAGAAATGGCTCAACGATTAGATATGCTGAAATGGCAAATCAATGAGATTGAAAATGCTAAATTGACTTTAGATGAAGATGAAAAATTAGAATCTGAAATAAAAGTCTTAGCTAATGCAGAGAAGATATCATTATTGACACAAGATGCATATAAATTGCTTTATGAAGGTGAAAATGGTAAATTTGCTATTTTAAGTTCATTGAGCCAAGTACGCAAAGATTTAGAAAACTTAGCTCAATATGACGAAAATATGGCTAAAGTTCATCAAATATTAGATGAAGCTTATTTCCAAATACAAGATAGTGCAGACGAAATCCGCAGTTATGGTGAAAGTATAGATTATAATCCTCAAAAGTTAGATATGATGCAATCTCGATTGAATGATATCGACAAGCTGAAAAGAAAATATGGCAATACTATTGAGGAAATATTGAATTATTTAGCTAAAGCAAAAGAGGAATTGACCTATATTGAAAATTATGATGATAATCTTGCCAAACTAGAACAGGAATTATCTTTATTAGCAAAAGATGTATCCCAAGAAGCCTTAATTTTGCATGAATTACGTCAAAAAAGTGCCAAAGCTTTAGAAATGGCAATCATGAAAGAATTAGCTTCTTTATCTATGGCTGATGCGAAACTCGTCATAAATTTAACCTTGAATGATGATTTCACTGAAAATGGAGCAGATGATGTGGAAATTTTATTTTCTGCTAATTTAGGCGAAGATTTAAAATCCTTAGCTAAAATTGTTTCAGGTGGGGAATTGTCTCGTATTGCTTTAGCTTTAAAAACTATTACCGCAAAAAAAGATGATATTGATTTGATGGTATTTGATGAGGTGGATACAGGTGTTGGCGGGAAAACAGCTCAAATGATGGCTGAAAAAATTGCTCGCATTGCCCTATATAGACAAGTTATATGTATCACTCATTTACCACAGATTGCAGCGATGGCAGATGCTCATTTTTATATCAGTAAAGAGACTAAAAATAATAAAACCTTTACTACTATTGATGAAATTAATTATGATGCTAAACTCGCTGAAATTGCTAGAATGTCATCAGGCATAGATTTAACACAAGCTTCGCTTGAAAATGCTGAAGAAATGTTGACTAATGCTAGAAAGCGAAAAGAATTATTACATTTTGATGAATAAATTCAGAGAAGGTGATTTTAAATGATTAAATTTAAATATTATGGACATGCTTGTTTCTTGCTTGAAACAGATAATGAAAAATTATTATTTGACCCATTTTTGACAGGAAACCCAGTAGCAAGTATTTCTGCTGATGAAGTAGAATGTGATTATATTTTATTGACTCATGCTCATGGAGACCATTATGGAGATGCTACACAGATTGCACAAAAAACAGGTGCAAAAGTTATTTCCACTCCAGAAGTTTTGACAAAATTACCAAGTGATTATGCAAATGTTCATGGTATGAATTTAGGTGGTTCTTTTACCTTCCCATTTGGTATAGTAACTATGGTGCCTGCATTGCATAGTGCAGGCGTAGAAGGTGGAATACCTTGTGGTTTTGTAATTAAGTTCAATGATGATACTGTAGTTTATTTTGCTGGTGATACAGCTTTATTTAGCGATATGGCTCTCATCGGCGAAAAACAACAAATTGATTATGCTATTTTACCAATTGGCAGTAATTATACTATGGACGCTAAAGATGCAGCTAAAGCTGTTCAATTATTGAATGCAAAACATGCTATTCCTGTTCACTATAATACATGGCCAGTTATTGCTGAAAATCCTGAAGCTTTTAAATCCTATGCAGAAAGTATTTCACATGCTAGCGTAGATATCGTGCCTGTTGGTTCATCTTTGGATTTAGTAAAATAAGATGGAAAAATTAAAATTAATCGTTATTTTAGGGCCAACTGCTGTAGGCAAAACAAATCTTAGCATAGCTTTAGCTCAAAAGTTATCCACAGAAATAATCTCTGGCGATAGTATGTTAGTATATAAGGGTTTTGATATAGGTACGGCTAAACCTACATTAGAAGAAATGAAGGGAATAAAACATCATATCATTGATATTTTAGAGCCTTGGGAAAATTTTAATGTAAGTGATTTTCATGATAAGGTTAAACCTTTAATTGAACAGATAAATAATGAAGGAAAAATTCCTATTTTAGCTGGCGGTACAGGCTTATATGTAAAATCCTTGCTTGAAGGCTATATTTTTAACGAAACTTCTGGCGATGTTGAATATAGAAAGCATTTAGAAAAACTAGCAAGCGAACATGGCAAAGAATATGTTTATAAAATGTTACAAGAAGTAGACCCACAGACGGCTCAAAGATTGCATATTAATAATTTCAATCGCATTATTCGTGCTTTAGAAGTCTATCATTTAGGTAAAGAGCAGATTTCACAAAAAAATCATTATGAATTAACTGGTGAATTAATTTATGATGCCTATATTGTAGGTTTGAACCGCAGTCGTCAAAATCTATATGATAGAATTAATCAACGCGTTGATATTATGATGGATTGTGGATTTGTAGATGAAGTAAAATCTCTATTACAAAATGGCGCGAAGATTGATTGGCAATCCATGAAAGGAATTGGCTATCGAGAAATCGCTAGCTATTTAAATGGAGATATTGATTTAGATACTGCTGTTTATGAAATGAAAAAAGCTACTCGTCATTTTGCTAAACGACAGTTTACATGGTATAAGAAAATGCCATATATTTCTTGGTATGATGTAGAGCAATTAAGTGAAGATGAATTGTTAGCTACTGTATTGACTGATTGCAAGGCACATTTTAATATCTTATAATAATTGACATATAATTTTATTATTGAGATAATAAAAGCACTATAAATAAACTAATTAAATTAGTTAAGAAAAGAATTATATTTTAATTGGAGGACCCTTAAGATGCCAAACAAAACAATAAATTTACAAGATGTTTTTTTAAATCAAGTGAGAAAAGAAAATGTAGGAGTTATTATCCATTTAACAAATGGCTTCCAATTACGTGGAAATGTAAAAGGTTTTGATAATTTCACGGTTATTTTGGATTCTGCTGGAAAACAGATGATGGTTTATAAACATGCTATTTCTACTATTAGCCCTTTACAGCCATTGAAAAATTCTTTTCAAGATAATAAAAGAACAGAAACTGTTAGCGAATAATAATGATTTTATTAAATAAAAAAGCTCTTATTAACTTTGATTATAAGGTTAATAAGAGCTTTTTCTATTTATTGGTTAATTCAAAATAAGATTTGATGTATTTATTTGGTGTTGTATTTTTGTATTTACGGAATGTTTTTATAAAGTAAGATAAATCATTAAATCCACAACTATAAGCTATATCAGTGATGGATTGGTCTTTATCACTGATTAATTTACTGCAAGCACATTCAATTCGATAATAATTTAAATAGGCAATAGGTGTTTTATTAGTCATACTTTGGAAAAATCGGCAAAAATACTTCGGTGATAATCCAGAAGTATTAGCTAAATCTTCTAAAGTTAATGGTTGACTATATGAAGTTTCAATAAGATGAAATGCCTTTTTCAATTTATGAATGTTTTTCTGATTACTACTTATAAAATTTGTAAAAGATTTCGTATAGAGATTGTGTTTTAAAACTAAACCAAAGAAATTAAATAAACAGCCAAGTACGATAAATTCATATCCACTGGATTTTGTCTTCAATGCATCAAATATAGTCCATATGGTGCGGTGAATATCGGTATATTCATTATTAAAATAACTATTGATAATTAAATGATGTTCAAAAAATTTTTGAAGAATATTTTTATCTCCTACATTTGTTTCAAATAATTTCTTATCAAATACCATACATTCGTATATAGTATTTTCTAAAAAAGCTTTTCCTCCATGAACACAACCATCTGTGATAAAAATTATATCTCCGGCATTAGCTGTATATTCATTTTCATCTATAGAAATTACAATTTTTCCTTCTAATACACGAATAATCTCATATTGAATATGCCAATGATACGGCATATTATAGCGTGGATGATGATTAGTTACATAATGATATTCTACAGGAAATGAAAAATTACCACGTTCTCTTTGTTCATTATAACTATCATGTTTCATAACTATTCTCCTAATAAATAAGATTTTATATTACTATTATACTTATATTTCTAAAAATGTAAAGTTTCATATAATTTTTAAAAAGTGAATATTATTATATTTTTAGTGATAATATAACAAGCATTATTAATATTTAGTTGCTATAATTTAATCATCAAGTGAATAACAAACAAAAAGACATATACAAAATAAAAAAGATTTCTTAGGAGGAATTTTACAATGGCAACAAACAGATTAATTGGAGATTATCCTGTAATTGGTATCCGCCCTACAATTGACGGACGTAGAGGCGTTTTAAAAGTTAGAGAATCTTTAGAAGAACAAACTATGGGCATGGCAAAAGCTGCTGCTAAATTATTTACAGAAAACCTCAAATATTCTAACGGTGAACCTGTAAAAGTAGTTATCGCTGATACAACAATCGGTCGTGTACCTGAAGCTGCTGCTTGTGCAGAAAAATTCAAAAAAGAAGGCGTAGATATTACTTTAACAGTAACTCCTTGCTGGTGCTATGGTTCTGAAACAATGGATATGGATCCAAAAACAATCAAAGGTGTTTGGGGCTTCAATGGTACTGAACGTCCTGGCGCTGTATATCTTGCTTCCGTACTTGCAAGCCATGCACAAAAAGGTCTTCCAGCTTTCGGTATTTATGGACATGATGTTCAAAATGCAGATGCTACAGATATCCCAGAAGATGTTCAAGAAAAACTTTTAAGATTTGGTCGTGCAGCTGTAGCTGTTGCTACAATGAGAGGTAAATCCTACTTACAGATTGGTTCCATTACAATGGGTATTGCAGGCTCCATCATCAGCCCAGAATTCTTTGAAGAATACCTCGGCATGAGAGTTGAATCTGTAGACGAAGTTGAAATTATCCGTCGTATGACAGAAGGTATTTATGACCATGCAGAATTTGAAAAAGCTTTAAAATGGACTAAAGAAAACTGCAAACAAGGTTTCGATAAAAACCCAGATTTCTGTCGTAAAACTGACGCTGAAAAAGAAGAAGCTTGGGAATTTGTTGTAAAAATGATGTGTATCATTAAAGACCTTTACAATGGTAACAAAAACTTACCAGAAGGTTGCGAAGAAGAACAATTAGGTCATAATGCAATCGCTGGTGGTTTCCAAGGTCAAAGACAATGGACAGACTTCTATCCAAACTGCGACTTCCCAGAAGCAATGATGAACTCTTCCTTCGACTGGAATGGTGCAAGAGAACCATATGTACTTGCTACAGAAAATGATACATTAAACGGCGTAGGTATGCTCTTTGGTAAATTATTAACAAATACTGCACAAATCTTCGCTGACGTTAGAACATACTGGAGCCCTGAAGCAGTTAAACAGGCTACTGGTTATGAATTAGAAGGCGTTGCTAAAGAATCCAAAGGATTTATTCACTTAATCAACTCCGGTGCTGCTTGTATCGATGCTTGTGGTGAAGCAAAAGATGAAAATGGTAATGGCGTAATTAAACCATTCTGGGAAATGACTGAAAAAGACCAAAAAGCTTGCCTCGATGCAACTGAATGGTGCCCTGCTGATAATGGTTACTTCAGAGGTGGCGGATTTAGCTCCCGTTTCTTAACAAATAGCGAAATGCCTGTAACTATGGTTCGTCTAAATCTTGTAAAAGGCTTAGGCCCTGTATTACAGATTGCAGAAGGTTGGACTGTAAAATTACCAGATGAAGTATCTGATAAACTCTGGAAACGTACTGACTACACTTGGCCTTGCACTTGGTTTGCTCCACGTTTAACTGGTGAAGGTGCATTCAAATCTGCTTATGATGTAATGAATAACTGGGGTGCAAATCATGGTGCTATCAGCTATGGCCATATCGGTGCAGACCTCATTACATTATGCTCTATGCTCAGAATTCCTGTATGCATGCATAACGTTCCTGAAGATAAAATCTTCCGTCCTGCTGCTTGGAATGCTTTTGGTATGGATAAAGAAGGTCAAGACTATAGAGCTTGCAAAAACTATGGTCCTTTATATAAATAATTAGAATATAATATAGATTAATTGGAGGAGCTTATTATTATGGCTTACGAAGAAATAAAAGAACAAATATGCGATATTTGTCATAAAATGTGGCAATTAGGTTGGGTTGCTGCTAATGATGGTAATATAACAGTAAAATTAGATGATGGCACTTTCCTTGCTACACCAACAGGAATTAGCAAAAGTTTCATCACTCCTGAAAAATTAGTACGTATTAATGCAGAAGGCGAAATTTTAGAAGCTAATGAAGGATATAGACCATCTTCTGAAATCAAAATGCATTTACGTTGCTATGCTGACCGTGAAGATGTAGGTGCAGTGCTTCACGCACATCCCCCAACAGCTACTGGCTTTGCTGTAGCTCATGTACCTTTAGATAGATATGATATGATCGAAACAGTAGTAGCATTAGGTTCTATTCCTATCACCCCTTATGGAACACCTTCTACTTACGAGGTACCTGAAGCTATTGCACCTTACATTCAAGAACATGATGCTGTATTATTAGAAAATCACGGTGCATTGACTGTTGGTTCTAATTTGGTGGAAGCTTATTACAAAATGGAAACATTAGAATTATTTGCTAAAATCAACTTAAATGCTTATCTTTTAGGTGGACCAAAAGAAATTTCTCGTGAAAATATTGATAAACTCATCAACTTACGCAGCTACTATGGCGTAAAAGGCAGACACCCAGGTTATAAACATTATAAAGAAGACTAATTATTTACGAACAGCCCAATATATCATTGGGCTGTTTTTTTATTTAAATTAAAACTAAAGATATATATATTTGTTGTTTATATTTATGATTTTGTTAGTTTATTTTGTTTTATGATTTTATATAAAATTTTCAAATTATTTATTAAAAGTGAATATTGTTCTATTTTTAGTGATAATATAACAAGATTTAATACTTAGGTGTTGATATAATAAGGTTAAAAGTTAACAGTGAGGAGTGAAAACATGAAAAAAGATGTTAAGGTTTTAGCCTTAGATTTTGGAGCTTCTAGTGGTAGAGCTATCATTGGTAGTTTTGATGGTGAAAAAATTTCTTTGAAAGAAATTCATCGCTTCACAAATGATCCTGTGATTTTATTAGATACTATGTACTGGGACGTATTAAGATTATTTCATGATATAAAGATTGGTTTGATTAAAGCAAAACAAGAAGGTGAAATAAAAAGCCTAGGTATAGATACATGGGGCGTGGATTTTGGTCTTTTAAATAAAGATGGCAAACTTTTAGAAAATCCTGTTCATTATAGAGATGCTAGAACAAAAGGTATGATGGAAAAAGTTTTTGCTAAATTGGATAAAGATACTGTTTATAGCATTACAGGCAACCAGTTTATGGAATTAAATACTCTTTTCCAATTGATGGCATTGAAAGAAAATCAACCTGAATTATTGCAAAAAGCTGAAACTTTATTATTAATGCCGGATTTATTAAATTATTTCTTATCTAATGAAAAATGTACGGAATATACAATAGCATCCACAACTCAATTATTAGATGCTAAAAACAAAACTTGGTCTTCAGAAATTATTGAAAATTTGGATTTACCGAAAAATATATTCACTAAAATTGTTCAACCAGGAACAAAAATTGGTAAGTTGAGCAAACAAATCAGTGAAGAATTAGGAATAAATGAAATAGATGTAATTGCTGTAGCAGGACATGATACTCAATCAGCTATGGTAGCAGTACCAACTCAAGAAGATGACTTCATATTCTTATCTTGTGGTACATGGTCCTTATTAGGAACAGAATTAAAAACACCTATAATCAACGAAACTTCCGCAAGTTTGAATATTACTAATGAAGGCGGAGCAGATAATAAAACTTCCTTCTTAAAAAATATCATCGGATTATGGCTCATTCAAGAAAGTCGTCGTCAATGGATTAGAGAAGGTAAGGAATATGGCTTCGGTGAACTCGAACAGATGGCTAGTAAAGTAGGCATGATAAATTCCTTTATTGATACAGATAGTGAAGAATTTATTCCAGCAGGTAATATTCCAAAACGAATTCAAGAATATTGCAAACGCACAGGTCAATATGTTCCTCAAAATGAAGCAGAAATTGTTCGTTGTATCGATCAGAGTTTAGCTGTTAAATACAGATTTGCTTTAGAACAGATTGAAATAGCTACTGGCAAAAAATATGATACATTAAACATCATTGGTGGCGGTATTCAAAGTAAATTATTATGTCAATTAACAGCTGATGTTTGTGGTAGAAAAGTAGTGGCAGGTCCTGTAGAAGCTACAGTAATGGGAAATATTGCACTACAGTTAATGGCATTAGGTGAAATAAAAGATATTAAAGAAGCACGCAAGATAATTGCTAATTCTGAAAATGTTACTGTTTATGAACCTCAAAAAGATGAAAATTGGGACGAAATATATAAAAATGTTAAGGAGAGTCTATTATGTTAAAAAATATTCCTAAAATATTATCACCTGAATTATTAAAAGTACTTTGTGAAATGGGTCATAGCGATAGAATTGTTATCGCTGATGGAAATTTCCCAGCAGAGTCTATGGGAAAAAATGCAATAGTAATCAGATGTGATGGACATGGTGTTCCTGAATTATTAGATGCAATTTTAAAAGTTTTCCCATTAGATATTTATGTTGATAAACCTGTTAATCTCATGGAAGTAATGCCTGGTGATACAGTAGAAACTCCTATTTGGGATACTTATAAAGAAATCGTAGCTAAACATGATGAACGTGGAGCAAATGCTATCGGCAATATTGAAAGATTTGCTTTCTACGAAGAAGCTAAAAAAGCTTATGCAATTATAGCTACAAGTGAATCTGCTCTTTATGCAAATGTTATGTTGCAAAAAGGTGTTGTTATAGATTGAAACATATGATTTTTATTTGAGAGGATTTTTGCTATGGATAATAAAGTGAATAATAATATACCGATTGTTGCAAAAGAATATAAATTGTATTTTTTTCTTTTAGTATTTTGTTTTGCTCTTTGGGGACTGCTTAATAACATCTATGCCAGCAGCGTTTATCATCAAAAAATATTCGTACCGTGTAGGGGTATTAGTAGGATTAGGTTTTTATATGATAGGTGCTTTTGGATATGTACCGGCAGCACTTTTACAGAATTATAATTTATTCCTTGTTTCTATTTTCGTTCTAGCATGTGGTTTATCTGTTTTAGAAACAACATGTAATCCATTTGTACTTTCATTAGGAGCACAAGAAACAAGTGTACGTCGTTTAAACTTTGCTCAAGCATTTAACCCAGTAGGTTCTATTGCTGGATTGTTTTTAGCCAAATATTTAATTTTAGCTAATTTAAATCCAGCTGATTTAGAAGCAAGAATGGCTATGCCAGCTGATGAACTTGCAGCTATTAGACATACAGAATTGTTTTGGATTTGTGTGCCATATATTGGTTTGATTTTTGTAGCAATAATTTTGTGGTTAATTTTCTTTAAAAGTAAACTTAATGAAAAAGATGCTCGTACAGCGATGACAGTACCAGAAGCTTTTAAAAAGTTATTTAGCAAACCTCGTTATTATTGTGGTGTAATTACTCAATTTTTCTATGTAGGAGTACAAGTTGCTGTTTGGACTTGGACTATTAAATACATTATGACTACAGAACATATTGTAGAACATGAAGCGGTAGATTATTTTATTATTTCAATGGTATTATTTATCATTTTTCGTTATGTTTGTGTGTACTTGATGAAGTATTTTGTACCAGCTAAAATGATGGCAGTATTTGCAATTGCTGGCATATTATGTTGTTTTGGTACAATTTATTTACCAGCATCTGCCTCTATATGGTGTTTGATTGCAATTTCTGGTTGTATGAGCTTGATGTTTCCAACTATTTATGGTATTGCGTTACGTAATTTAGGTCCTGAAGTAAAATTTGGTGCAGCTGGTCTTATTATGGCAATCTTAGGTGGAGCTGTAGTGCCACCCGTTATGGGTTGGCTTGTTGATACGGGAGCATTAACATTCTTAATTAGTGGTTTTTCAATAGAAGAAGCATCTATTAGAACAGCATATTATTTTCCAATAGCATGTTTTGTTATCGTGCTTATTTATTCATTAGCATTTAGAAATGTAAAAGATTAATAAAAAATAGCAGTAGAAAAATTAAAATTAACGGAAAAGGGGTTTTTATTTTGAAAAATACAGTTATAGCAATTAGTCGTCAATACGGTAGTGGCGGTCGTGAACTCGCAAATATTTTATCTAAAAAATTAGGTTATAAACTATATGACAGACAAATAGTGCATATGGCTGCTGCTCAATTAGGTATTAGTGGCATGAGTGAAAGTCAATTAAAAGAATTTGAAGATAATGTGCCACCACTTTCTCTTAAATTCATGCCATTTTACATTTTTGGTATGAGCGGTGCTAAACCAATGAACCATAAAATGTTTGAACAAGAATCTGAAATTATTCGCCGTTTAGCTAAAGATGGTAATTGCATTATTCTTGGTAGATGTGCAGATGCTGTTTTACAAGGCAATGAAAATGTATGTTCTGTATTTGTTTGTGCAAATGATGAATATCGTGAAGAACGCGGTAGAACAGTATATGATGGAAAATCTGTTATTGAATTAAATCAAGAAGATGCTAAAAGAGCTGAGTATTATGCTTATTATACAGGCAAAGAATGGGGAAATCCTAAAAATTATGATTTAAGTGTTAATACTAGCCATAAATCCCTTGAAGATATTGCAGATGTAATTATTGAATATATCAATAAAAAATAAATCCCTCAATAAAGAGAAAAGATAGACAGAAAATCTTCTGTCTATCTTTTTTTATTTAGATAAAAAATAAAGCTTCTACAAAAGCGGTCAGTAGAAGCAAGTATTTTAGGGATTAATGTAGTTTGTTACTATTATATTTTTATATTTATCTAGTTTAATTATATAAGGATAAATATTATTTTGTCAATATATAATTAAGTTAGATGACTATACTTTTTATTAATAATGAATTGTCAATCCAAGTGCGACAATTTTTTTAGTCTACTATTTAATAATATTAATTTTTCTATTAAATCATCTTGAATTTTCGTTGCTACCTCTTTGCCATGCTGCATAAGAATCTGCAAAATATACTTTTATATTTAATTTTTCTACTTCTTTGTAACATGCAAATTAAGAATGGCACTACTAGAGTCAGCTAATAATAATGATAAAAATAAGCAAATTGTAGAAGGATATGCAGCAGTTTTTAATTAAAGGGCATTAATATGGGAAAGTGAGTGAAGCGGTTGGAAATATATGGAAGTAATAGACCGCAATGCTTTTAATGGTGTAGATATGAGCGATATTGTATTTAAGTATAATCATGGCGATGTAGCAATGATACTTGTTAAGGCAAGTAATAATTACATTAACTATGAATACTAATGATAAAGGTCTTAGAATTAGTGCTGATATTATTGGTACTAACAATGGTACAGATGTATATAAACTTATTAAACGTGGTGATGTAAACAAGATGAGTTTTGCTTTTACTGTAAAAAGTGAACGAACTGAAGTTGACAAAGAAAATAGGATTTATACACGTACAATAATTGTTTTTGATAAAATTTATGATGTGGCGGTTGTAGATTTTTCAGCATATGACGGAATATCTATGCAGGCACGAAGTAAAGAGTATTTTATAGACCTAGAAAAAGATTTACAAGAAAAGCAAAGAAGAAAAAGATTATTGCTTATGACGTATTTATAAAAGGGTTTTGTGTTTTATATTGCAAAAATCACAAGATATGCTATACTAATTATAGAAACAGTGAAGTTCATTATAATGCACAAAACCCTTAGGAAGTGGTAGTTCCTAAGGGTTTTTACATTATTGCGCTAATGCTAGAGCGTTAGGATAGTTACTCAAAAAAGTGCTTATCTATCCATTTGTAAATGAAATAAGAGATTACATTTACCATAATAAGCACAACAATATCAGTGAAGTTCATTATATGCACCTCCTCTCTGTTACCAGATTGGAGTTGAGTAACGAAAATAGTATAACATAAATTTATTAGTTAAGCACCTAAGAAGGTGCTTTTTTGTACCCATTTTTAAGATATTCAGAAAGGAAAATACAATGAATAAACGATTAGAAGAAATTTTACAAAGAAAAGAAGAAATTCGTTCTTTATTAGCTGATGAAACAAATAAAAATTTAAATTTTGATGAACTTGAAAAAGAAGTTAGAGACTTAACGAAGAAGAAAAAGAAATCTCTACAACTGCTAGTGAATGGGTAAGAGCTAGAAATACAGGATTTCTAGCTCTTATAGATAGTGCTAATAATAAAATTCTTGATGAAATTGAAAAATCTATAAAAAAATAACTTATTACTACAAAGTAATAAGTTATGCGGTGCCATTTTAGTGTCATATAAGTGCCATAAAAAATATATTAATACATTAATAAAAAAATAGTCAATTTATATAATGTGTGTAATATTAAGCATTTTTATTTAATGAAAATAAAATATATAAATTAAATATCTTCCTTCTCTATTCTAAAGACGTTTATGGTATCTACGTCTGGGCAACAAAATACAGCTGTGCCTTCTGGTTGATTAGGTATAGAACCACCATATCTTAAGATATCAATATAAGGAAATGCTACATGCATCGCCATAGGGCATAATTCACCACGTTGTGTATCAAAATCAAAACTATCACCTATCTTATGACCGCGATGACAACCACAAGGTCCTTTTCTATCGATTAATGTTATTTTTATTTTAGGGCGTTTTGCCATAATAATCACCTCGTAAATATTTTATCATATTTGTTTATTATATAAAATATTATCTCTATTTTTATATAGGCATATCCTATATAATACATAAATTTATTATATATTTAAAATCGATAATAATTAAATTTTAATAACTGTTATTTAAACATTATTTTTATATTTTAGATAAATATATTAATTAAATAATTATTATTAATAAATTAAAAGTAAAATATGCAGAAAATTAAACATATTGTTGGTGGATTTTATTGGTTATTATTTACTAATCATATAAATTGATGATATAATTAAATCAACTTCCTATTTCATAAAAAATAGGAAG
>ULOW01003485.1_pt1 | contig 14757 bp, 14 predicted proteins | sample 1952961 | NCBI WGS metagenome assembly ULOW01 (sample SAMEA4835614, study PRJEB28245) | human gut metagenome | biome: gut microbiome; material: fecal sample | place: Denmark | collected 2008
TGGATAACTTTTATTATCCGAAATTTCGGATAATAAAAGAGAATCACGCCCGAATCTGCTGAACAGACGGCAAAGTTTCATCATGTCCGCTCGCAGGATGGAGTCTCCCTGAGCTTTTGTGATGTCGTTGGTAAAACTCTCTCCGGGAAGAACCTTATGACCCCATCCCACATAGGGCCAATGTTTTTTCTCACCATGCCAACCCTCGAACTTATGATAAGCTACTCATAAGTTCGATTATGACAAGTAATATGTTATGTAAAGTGCAAGACTTATAAAGTGAGCAAACTTATTGAATATTAAAGAATTTGTTTAGTCCCTTCGTATAAAAACTTCTCATTATATTGCATTCTGTATATATCCTAATTATTAAAGAATGATTTTATGGAAAAAGTAGAAATTAAAAAGCTTATTGAGCAATGTCTCAATTATTTTTATGAAAGTGGTTATGCGAAGGGCACTATTGACTATTACAAGTGTTTGTGGACAAAAGGCATTTTACAGTACATGTCGGACAAAGGGATTGATATGTATACACCTGATGTAGGTGCGAAGTTTATAGAGTCCACTCAACATCAAGACATGAGTAATCATGAATGTGAAAGGATACGTAGTATACATGCTCTTAATGACATTATGACTGTCGGATATATTAGAAAGCAATGTGTTAGAGCAGCTTTCTACCCTCTTGATGGTGCTATTGGAAAACAGATGGAGAAGTTGGTTCTACATTTGATTTCTTTACGCCGTGGCAAAAATACGTTAAAGCACTATCGTTCATGTTTGGGTAATTTTTTGTATTACTTAGATATGATTGGAGTACAAAATATAAAGCAGATAACAGAGGAACATGTTATACGGTTTCTTTCTTCCCAACAGCTAAACAGGGAAAAGACTTTGTCTATTATTCGATGCCTCTTTCTTTTTTGGAGACAAGAGAACATTATAGATGGACGATTTGAGGAATTCTTCGCTACATATAAATTACGAAAGAAAGAACGCATACCATCATATTATACAACGGAAGAGATTAAGGTTATAGAAAATTCTGTATCGCGAAGTAGTGCTTTGGGCAAGCGCAATTATGCAATGATTTTATTAGCATCAAGATTGGGCTTGCGTGCTTCAGACATTATGAGTTTGAAGTTCTCAGATATAGATTGGGATAATGATCTCATTAGATTGAGGATACAAAAAACAGGTAAAACCATTGAACTTCCATTATTGGCAGATGTCGGTAATGCCATAATAGACTATCTTAGATATGGACGTCCAGCATCTACTTCCCAAAACATATTTCTATCAAGTCGTGCCCCGTATATTGCTGCCACTCAGTCTATGGTTTGTGGTAATATCAATAAAATAATCCGCCTGTCTGGTGTAAATATTGATAAAAAACGCCATGGTCCTCATTCTTTACGGCATTCCTTAGCAAGTAATATGCTTGAAAATGGGGCTACCATGCCTATTATATCAGAAGTTCTTGGACATCGCAACACTGAAACAACGATGACTTATCTAAAAATAAACCTTGTAGCTTTAAGGAAATGTGTATTACCTGTACCACCTATTCCAGATAGTTTTTATACGCAGAAAGGAGGAGCATTTTATGGCTGAACAGTTCAATTACAGTAGTGTTTTATCTCCATACATTAAACGAATGTTGGAAATCCGGAAATCAATGGGTATTGTTGATTCTCGTGTAAGATGGATACTTAAAGAATTTGATGATTTTGCTAATTCCATAGGATTGCAGGAACCACATATAACAGAAGAGTTTGTTAAGAGATGGCATAAATCACGGATATCAGATAAAGAGATCACTATTTATGGCAAATATCTTGTATTGCGCCAACTGACCTCATTGATGTGCCGCAATGGATGCGTATGTTATATACCGATTATACCAAAGCAACCAAAATCGGAGTTTACACCTTATATATACACACATGACCAAATATCTCAATTGTTTACAGCTGCCGATAGCAGCCGTTTGTTTAACAATTGTATGAAAACAGCTATCATTTCCATGCCAGTCATTCTTCGATTACTTTATAGCACAGGAATGCGTGTGTCCGAGGCTTTATATATGCGTAATGAGGATGTGAATCTTGACTCTGGATACATACATCTCCGCAAGACAAAAAACAGATGTGAACGCCTTGTTCCTATTGGTGAATCTATGGTAATTGTGTTAAAACAGTATATAGAATATCGGAATAGAATGCCTATAGAAAAAATTTCTCATCCCAATCATCTGTTTTTTACTAAATTAGACGGGACAAGCTTCAGGGTATGTACTCTTTATGTCTTTTTTCATAAACTGCTAAAAATATGCAATATACCATATATAGGAAATCGACAAGGGCCACGTATCCATGACTTGAGACATACTTTTGCCGTACATTCGCTTGTACAAATGGGACATAACGGTATGGATTTATACACAGGGCTACCAATACTTTCCGCATGTCTTGGGCACCGTTCTCTTTCATCTACTGAAAAATATGTACGACTTACCTGTATGATGTATCCGGAGTTTGAAAAACAGTGTTCTCCTATAAATGCTTTTGTTTATCCAAAAATAACAACAGATTATGACTACCAGGACTGATTTTGCAAAATATCTAACGAGATTTTTATCTGAATATTTGCCACATCAACGAAATGTGAGCAAAAACACAATTGCTTCTTATCGTGATTCTTTCGTACAATTCATCAATTATATGAAATCCTCATGACCGCTAGCGCTCGCCAAAGAGAATGAAAAGTTATTTCCGTAACTTTGGCCACGAACCAAAATGCGAGCGCAATGGATAAGACAATTGAATTTGCCCGGGTCGTTGACAGATGTTGCGGACTGGACGTACACAAGAAGGTAATCGTGGCCACAGTCGAGGGGACCGGAATAGCGCGTCAAACGCGTGAGTTCGAATCGACGACAAGATCTTTGACAGAACTGAAAGAATGGCTGTTGGGATTGGATGTAACCCATGTGGCAATGGAAAGCACGGGAGTATATTGGAAGCCTGTAATCAACATCCTTGAGCCAGCCGGCTTTACTCTGCTGGTTGTGAATGCCCAGCACATCAAGTATGTGCCGGGTCACAAGACTGACAAGAAGGACTCGGCATGGATATGCAAGTTGTTGCGGGCCGGATTGCTCAAAGGAAGCTTCATTCCGGATAGGGCACAACGCGACCTTCGCGACCTTACGCGCTACCGCCGCAAGAAGGTGCAGGAGGTGACTGCGGAGAAGAACAGGATGCAGAAAGTGTTCGAGGATGCAAACCTGAAGCTGTCGAGCGTATTCAGCAACGTAAACGGAGTGACCTGCACCCGCATAATTGACGAGATACTGAAAGGGAATACAGATCCCGACTATCTCGCATCTTTGTGCACGCACGGCAAGTTACAGAGCAGCAAGGAGCAGATCCGCGATGCTGTTGAAGGTGTGTTCACGGAGCATCACAAGTTCATGCTGAAGGCAATCCGCAGGAGCATAGCGAGCCTTGAGGAGGAGATAGCTGAACTCGAGGCAGAGATAGACCGCAGATGTGAGCCCGTACAGGAGGAGATAGAGCGTCTGTGTACCATCCCGGGCATAGACAAGACCGGCGCAAAGGAGTTGATAGCCGAGATTGGTGTGAACATGGAAGTGTTCCCCACTGCGGCGAACCTTGCCTCCTGGTCAGGAGTGAGTCCCGGGAACAACGAGAGTGCGGGCAAAAAAAAAGCTCGCACGTGAACCACGGGAACAAGGCGACCAAGGCAATCATCACGGAATGCGCCTGGGCCGCGAGCCGCACCAAGAACACGTTCATAAGCGAAAGATACGGAAGACTGGCAGCACGTCGGGGCAAGAAAAGGGCCCTCGTAGCCATAGCACACGAGCTACTTACTATTGTGTACCATGTCTTGAAGGATCAGGTAGTTTACTGCGAACTTGGATGCGGATATGTTGACCAGAGGCGCAAGAACGCCCGCATCAAGTATCACCTTGAGATATTGAAGAGCCTCGGAGTGGACTTTCCCGAGACCTCACCGGTAAGCGCCTAGAAAAGGCGCAAATGATCCTGAGGCCGGTTTTTTCTGGGACACCAAGCCCGTATATGAAATTGGCCCAGACGACCGAGAGGCAATGACTGTTGCTACGAGCACGCGAATGAAAGTTCCCTTTTTACTTGGTCGTTTTACATATAATGCCTTCCTGTATGCCGCAAGTTCCACCCAGGTGCCTGCTATTCTTTTGTCTGCCTACAAATATTGAATGTTTAACTGAACCGCCTCAAATGGGGGTTCACATATAATAACTTTACGAATGAAAGATATCAATGGAATACCCGTTGAACGACTTCTATTGAAACATCTTACACGGGATAATGTCATCAATTATCTACAATGGCTTCACAATACTAAAAAGAATACTTCAGCAACATGTAATTATAGACTTGCTGCAATCAGGTCATTCTGTTCGTATCTCCAATATATAGTAATAGATAATATGGTAGAATGGCAAAGTATATTGTCGATAAAGGCAAAAAAAACAGAAATAAGCCCTCCTAATTATCTTTCAATGGAGGGAATAAAATTATTATTGGCACAGCCTGACACAACTTCATGGAAAGGACGTCGTCATTTAGCATTATTGTCATTAATGTACGATACTGGTGCAAGAGTACAGGAAATCGCAGATCTCACAGTAGATTGTGTACGTATTGATACAACACCATACACTATACGATTAACAGGGAAAGGACGTAAAACCCGTATAGTCCCCTTGGCAGAAGCACAAGTTGACATTTTGCGTAGTTATATGGAAGAAAACAATTTGAATGATCCCAACATGATGAAAAAGCCTTTATTTTTCAATGGTAGGCATGAAAAATTAACAAGAGAGGGTATTACGTATATTCTGAAAATCTATGCAGACATGGCAAATAAACAGCAACCAGAAATTATTCCAAAGAAAATAAGTTGTCATTCTATTCGACATAGTAAAGCAATGCATCTTTTACAGGCAGGAGTAAATTTAGTATACATACGTGATATTTTAGGGCATGTTTCCATACAGACTACTGATATTTATGCACGTGCCGACTCCAAAGCAAAACGTGAAGCACTTGAAAATGCCTATACCAGATTAACCCCTAATACTATAACAGAAAAAGAGTGGGAACGAAATAAGAACCTATTAGAGTGGTTAAAGGGACTTGGACATTGATAATATTATGTAAAGTGTAAGTGACAAGTTGGTTCATAACAACTTGATTATAAACCAACTTTTACTCGCACTTTACATAACATATTACTTGTCATAATCATAGTATTTCGTGCATCTGATTGCCCTCTCCAGCGGTGGCAGCTTGTATATGGACAGTTGGGCAGTTCCCGTTTCTGTCCCATGCCTTTCCTTCCCATAGACTGTTGCCACTGCAGATACCAGCAGTATGATGACAAACATCCTTACGTGCTTCATTTCGCACCCCGTTTGTTCAACACATCCTTGATCATCTCCTTCACGTCCTGACCCACCTGCACGAAGTTCTTGTACAGGATGCGTTCCCGTTCCTCCCTCGATTTGAAGGTGTAGAATCTCGGCAGCGGCACATACGCGGCTTCCTCTTTCTTTATCTCTCCCATATCGAAGTCCGTCTTGCAGAAAAACTTTGTGGTCTTGAACTCTTCCGACTCCTGAATGTTCATCGAGCCGCCTACGCCGGTCTTGGTTTTCACGAAGTCCCTCGCTGTCTGCCCGCATATCCATCCCGTTGCCATATCGGAAATCTTTGATGCCGGCACCAGACTGTCCATGTTCTCGTTCAGGTTAATGCTGGTCTTGTCACGGTCAATGGTCACGCCCTTCTTCACTTGCACGACCTTACCGAAAATGTCATTCGACAGCCATTCCAGTGTCTCTTTCGAGCGGGCCGAACCGCTGACCACGTTACCCACGGTCGTGATGATCTTCTGCATACCTACCTTGCCGTAGTCGGCCTCCAGCTGCGGCAGCTCCTGGAATCCCAAGGTCACGCTCACCTTGTTGCTTCGGGCAGTTCCTATCAGTCGGTCTATCTTGTGGAAATACAGCGTCGGCAGCTCGTCCACGATGATGCTCACCGGGATGTTCTTCCCTTGGCCCGTATTCACTCGGGTGACAAGACGGTTCAGGATAAGGGCGTTCAGCGCACCGATAATGCTCTCCATCTCCGGGTCGTTGGCGATGAGCAGGTAGCTCGGGTTCTTCGGATCGCTCACCTTCAGGTCAAAGTCATCCCCGTCACGGTGGAATATCCAGTACGATTCCTTGGTCGCCAGACGGGACGTATAGACACGCAGCGTACCGATCATACCTTCCAACTGCTCCATGGCCTTGTTCCTGAAGGCAGTCTGGAACGGCCCGAGCAGCGGTGCCACCTCGTTGTCAGTCTCCAGTACCTCAAAGATGGTCTGATAACTTTCGTTCAGGAACGATAATATGTGCGGCATGTCCGAATACTTTCCCAGCCAGTAGGCCGGCTCCACGATGTTGCCGCCCTCTTTGTCACGCACGACTCCGGTCGGCTTCCAGAATTTGGTTTCCGGGTCCTGACGTTTCTCCGCATACAGCATGTTTCCGTCCTTGTCATACGGCTCCCGTTCGTAATTGACAAAGAAATAGATGCAGGCAGCAAGGAAGTTCACAGCGGATGTCTGGAAAAACTGGTCGCTTCCGCCGCCACCTTCCTTCTTGCCCTTCTGCAATGACTCGAGCAGGGTTTCCGCCGTCTCACTGGCTGCCGCCAGGTTGTTGATGTATTTTGCCTGAATAGGATTGACACGACGGCTGTATTCCACGTCCACGAAGTTGATCATGTTGAACTTGCACCCCTTGGGAACTCTTCCAAGTTTCTCGTTCAGCTTGTAATGGTAGTAAAGTTTCGTGGCAAGTGTCGGGAATTTATAGTCATATACAACCATGGCAAACCCCTTGGCACTGTGCTGACGGATGAACGGTTCAATGATACTGAATGTTTTACCCGAGCCGGGAGTTCCCACGACCCACGTCCCGCGGAAAGGGTTGCTGATACTGACCCATCCCTTGCGGAACTTCCCCTTGTAATAGTAGCGCATCGGGATATTCACGCTGTATTTGTTCTCCTGAATCTCTTCGCTCTGCTCGAAACTCTCGTTCTCGAAGTTGAAGCGGTCCTTCATCAGGCCCTCCTTGATGAACTTGGAGATATTGTCCAGGGCTATATGTACCAGTATCACTCCCACGAGCGAAGCCGCCATGTATAGGATACGGTTCAGCGGCAGCGTATAGAGCCGCATTTCCATCGGATGTCCGAACAGCCATACGGACAGGACAAGCAGAAGCAGTCCGCCGGTCAGGGGAAAAATCACCTGCTTGCGGGCGTTGAACTCCAGATGCTTCTTGTTCCTCGTACCGATACAGGTGATGCAGATCAGCAGTATCGTGGCTATCTTGCTGTACACGAGATGGCCGTCCTGATAGATCGTCCATCGCTTGATACGTCCGTGGATGTCAGTCAGTATGCCGCCCCACTGGTCGAATACTGCCGGGTCAATGGCATACTCGAAGAACTCCAGCAGAACCGACACATAGACGACTGCACGGAATATCTTGTAGAATCCTTGTAACTCTTTGCTTTCTTCCATTTTTTATAGCTTTTTTATTGGGTTGTGGTTCTGATCGCCTCGGATATTGTTGGACTTGATTATTTTGATTCAGACGAAAATAAATGTCATGTTTTTGCAGTAAAAAACAAGACTTTTCTTATATTTGCATCCGGAACAAAACGATTCGATTATGGTGATTACTAAACAGGTACAGGAAATACTGGACGCCACGCCTCCGGGCAAGGTGCTTACCATTGCCGATTTCAATGTGCTGCCGGAGTACCAGCCTGCGTTGGTCAAGGCACTCAGCCGTCTGGTGGCAGAAGGCTCTATCTGCAAGATTGCCAAAGGACGGTACTACAAGCCTAAACAGACGGTGTTCGGCACATTGAAGCCTCCGGTGGCAGAGGTGGTCAAGGACCTTCTGGAACGTAACGGCAAGCCAATCGGCTATATGACCGGTACGGCAGCATTTGCGCAGTTGGGGTTGACGACACAGATCACATCGGCCATTACGATAGGCACGAACAAATACCGCCGGCCTATGAAACGGGGCGAATACAGCGTGTCCTTCCTTGTACAGCCTAATGCAATCACACGGGAGAACATTCCTCTGCTGCTGATCCTTGACGCGCTCAAATTGCTCCGTGAGATTCCGGCAACATCACCTGACGATTGTGTGCGGGGCGTTGCTCGGCTGATAGCCGCTCTGTCCGAAGGCGATCTGGAGAAACTGGCGGACCTGGCCGAAAATTACCAGCCGTATGTCCGGGCATTGCTGGGTGCCATTCTGGACAGTCTTGGAGCTGACACCCGACAATTGCGTGCGACACTCAATGGGGTCACGACCTACAAACTTCCTGTCACCGCACAGGCTTTACCCACCAAATTAAAATGGAACATCGTATGAGACTACACGAGAATCAGCAACTGTTTGCCGATGCCATAGAAGCGGCTGCACGTCCGGTACAGGACGGCGGACTCGGCATCAAGAGTATCTTTATCGAGAAAGACTATTGGATCTGTCGTTCGCTGTCGCTTATGGCTACCGGAGACAAGGATAATCGTGCCATTTTCAAGGGCGGAACTTCCCTGACCAAGGCCTACGGCATCGGGGCACGTTTCTCCGAGGACATTGACGTGGCCATCGCCGAAGCATGGACACTGAGCGGAAACCAGCTAAAGAACCTCATACGCCGTACATCGAAGAATATGACAGCCGGACTGGAGGAACTGGTCATCCCCGGCATGACAAGCAAGGGATCGCATTACCACAAGGCGTTTTACACCTATCCACGGGCCATAGATACGGAACAGGTCGGAGCAATCCGGGCTGGGCAACTCCTGGTAGAAATCAACAGTTTTGCCAATCCATATCCTTTCGAGCGGCGTTCTCTCTGCAGTTTCCTGACAGAGTTCCTGCAGGCTACCGGCAACAACCGTATGATAGAGGAATACGGGATGCAGCCGTTCGAGGTCAATGTGCTTGACCGTCGCCGCACGCTGACCGAGAAATTGGTGTCACTCATCCGATGCTCGCTGGCCAATCTGTATATGCCGCAGTTGACGGCCAAAATCCGTCATTTCTACGATCTGCATCATCTGCTGAAAGATGAAGAGTGCCTCACGTATCTTCATAGCGATGCTTTCCCCGAAGATTTCAGGTCACTGCTCGAACACGACCGGCAGAGCTTTGACAAGCCCGAAGGCTGGCGTGACCGGCGACTGGAGGAGTCCCCGTTGATGACAGATCTGCCGCAGGTTTGGGGCAACTTGCAGACAGTTTACATGGGTGAACTCCCGGATTTGGCATATCGTGCCATTCCGGCCCCCTCGGATGTCGAGGAAAGCATACGTCGCTTGATGGCATTACTGCGTGAATTCGGCTCTGGTTTGTAATCGTATGTTGTCCAACAATGTCAAAGAACGCAATCGTATATCTCTGGTTTACCGGTTGATGGTTATAATCGGGCGTACCTTGTGCGCCTGTGTCTTGGGTGTTTCCTGTATGGCTCCGCTGCCCATCGAGTAAAGCCAGGCTTTTGCCGTTTCCTGTTCGGCCACTTCCGTGGATGTCCAGTACCAGCAGTCGCCGTCGGTCAGGGGCAACGGATCGCCCCCGCACTGTTCGATGACAGGATTTACCGTTTCCCGGATAGTATATAGCAGACGCATCTGTGCCACCGACGGAACGTATGCGCTCTGCCCGTAACACCAGAGGTCAAAGACCGCTTCCGCCATCGGCGAAGCCGTTTCCTTCGTTTCATATAGAGCGAATGTATTGGCATTGCCGTCATGTGCCGCGAGGTCCGCAGATGTGCCTTGGGCAATACCGAGGCTGTCGGCAAATGCCTGCGGGGTGATGTCCCACAGGTAAACCGCGTAGCCGTTTCCTTCCGCACCCTCATGCTGCCGGGTGTCGAACACGACGGCCACAGCCTTTTTCCCGGATTGCTGGTATTCCGTGTAGGACAAGGCCGTTCCGTCCTCGCACAGGACATGTCCCGGGCGGACAGCCGTGTCCGGTACGTCTATATGCGCGTCACAACCTGTCACGGCGACTGCTGCGACAAGTACCGGTACGAACCGGCTCACCTTTCTGAAAATGTTCTGTTTCATCTTTTCCCTTATTTTATCGGTAGTTTCACACCAAGGGCTACACCTACCCGAAGCAGATCCGCGCCCTTTATCATCAAATCACTCTTCGCCTGCCAGTACAGCGTCCATCCGGACCGCAGCACGTAATTGTGCTCGTAACCGAAATGCAGGCCGCCCAGGAACTTCTTCGTGTCGCTTCCTGCCGAAGCTCCTATACGCAGGTTGCCGTAATGATTGCGGCCCCGTACCACGCAAGGCTTGTATGCCACGCCAAAGCCATAGGTGCGGTAGTTGCGCCAGAAGGATTCCGGACAGATATGGCCGCACGGGCCGCATTCGGCCCACTGCAGGTAGCCGTTGGCAAAGAACTCCCACGCGTGCCGGTAGTTCATTTCATGTTCGTATGAAAACGTCACGTCCATACCGTTCCTGTAAAGCAGCCCGACCCCCAGTGAAAGACGGCCGCTGTTGCGTTGTGCGTTCGCGCTGAAGGCAAGGCACATGCAGGCAAACATCAGAATCAGAGTCTTTCTCATAATCATTCCTCCTCCAGCAGGTCAGCGTTAAACGAATCGGCAGACAACACATCCTCATAATCGATGTTCAGGCTGATATTGCGGCCGCTGATTTGCTTTTCCGTCATTTCGACAGTCAGCAGCTTGTCGTTCGGGAAGGTCATCTTCTTGATGACAAGCACATTCCTGTAACCATGTCGGAATGTCTTTCCCGGTTCCAGTATCATCGCCGGAGTAAGCTCGATAGTCTGGGCGTTGGTGGCCTTGGCGAGTTTCTTGTCAACGAGCTTTACCCTGATCTCATCGATGTCGAAACGGATGTTCGTCTTGTTCTCTATGGAAAAGTCTATGAAGAAGTAGTCCCCGACAGAGTATATGTTGTTCAGGCGCATCACCATACGGTGTGCCTTGGTGGCCACATTCCTGATTCTCGCCGGAGAGTTCCAGATCCGTCTGGCAAAGCGTGTCATCTCGGCGGTTGACATCGATACTGCCGGGTTGTTGTAGGCGTTGCGCTCGTGAGGGAGTATCTCCTTGTCCGTTACGGCTTCCTTAAGCCGTGTGGTGTAAACCAGCGCGTATTGCGTGCGGTAGCGTTCCGTGATGACGGTCACGATGGCAATCACCTCGCCGTCCTCGTGTCCGGCTTCCTTGGGTTTCAGCCGTACAATGTTGTCCAAAGGCTGGTCGCCAACCACCTTGTCGGTGGAAATGTCCACCATGCGTACCGGCTCCGATGCCGTGATGACGGTCGTCACCTGTTCGTTGACCGTCAGTTGTTCCATTTCCTCGTAGGTCGTCTGCGCCTGTGCATTCCGCGTTCCCAGCAGTCCGGCTGTCAGAAGAAATACCGTTCCGATTTTCTTGAGATTCATATTCATGTCGTTGATTGTTTATATTCCATTTGTTTTTCTTTTACCCTTATGTCGTCGTATGTATTCGCTCCAGTTCTTCCCGGATACGGAGTTCGGCGATGTCGCAGTACTCCTTCACGGTCTCGAATCCGATATAGTGCCGTCCCGAACGGATTGCGGCAATGGCAGTCGTTCCGGACCCGATGCAGTTGTCCAGCACGGTGTCCCCCTCGTCGGTGTAGGTGCGTATCAGGTACTCGACCAGTGCCACAGGCTTCTGGGTCGGATGATAGAATGCCCCTGTCTTGTGTTCTTTCGGGATGAAAATGACCGATGTCGGATATTTGTTGTCCGCCATGCGTACCGGTACCAGCTTCATCTCCCCGTAGCACCGGTTCGTGAAACTGCCTTCCGTCATGCTGCGTCCATGGTTTCTCCTTTCGGGAGGGCACGGTGTCATCTGCGGATGATACACGGGCTGCTTCATGTAGAACACCAGAATGTCCTCATGCTGGCGCAACGGCATCCGGTTGGCATTGAGATGGCCCGTAACACGGTCCTTCTGCCATACGAGGTTATAACGCCAGATTCCCGGTTGGGAAAGCATGAGATGCGCGGAGAAGATTCCCTGGGCGAACAGGATGATCGGACTGTCCGGCTTGATAATCCTACGGTACTGCTCCCACAGCGGACCAAGGGGTATCTGCCTGTCCCAACATGCTGACCGGTTGCCGCGGTTCAATACACCGTAAGGCAGGTCGGCGATGATGGCATCGACGCTTCCCTCCGGCATACGGCTCATGCCTTCCAGGCAGTCCATGTTGTATATCTTGTCCGTCTCTATCATATCGCGTTGTTTTTCGGCCCTCCAAGCTGCAGGGCACTCGCCCAAGTACAACGTCCCTTCCGGTTTTCCCGGACCTCACACTCCCAGAAGGTATTCATCTCCGCGTGCTTGAAATTGACCGCACCGTCTCCCGGCCCGTAAAAGCCAGTGTATTTCTGGAAGGCGAACAAGGCGATTCTCCGCCCGTCCTCTGCCAGAAAGTTGCATATCAGGGCGAAGCGTCCACCTTTCTGCCACCATTGGGTACTCACGAGTTGCCCGACGAATGTTTCGGCCTTGTCGGGAGCGAGGAAGTCATCGTAGTAAAAGCCGTCCGTTCCCTCATGTAGTTTTGAAATATCTGTTTCCATTGTCTCGAACCTTTTTATTTCCTTTTTTCCTGACCATTGACCAGATAGACGAAAGTCCCGTATTTCAGCTTGACCTTGTTTTTCTTGATGGCCTTGCTGATGGCGTTGCTCGTCTTCTGGTAAGCGTTGTTCACCGCCTGCATTCCCCATTGGGCGAGGCTGTTTCCTGTAGTTCCGGTACTCATGCTCATGTTGCCCGACATGGCACTGCTGGCCACATCCTTGCTCGTTTCCCGGAACTGGCTGTTCGGTACATACAGGCCCTCCATACCGTCCGTGTCATAAAGCGCGAGACTGACCTTCACAAGCTCGTCGTCCACAAGGATGCTGTTGATGTTTCCCTTGACACGTCCGGACGAGAAGCCGCTTACCGTGGCGTACAGGTACGTACCCCGTTTCACCACGCACTCGTCTATTTCCACGTCATCCAGCAGGCGCAGCCTGATGCGCGAGCCGTCCACAGCCTTGATGTCCTCGTCTATGATGGCCTGGATCAGCTTCGGTTCACGGGCATCCTTCGCCAGCGTGTTGAAATAGTCCGAGGTGGTCTTCACCTTGCGGACTACCGCGCTGGGCGGTTCGTCTGCCGACGGTGCTTGCACCGGACGTTTCTCCTCGTCGATGGTGCCGGCCTCCGGTACATTCTGCGGCGGAACGGTGTCCGTGGTATCCGCCTCTTCAGGGGGCATCACCATGTTCTGTCCTTTCAGCCGTGCTTCGGCAAGGGCCTTTTCCAACTCCGCGAGTGCTTCCTGTTCACGCTCTTTGGCGGCGGCAATTTCCGCTGCCGCTGCTTTTTCCTGCTGTTGCTCATCGAGCAGGGCGATGTCATCCTGCGTGTATTGTGATTCATATTCTTCCTTGTTTTCATCAGGTTCGTCTCTTTCTATGTTGCCGACCGCCGAGTAGTCCTGTATCTTGCCCCACGATTTCTCCATGTTCTCGTATTTGCTGCCAATGCCGTCATCCTTGATCTGCGCTTCCGGCAGTTCCGGATTCAGGAATTCTGTTGTCTGCAGCGTCTTGTCCGGTATATCCGCCGTTTCGGTATGAAACAGGTCGAATATGAAGTAGGACGCACCGAGCAGAGGGATATAAAGAATGGCAGGGAGCATGTACTTCGGCTGTCTGAAATTGATTTTCTCAAATATCTTTTTCATGGCAAGTCTGTTTTGCTACGGTTTGTATTTCCTGTCCCGGTTTCCCTCAGTTCCTCTTCCTGCAACATCCTGTGTCGCTCCCTCAATACCGAATCCTGCATCTCTGTCGCTGTCCTCTCCGCAGGCTGGTGACGATATACCACTGTTATACGGTAGATGTTCCATGCCAGCCCGCCCAGCACGAAAGCGAACACGATGACCAGAAAAAGAGTACGGTGCACGTTGGCAAAGCCCTGTACCTTGGCTGCCGCCTTGTCTATACGGGTCGCCTTGGCAAACTTGCGTCCGGCTTCCACATCACGCTCATAGCGTTCCTTGTACTTCGGATCATTCCTGTCAGGCATCTTTTCGCCCAGCAGCATCCGTCTGAATCCCTTGATGTTCATATCCTTGATTGTTTAATAGTTGCTCTTGCTTTTCTGTTCTATATCCTTGTTAAGGAGAGTGCGCCAGTTCACTATCAGCAGACCGTGAGGGTTGTTCTCCGTTCTCGGTACACGCTTGAGCTGACCGGCAGTCACCAGCTCACGCATCAGGATGTTGCTTCTGCGTTCGATTCGCTGGCGGCCGTAGTAGGTGAACTCCATGGTGCTCTTGTCAAAGCGGATGCTGTCACAATAAATCGAGAACACGGCACTCGTGCCGAGGATGTTGGAATAAAAACCTTTCTCCTTAAGAGTGTTATATTGCGCCAGACCTGTTTCGTCCACCAGGTACATCGCCTTTTCCATCGTGTATTTGATGTATTTGTCATCAGGCGGCAAGGTGAAGAAATAGTGGTGGACTTTCTTTATGTGCGTATCTAAATGA
>ULOW01001565.1_pt1 | contig 12602 bp, 9 predicted proteins | sample 1952961 | NCBI WGS metagenome assembly ULOW01 (sample SAMEA4835614, study PRJEB28245) | human gut metagenome | biome: gut microbiome; material: fecal sample | place: Denmark | collected 2008
AAATTGATGCAGTTCAAATCTTGGAGCTCAAATACTCCACAAGTTCCCAAACGGTTGTCAGAGGGTTGCTCTGCCGTGAAATCGGCTCGATACCTTGATTCTGAATCTGATCAGTACGAACTTTGGCTCTTTGAATTGCAGTTGCCTGCAAAGGCTTCAAAACGTCAAAGCAATCCTTGTTCTTCTCATAATCGGGGATTCTGTTTGGCTGTTTCAGCAAGCGAATCAATGCCTGGCAATCTTCGACCTCTGCCTGCTGATTTACAAAGTGTAACAAGAACCATAGTTCGAAGGATGGATTGGAGTAGGCCAGATGATAACCATCCTTTTGGGCGGATTGTTTGGCGCGTAGAAGAACCTCGTTGGAATTATCGTCACGGTCAAATACGCACCAGATGGAATCGCCATCTTCCGGATAATACGGATTATTGCCCATCGTTGCCTTGGCCTTCTGCACAAGCCTGTCAGCGGACTTATACTGCGAAGAAATCGGGATAATGTCAATATTGCATCCTCGGCTGCGGAAACGCTTGAAATAGCGAATCTCGGTTTCACTGCCCTCGCAGATGAGATACACCACCGGATTGCGCTTTCTGGTGTGAGCAGACTTGCGGCTGATCTCTTTTATTCTGCCCATGCTGCATTCCCTCCAATGAACGGAATCGCGCCGTAGCGGCCTTGCAGATACCCTTTGGAGATGTTCTCACCCTTCCGGGGAGAAAACTCGGTCAGAGCGTAAATATCGGTCTGCATGGTCTTTTCATCTTTCTCTGCAAACCAGATCTGATCACGCCGAAGCAAAGTTAGGTCGAGAAGCCCAGTATCGTGTGTCGTGAAGATGAGCTGTGTATGGTTCGTATTGATGGCGGCATCCTGCATCATTTCGATCAAGTGCCGGGTCAGGAGTGGGTGCATACTGGATTCAATCTCGTCTACCACCAGAACAGCCCCAGATTCCAGAGCAGCGAGCCACATACCGATGCGAGAGAAAAATCGCTGTGTTCCAACGGATTCCTGCCCCAACGGAAGCCAGAAGCCCTTGGATGTGCCATCTTCAGTGTCGAGAGTATGCAGTGCAGAAATGATAGGTTCTTCCTTGGAACCAGTGATGCGGATGTCTTTGATGCCTAGATCGGCATACAGCATTTCATGCAGGATACGGCTCTTTTCAGCGCCGCCCTGCCGGATGGCAGACAGAGCGGCCTCCAGCCGCATTTCTGTTCCCATGAAACCTGTCAGCTTTTCAAAGAACCACAGATACGCTTTTTCGGTTTGCGGACAGTTCCACTCGTTCGAGCTGGACAGATACAGACGATTTTCGGCAGTTCGTCCAGCAAGCGTGAACTGTTCTTGAATGTTCTCGCGGAACTGATAGTCATTGTTTTCTCTGGAAAAAATCAGTGCTTCCCGGCCATTAGGCCAGTGATAGAGATATTCGGTCAAGATTCTGGACTTGTCAAACGAGAACCCATAGGCATACTTGATGCCGCCATAGAAATAGATAGCTTCAAAACTGGTCGGCTGTGTAGGATGGTCTGTAAAAGCAAACGGTTCCTGCGGAAGCGGTTCGCCCTTCAGCAGCTTGGCATATCGGCCACAGACCATTTCCCGCATGAGCAGGAGTGCATGGAGGACATTGCTTTTTCCTGCTGCATTTGCGCCGTACAGTGCCAGCACTGGAACAAGCTGTTTCTTCTCGTCCGGTGAAATCAGGCAGTCGACCAGACTTTTATCTGTGGATGCTTTTAAGCTGATGATGGCTGTATCCTTGATGGAACGGTGGTTGGTGACTGAAAATTGAAGCAGCATCGCAATTCCTCCCAGATGATTTTCTGAATCCAGTGTACTCTATTCTAGGCGGAAAGTCAAATCTTAATTTCAATATTTGCAGATGCTTTTCAAAAATCGAGAATAAAATTTAAAATATCAGCTTTTTATACGGTTCTAGTCCTATTAGAGTTTATTCTGCATACACAATCTTCCTCACCACCACTTCCTCCGCCCATTCCAGTTTAAGAACATTCTTGAATTCCGTCCGACAAAAACGCATTTCCTAGTTCGAAAGACAGTTATTTACTATTTTGACATTCGATAATGGTCGTTCATCAAATGGTATCGTGGTCGGACCTGAATTTTCAAGGATGATGGCGGAGATTCTTCTTCAACATATTGATAACGAAATCCTATTAGAGCTTGAAAAAGATGGTATTTTCTATAAAGTCGATTATGCTGCTTTCAGATATGTGGATGACATTTTCCTCTTTTCTAATCAACCTCAAGTTCTTGAACAGATATTATCAAAATATACGTAGGTTGAATATTTTGAGCGTAGGATTATATAGCCGGAACGATAATCTACACATGGAAAAATCGAACATCTATAAATCCAAAGTTTACATCACACCAATATCGAAACATAAAACTTACGCTGATGAAGGGTGATAAGGTGGTCGAGCTGGGTTAGAAATAATCCAATTTTTCGTTGTTCTTCTATATGTGGTACAGGTATGGGCATCTGAAAAAACACATCATCTTTGATAGAAAAACGGTCTGACCTTGCACCGGAGTCACCATTGAAATTCATAAAGGAATACCAATAGCCGCACTTAAAGAAGTGTTCCAAATAAGTAGTATCAATATCATGCGGGCGAAAAACAGTGTATAACGGTGACATTACGCCTGTACGCCCAAGTTTATTGCGATTTATCGGCCCCACAGGTGCAGAAGTTGAAATGCGAGGGTTGTAGACAAAATCTTCATTTCGGACAATGTAGTAGCCATCTAAACTACCCAACTTCGATATGTCGTGGTCAAAGAAATCTCTTTGGCTGATGATTCCAAATTCAGCCGAGTTTGTAAGCGTCTCTACATATTGTAGTCCGGTATTTTTCTCGGTAACCTTACCAGAAATTTCGGCTAACTTCCGCTGTTCCCAAGCGTATGTATTTTATGGCATAAGCCACAATTTTTTGTGGAAACCTTAGCTATCTGTGTTATAATAGAAATAACTACTTACGCTTTTCCCAAGAAAGGGTATTTTCTAAAACAAAAGGAGCTTGACCGATGAACAAACAACAGCTTGCGCAGAAGATTTGGGCTTCTGCTAACCAGATGCGCTCCAAAATCGAGGCCAGTGAGTACAAAGACTTTATCCTTGGTTTCATTTTTTATAAATATCTGTCCGATAAGGAAATCGAATTTCTGAAAGACAACGATTATGACGATGAGCTGTTGAAAACCGTAACTGAGGACGACCCCGAAACCGTCAAATGGGTGCAGGAAAACATCGGCTATTTTATCTCCTACAAAGATTTCTTCTCCACCTGGCTCGGCATGGGCAAGGATTTTGATGTTTCCAATGTGCGTGACGCGCTGTCGGCGTTCAGCCGGCTGATTTCCCCCACGCACAAGCGTGTGTTTGAGAAAATCTTCAACACACTGGAAACAGGTCTTTCCAAACTGGGCGACAGCTCCGGCACCCAGACCAAAGCCATCAGCGGCTTGCTGAACCTGATCAAGGATATTCCGATGGACGGCAAGCAGGGCTATGATGTGCTGGGCTTCATCTATGAATATCTGATCAGTATGTTTGCCGCCAATGCCGGCAAAAAGGCGGGCGAGTTCTACACGCCCCACGAGGTTTCGCTGCTGATGTCCGAAATCGTGGCAAGCCACCTGCAGGGCAAGAACGAAATCAAAATCTATGACCCGACCAGCGGTTCCGGCTCGTTGCTGATCAATATCGGCAAAAGCGTTTCCAAGTATATGGCTGACGCAAACAATGTAAAATACTACGCGCAGGAGCTGAAAGAGAACACCTACAACCTGACCCGTATGAATCTGGTAATGCGCGGCATCAAGCCGGACAACATCGTTACCCGCAACGGCGATACGCTGGAGGAGGACTGGCCCTACTTTGATGATGCCGACCCCATCAACTCCTATGACCCGCTGTATGTAGATGCCGTAGTATCGAACCCGCCCTATTCGCAGGCATGGGATCCCACCAACAAGGAGGGCGACGCCCGCTATGCCCGCTTTGGTCTGGCACCCAAGGGTAAGGCGGACTATGCCTTTTTGCTGCACGACCTTTACCATATCAAGCCCGACGGCATTATGACCATCGTTTTGCCCCACGGTGTTCTGTTCCGCGGCGGTGAGGAAGGCACGATCCGCAAAAATCTGATTGAGAACAACCACATTGACGCCATCATCGGTCTGCCCGCCAACATTTTCTTTGGCACGGGCATTCCCACCATCATTATGGTGTTGCGCCAAAAGCGCGAGCGCGAGGATGTACTTATCATTGACGCCTCCAAGGGGTACACCAAGGAGGGCAAAAACAATAAGCTTCGCGCCTCCGACATCAAGCGCATTGCTGATACCTTTGTAAAGCGTGAGAGCATCCCCAAATTTTCCCGCACGGTCAGCCGTGAGGAAATCCGCGCCAACGACTACAACTTAAACATTCCCCGCTATGTGGACTCCTCTGAGGCGGCGGAGCATTGGGATGTATACGCCTCTATGTTTGGCGGCATCCCCGCAGCAGAGCTGGACGAGCTTTCCGCGTACTGGGCGGCGTTCCCTGCGCTGCGCGGTGAATTGTTTGCTGAAAACGGAACGCCCTATGCGGCGCTGACCGTTGAGGACATCAAGTCGGCTATCAAAAACAGCCGCGATGTAACCGCCTTTGAGGACGCCTATCGTTCCGCCTTTGCTGCGCTGCCCGCCTATATGAAGGCTGTCCTGTTGGACGGCATGGACAAAATTGAGATTGCCAAGACGGAAACCACCCTCAGCGAGGATATTTTTGCGCGCCTTGCCGACATTCCGCTGATTGACAAGTACGAGGCCTATCAGCTGCTGGACGACCACTGGAACACGATTGCCGTTGACCTTGAAATGATCCAGACCGAGGGGTTCGGTGCAGCCAAAAAGGTAGACCCCCATCTTGTCACCAAAAAGAAGGGCAACGAGGAGCAGGAAGTGCAGGACGGCTGGGTCGGGCACATTCTGCCCTTTGATCTGCTGCAAAAAACACTGTTGAAAGATAAGGCTGGCGCGCTCCACGCGCTGGAAAATCAGCTTGCCGAGCTGCCAACCGAATATGAAGCCCTGCTGGATGAATTTACCGAGGACGACAAGGACGCTTATAAAGAGTGCTTTACCGAAGAAGGCGATGCTTTTGTGCCGAAGGAGATTGCCAAAAAGGTCAAAGAACTGCGGCGCGACCGCACCCCCGAGGCACAAAATGCCTGCCGCATTTTCAGCCGTGTAGAGGAACTGACCAGGCAGGAAAAGGCACTGAAAGCCAAAATCAAATCTGACGCAGCATCGCTGGAAGCCATGACTAAAAAGACCATTGAGGGGCTGACCGATGCGCAGGTGTTGGAGCTGCTGGAGCAAAAATGGATTGCGCCCTTTACGAACGAGCTTGCCAAACTGCCCGATGCCATGGTGGACAGCCTTGTCAGCAAGATTCAGACCCTGCAAAATAAATATAGCACAACCTTCTTTGATGTGGAAAGCGAAATCCGCGCCACCGAAAAGCAGCTGGCCGCGATGATGGACGACCTTACCGGCAGTGAGTACGACCTGAAAGGCCTGAGCGAGTTCAAGACGCTCTTGTTGGGTGACTGATATGGCAAAACAGAACAAACCTGCCATCCGATTCAAGGGATTTACTGACGCTTGGGAACAGCGGAAGGTTGGAGAAGTGAGCGAATCCTACTCTGGTGGAACGCCTTCGGTAGGTGTTAAAGAATATTACGGAGGACAAATACCATTCATTCGTTCTGCGGAAATCAATAGCGAAATAACTGAACTCTTTCTAACCGAAGAAGGCTTGAAAAACTCCTCAGCACGACTTGTGGCTGTGGGCGATATTCTGTACGCTTTATATGGTGCAACAAGTGGCGAAGTGGGGCGAGCAAGGCTTAAAGGTGCTATAAATCAAGCCATTTTAGCAATAAAACCTCATACGGATTACGACTCGGAATACCTTGCTCAATGGCTACGAAAAAGCAAGCATAGCATTATAGATACATACCTGCAAGGTGGGCAAGGAAACCTATCCGGAACTATTGTTAAAGAACTATCGGTGGATTTTCCGTCACTGAAAGAACAGAAGGCAATTGGTGGCTTCTTTCGCCAACTCGACAACCTTATCACCCTTCATCAGCGTAAGTATGACAAGCTGCAAGTTTTGAAGAAAGCCATGCTTGAAAAAATGTTTCCGAAAAATGGCAGCAGCGTCCCCGAAATTCGATTCAAGGGTTTTACTGACGCTTGGGAACAGCGGAAGTTTTCTGACTTATATGCTCCTTTGGTAGAACGCAACTCGGATTTATTACCATATAATAAAACACTTTCCGTTGCGACCATGACATATAAAACTGATGGTAATGGTGCCGCAGATAGTTCACTTGCAAATTATAAAAGATTACGTACAGGCGATATTGCGTTTGAAGGGCATACAAGCAAATCTTTTCGTTATGGTCGTTTTGTACTAAATGATGTGGGTGATGGTATTATGTCTCCCAGATTTAGTGCATTAAGGCCTCTCGCACAGATGCCGACAAACTTTTGGAAATATTATATTCACTATGAGCCGATTATGAGAAAAATCCTTGTAGCCTCAACAAAAGCGGGCACAATGATGAATGAACTGGTTATTGATGAGTTCTTGAAAAGTTCTGTACTGGTTCCGTCTATAGAAGAGCAAACACGGATTGGCAGTATCTTGAAGAATATTGACAACCTCATCACCCTTCATCAGCGTGAGTTAGAAAAGCTGCAAAATATCAAAAAATCCATGCTCGAAAAGATGTTTGTCTAAGGAGAATCGTGAAAAAATGGGAAAAATTATTTTATATCACGGCACTCCCGACAAAATCGTTGTGCCGAAATTTGGCGGCGGTGATGATAAACACGACTATGGCAGGGGCTTTTACCTTACCGAAAACATAGAACTTGCCAAAGAATGGGCGGTCTGCCGCCCGAACGACACAAACGGCTGGGTTCACAAGTACGAGCTGGAAACCGCCGGACTGAAAATTCTGGATTTTCAGCAGCACAGTGTTCTTGCGTGGCTGGCAGAGCTGATGAAACATCGGGACGCCGCCGACTCTAAGCGATACCGTATGCTGGCAAAGAAATTTATCGAAAAATACGGCATGGATACCCGCGATTATGATGTGATTTGCGGCTGGCGCGCAAACGCCTCCTACTTTTACATCGCCAAAGAGTTTGTGCGCGATAATATTGATGTGGATATTCTGGAAGATCTGCTGTCGCTGGGCGGTTTGGGCATCCAGTATTGCATCAAGTCCGAGGCCGCGTATGCAAATCTGAAAGAAATAACCGACGAGCTGCTTGCCGTTGACTACACTGAATTTAACGACAGGTACAATCAGCGCGACATAACGGCAAGAAAACGGATGCGCGAACTGGTGGATTCCGACGCGAACACGGTCACAAAGGTGTTCAGCACACTGTTTGAGAGGTGAGGGACTATGCGCGCGTATGCAAAGGAATATGTAAGCGATGTGGTCGAAAATCAGGGCAAGCTCTTTGACCTTGTGGCACAGAAATACCCTGACAAGGATACTGCGGCTTTTATCAATTCCTATATGGCAAGCAAAACCAGAAAAAGCATTGACGAAGCCAAAGCCTATGTAAACACGATGAGCGCCTCCGAATTGTGGGATTACTTTTGCAAAACCGAGGACTTTACGCTGAAGGACGGCAAAGCCATCGAGGGGTTTATGCCGGACTGGATCGGCGAATTTTATGCGTATTATCAATGGTATTATAATCTGCCCAGCAGCGAGGTCGTAAAAAAAGTGCCGGTTGCTTTTCTGGAAAAAGCATACGGCGGGCTGCATGATCTGGAACTGGATTTGGCGGTACAAAAAGTCGGTGAAGTATAATGACGGTTGTTTGCTTTCATAACCCCAGTGAGGAAAACGGATATTTGAGCAACTGGTACCCCTGCCGCTTTACGGTGGAGGGGGTGGATTTTTCCTCCATGGAACAATATATGATGTACAAAAAGGCTGTGTACTTTGGTGACAAGGCTGTGGCGGCCAAAATTCTTGCAACCGATGATGTTGCCGAAATCAAGGCGTTTGGCAGGCTGGTTGCCAATTACAGGGAGCGTTATTGGAACGGTATTCGGCAAATCGTTGTTTTTACAGGGCTGCTTGCCAAATTCACCCAAAATGACGACCTGAAAGCGCAGCTTGCCGCCACCAAAGGTTCCGTTTTGGCTGAATGTGCGGTCAGGGATACCATTTGGGGCATCGGCTTGTCGATGAAAGACCCGGACAGGCTGGATATTGGCAAGTGGAAGGGGCAAAACCTGCTGGGCTATGCCCTGATGATGGTGCGCGAACGGCTGTAAAAGCGCACACAAATACCCGGAAAGGGGCAAAACAAATGACCTTTCAAAAGGAATCGGACTTTGAAGAAGCGCTTATAAAAATCCTGACGACCAAAGGCTGGGAGAGCACAATTCTGAAATATCCCACCGAGCAGGATCTGATTCGCAACTGGGCAAGCATTCTCTTTGACAATAACCGCGGCATAGATCGCCTTGGCGATTACCCCTTGACCGATGGCGAGATGCAGCAAATTGTGGAGCAGATTCGTGAACTGCGCACGCCGCTGAAGCTGAACGGCTTTATCAACGGCAAAACGGTTTCTGTCAAGCGCGATAACCCCGATGACAAGGCACATTTCGGCAAGGAAGTCAGCCTGAAAATCTACGACCGCATGGAGATTGCCGCCGGGCAAAGCCGCTACCAGATCGTGCAGCAGCCGATTTTTCCCGGTAAATCCAAAATGCTGAACGACCGCCGCGGCGATTTGATGCTGCTGATCAACGGTATGCCGGTGTTCCATCTGGAATTAAAGCGCAGCGGTGTGCCGGTGAGTCAGGCATATAACCAAATCGAAAAATACGCCCACGAGGGTGTGTTTACCGGACTGTTCTCGCTTGTGCAGATTTTTGTGGCAATGAACCCGGAAGAAACCGTTTACTTCGCCAACCCCGGTCCCGATGGCAAATTTAACACCGATTATTACTTCCACTGGGCGGACTTCAACAACGAGCCAATCAACGATTGGAAAGAGATTGCCTCCAAGCTGCTGTCCATCCCCATGGCGCATCAGCTGATCGGCTTTTACACCGTGGCCGACGATGCGGACGGCGTGTTGAAAGTTATGCGCAGCTATCAGTATTATGCCGCCAGTGCGATTTCGGATGTGGTTTCCAAAACGAAATGGGACAGCGGCAAGCAGCGCGGCGGGTATATCTGGCACACCACCGGCAGCGGCAAGACGATGACCTCCTTCAAGTCCGCACAGCTGATTGCCAATTCCAACGATGCGGACAAGGTGGTTTTCCTCACGGATCGCATCGAGTTGGGAACGCAGTCGCTGAAAGAATACCGCGCCTTTGCCGATGAAAACGAGACCGTGCAGGCAACGGATAACACCTATGAGCTGATTACCAAGCTGAAAAGCATTGCCACCGCAGACACGCTGATTGTGACTTCTATTCAGAAGATGAGCAATATCCGTGACGAGGAGGGCGGCAAAAATGCCCGCGATATTGAGCTGATCGGCAAAAAGCGGCTGGTGTTTATCGTGGACGAGGCGCATCGCTCCACCTTTGGAGATATGCTGGCAATTATAAAAGAAACCTTTCCCCGTGCGATTTTCTTCGGCTTTACCGGCACGCCCGTGTTTGAGGAAAACGCCAAAAAGAACAACGCGCAAACCGATGTGTTTGGCAATGAACTGCACCGTTACAGCATAGCGGACGGCATCCGCGATAAAAATGTGCTGGGCTTTGACCCGTACAAGGTACTTACCTTCCGCGATAAAGATGTGCGGCAGGCTGTTGCACTGGAAAAGGCGAAGGCAACTACGGTTGCAGACGCCCTGAATGACCCCGCAAAAGCCGCTGTGTACTATAAGTACATGGACAACACGCAGGTGAAAATGTACGGCGAGCCGGGTCCGGACGGAAAGTGGATCAAGGGGATTGAGGATTATCTGCCCAATACACAATATCTGACGGCAGAGCATAAGCAGACCGTTATCGAGGATATTAAGGAAAACTGGCTGACTTTGAGCCACAACGGTAAGTTCCACGCCATTTTTGCCACAAGCAGTATCCCGGAGGCAATCGAATATTACCGCATGATGAAGATCACCATGCCGGAATTGAAAACAAGCTGCCTTTTTGACCCGAACATTGATAATAACGGCGGCGCCATTTACAAAGAGGATGGGCTTGTTGAAATTATCGAGGATTACAATAAGCGCTATGGGCAGGATTTTACAATACCCACCCACGCACGGTTTAAGAAGGATCTGTCGCTGCGTCTGGCGCACAAGGAGCAGTATAAGCGCATTGAACGCACACCCGACCAACAGCTTGATTTGCTGATCGTTGTTGACCAGATGCTGACCGGCTTTGACTCCAAGTGGGTTAATACCCTCTATATGGATAAGATGCTGGAATACGAGAACATTATACAGGCGTTTTCCCGCACAAACCGACTGTTTGGGCCGGATAAGCCGTTCGGTGTGATTCGCTATTACCGCAAGCCGCACACAATGGAGCAAAATGTGCTGAAAGCGGTGAAGCTGTACTCCGGCGACCGCCCGATTGGATTGTTTGTTGACCGCCTTGCCCACAACCTTGAAAAAATGAACGAGGTGTACGGCGACATTGCGGAGTTGTTTACGAGCGCGGGTGTGCCTGATTTTGAAAAGCTGCCGCAGGACAGAAGCGTCTGCGCCAAGTTTGCCAAGCTGTTCCGTGAACTTAACGACTACATGGAGGCAGCGCGTGTGCAGGGCTTTACATGGAATCAAAGCGTATATCATTGCCCGGACGATGCTGCCGATGAAACCATTGATGTCGAAATGCTGTTTGATGAGTCTGCCTATCTGATTTTGGCACAGCGCTATAAGGAACTGTCCGCCGAGCCGTCGGACCCTTCCGATGACGGCGATGCGCCGTATGATTTGGTGGGCTATTTGACGGAAATCGACACCGGTGTGATTGATTCCAACTATATGAACAGCCGCTTTGATAAGTACCTGAAGCTGCTGAATCAGGCGGGTGCATCGGGAGAATCCATAGAACAGGCAAAAGCCGAACTGCATAAGTCCTTTGCCAGCCTGACACAGGAAGAACAGAAGTTTGCCAACATCTTCCTGCACGATATTGAACGCGGCGACGCCACACCCGAACCCGGCAAGACGCTGCGGGATTACATTACCGAGTACCAGTGCCGTGCGAAGAATGACCAAATCCACCGCTTTGCCGTTGTGTTTGGCTTGGATGAAGAAAAGCTCCGCAATATGATGGGTCTGGGGCTTACGAAAACCAATATCAACGAGTTTGGCCGCCTTGACGAACTGAAGAAAAGCGTAGACAAAGCAAAAGCAAAAGCCTATTTTGAGAAAAAAGAGGGCGTAAAGCTGATACCGCCCAAGGTAAACCAAAAAACCGACAGCCTGCTGCGGGAATTTATTGTAACCGGCGGCTTCGAGGTGTAAGGCTGCATATTTATAGGCGATAAGTCGAACAAAAGGGCCAAGGAAAATCCGAGGCCCTTTTACTTTTGCTTGGGAACAGCGGAAGTTAGAAGATTACCTTACTGTTTCCGCCGAAAAGAACACTGATAACCTGTACACAAAAGAAGATGTACTATCGGTGTCGGGTGATTTTGGTGTCGTTAATCAAATTAAATTTCAAGGTCGCTCTTTCGCTGGAGCATCAGTGTCCAATTATGGCGTTGTTCATACAGGCGATGTGGTTTATACAAAATCACCACTAAAGGCAAACCCGTATGGAATCATTAAAGCAAATAAAGGAAAACCCGGCATAGTATCGGTACTTTATGGCGTTTACCACACGAGAGAAAATGCAAACGCTGACTTTATTCAAATGTATTTTGAGCAAGATGCTCGTTTGAATAATTATCTCCGTCCGCTCGTTAATAAAGGTGCTAAAAACACCCTTTTAATTAGCGATACGGATGCTCTTGAGGGGGAAGTCTGTCTTGCGCCGACATTTGACGAACAGAAAGCTATTGGACAGTTTTTTGATTCCCTCGACAACCTTATCACCCTTCATCAGCGTAAGCCATATTCACACATACAACGGAGGTGCAATATGCTTAACGAAGCACAACGCACAGATAAGTTCTGTGAATATTATGCAAAGTGGATTACTGTATACAAGAAAGGGGCGATAAGACAGGTTACAATGGACAAGTACCTGATGACGCAAAAATGGCTTGAAAAACTTATCCCGGATTTGAAAATTTGCGATTTGAATCGCATTGCGTATCAGCAGTTGCTGAATGATTATGCCGAATACCATGAGCGGCAGACGACAATGGACTTTTGTGTGGGGCGGCTCCAGCCCGTCCACTTCCTTTGACTGTTCGGGCTTTGTCTGCTGGGTGTACACGGCCAGCGGCGTCCACAACCTGCCCCGTACCACGGCGCAGGGCATTTATAACCAGTGCGCTATCATTTCTCCCTCCGAGGCAAAGCCCGGCGACATTATCTTT
>ULOW01000654.1_pt1 | contig 11266 bp, 8 predicted proteins | sample 1952961 | NCBI WGS metagenome assembly ULOW01 (sample SAMEA4835614, study PRJEB28245) | human gut metagenome | biome: gut microbiome; material: fecal sample | place: Denmark | collected 2008
GATTGAAGATATAAGAGAAGGTCTTGACGAGGAAAAAACTTCTTCATTTATTGATATGCTTGCAAGCCTCGGCCATGCAAGTCCGACTGAACACGCATATTTTACATTCGGCATTGAGGGCATTTCAAGAGCCTGCTCACACCAGCTTGTCCGCCACAGAATTGCATCCTACAGTCAACAGTCACAGCGCTATGTTGACGGCACAAGGTTTGACTTTGTAACTCCGCCCGAGATTGCAAAGAACGAAAAGGCTCTTGCCGCCTATGAAAAGGCTCTCAAGGTTGAGGCTGACGCTTACAAGGAAATCAGAGATGCACTTGCTGTCGGTTACATCAACGAGAAATGTCCCGATAAGTACAGCGGAACGGATGAAGAAATTATCAATGCCTACAAGGCTGATGACAAAAAATCCTGCAATGCTTTCATCAAGAAAGCCAACGAGGACGCAAGATTTATTCTTCCGAATGCATCGACAACAAAAATTGTCTGCACTTTCAATGCAAGAAGCTTGCAAAACTTTTTTGCACACCGTTGCTGCAACAGAGCGCAGTGGGAAATTCGTGAGGTTGCCGAACAGATGCTTTTGCAATGTCTTGAGGTTGCTCCGCACCTTTTCAAAAACTGCGGCCCGTCATGCCTGTTCGGACCATGCCCCGAGGGCAATATGTGTTGCGGAAAGCAAAAGGAAATGCGTCAGAAATACGGCAGAGAAAAGTAAGGTATATATATATGAAAAGCAAAATTATTGTTATTGAGGGACTTGACGGCAGCGGAAAAGCTACGCAGACAAAGATTTTGTGCGAAAAATTTTCCGCTCTCGGAAAAAAGGTCACAAAGCTTGAATTTCCGAATTATGAAAGTCCTGCCGCCGCTCCCGTGAAGATGTATCTTGACGGCGAATTCGGCGACAAGCCCGATGATGTCAATGCCTATGCGGCGAGTGCGTTTTATGCGGTTGACCGTGTTGCAAGCTATCTTCAGTTTTGGAAAAAGGAATGTGACAACGGTGGTGTGATTTTAAGCGACCGCTATGTGACTTCAAATATAATTTATCAGATGTCCAAACTCCCTAAAGAGGAGTGGAACAGCTTTATTGATTGGCTGAACGATTTTGAATACGAAAAGCTCGGGATTCCGAAACCCGATCTTGTAATCTACCTTGATGTTGAACCCGAGGTTTCGCAGAAGCTTATGGAAAAACGCTACGGCGGTGACAACAGCAAGAAAGATTTGCATGAGAAAAATCTCCGTTTCCTTCTTGACTGTCGAAAAAGTGCAGTTTATGCCGCTAAAAAATGCGGCTGGAAGGTTATTAATTGCTGTGAAAACGGAGAGATTAAGAGTATAGAAAAAATATCGGAAGAGATAGAGAGGGCAGCGGCTGAAATTTATGCTGAGCTTTAAAAAAATTGAGCAAAGTGACATAAACGAACTTAAAAAATACTACGATTATGATGAGTGCATGGGTTGCGATACCAACCTTTTGAACGCTTATCTTTGGCGAAACGAATACAATATTAAATTTGCTTTTTATGATGATACAATTGTCAAGGTGTATTGTAATCCCGACGAGTCCGTCTGGGGTTACTGTATGCCTACAGGCAAAAATATAAAGGGTGCGCTTGAAGAGGTTTTCAAAGATGCCGAGGAGAGAAACGGCAATTTGCAAATTGTTATGCTGACAAACGGCAATCGTGCAATGCTTGAAACAATGTTTCCCGACAAATTTGATTATGTCCGTTCACCCGAAAATCAGGATTACATCTACACTTCCCGTGACCTTGCAACCCTTGCGGGCAAAAGGTTTCACGCAAAGCGTAACCACATTTCAAAATTTTACAGAACCTACACCGATACCCGTTTTGAAACTTTGTCGGATTCAAACATTCCCGATGCATTAACGGTTGCAAAACTGTGGTGTGCGGAAAATGACACCGATCCCGGAGCTTCAAGCGAAATTACGGCAATCAGGGAAATGTGCGACCTCAAAGACGAATATAATGTCAAGGGCGCTGTACTGTATGTTGACTCAAAGCCCGTTGCCATGACACTCGGAAGTGAAATTTCACCCAAGGTGTATGACATCAACTTTGAAAAGGCACTTCGTGAATATGACGGTGTTTATGCCGTAATCAACAACGAATTTGCCAAAACTCTTACGCAGTATGAGTATATAAACCGTGAGGAAGATATGGGACTTGAGGGACTCAAAAAGTCTAAACTTTCATATAATCCCGTTATTATCCTCGACCGCTGGAATGCAACACCGAAAAAACGATGAAAACGATATTTCGCAAAACCGAAAAATCCGATACCGAAAGCCTAAAAAAGCTGTGGCTCTCGTGTTTTGACGAGGATCAGACTGCCGTCAATCTGATTTTTGACAGCGACCTTTTTGACGGTTGCTGTGCCGTTGTTGACGATAGAATCGTTTCGGCTCTTTACCTTGTAAAAGGTACGCTAAACGGCGAAAAATCGCATTATCTTTGCGGTGCGTCAACCGATAAATCTTTCCGTGGCAACGGGATAATGTCAAGGCTGATTGATTTTGCACTTAATGACGCAAAGAATAACGGTGATGTCTATTCTCTGCTTTTCCCCGCAAATGACGGCTTGTACGGCTTTTACACAAAACTCGGATATGCTTTGAACTGCACCGTAAAAAGCCGTGAAATTTCAAGGCAAACGCTTGAAAGTTTTGCAGAGAAGGGCTTGAATATCGGCTGTTCAAAAGAAAATTCTTTCATATATAATGAGAATTTTTTTGAATTTGCAAAGTCCTATTATGAGATTTACGGCTCAAAGGTGATCAATAAGAATGACTGCTTTGCCGTATTTGATGAAAACGAAAATACTACCGATGTTTTTTACTCGGCTTATAAAAATATAAACGAACTTTCCGCACTTTTGCTTGAAAATACAAAATCAGAAAGGTTTGTATTTACGGGTAAATCCGATAACGCTTTTTTTGAAAACTGCCAATCACAAAAATGCGGAATGATTAAATCACTCGACAAAAACCATAAAATTCCCGACGATGTCTATATCGGGATTACTCTTTCCTGAAAGGAAGTTTACTATGTTCTATGTATTTCTTGCAGAAGGCTTTGAAGAAACAGAGGCGCTTGCCCCCGTTGATGTAATGCGCAGGGCAAAGCTTGATGTTAAAACAGTCGGTGTAACAGGCGAATGTGTTACAAGCTCACACGGTGTGCCTGTAAAAGCCGATATCACAATTGACAATATCGACCTTGACGATGTTCAGGGTGTTGTACTCCCCGGCGGTATGCCCGGAACTCTCAATCTTGAGGCAAACGAAAAGGTTCTTGAGGCTGTTAAGTATAGCTGTGAAAACGGCAAAATCGTTGCCGCAATCTGTGCCGCTCCGTCAATTCTCGGTCATCTCGGAATCCTTGACGGCAAAAAGGCAACCTGTTTTCCGGGCTTTGAAAAGGAACTCAAGGGTGCAGACTATACAGGCACTCACACCGTAACGGACGGCAATATTATTACCGCAAAGGGCGCAGGCTGTGCAATTGAATTCGGTCACGCAATTGTTTCTCTCGCAGTATCAAAGGATGCCGCCGACAAGGTTATCGGTGATATGCAATGCCTGTGAAAAATGTTCGTGAGCTGAAAAGTCAGCTCCGTGCAAAATATAAAAAAATCCGAAAAAGCTGTCCTCCCGAAAAAAAGCAACAGCTTGACCTCGCCTTGCAGAACGCTTTTCTGGCAAGTGAGGAATACAAAAGCTGTGATGTGCTTTTTGCCTTTGTTTCATCACCGATTGAGGTTGACACCTCGCTTATTCTTGAAACAACGCTGAAAGACGGCAAAAGGCTTGCTTTGCCAAAGTGTAAAAATAATTTCGGCGAAATGGATTTTTACCTTGTAAATTCACTTTCTCAGCTTGAAAAGGGTGCGTTTTCAATCATGGAACCAAACCCCGAGGTTTGCGAAAGGTACGAGGATTTCTCACACGGACTCTGCCTTGTTCCGGGACTTTGCTTTGATATGCAGGGATTCCGCCTTGGATTCGGCAAGGGTTACTATGACAGATTTTTACAGAATTTTTCGGGAACAAGCGTTGGGCTTTGCTACTCTAAATGTATAGAGCATACTCTGCCCTCGGGAGTGTTCGACCGCCCCGTTGACGCCGTGATTACCGAAAAATATACCAACCGAACAAATAACGAGTTTGTAAAGGAATGATACATTATGAACCCTGATAATTTTAATATGAGCGAACAGGAGCTTAACGCTCAGCGTCGCAGAAGAGCTGAAAACTTTAAACTTAATATTGATGAAAGCGAGTATGAGGACGATAATTTCGTCAAGTCTGAGGATGAACCGTCAAACCTTAATTCATACAGCGGTCAGGATGTCAAAAAGCAAATGGCCCGTGAATCAAAGCAGGTTTTAAAGCAGAAGAAAAAGGAAGAAAAAAAGGCTCTTAAAGCAAAGAACAAGTATAATCGCAGAACCTTCCGTTTTATCTGGATTATCTCGGTTTTAATTGTCGGAGCAATGGCGGCTGTATATATGATAACAGGCATGAACGATTTGCTTGCCGTGAACAGAACCGACTCCTCAACCGTGAAAATTGAAATTCCCGAAAATCCGACTGTTGACGATGTTACAAAGGTACTTGTTGACAATAAAGTAATCGGTGAGCCGTCATATTTCAAGCTTTTTGTCAATGTCACAAAGTCTGCTGATGATTTTACTCAGGGTACATATGAAATTCGCAGAAATATGGACTACGAGGCAATCATCAACTTCCTTTCGAGTAACAACAACAGAACCGACACGGTTTCCGTTACAATTACCGAGGGCGAAAGCGTTCTTGAAATTGCCAACACTCTTGAAAAGAACGGTGCTTTGGGCGACAGGGACGAGTTTCTTTCGCTTTGCAATTCCGAAAAGTTTGACAGCGACTTTGACTTTATCAAGGCTGAAACAAATGCGGACAAGCGTTACTACAAGCTTGAGGGCTATCTCTATCCGGATACCTACGAATTCTACAGAAACGAAAATGCAGAATCCGTAATCTACAAATTTCTCAACAACTACGAAACAAAGATTAACGAAAAGCAGACTGTTGACGGATATTCAAAGAAAACAACAGTTTTGAAAATGGTTGAAGAGAGCGACACAAAGTATTCGCTTGATCAGGTTATGACAATCGCATCTATCATTCAGGCAGAGGCGGCTGACAAAGAGGATATGTACTACATTTCTTCAATTCTACACAACCGTCTTACAGCTGACAGCAGTCTCGGCGTGTCAAGCCTCGGTCTTGATTCAACAAAGTTCTATCCGTACAGAAGCCTTGAGGATGTTCCCGAAAATGACAGAAGCACCTACAAGAGCAGATATGATACATATGACAGGAAGGGACTTCCTTACGGTCCTATCTGCAACCCCGGTATGGACGCAATCATTGCCGCACTCAATCCGAACAGCTCGGATTATTACTTCTTCTGTCATGACAGCAAGGGACAGGCTTATTACGCATCAACACTTGAACAGCAAAACGCAAATCTGGAGTATATTGAAAGCTATGATAACTAATTTTGAAAAACCCGAAATTTTGTCACCGGCAGGTGATATGGATTGCCTTAAATCCGCTTTAAACTTTGGCGCAGACGCAGTTTTTCTTGCAGGAAAAATGTTCGGAATGCGTTCCGCACCGCAGAATTTTGATAACGATCAGCTCAAAAAAGCTTGTGACCTTGCCCACGCAAAGGGTGCAAGAATCCATGTGACCTGCAACACACTTCCACGCAATAATGAAATTCCTCATCTTCAGGAATTTATGGAGAATGCTCAGGCTTGCGGAGTTGATGCGTTCATAATTGCCGACCTCGGTGTTTTTGAGGCGGCTAAAAAGTATGCGCCAAAGGTTCAGCGCCACATTTCGACTCAGGCGGGAGTAACAAACTATGCGGCGGCAAATGTGCTTTACAATATGGGTGCGTCAAGGGTTGTGCTTGCAAGAGAAATTCCGCTTGATGAAATTGCCGAAATGCGTGCAAAAGTTCCGAAAGAGCTTGAAATTGAATGCTTTGTACACGGTGCAATGTGTGTTTCATTTTCAGGCAGATGCCTTATTTCAAGCTATATGACAGGCAGAGATGCGAACCACGGCGACTGCGCTCAGCCATGTCGCTGGAAGTATCATCTTTACGAAGAAAACCGTCAGGGACAGTATTTTCCTGTTGAAGAAACAGGTGACGGCACATATCTCTACAATTCAAGAGATCTCTGTATGATTGAGCATATCCCCGAGCTTGTCAAGGCAGGTGTTTCAAGCTTTAAGATTGAGGGCAGAGCAAAGTCGGCTTACTATGTCGCTGTTACAACAAACGCTTACCGTCACGCTGTTGACGATTATTTTGCAGAGGGTGACGATTATGTTCTCAAACCGTGGATAAGGGAAGAACTTGAAAAAATCAGCCACCGTGAGTACAACACAGGCTTTTATTTCGGCAGAGAACCCGGTCAGGTTACGGGCAACGGAGGATATATCCGTCATTATGACAATGTTGCATTGTGTGAAGAGCTTGTTGACGACACAACCGCAGTGATCACTCAGCGCAACAAATTCTATGTGGGCGACACACTTGATGTACTTCCGCCAAGCGGAGTGCCGTTTGAAATCAAGTGTGAATCACTTACAACCGATGAGGACATGCCCGTTGATAGTGCGCCGCACCCGATGCAAAGACTTACAATGAAATGCAACGCTCCCGTTCCGTCAGGCTCGGTTATCAGAAAAAAGCGTGATTAATCCCGAATTTTGCTATTGACAACGCAAAGAAACAGTTTTATAATCTATGTATTGAAATTGAATTACAATATTCGGCTGTGACGGGATTAACCGAGATGTCAGCATTTCAGAGAGAAAGCCGTTTTGGTGCAAGGCTTTTATGTGAAGTTTCGGTGCGCTGCCCCTGAGCTCTGTGTGATTAAGCACAGCGTATTTCTGCGTTAAGGAAATGTAATCTTATGACGATTACTCAAAGCGGACGCTTGGCGTCAATTTGGGTGGTACCGCAGGATATTCCTGTCCCATTGTATTTTTATACAATGGGATTTTTTATTTTGCTCGGTTGCATACTTTAAACAAATTTGAACGAATATTGTATTCCCCTGTGAATTTGTATAAGGAGAGATTTTTTATGAAGTGGACAGGACTTAACGAATTAAGAGAAAAGTTCCTTGAATTCTTTGAATCAAAGGGTTGTTTAAGACTCCCCAGCTTTTCGCTTGTTCCAAAGGACGACAACAGCCTTCTGCTTATCAACAGCGGTATGGCTCCTATGAAAAAATATTTTACAGGTGAGGTAACACCTCCTCGCAAGCGTGTTACAACCTGTCAGAAATGTATCCGTACTCCCGACATTGAGCGTGTCGGCATCACAGCCCGTCACGGTACATTCTTTGAAATGCTTGGTAACTTCTCATTCGGCGACTATTTTAAGCACGAGGCTACAGCATGGGCATGGGAATTCTTTACAAAGGTTCTTGAGATGCCGCCCGAAAAGCTCTATGTTTCAATTTATGAGGACGATGACGAGGCTTTTGACATTTGGACAAAAGAAGTCGGCGTTGATCCGTCACATATGGTAAGACTCGGCAAGGAAGATAACTTCTGGGAACACGGTTCAGGCCCCTGCGGTCCGTGCTCCGAAATCTACTTTGACCGTGGCGACGAAAAGGGCTGCGGCAGACCCGACTGTCATGTAGGCTGTGAATGTGACCGTTTTGTTGAGGTTTGGAACCTTGTATTTACTCAGTTTGAGAGTGACGGCAAAGGTAACTACACTCCTCTTGAACATCCGAACATTGATACAGGTATGGGCCTTGAAAGACTTGCCTGTGTTATGCAGGGTGTTGATAACCTTTTCCTCGTTGACACAATTCAGAACATTATGAAACACATCTCACAGATTACAGGTGTTGAGTACGGCAAAAATGAAAAGAGCGATGTTTCGCTCCGTGTTATCACAGACCATATCCGCAGTACAACATTTATGATCGGTGACGGTGTTCTTCCGTCAAACGAGGGCAAGGGCTATGTACTTCGCCGTTTGCTCAGAAGGGCGGCTCGTCACGGCAGACTTCTCGGTTACAACGAGCCTTTCCTCTATAAGGTTTGCGATACGGTTATCAAGGAAAATCTCACAGCTTATCCCGAACTCAAGGAAAAGCAGGAGTTCATCACAAAGGTTATCAAGGTTGAGGAAGAAAGCTTTGCCAAGACAATTGATCAGGGCTTTAAGATGCTTAACGGCATTATGAACAGCGAAGATGTTAAGGTTCTCAGCGGTGAGGACGCATTTAAGCTTAACGATACCTACGGTTTCCCGATTGACCTTACAAAAGAAATTCTTTCCGAAAAAGGCATTAAGGTTGATGTTGATCGTTTTCGTGAGCTCATGAAAGAGCAGAAAAAGCGTTCCCGTGACGCAAGAAAGAACGCCGGCGCAGACGCTTGGATTTCTGACACAACAGACCTTTCGAATGTTGCAAATACAGAATTCGTAGGTTACACAGACCTCAAGTCAACTTCAAAGGTTCTTGCAATCGTTAAGGACGGTGTGAGGGTTGACAGTATCGGCGAGGGCGAAAATGCTATCATTGTTCTCGATAAAACTCCGTTCTACGGAGAAGGCGGCGGTCAGGTTGGCGACACAGGTGTTATGGAGTCTGGCAGTTTTTCAGCTGATGTTGACAACACAACAAAGAATCCGTCAGGCACAATTTACCTTCACGCTTGTACAGTAAAGAGCGGCAGCATCAATGTAGGTGCAGAGGTTTCAACTGCTGTTGATGAAGAGCGCCGTGCGGATATCACAAGAAACCACACAGCGGCTCACCTTCTTCAGTCGGCTCTCCGTGAGGTTCTCGGCAACCATGTTCAGCAGGCAGGTCAGCTTGTTTCAGACGATTACTTCCGTTTTGACTTTACTCACTTTGAGGCTCTCACGGCAAAGGAACTCATTGAGGTTCAGAATCTTGTAAATAAAAAGATTCTCGAGGCAATCCCCGTTACAACACAGGAAATGCCTATTGAAGAGGCTAAAAAGCTCGGTGCAATGGCACTCTTCGGTGAAAAGTACGGCGATGTTGTCCGTGTTGTAAGCGCAGGCGACTTCTCTGTTGAATTCTGTGGCGGTACACATGTAAAGAATACCGCAAACCTCGGTCTTTTCAGAATCAGACAGGAGGGTTCGGTTGCCGCAGGTGTAAGAAGAATTGAGGCTCTCACAGGTATGGGCGTTCTCAAGTACATCAACGGTATGAGCGCTGTTATTATGGATGTTTGCTCATTACTCAAAATTGCAAATCCAAAGGCAGTTGTTGAGGGTGTTCAGAAGGCTGAACAGCTTATCAAGGAACAGCAGAGAGAAATCAACGAGCTTAATTCAAAGCTTGCCGTTGCTCAGATCGGTCAGCTTTTTGCAGGCACAACGGAGGAAAACGGTGTAAGAGTGGTAACAGGCAGAATTGACAAGGCTAATGCCGACATTCTTCGCACAATGTGCGAAAAGGCAAGAGATTTTGCCCCGAAGTGCGTATGCGTTCTTGCAACTGAAAATGACGGCAAGGTGACATTTGCCGCAGCCTGCGGTAAAGAGGCTCTTGCTCTCGGTGCAAATGCAGGCAAAATCATAAAGGCTGTTGCTCAGAAGGCCGGAGGCAACGGAGGCGGTAAGCCCGATATGGCTATGGCAGGTGCTAAACAGCCTGAGAAGATTTCAGAGGCTCTTGACAGCGTAAAAGAAACTGTTTATGCAATGTTAAAATAATCGTTTAATGTGTATTTATGGCTTACTTGCCGGTTGAATTGTGGAAAATAGCCAAACGGTTACATAAAATCTTGTGCAATTAACAAAAACGGTTTTAAACCAAAACTATTGCAGTTTTGTTATTTTTATAGTATAATAAGCAATACTAAGATATGAAAATCTATCTTGGATATTTATGAACAATTTTAGGAGGAGATTAAAAATGTTCAAGAAAATTGCAGGTCTTTTTCTTGCAGCAGCAGTAATGTGCAGTTCAGCTGCCATCACAGCCAGCGCTGCAGAAGCAGAGGATGACGCTGCTGTTGCTGCAGCAGATCAGTCAGGTGAGGTTTCAGCCGACGGTTCATCAGAGGTTTCAGCTGACGCTTCTTCAGAAGTTGAAGCAGGTAATGTTATTAAGTTTGATGTTAAGAAGTCAGGCTGGAATAATGTTAAGACAGTATTCTGTCACATTTGGAAGGCTGACGGTTCAGGCGATTGGCCGGCTTGGCAGTCAAAGAAAGAAAAATGTAAGTACGACGCTTCAACAGGTATCGCTACATATGATCTTTCAATGACAGGTAACACAATCTCTAAGTCAGACGGAAGAGTTTACTGTGTAATCTTTAGTGCTAACACAGGTATGCAGTCATACAACGCTATCATGAGCGGCAAGTGCATCGGTGACACACTTTATTGCACAGGTAATCAGCTTGAAAACCCTGAGGATTCAGAAAAGAAGGCAAACGAAGCTAAATGGGAAAACAATTCAGACTGCGGTCCTGAAAAGAAGATTACATCAACAGGTAACGTCATCGGTTCTGCTTTCCCTGAGGGCGAATCAGATGTAACATTGCTGGCTACATACCTCGTCGCTTACTACAATGATGACGCTAAGACAAGTCTTACACAGAAACTTCTTGACGAACTCAAGGTTAGCCCTGTAGATGTTATGGGTGCTGTAACAGATAGGCTCAATGCTACAAACAACGAGGATAAGAATAAGATTGCTCCTGCAGTTGAGAAGATTCTCTCAGGTTGCACAGATCCTACAACAGGTAAGAAGGCAGATACAGCTAAGCTTGACAGCGCTAAGAAGACAGGTGCTAAGGCAGCAGCCGGCAGCTCAAGCAACGGTTCAAGTTCTTCTTCAAGCAACGGTGGCTCAAGCTCATCAGGTTCAGGTTCTTCAAGCACAGGTGCAGTTAAGTCAGGTGTTGAACCAACTATCGTTTTCGTAATGGCAGGTCTTATGGTTTCAGCAGCAGGCGTTATGTTCCTTGCAAGAAAGAAGAAAGAAGACTGATTTTAACGAATTAATCTTTGATTAAGCAATTTTCGGACACTGTCAATCGGCAGTGTCCGTTTTGCTTTTTTAACTCATGGTGCAAAAATATTCAAAAAGTTTTTAAAACATCTTGACAACGCTCGCAGTGTTTGTTAAAATATTAATGTTGCAACGGGATGTA
>ULOW01023632.1_pt1 | contig 10166 bp, 14 predicted proteins | sample 1952961 | NCBI WGS metagenome assembly ULOW01 (sample SAMEA4835614, study PRJEB28245) | human gut metagenome | biome: gut microbiome; material: fecal sample | place: Denmark | collected 2008
TTAAATCTGGCGACGGCATCCTGCCTGTCGGGAGACCATGCCGGCTGCATTTTTCCGTGTGGCGTCCAGTCGTAATCTGCGGCAAGTCCGGCTTCCTCCACCCAGGCGTTCCAGTTGGTAAAGCTTATCTGATACGCTCCGTAACCGTAGCCATCATAAGAATAGACAAAATAATCATTTGTTGACTCTTTGTCTTTTATGGCAGACATAAAGACGGTAATTGCCTCCGGTCCTGCCGTTTCTAAATTTACAGCTCCTCTATCTGAAGTTGTCATCATATCGCCGAAATTGGCAGCTGTAAGCTGAGTTGCAACGAGGCTGGCAAAAAAGATATACCAGACTATATTAAAACCCAGTGCAAACAGAGCATTTATACCGTTTCCGACAAACGGCAAGTGTTTTGTCTGCCGCAAAATGCCGAATACTACATCAAAAATGGAAAATATGGAGATGATATAAAACTCTACAAACGCTTTGGCAATCATGAAACCGATAAGGAAAAATAGTATGACAATTATAATTCCCAAAACAAATACCAAAACTATGCTCACGAGGTTATCTACTATGCCGACTGTTGTGTTGAACGTTGATATATAACTAAAAAACGGCGCCGTAAGCTGCATACCTTTTTGGATAATCATGGTAGGGTCAGTTACATTTTCTCCGGCAGTTGCTACATCAACATCAACTATTTTGCTGCCTACAGTAACGAAAAAATCTTTCAATGTATTTATAACTACGCTGCCCCAGTTTTGTATGAGATAATAATAAAAGGTATAGGACAGAAGACGCGATATAAAGAGCTTTAAAATTGCTTCACCGTTATAACGTGAAGATATACTTGCAATACAAAAAGTAAGCGAAAGGTCTATAAGCACAACAACCGTAAACAGATTTAATACATAATCTTGAATGTTTTTTATGCCTTCCGTCGCCTGAGTAGCAAGTTTATCTATTATTTCTTTTAAAGGAATAGCTACATCGCACATAGCTGCCCAATCAAAATTGAAAAAGTGAGCGTCGCTTCCAAAAGAGCTGTCGATAAATGAACCGTCTGTCGGTATAGTGCCGTTTAAAAGCGGTATAGGGTCTGTAACAACTGCTCCATTTACGTGAAAATCTATGTCGTTTAAATGAACTTCCAGGTGAAGATGTCCGCCGGTACTGTCACCGACAGGTGATATGACGCCGATTACATCACCCTGATTTACCTGCTGTCCTTCGTGAAGTCCTTGTATAAGCCCTATATCTCCGTATAAAGTCCCCATATTAAGCTGCGGATGCCACAAAACGGCAGCATATCCAAATCCGTCAGCCGGACCGTAAAATCTTATTATGCCGTCGGCTGCTGCCTGAACAGGCGTCCCGTAATCATAGCCGATATCCACACCGGCATGAAATCTTCGGTTTCCGGTAATGGGATGAATTCTGTCTCCGTAAGGCGAGGTTATAACTCCGTCCGGTGCAGGATAAATAAAAGGAGCTTGCGCCGATACCTTTACAGGAAGTAAAATAAATAATAAAAAAATATATACTAAGACTTTTTCCTTCATATAAGTCTCCTTATTTCCTTGATAATTCCATACTAGCACGAAACATACATGCGAAAGTCTCGACTTTAAATAACTTGAAAAAAACTCTGTAAGCCTTGATTTACAAGGATTTTTTATATTCAAAATCTTAATGTGTCCGATAAAAACAGCCGAAAATTTGTCAAAGATTTTAAAATATGTCCGATTCGGACACAAAATCTATTCTTTATGTGTATGGAAAAATCTAAATACCTGATAATTCCATGCTACCATGAAAATCGTTTTTCAAAGTCTCGATTTTTGTGCAAAATAAAAAAAGCCTGTAACCCTTTATTTATAAGGATTACAGACCTTTAAACTTATTTTTTTGTCCGATGAAAACGGGGAACTTTTTGTCAGTAAATGGAAAGATGTCCGATTCGGACATCTTTGTGAAGTAGTAAAACGTATAGATATTGTGTTAAACAATAAAGTGTGTTAAGATATTAAAAAATTAGTACACGAGGTGTTATTATGAATAAAAGTGAATTAATTGCGTCTGTAGCTGAAGCCAGCGGTTTAGCTAAAAAAGATGCTGAAAAAGCTGTCAATGCTGTTTGTGCAAACATAGTAAATGCACTTGCCTCTGATGACAATGTTCAGATTATTGGTTTTGGTACGTTTGAAGTGAAACAACGCGAAGCTCGTCAGGGACGCAATCCGCAAACAGGTGAAACAATTAATATTCCTGCTTGCAAGGCAGTTACCTTTAAAGCCGGCAAACCTTTAAAAGAAGCTGTAAATCAATAAAAAATATACGCCGCAATGAGATTATCTTGTTGCGGTTTTTTTATGTCCGATTCGGACATTTTTTAGACTTTTGATACAAAATATATGTAAAAGGAAATGATATAAAAAATTTTTGCTTTTCTTTTACGCATTATAACGACTCCATAAAAAACTGCAAGGGTAAATGTACAGCTAAAGCTGCCCTTGCATTTTTTTATTCCATCGTTATCAATGACGTGCGAAAAGCAACAAAAAAGTAGGCGCATTTGAAAGAGAGATGTTATTTATGGGGCTTGATATGTTTGCTTATAAAGTACCGAAAAAAGATGTTAGAGGTAAATTTAATTTTAAGCGAAGTAAAGAAGTGGTTCAGATTGATTATTGGCGAAAACGTCATGATTTACATCGGTGGTTTGAAAAACTGTATAGAACTAAAGGAGGTAAAGATTTATTTAATTATATTCCATTAAAATTGAATTATAGAGATTTAAACCAGTTAGAAAAAGATATCCGAAATAAAAATCTGCCTAAACCTATATTTGAAAAAAGAGATATCGACGATAAATTAGACCTTGAATTTATTGAAAAAGCAAGACAGGCAATTAATGATGGTTATGCGGTCTATTATAATTCATGGTGGTAAAAAATTTCTGTCTAAAAGGAGATGTTATTTATGGGGCTCGATATGTTTGCTTACAAAGTACCGAAAAAAGATGTTAGAGGTGATTTCAAATTCAAAAGGAGTAAAAATGTTATTGAAATCGACTATTGGAGAAAACATCACGATTTGCACGGCTGGTTTGAAAATCTCTATTTATCTAAAGGTGGTAATGAAACATTTAACTGTATTCCATTAAAACTGGAGTTGGAAGATTTAGACCAATTAGAATATGACATAAAAAATAGAAATCTACCACATACTACAGGTTTTTTCTTTGGAGATAATCCTCCTAATGATGAAAGTGATAAATATGACCTTGAATTTATCGAAAAAGCACGCCAAGCAATAAACGACGGTTATGCGGTTTATTATGACTCGTGGTGGTGAAAACAGGGCTGAAATTTTCAGCCCTATAAAAGGAGCGAAAATAAGATGAAATATACAATAACAATAGAAGAAACTGTTTCAGATACATTTGAAGTTGAGGCAAACAGCATAAAAGAAGCGACTGAAAAAGCCATACAAAATTATAATGAAGCAATATTCGTTTTAGAGCCGGGAAATGTAACGGCAACCCATATGCAGGCGGTAAGCGAAGATGAAAAAGAAGACAGCGACTGGTTTGAATTCTGACTTCTAAAGGATACATTGGGCTTAGAATATAATCTAAGCCCAATGTGTGATATAATATAGGCAAGGAGAGGATTATATGCAACTTAACAGATTGAACGATGTTTTCTTTAAAAGTTTATTAGGCGATATTAATCGCAAAAACCTAACACTTAACTTTTTGAATGATATTTTAAATAAAGACGAAGAACATTACTTTACAGATATAAATTTTTTGGATAAACAAAGTCTGCCAGACAATGAAGAAGGCAAAGCACCTGAACTTGATATTGTTGCAAAACTCAATGACGGTTCGCTTGTGAATATTGAAGTACAAATTGCTAAACAGGAAGATTATTCCAAACGTGCTCTCTTTTATTGGTCGAGACTATATGCTTATCAGTTACCAAAAGGTCATCATTATAGTGAACTTAAACAGACAATTTCTATAAATCTGTTGAATTTCAATCATTTTTCACATGACAGATACCACAGTTCGCATCATATAAGAGATGATGTTGATCAATCTATTTTAACTAACGATTTAGAAATGCACTTTATAGAATTGAAAAAATTCAAATTCAGCGATATTAAGAAATTAAAACGAGCTGATACATGGATAGCATATTTTTCATCAGAATGTACAGATGAAGAAAGGAAGGTTATCGCCATGACAAATCCTGCTATAAAAGAAGCACTTAATTATGAAATGCTGTTTTCTCAAGATGAAGTAAAGCGCCGTGAATATGAGTTACAAGAAAAAGCTATACGAGATTATAACGCCACTATGCTTTATAATAGAAAAGAAGGTAAACAAGAGGGTAAACAGGAAGAAAAATATGAAAATGCCGTTAGAGGATTGAAAAACAATATTAGTTTGGATGCTATTTCCACTATTACTGGTCTAACTATAGAACAACTGAAAGAAATTCAAAAAACATTGTTATAAAACTAAATTAATAATTATGTCCGAATCGGACATAAAAAAGCACCTGCCATATAGCAAGTGCTTTTGTTATTATTTTGCCTCATAGTTTCGTAATGCTATTTCCAGTTTTATTCAATCACAACATCTATTCTTAATGCTAATATTAAAATACGATTTATAACGTAATGAATAAATTTTCTTTGCTTTTTTAGTGATTTTTTCATAATCATCATTAAAGATGCGTAGTTGTTCTAACATCAAATATCTATAACTAACTTGTTTTATTTTAGACAAATCTACCATAGTAAACAAGCGGTCATTAACAGGTATCATGTTATTAAAATTTATAACACCAAGTTCGCCATTTTTTATCTTATAAATATCAATATTTTCTTTCAATCGTTTATGTTTTTCTTTTGGAGAACTTAATGGAGCAAAATATTTTATATCATTTATTTCTAAAACAATACCTACAAATTTTCTTTTATTAGCTTGTTTATGTTCCAAACTAACTTTATTATCAATAGCATGCAAATAGTTTAAATAATCCTGATTTATCTCGTATAACCGTAACTTATTCATAGATACTCCTATAAAAAAAGATAGAAGTAATAAAACTTCTATCTTTTTTACTTCGCTCTTATACTGGTGCGATATCCAGACTTTTCTTGCTTCGCTTTTATACTGATGCGATATTCAGACCTTTTCAATTCGCTTTTATACTGGTGCGATATCCAGAACTTTTCTATATTCATTATACTATAAAGCTGATTGTTTTGCAAAGTAATTATGTCCGATTCGGACATAAAAAAGCACCTGCTATATAGCAAGTGCTTTTTTATTATCATTTATTTCCCGCCGAAAAGACCTTTTCCGGATAAAATACGACTTATCTGCTCTTGTTCTTCAAAATATTTATATTCCTTGATAAAAATATTATCTTCCTCATCATCGTCATCTAAATTTAATATTTGAGGATTTGTTTTTGCCTTTGATGGAACAAAATCATCACCATAACAAGGTGTTTTAGCAAGAATATTTTTTAAACATGTCTTAGGTTTTGTTATAAATAAAACAGGATGAAATAGAATGTAAAAAGGAGCGATTATAATACAAACAATAATATCAAATATAAGGCGCAGTATTCCGCCTATAATGGCAAGTGCAATACAAAAACCAATTATTCCTGCAACTCCTATACCGATATATTTTAAAATTTCCATTGTTTCCATATAATCACATCCTTACATATAAACTAATTCTTTAATTTCATTATACTCCATAAATCAGTCATTATCATCATCTTATGACTCGTGGTGGTGATACAGGGCTGAAATTTTCAGCCCTATAAAAGGAGAGAAAATAAGATGAACTATACAATAACGATAGAGGAAACCGTTTCAGATACATTTGAAGTTGAAGCAAATAACTTAAATGAAGCAACTGAAAAAGCCATACAAAATTATAATGAAGCAATATTTATTTTAGAGCTGGGGAATGTAACGGCAACACATATGCAGGCAGTAAGTGAAGATGAAAAAGAAGACAGCGACTGGTTTGAGTTCTGACTTCTAAAGATATATACATTAAGCTTGGAATATAGTCCATGCTTAATGTATATATGATTGACTTCTACTATTAAATAGGGTAAAATGATATAAAAAGGAGTGATTTTTCTAGAAATAAAAAGAGAATTCATTCAAACTAGTGTTTTTACTCGCGAATGGGAAGGGTTAGGTTTTAATGATACAGATCTTAGACGTTTAGAAAATGAATTATTACAAAACCCTAAGGTTGGTAAGGTAATTCAAGGAACAGGACGTATGCGAAAAATGAGATTTGCTTTTAAAGGTCGTGGAAAAAGTGGAAGTACTAGAGTTTGTTATATCGATTTTGAAATAAAAGAAACTATTTTCTTATTGGCTGTTTTTGCTAAAAATGAATTAGAAAATTTATCTCAAGCAGAAAGAAATATCTTAAAAAAGCAAATTGATGAATTGGAACGCAATTTGTAATAGATTGATTATAAAAAGGAGACAAGTTATGAGTAAAGCATTTGATTTGTTGTCAAAATCTTTGACAGAAGCTATACAAGATGCAAAAAGTAATTCAAAAAAGTTAAAAAGAACAAAAAGAAATATAAAAATAGAACCTATTAAAAAATATTCTCCTATAAAAATTAAACTAATTCGTCATGAAACAGGATTAACACAAGTGTTATTTGCACAGTATTTAGGTGTATCACCCAAAACTGTAGAAGCATGGGAAGCCGGTAAAAACAAACCTTCTGGTTCATCTAGTAGATTACTTGAATTGTTAGATGAAAAGAAAATATCTATATAATATATTCATGACAAAAAAGAGCTGATACTTGGATAGCATACTTTTCATTAAAATGTACAGATGAAGAAAGGAAGGTTATTACTATAACAAATCCTGCTATTATCAAAATGAAATAATTGTTTTAAGGAGATTGACTCATGGCAAATAGATATTTACCGCCTAAAGTAATAAAAGAACTCTACGCGAAGTCAGGAAATATATGTGCATTTCCAGGATGTTCCTGCAAATTATTTTTTAATGATGCAAATCTTAGTGAAATATGTCATATTCAAGGACTAAATCCTGATAGCGCAAGATATAATTCAAATCTATCAAGTACTGAAGTTAATTGTATTGAGAATCTAATTTTATTGTGTCCTACACATCATAGCTTAGTGGATCAGCAACCATTAGAATATACAGTAGAACGCTTAAAAGAAATGAAGAATACACATGAAGAATGGGTTGTACAACAGCTACATAACTACAATAATAGTTGGGAATCTTTTAGTATAGAATTGCAAAAAATTTTCCAAGAATGCCAGTTTGATATAATTTTTTTAGAGCAAAATTTTTGTGCACCTTTCCCGGATATTTTTTTTGATTATGTTGAAATTGGGTATACTAAAATCCGTAATTTACTTAATAGTGAATGCGTATTAAGTATCCCTTCTTATATTAGAGAAGATTTATATTCATTTACAGAACTAATGGACTATACCCTTACAGGAGTAGCATTTGGATGCTTTTCAAATCAATCCGGTTATGCAATACCGCATTATGTTGACGAAGAAGCTATAGAAGCTATCCGTGAAAACATGAAGCAAATCCAGGAAATTTATGTAAAATATCGTTTCAAATTTTCCTTATCATGTCCAGAGCGGACATAGTCAAAGCCACCAACTTAGCAGGCGGTTTTGACTATATTCACAATAAAAAAGCACTTGCTATAAAACAAGTGCTTTTTTACTATTTGATAGATTATATAATTAAATGCAACACCTAGAAAAATAAAAAGGCTACTGTGTCATAGTAGTCCTAAATGTAAATTGTGTTCGATTCGTACACAAAAAGCACTTGCCATATAGCAGGTGCTTTTATTTTTATTTACGTTTCCTTAAGTAGTCATCCCAACACCATTCTTCAATGAATTTAAAATATTCTTATGCGGGAGACAAATTTTTTTCAGTAATAACTGGTTTATAATGTTTACAGAATTCAGTATGTCGCATATCTTCTCCAAGATTAGGCATCTTCATAAAAATGTTTCTAAAACATATTTGGGGCTTAGTTATGAACATTATTGGATGAAAGAGTATATAAAAAGGAGTGACTACTACAAATACAGCTATATCAAGTATAAGACGAAATATACCACCGATTACAGCAAGAGCCATACAAAAAGCGATTATACTTACAATTCCTAAACCGACATATTTTAGAATTTCTAATGTATCCATAATATCACATCCTTTCTAATATTTTATAATTTAATTATACTACTTTAACATTTTATCTTCAATCATTATTATCATCATCGTTATTATTATGCTACCATGCCGACTTTTATGGCGATATTGAATACGCCGCCGATGGCTTTTTCCAGAACGAAACGGAAATGCTTGAAAATACCAAGCGATATACACGACATTACCATTACTGCCATTACCCAGAATTCAACTCTCGTCATGAATATCTGAATTGCTATTACCGTTATAGCGGCAAGGATTACAAGGAATATTATAATTCCGGGAAAAAAGGCAAGCGGTGTATGGATAATCGAGATTTGCGACAGACTGTCATACGTTGTCGAGATGATTTTAAGTGAGTTTCCAATGGTCATCTGATATGAGTATTACATTAACTGTTATTTTGTTTAAAAAAGCAACAATGTTTAATAAAAAAACTTAGTTGAATTATTAAACAAAATATGATATAATTTAGATAAATCAATAATTGCTTCTTTGACACAATATAGTATAAAGGGAGGTTGATTACCATGAAAAGACGAAAAGGTAATCAAAAAAAACGAAAAGAAATCAAAATATGTTTTGTAATTGCAAGTGTTGTTATAATCGTAATGAAGATTTATACTTTAGTTTATAAAATCTTCAAATTAATTTTAAAAATAATAGATTTCTTTTCAGATTAATTATTGTAGGCAATCTTTGATTGCCTACAGTACAAATACCTTACTTTATAAAATACTTGTTTTAAATATATAATATAGTTAGCTAAATATTAAAGTCAAAAAAATTGTGCTAAAAAACAAAAATAAAGGAGGGTTGATTATGTTTGCATATAATATTATAAAAGAAAATATATTTAAAAATTTAAATAACAAATTCCCTTAAAATTAGAGTTTTTTAAGTTAACTATATAAAATAAAAACAAGCAAATGTCAAAGAAGCTTTAGAAAGGAGTGTACCTTTACCAAATTGAACAATCGAACACCTGCTACTAATAATAAAAAGCTTAATGTTTTTCGTTTGTTAAGAATTGCTAGAGATATAAAAGTGCCGGAATTAGCAAAGACATTAAAAGTTACATCTGCTTATATTAATGCTATTGAAAAAGGTGAGCGTACACCATCTGAACGGTTATTACGAGATTATGCTAAGGCTTTAAATGTTAGTGAAGATTTAATAATTACGTTTAGCAAAGAAAAACAAACAACTTTTGAAAAAACATTGCTCCATATTTTAGACAAAATATGTAATAGGGATTAACTACAATGTGAAAAAAGATGTGTTTTTTGGCACATCTTTTTTTATTATTATAAATGAAATTTATCTTTTAGAAATCATTAACATGTTAATACAACGACAAAAAATCGATAAGTTATTTTATTTGTTTTAGAAATTTTTCTATCTATCGTTCCAACATTTTATCCGAATCGGACACAAAAAAGCACCTGCTATATAGCAAGTGCTTTTTATTATTTCTGTACACATAATTCATTTCTTATGCTATAATATAAAAGCCTATTAAGGCATGAAGAGATAAAGTCGATGTGTCAGCTCTCCTCTTGCAAAAGAGGGGGTGGTAGAATGAACAATTATGAAAGATTAATGCTAATCATTAATATCATTGTTGCGGTATTCACCATTCTAAGTTATTTTAAATAGAACGGTAGTTTTAGATAAAATAGAAAAGAGCTTGACCGAGTCAGGCTCTTTCTATAACCAACCATAGAAGAGGGCTGACGGTTGCAACATCAGTTTGTCTCTTCTTTTTTCATATTCATTATACTACAAAGTCGATTGTTTTGCAAAATAATTATGTCCGAATCGGACACAAAAAAAGCACTTACTATGATATGCACCCAAAATATTGGACATATTAA
>ULOW01003440.1_pt1 | contig 10123 bp, 7 predicted proteins | sample 1952961 | NCBI WGS metagenome assembly ULOW01 (sample SAMEA4835614, study PRJEB28245) | human gut metagenome | biome: gut microbiome; material: fecal sample | place: Denmark | collected 2008
ATCGTTCCCGTGTGTGTAAGCTCTACAAGGCGGTAATAAGCGAAGGTCGTTTCAACGGGATAAGAAACGGCGTTCGACGTGTGCGCGGCGATAATCTCGTAATATCTCCCGTTATACTTGATGATTTCGCCCACGGTGTTATAGGCGTGCGCGTCCTCATATTCCGGATATTCGATAACCTCCGCCGATTGCAGGATCATAGCGTCGGAAATGACGTTCGTTTTTGCCGCGCGATCCTGTGCGATCTGTGCCTTGAACGACAATGCAAGAAGGGCGGCGGCACTTTCGCCCGCCGTCTTTACTTCTTGTGTTTCTTTCTTTACTTCCTGCAATTCCTTCTTGATTTCCGCGTTTCCGCCGCCGTCTTTGTTATGTTTCACGCTCATTCAAAATTACCTCCGATCCCCGATACCCAGCACGCGGTCAGCGCGTCGCCGCGCTCCACGGTTACACGGATATTCAAGCCAAATTGAACCGCCGTGTTGGTTTTGTTCTTGAATACGTGTGCCAGTCCTGCGATAACTGCGTTTGTGCAATCCTCCCAAATAGGCGCTACGTCGTAAGGATTGTTGCACGCTTCAACCTTAAACGTGCCGCCCGCCGGAATATCCCTGTTTACTTTGATATTGCACCGCGTCGGCTGTCTGTTTGCCTCCAGCGGCTCCGAAAGGGAAATTACAAAGCTGTTGATCGCCTTTGTGAACGTGAGTGTTCGCGTTGCGCTGTTTCCGGCGCTGTCGATCGCTACAATCTCGATCGTGTGCTGGGCGTTTGTCAGCGCGGTAAAGGTATCGCCGCTTACGGAAAGAGTAAGCGTTGCGCCCAGCGTGATATTGTTTCGTGTGTTAAACGGGCTTCCGTCGATCTTTTCTACAACGTTTACAACGTCCTTATCCGGATCAGTAACGCTATATTTATAGGTGAAATCCTCGCGCTTCACGCCAAGATCGGCGTTCTGTCCGCTGATAACGGGCGGCTGATTGTGAATTACCGCGATCGCTCCGCTTGTCGTGTACGCGGAAGAATTGCCCGCCGTGTCAACCGCCTTCACGCGGTATTGAAGTGTGTTCCACGAAGTCGATACCATTTCCGAAAACGTGCGGGCGGCGGAACTCTGAACCTGTGTCCACGCGCCGCTGTTTGCGCTCCGCTCGAAAACGTAGGTCAGCGCGTCGCCGTCCGGATCGGTGGCTTCCGCGCAAGAAATATTGATATTCTGCCCGCTGTATGCCGTATCCGGCGCGGTAATGCTGGGCGGCGCGGAAGGCGCGGCATTGTAGATGATTTCATAGTTTCCGCTTGCGTTAGGGCTGTCAGATACCAAGATTGAAGATTGAAGATTACAAAGCGGGCGAACGCCGTAGTGCCCGAAGCACGCGTAGTAGTTGTGCAGCGCACCGTCGGAATAGACGCTGCGGACGTAGTAGGCGTTCGACGAATTAGGCGTGCGAAGCCACCAATACCAGCCCTTTGAAGTCGTGAAGTTACTGTTTGTATATCCGTCCGAATTGCTCACGCATTCCGCCGTAGGGTAGGCAACGCGGGAAGCGTCATTGCTGAATAGGGCAAGGCGCACTCCTTCGGCGATCCCGTTTTCGTTTGCAAGCCCTACTTCGGTGGTAGACGCAAGAAACATTTTCGCCGTGAAGGTTTCATAACTTCCGCCGTCCGTCGAAGATTTTACGACGGTAAGCGTTGTGTCGAGAAGCTCTGCAACAAACTTCGGATCAAGCATAGCAAGGAAGCCCGCCCACGACGTATAGGGATTGTATGAAACGTGCGTGCTTTTGGTCGTCGGCGCTTGATCTGCGCTGTGCTTCGCGCTGTACCAGTTTCCCGCCGTCGCATTGCTATTCAGCCATTGAAGCAAATTTGAATAAATGTGCCTGTTATTACCGTAATTTCTTCGGTCGCTGTTGCTATTGCTCGGCTCTTTTGCGTCCGAAGCCATAATCTGAATGATCTTTTCAGTTATCAGCGTTACGCTATTCGACGGGTAGCCGCTGTGGTTCTTGTCTGCAACCTTGAATACAATCTTTGCGCCGAAGCGCGATTGATACGCCGAAAGAACCGGAACTTCGATCTTGTCGCCCACGGCAAGTGAACTTATTGCTTTTGACATTTTTCCGCCTCCTTTGAATTAAAAAGCCTGTTGTAATAGTGATCCGTTCTCCGGATCAAGTGATAACAATTTCCCTTTTCGGCGTGTCCCCTCCAGCTTTTATAGGATTGTTCGACGGTCGCCGTCGTGATCCTGCCCCGCTCCACAAGTCCGCGCATCTTCTTCAATTTGCGCTTCATATTGTTCTTGCTTCGGCGGCGCACCTTCCGAATTACTGCGCCCGTTTCGGTCAAATATGTATGAAAGCCCAAGAAATCAATACCGTTCCGCAAAGGGTAAATGTTCGTTTTGTTGTTCAAAGATAAGCCGATCGCGGCGACGTGTTTTTCGATCTCCGCGCGGCAATACTGCAAATAGGCTTTATCTTCGTGTATTAAGAAGAAGTCGTCCATATATCTGCCGTAATACTTAATGCCCAGCTTCTCTTTGATGAAGTGATCTAAATTATTGAGGTAGAGAAGGGCGAAAAGCTGTGAAGATTGATTTCCGATCGGTATTCCGACGTTTCCTTCCGTGCTGTCGATTATCATTTCGACAAGCCACAAAACGTCCGGATCAGTGATCTTCTTGCGGATTAAGGATTTTAACACGTCGTGCCTAATGGAATAGAAGTATTTGGAAATATCCGCCTTCAATATCCACCCGTCAATTCCGTTTTTACGGTAAAACCTCCGCAAGAACTCCCGAAGCCTGTCTAACCCGTAATGCGTACCTTTGCCCACCTGCGAAGCGTAGTTATCCGTAATGAACGATCTTGTAAGGATCGGTTCAAGCACGTTATCGCAAAGCGAATGTTGAACAACTTTGTCTTTATAGCTGTTCGACATAACCACGCGTCGCTTCGGTTCAAATACTTCAAACGTGTTGTACGGCGATAGCGTGTACTTCTTCGTTTTAAGCTGATAGCTTAACAGGTTCAGCGCTTCAAGAAGGTTTACTTCAAACTTTGCCGCCGCTCCTTTCCACCTCTTGCCTTGCCGCGCCTTTCGGTAGGCTTTGTATAGGTTCTCGAAGCTATATATCTTCTCGTAATCTGTCATAAAAATTCCTCGCTGTGTGTAGCCTTTGCCTTCCGCCGCGCGGAATGCTCCGGCATCGGCGATCCTGTATTTGCCCCCGCTGTGGATCGCGGCGGCGGGATACACCTTCCTTTGATGGTGGTATTCTGCTTTCGGCTTATGCCTACTCGATCTCATTTTCCACCGAAGCGGGCGAACGCCGTTGTTCCCGTTGTACGCGTTGTTGTTGTTCAGCGTACCGTCGGAATTGACGTTGCGGACGTTGTTGGCGTTCGACGAATTAGGCGTATCAAGATGTACCCCAAACGGTTCACCCTCTCGCACGATCCCGCTTCTTCCACGCGGCTAACATATACTTCACGTCAAGCGCAAGTTTAGACCAATATTCACAACTGTTCGTTGATATGAAGCCCTGTTCGTGCGAAAGCTCTATGAAAAATAGAAGCTCCTTGCAATAGGTCATTGCCTTTGCTTGAAGCCTCTGCCGTTCCTTGAATTCCTGCGCGTCAAGAAGGTTTAATTCGTTTGCCTCCAGCGCGCATTCGTAAATATCCACCGCTTTGTCCTGTATCCTGTTCACAAGGGTAAAACGGTATTTCTTTGGGAAGCGCTCCGTGCTGTTCGTGATCGTGAATGTGTGCTTGATTAAATCCTTGCACTTCACAATCACGTTAAATTCCGAAGGTTCCTTTCTTCCTCGCTCCTGCCTCTGCATTTATGCACCGTCCTTTTCGTATGCGGTCAATCAAAACGGTATCGTCGGCGCACCCCTCGAAATCAAAACCAACCGCCGTAACGAAAATCGTTGCTTTGCTTCCGGTTACGGTCGTTCCCGTGATTGTCAAAGTATCTTCGCCGCAATGCTCGCACGGCGGCGAAAGCTCGACAAACAGATTTCCTATAATGCACGATAATTCCGCCCGTGTGCAAGCGTACCGTTTTAGCATTCGATACGCTGTAAGCTCTCGTTCCATACGCCCGTTGTATTCACGCCGGAAAGGTCGTCAAACAGGATAAGGAACGGATTTTCGGTTATGTCATTGAATACGACGGCTTCGATCAGATCGACGCGGGCGGAAAGCGCCGTAATCATATTCAGAAGATTTCCCGCCGTGTTTTCGTCCAGCACGTCCTGCAAGCCCGCGAACCAAGTATCAAAATCGGTTTGCGCCTGTGTCTTGAAGTCTGCGAAATACTCTTCCAGCGCGTCGTATTGTGTATTGCCCTGCAATTTCAAGGAATTCATATACGAAACAAGGGAATTGTACTCCGCCGCGCTGTTGCTTTGATATTCAGTGAACCACGCTTCAAGCTGTGCGTTAAATGCTTCCGTGTCGATCTGATCGACAACGGCGGCAACAACGCCGCAAACGGAAGTATCCAGCCGCTTGTCCGTGATCTTCGATCCTGTAATTGACGTAACACCCGCACCGATGTAAATATCCGCAAGCGCCAATTCGTAAATATCCGCGTCCCGCTCGATATTCGGCGCGGTAGGGGAGGCGGAAGGGGAAGAGGATTTCACCTTCACCGAAATAAGGCGGTTCGTCAAGTCCCAACGGACGACAACGCGATCAATCCGGTTCAAAACGCCGTCAGCCGTTGCAAGCGTCAAGGAAAGGTCGCTTGTGTTGTTATAGAAATAGCCGTTGATCCACGCTTTGCCCGCCTTCACGGTTACTTGCATTCCGTTTCCCGCTACAACTTGAAGCCCCGTTGAAGGAAGCGGGAAAACGCCGTTTCCGATGAACGAAGCGAAATACGAAGCCCAATCTTCGGCTTTATATTTTCGGTCGCCGGATACGCTGTTAAAAAAGCTCGATTTTTCCATATTTACACCCCTTTATTTTGTAATCTGCCGTATTTGCGTTAAAAGCGCTGGCAAGCTCTCGCCGAAGGTAATATCAATCTCTTCGACGTTGTTTTGATAGGTTTCCGCGATCTCTGTTATACGAACGTCAATGCGAATTCCCCAACGCTTGTTTACGCAAGTAACGCGGTCGCCTAAATCGTAATCGGTTCGGTAGATCAAATTTGCGAAGGTGTTTACCTTTGAACCGAACGAAAGCGTTTCCGCATACTGTTCCAATTCCTCCGCGCCTCTGGCGGATAGAAGCGCTAAATACTCCGGATCGGTCAGCGTTACTTTTTCGCCGCCTTCTTTCTCGTATTCCTGCACAATATCGGTGGCGTTTATGAATACCTCTTCACGTTCTAACCCTGCTGCCGTTCCGCCTACTTCGGCAACCTTGCGCGCAATGCCTTCTTTCTCTTCACCGCCGACGAACGCCGTTGTTTTTAGGTTTTCAATGCTGTTCGTGTATTCCTGCTCAACGATATTATCAAATTCTTGTGAGAAGATACAAGGCGCATTCCCTGCGGTATTGCCCGCTGTAAGGTCGCGCCCCTTATAGACGGAAAAGACGTGCGCGCCCGTCCGTGCGTCTGTCCGCATTCGTATTCCCAACTTTGCAGCCTTTGCCGCTGTTTCCGCCGCAAGCTGTGCGTTCGTGTACTGCTCCGAAGTATAGTCGATCCGTCCGCTTCCTGTGTCGCCGTCGTCGGTCGCGATCGAAACGTTCGGAATTTTTCGCGCGCTGTCGTTCGGGCTTGTTATGTTCTCCCGTACAATGCGGTAAAGAATACTTTGCGTGGTGTCCTTCGTGATAATCTGCTTCTTAACGATCCGTTTCCCGATCCAAGCAATAAGGAACTTCCCTTGAACCTCGATTTCCTCCAGCCCCTGCGAATTCTTCGTGATATGAACATATCGGATTTGCGCCGCTTCATCGTCGCCGCGCTTCATAATGATATTGTTTTTCACAAGCATTCGGGAATGCTCTTCGGTGAAGGGAACAAGAAGCTTGAATTCTCCGCACGTCCAATAGCGCCGCGTCCAGATCAGCGAAGCGATCTTTTCGACGATCCCTTGAAGTACCATATCGGAAGAATAAACGTATAATTCCATACCGCTACACCCCCAAATACAAGTTATTGTGATAAATAGATACTTCGAGATTTTCCGCGTTTGTGTCCGCTGAATACCGGAAAAGGTTATCACCCACGGCAAGCTGTAAATATGAACTGTCAACGTCCAAATAGCGGAAAGCGTCACTTTCAACGCCGCCGCTTAACAGCTTCACCGATTTTTCACCATATCCCGTTGATACGGTCAGCACGTCGCCCGCTTCAAGCGAAATATTCGCTTTTATGAACTCCTGTGTATTGACGTTCAAAAGCTGTGGATTTGTCAGCGCTCCCAGCGCGCGGAACTCGATACGGATACCGCTTTTCACGTCGCCGGAATTAAATACGTTCACGATCAGCGACGGCTGTCGGTAGCCGATTTCCCAATCCGGCGTTATCTCCAGCCCGTCCGGAACAGGGAATTCAAATCCACCGATCCACGTTGCTATATCCTCGCGCGTTTCCGCCTCTTCACGCCAAAACGGATTAAGGCACGAAAGCTGGATCGTGAATTGCTCGAAAATCGTTCCGCGCTTAAAAATAGGCGCGTTGTTGATTGTGCAACCGATAACCCGCTTGAAGTCGCCCAATTCGTAAGTAAGTGTCGCTGAATACTGCGGATTTAGTATCCGGTTCAGATTGCGGCGCAATTCCTGTATTGCGATCTTGTCCCGCTCCTTGATATGCCCTACGATGTCAATATCGCGGCTTTCAATGCGGTATCCTAAATAGGTGTCGCCGTCCTGCCCCATACTGTTTGTTGAGTAAATAGCGTTCTGTACGTCAGACAAGCCGGAAACGTCCTTGAAGTTTACGTGATAAGAAGAAGCAGGGGAAAAGACAATGCTTTCCCCCCGCTCGTTTGTATAGGTCAATTTCTCTTGTATTTTCATTAGGTCATTACCTCCCGCGCGATCATTCTAAACTGCCGCGCCGCCTCGCGCTGTTGCTGGGCGTAGGAAGTTTCGTTCGCGTAGATGTTTTGCACCACCTCGAAACGTGTTTCCGGTCTGCCGCCCTTGCGCGGGCGCGGATCGTCGTTATCGGGAACGGCGTTGTCCGTTGCCTTTCGGATTGATTTTTCAACGCCGCGCATTTCCCGCCCGAAGCCTTCGCCAAGCCCCTGCGCCATATACGCGCCGATACCCGCAAATACTTTCGACGGGGAAGCGATCTGCATTTCATCTTCAACCGCCGCGACAATTTCGCGCATCATTGCACGCACGCGGCTTTCCAGCCAGCCGGACATATTTTGAAAGCCCTGCCAAATTCCACGCACCATATCTTCGCCTGCCTCCGTAAATTCGGATACGAAGGAACGAAGCTCCGTCAAAATAGGCTGTACGATCTGCGCCACCTTGCTTGTGATCTGCGGGATACCCTGCACCATTCCGGAAGCGATATTCTTATCAATCGTAACGCCCGCTTCAATGAATTTTTGATTTTGCGCGTTGAAGGCGGTAAGAATGCTTTGCGTGATCTGCGGTATCTTCGCGGTAATCTGCGGGATCGCGGTTATCATACCGGAAGAAATATGCCTGTCGAAGTCCTGTCCGGCTTGATTGAGCCTTTGCGCCTGTGCGGTCAGTCCACTTATAACCCGCTCGACAATGGCGTTTACCGCGCCGGAAAGCCCCTCGATATTTGCTATAATGCCGTCATTCACGGCGCGCACCGCTTCGGCGGCGGTAAGCTGTCCTGCTCCGCCCATCGCGGCGGTCATATCAGCGGAAACGCCGTTCATACTTTCGCCGAAGCCTACGCCCACGCCTTCACCCATATTCGTACCGATTTCGGCGAATACGGTAGAAGGGGAGTGAATACCGAAGAAGTTTTTAATTCCGTCTACAAGGGAAGAAGCCCAGCCGGATACCTTTTCCCATAGCCAGCCCGCCGCGCTTGAAATACCTTCCCACAAGCCGTGAAGAAGGTTCGCACCCGCCTTCACCATTTCACCGACAAGGGAACCGAACGCCGAAACGATCCCGCTAACGATTTGCGGAACCGCTTTGACAATTTCGGCTATAATTGTCGGCAAATTCCGAACGAGTGCCACGAAAAGCTGAACGCCAGCTTGAATAATTTGTGGGATATTCTGCACAAGTGCGTTTACAATCCCGCTGATAATCTGCGGGATTGCCTGTACGATCGTCGTTATAATCTGCGGAAGTGCTTGTATCAGTGCCACAAGAAGGTCGATACCCGCTTGAATGATAAGCGGTATATTTTCAAGAAGCGCCGTAATAATCCCGTTTATGATCTCCGGAATAGCCGCCACAATCGTTGCTATGATTTCCGGAAGGGCGGTAATAAGGGAAGTCAGAAGGTCGATACCCGCTTGAATGATCTGCGGGATCGACGAAAGCAACCCGTCAATAAGGCTTGTAATCAGCGTAGGAAGCGCCGCTACAAGAACGGGGATCGCGTTTATGATACCCTGCGCCAGCCCTGTAACAAGCTGTAATGCGGCATCTATCAGCAACGGGATATTGTCGATCAGCACTTGCACAATATCGGCTACAAGCTGAACCAACGAAGGAACAAGCGTCGGCAACGCTTGCGCTATTCCCGTCGCGATATTCGCGATCATCTGAAAAGCAAAGTTTATAAAGGTCGGTAGCATTTCTGTTAGCTTTTGGATCGCAAATGTCACCATTCCCAGCAAGCCGTCTGTAAACTGCTGTGCCGCACCTTCTGCGCCCGTCAGCGCTCCCACTAAACCGTTCCCGATAAGCTCGACAAACGGCGTTATCTGTTGCAGAAGCTCCGCCGCAAGCTGTTTTAGCTTTGTAACGATCGGTTCGGCGATCGCTCCCAATTCTGCCATAGCGCTATTAAGGGAAGCCGTCGCCTTTTGTGCGTCGATAATATCGCCGTTTACCTCTCTGTATTTCTCCGCCGCGTCGGAATATAGCCCGTTCAGCGTTTTTGTAATCAGCGCTTGCCGTTCTTGCTCTGTACTGCACTTGTCAAGGCTGGCTTGAAATTCATCTTCCGAAACGCCCGCCCAATTCAAAGCGTCAGCAAGCCCGCCCGTAATCGCGCCCGTTTTCGCGGTTTCGTTTGCGGCTTCGGTCAAGTTTTCAATAGGCAAGCTGTCGCCGAAGGTCGCATATACGCCCGTTGCTATATCCGTCCACGTTGCAAGCTCTTTTTCGTTTTTCGTCAGTTTTGCAAGGTGGGCGGCGGCTTCGGTCGCCTGTCCGTCGTCGCCAAGAATGCCGTACAACTCCGTATACGTTTTCTTTGCATCTTCCGCCGAATGCCCCGCCGTTGTGAAGCCTGTTTCCAGTTTTCCCATATTTACGCGGGCTTCGCGGGTGCTTTCTGCAAGCCCCAAGAACGCACCCGCCGCCGCACCGATTGCCGAACCCATTGCGGCAACCCCTGCGCCGATCGCTTTTCCCACCTTGCCTACGGTATCGCCAACGCTCTCCCAATCAATCTTTGACTTTTTCAGTTTTTCGGAAGTGTCGTCGATTTCCTTTTGAATTTTCACCATATCGGCTTTTGTGTTATTCAAAGCCGTTTGCATTTTTTGATATGCGGGATTTGTCGGTTCGATCCCGCCGTCGCGCATTTTCTTCAAGGCATCTTCTGCGGCTTTTGCCTTTTTTGCCTGTTCTTCAAGCGATTTTTTTAGAATATCCTGCTTTCGCGTCAGCGCGTCTATGCTTTCCGCATTGTCGCCGAATTCAGCCGTCGCCAGCTTCATTTCCGATCCGATTTCGCGAAGGGAAGTGTTGATACCCTTACAGGCGGAACGATATTCTTTTTCGCCTTCAAGAATAATTTGCGATTTGATTTGTTCTTCCTTCGCCATTTACAACCCTCCTAACACGTCGTCAATATCGGCTTCCGGCTCTTCCGGCTTGAAGCGATCCGGATTGAATTGTTTGTGTATTCTAAAAAGCGTCAAAATCTTATACGGTGTCATTCGCCATACTTCGGCTTCGCTCCACCGAAGAAGCGTAACGCCGATATAAAGAAGGCGGGCAAGGTCGATTACTCCTTG
>ULOW01001078.1_pt1 | contig 9819 bp, 4 predicted proteins | sample 1952961 | NCBI WGS metagenome assembly ULOW01 (sample SAMEA4835614, study PRJEB28245) | human gut metagenome | biome: gut microbiome; material: fecal sample | place: Denmark | collected 2008
AGCCCTGCGTTATCTGTAACGGAAACCAAAGTAGGCATGGAAGATGCAATTACATTATCAGTGGGCACATAAACCACGTCAACCTTCCCTACAAGGCTCTGTGCTGCCTGCTGAATATCGTTTACCGTGGAAACCGTTGCTTCCATGACATTGACGCCCCGTTCAGCAGCCGCTTTTTTCATAATTTCAATCTGAATTTGAGAATTTACTTCGCTGGAGCAGTAAACGGTACCGATAGTTTTGGCATCCGGCACGATTTTCAAAAGCAAATCAACCTGTTCCTTAATCGGGTTCATATCGCTGGTGCCGGTAACATTACCGCCCGGTTTTTCGTTCGACGCAACAAGCTTGGCCGCCTCGTAATCCGTAACGGCGGTTGCCACAATGGGTATATCCTTCGTGGCGTTGGCCATAACCTGCGCGGCAGGAGTTGCAATGGCGCAGATTAAATCAACTTTGTTGTTGACAAAGCGGTGAGCAATATTCTGCAAATTACTCTGGTCAGCCTGCGCGTTCTGCCTGTCGATAGCAACATTCTCGTTTTCTTTGAAGCCTTTTTCCGCCAGGCCGTCTACAAAGCCTTTATTGGCGGCATCAAGCGCACTGTGTTCTACCAGTTGTACAATACCTACGTTTAACTGCGCTTTACTTCCTGCTTCCTTTTTTTCGCCGCCGCAACCCGCTAAAAGCCCCAATGCCAAAAGCAAAGTTACGCCTGCAGCAAATTTTTTAAGTCCTCTTTTTTTCATAATATCCATCCTTCCATTCTTCAAAATGTCCCCTCAAAACAACAATACTACTATTTTATCATCTATTTTACCATTTATCCGCATAAAAAACAAACTTCCTTAACCAAAATTTTAAAATTTTCAGTCAGTTTGTAGATGATTGTATGTATTTTAAGGACAAATTTAAAATATAAACCTCTTTTATTTTTTACATACATTTATACGTTATATTTACCTGTCATTTTTTATATGGTATAATTCAAGTATAAATTGAAAGGAGACTAAAAAATGACTGTTGCAGCAAAAAAGACTATCAATATAGAATTAACTCCTTCATTATATAATCAGTTGAAAAAGCTTGCAGATGACAAAAGCATTGGCAGTATGCGCAGCTTTTGCTGTGAAGCTATCTCTGAAAAAATTATAGCTTTTGAAAAACTGCGTAAAGAAAACTTAATGAAGCAAGCCGCCAATGACCCGGGCTACATTGAAAGATGCGAAGAAGTCTGCAAAGACTTTGCCGCAACAGACTACCCCGGAGGAACTGACGAATGGTGAAGCAATGGCAGATTTATTTTATTAACTTTAACCCCGTACTCGGTTCCGAACAAGCCGGTACGCGTCCGTGCATTGTTGTATCAGCAAACTGCACTAATCATCTCAATCAGGTTACTGTTTTGCCAATCACCAGTATGAAAGCTTCATACACTACCATATATCCTAATGAAGTTTTTCTGCCGCAAAGCGTTTCTAAATTACCGAAAGATTCCATTGTTTTAGCGCACCAAATACGTGCTGTTGACAAGCAGCGCCTTATAAATTATGTTGGCACAATTACAGATATTGAATACATTACTCAAATTCAGGAAGCAATTAAATTTCAGTTAGACCTTGAATAAAAATATTTAACTAAATATCCTTGTTATACCGTTTCCGCAGCATTATAAATACAGTAACAGGCTCCCGCTTTGGCGGGAGTTTTTTTATTTTGCTTTCAGCAAATATCGTATGGTAATCAACTTTAATTTAAAATTGCCAGAATGACGCCTAAAACAACAAAAAGTACAACATTCTTGCAGAAGTGTTTTTTGCAGGAATGTGTACTTTATTGTAATTATATCAATTTAAAATGAACATCACAATATCTTTGATTTGCTGATTTTTCCTCACGTAATCTTCTGTAACAGACACCTAAAGTTTTCTTATAATAATGTACACTTTTTGGTCAGGTGTTTTAGAAGGGTGAGAAGCATGGCGAATACTGATTTAAAATTTTTTACAAACGAAGAAAACCGTGATTTATACAATCGCTTCGCTGCAATATTAAAAAGCAATACACAATTTTTCGATATTCTTGTTGGTTACTTCCGTTCCAGCGGATTCTTTAAAATGTATCCATCACTTGAAGATGTTGAAAAAATCCGTATACTCGTAGGCTTAAACATAGACCATTTTACTGTTAAAATCATTGACCGCAGCAGTATGCAAGCACAATTTATCGGCGTTCCTGAAAAAGAAAGTAAAAAAATTATCAGTGAAGAAATACAAAACGAGTTTGAAGAAGCAGACGCAAGCCCAACTATCGAAAAAGGCGCACGCATTTTTATTGAATGGTTAAAAACAGGTAAACTCGAAATGCGCCTTTATACGCAAAACCCTATTCATGCTAAAGTTTACATTTTAAGAAAAAATCCTGAAAAAGTTCCTGATATGTTTGGCTGCGTTATAACCGGCTCCAGCAATTTTTCACAGGCAGGGCTTATAGATAACCTTGAGTTTAATGTTGAACTAAAAGACGCTCCTGATGTAAAGTTTGCACTGCAAAAATTTGAAGAACTTTGGGCACAAAGCATTGATATACGTGATACCTATCTTGAAGCGGCCGAGCAAAAAACTTGGCTGCGTGATGATATAACCCCTTATCAGTTGTATTTAAAAACACTTTATGAATTTTTTAAAGAAGAATTAAACACCGATAAAGAAAATTTTGATACCTTATTGCCAGAAGGATATATGCACTTGCAATACCAGCTTGACGCAGTTATGCAGGCAAGGCAAAAATTACACGCGTATAACGGCGTGTTTATTTCTGATGTTGTTGGTTTGGGCAAAACTTATATCTGTGCTATGCTTGCCAACAGTTTTAACCGTAATACCTATAAACTTATAGTCTGCCCTCCTGTACTGGTAGATTACTGGCGCAGTGTTTTACAGGAATTTGGCGTATCGCGTTATGACGTAGAATCCCTTGGCAAACTGGATAAAATAATTGCCAAAGGTATAGATAAGTACACCTATGTTTTTGTAGATGAAGCACACCGTTTTCGCAATGCTTCAACAGAAGCCTTTACAGCCCTGCATCAAATTTGCCGCGGCAAAAAGGTAATTTTAATTTCTGCTACGCCTATTAACAACTACACCAGCGATATTGAGACACAACTTTATTTATTTCAACCCAAACACAATGGTACTATTAACGGCGTTAAAAATTTAGAAGGTTTTTTTGCCAATTTAAGGGCAAAACTGCGCAATAAAATAAAAGGTTCTGAAGCATACATGCAGCAAATACGCCAAAATTCCGAAATCATTCGCGATAAACTTATCCGCGAAATTATGATACGCCGTACAAGAAGTGAAATAAAAAAATATTATGGTGATGATTTGGCTAAACAAGGACTTGTATTTCCTAAAGTCGGTACACCAAAGAAAATAACGTATATTTTTGATGAAAACACCGACGATGCTTTTAATCAAACTATTAGTATTATTAAAGATTTTAAATATGCGCGTTATACACCGCTATTATACTTAAAAGATAAAAAGAAACTTGCCTCCATGTCTGCCGCGCAACATAACTTGGGCGGTTTTATGAAAGGTATTTTAATAAAACGCTTGGAAAGTAGTTTTTATGCTTTTAAGTGTACATTAGAAAGATTTACGGAATCTTATAACAAGTTTATAGAAATGGCTAAAACAGGCAAAGTATACATAAGCAAAAAAGTGAATGTATACGATTTGCTTGATGACGGCGATACAGAAAAATTAATGCAGTTAATCGAACAGGAAGAAGTAATGGAATTTGATACAGACGAATTTACATCACAATTTCTGCGAGATTTGGAAACCGACCTTTCTCAATTAAAGACATTGCAGTGGATATGGTCACGTATTAAAACAGACCCAAAACTTAACGAGTTTAAATATAAACTCACTAACGAAACACTGATAAAAGACAAAAAAACCATTGTTTTCACTGAATCTACTGAAACAGCCCAATACTTATACGAAAATTTAAAAGATATTTACCAAGACAGAATTATTTACTTTAGTGGGCAAAGCAGCAGTGCTTTAAAAACAGAAATTGAAGAAAGCTTTAATCCTAAATTTAAAAACAAAAATAACGATAAATACGATTTGCTGATTACAACAGATGTTTTATCAGAAGGCATAAACCTGCACCGAGCTAATGTACTTATTAACTATGACCTGCCGTGGAACCCAACAAAAATAATGCAGCGTGTAGGACGTATTAACCGCGTCGGTACCGAGCACGAGCGTATTTATGTTTTTAACTTTTTCCCGACATCACAAAGTAAAAACGAACTACCATTAGAAGAACTTATTTTACAAAAACTCCAGATATTTCACGATACACTTGGCGAAGATTTTAAATACCTTTCTGATGACGAAGAAGTTACCTCACAAAAATTATTTTCTGCATTAAATTCTAACCTTGATGAGGAAGAAGAAAGCAGTACCCCAGAACTCGCCTACCTTGCTATTATACGCCAGATTAGAGATAATGAACCTTCTCTTTTTAATGTAATCAAACACCTGCCGCGCAAAGCTAAAACCGGTAAAATATCACCGCAAATCGAAAAAACATCTACTATAACTTTTATACGCAAAGGTGCTTTAAAAACTTTCTTTATTAGCGATGGTTATAAGGCAAAACAGCTTACTTTCCTTCAAGCAATTGAACTTATCCAATCAGAGCCTGATACTAAAAGAATTCCTGTATCAGACCATTATTACAAACATTTTGAAGAAAACGACACTGCCTTTGAAACAATGCTTGCAGAAGAAGAAAACTTTGACGTGCCCAAAACAGGCTCCGCCAAAACAGATAAACAGGTTATTAAACTATTAAAAGCTATTAAAAATAATTGCTCCGGCTTTACTGATGAGCAAGACAGAGCTATTGATAGATTGCTTGAATTATGGCAAAACGGCGAAATCCCTATAAAAATTTCAAAAGAAATTCTAAAAAAAGAAAAAGAACTAAAAACTAAATCAATTTCTGATATACAAGCTTTTATATATGCGTTGTATTTTGAAATTATCAAGCTCGTACCTCCCGATTATTTTAAAAAGCAAAAAAGCAAAACACCTCTTGTCGAGGGGCAAAAACAAGTGATTTTATCTTGCTATCTTAAAGGAGGTATTAACAAATGAACGCAACGCTTCAAAAAATAGAAAACATTTTGCAAAGCAAATATGATTTGAAAAATTATAAAGAGCTTATCAGCGAACTTTTTGCAGGTATTTCTTTTGGTACTTCTGATTTATATGTTGAAGAAAAGAGTAATTTTAAGTCGCACATAAACGGTTATAACTATATAACAAATTATAAAACTTCCGATAACAAAAATCTGATTGTTGCAGCAGTAGAACTACAAAAGCAAACTTATGTAGAAAATGCGCGTAGTACACAGCGCAGTTTTGCGAAAAATTTAATAGAAAAAAGAAACGCCGATGCAGCAATTATAGCTTTTTACACAAAAGATGAGCCTAAATGGAGGCTCTCGTTTGTGCGCCTTGATTATGAAATACAATTTAGTACTACCGGCTTTAAAACTACTGAAAAACTAACTCCTGCCAAGCGTTATTCATATCTTGTCGGTGAAAATGAACCTTGCCATACAGCGTTAAGCCGTTTCAATAAACTTCTTATCACAACTGCCGATAATCACATTACACTTGATGAACTGGAAGAAATTTTCAGCGTTGAAAAAGTTACAGACGAATTTTTTAAACTTTACTGCGAAAAATTCCACCAACTTCGTGAACAGCTTGAAAGTAATGAACACTTTAAAATCGAAGCACAGCAGCACAACTTTACTGCCGCGCAATTTGCCAAAAAATTGCTTGGACAAATTGTCTTTTTATACTTTTTACAGAAAAAAGGCTGGCTTGGCGTTAAAGCATGGCCTGATACTTTAAATGAAAAAGAATATAAAGATGCCTTTTTTGCCAGAGGCAGTAAATCAAGAGAACTTATACCAATTGTTTACCGTCCTATGCAGAGCGGCGAGTATCGTGTTACAAACAGCGGTCTAAATAGTATCAGCGATGAAGACGAAGCTGTTTTGGCAACCTGCGTTAAAGGAAAACCATGGGGTAGCGGACCGCATAACTTTATGCGCAAATTATTTGAATTAGCCGAAAAACGTCAGCTTAACTTTTTTGATGATTTATTAGAGCCTTTATTTTATGACGCACTAAACGTAAATCGCGGCGAACAAGGATATTGTCCGGCATTACACTGCCGTATACCATTTTTATCCGGCGGCTTGTTTGAGCCCATTGACGGCTACGAATGGAAGTATAACAATTTTGGTATTAAAAATGAATTGTTTTCTAATAAAGATAAAAACGGTATTTTAGATATTTTTGACAGGTATAACTTTACCATAAGCGAAGATGAACCTTTAGAACGTGAAGTTGCTATTGACCCGGAAATGTTAGGCAAAGTCTTTGAAAACCTGTTAGAAGTACAGGACAGAAAATCTAAAGGTGCGTTTTATACACCGCGTGAAATTGTACACTATATGTGCCAGGAAAGCCTTGTCAATTATTTAACCAACGCTTTGCAGATTGATGAACATCCCATCCGTAATTTTATACTGTACGGCGATTTAATGAAGGACGAAGATACTGCTAAAGCAAAATTTCTTTACAATAGTCTGCTAATTTCCAAAGAATTGTTTTTAATGGACGAAACCGGTAAAGTTACTGTAAACCGCCTTGACGATATGGATAAAGCTTTGCAGAACATTCGTGTTGCTGACCCAGCAGTTGGCTCCGGTGCCTTTCCGCTTGGTATGCTTAACGAAATTGTAAGAGCAAGACAAAATATATCTGCTTACAAAGCTATTACACAAAATGCTTACGAAAATCGCATGATGTATCAAACTGACAGAGCACCGTGGCGTTTAAAATATGAAACTATCCGCAACTGTATTTTTGCTGCGGATATAGATCCCTCTGCTGTTGATATCGCTCAGCTGCGCTTATGGTTATCTTTAGTAATTGATGATGAAATCAACCCCAAAGCAGAAAGTGATTTAGATGGTCACCGCAACCCTCTGCCGCTGCCTAACCTTGAATGCAACATTTTATGCGGCAACAGCTTAATTGACGAAATTGCAGGCATTAAGCTTATTAACGAAAGTGAACTTTTAGGCAATACAACAGTAAATACACAAATTGAAACCGCGCAATCACAAATTGATACTATTATAAAAAAACTTATTGAGAAACAAGATGAGTTATACCGCTGCGATAATACGAATAAAAAGAAACAATTAAAAGCGGATATAGAATACCTGCGTGATGAAATTATTATGCTGCAAATGCGCGGCTGCACAGAAGAACAAATAGAAAAATACCGCGAAAGTAAAAAAATGGCTTCAAAACCTTACGTTTTATGGCAGCTTGATTTTGCTAAAGTATTCCGTGAGAAAGGTGGCTTTGATGTAGTAATTGGCAACCCTCCATATTTTAATGTCCAAACATTAGGTGCCAAAAGTTCTATCGTAGAAATTTTAAAAAATAGATATAGTCAAATTTGGATGGATAAGAGCGACATTTTATTTTATTTTTGCTATCTTGCTTCAGAAATATCATGCGAACAAATAGCTTTTATAACTTCTAATGCATATTTATTTTCAGATAAAGCTAAAAAATTTAGAAACTATATAGTATCCAAAATACCAATTTTTAAAATAATTAATTTTGAAAAATATTTAATTTTTAATTCCGCCTCTATAACCAGCTGTATTACATTTTTCAAAAAAAATAAAACTAGTAATCATACAATAGCACTTGTAAAAAATGCAACTGAAAAAGATTTAAATTTAAATCAAACTTTATACAACAATCAATGGTTTAATGTTAATTTTGTTTCAAATTCATTATTTTCACTTATACCAGCTAGAATAAAAAACCTTAACGATAAAATTAAGGGCAACTATGAACTATTAGGTAATTTATTAAAAGTTGGTAAAGGAATGGAAACAGCAGCAAATTCAGTTTTTTTATTTAACTATATGCCACCATTTCCGTCTAAATATATAAAAAGAAGAATAACTGGTAATATGATAAATAGATATTATTTAGGCACTCCTTCTGAATATTTATTATATTACGAATATATTGACGATTTTACTAATTTAGATGAATGTATAAAAAAACATTTACTACAAAATCGTAATATTTTAGAAAATAGGGCTACTGTTAAAAATGAAGGACGACCTTGGTGGAAATATAGTAGGCCTATGCACAAAGAATATTATAAATATGACAAAATATGGTGTTCATATCGAGCAAAACAAAATATTTTTGCTTTAGATACTACTAGCGAATGCATTGGTTTAACAAATACTGTAACCATTTTTGATACAAATCCATTCTTAAACATAAAATATATATTAGCATTGATTAATTCAAAATTATTAGAATATCAACATAAAAATAATGCTAAACAAACCGGAAACGGAGTATTTGAATATGTACCTAATACTATCGAACGATACCCTATCCCTCAAATATCATTAGCCGAACAAATGGATTTCATTACATTAATTGATAAAATTTTAGATTCAAAAAAACATAATCCAAATGCAGATATAACTTATTATGAAATCGCTATTGATGCTTTGGTTTATAAATTATATGGATTAAATAATGAAGAAATAAAAATAGTTGAAAATAGTGTTATTAGATGACTTCTATTTTTATGCATATAAACTAGTTATTTATATGCAGTTCTTTTTGCTTATCTGCATATAATCTGCTAAAATATATGCAGATAATTCTTTTTAAGGCGGTTTTATTATGCATAAATTTGATTACAGTTTTTTAGCCGACGGACTTTTGCCTGCTAATCTTGTTAATTTAACGGCTAATATCGCTTCGCTGTCAGTAAAATCTGCGGTACGCAAAGCGGATTTTAAAAACGTTTTTGCAAGTTTGGAAGGTATTGCAAAAGTACAGTCAGTTAAAAGCTCCAATGCAATAGAAGGCATTATTACCAGTGATGAGCGCATTGCCGCTATAGTACATCATAACAGCGCACCACTGAACCACGATGAAGCCGAAATTGCAGGCTACCGCGATGCGCTGAATGAAATTCATCTGCATTACAATGAAATACCTTTTTCTGTAAGCAGCATTTTGCGCTTGCATAGCATACTGTTTGCCTATACCGGTACCGATTTTGCAGGCAAATTTAAAACAGAAGATAATGTAATTTTAGAAATTGACGCGAAAGGAAACAGGCAAATACGCTTCCGCCCCACGCCTGCCGCACAAACTGAAACAGCCATGGAACAGCTTGTACTTGCTTATATGGAAGCACGCGATAACGCAAACATCAATCAATTGCTTTTAATTCCCTGCATTATTTTGGATTTTCTTTGTATACACCCTTTCCGGGACGGCAATGGGCGTATGTCACGTCTGCTTTCGCTGCTGCTGCTTTATAAAGCAGGCAACGATATTGGTAAATACATTTCGTTTGAAGAACAGATAAATAATGCAAAACTTTTTTACTATGACGCGCTGAAAGAATCTTCTCAAGGCTGGGAAGATAACAAAAACGATTATTTTATATTTATGCAGAATTTTTTAGGAACTTTATATATGTGTTATCAGGAACTTAATAAGCGTTTTGCCGTTATTAACAGTAATCGGGTTACCAAAAAAGCGCGTATTGAAGCCACTGTTTTAAATTCATTAACGCCAATTTCCAAAGCCGAAATTTGTAATATTTTGCCGGATATAAGCCCTACAACAGTAGAAGCTGTTT
>ULOW01018973.1_pt1 | contig 9779 bp, 10 predicted proteins | sample 1952961 | NCBI WGS metagenome assembly ULOW01 (sample SAMEA4835614, study PRJEB28245) | human gut metagenome | biome: gut microbiome; material: fecal sample | place: Denmark | collected 2008
AAGACGGCAGTAATGTCGCCGAGAAAAGAGTATGTTGCCGGTGGGAAAACCCTTAATCTTCACGACCGGTGGAAAAGGAGAAAATTATGTCAGTATTTAGTGAAATCGACACAATGAAGAACATTGATGTTGAAGAAGAGGAAAATGTTATGGTATTACCGAGAAGTGATAATAGTGTTTCTACAAATGAACCATTAACACCTGAAGTATTATCAGAACCTTCAAAAGAGGAAAAGGTGAAAACACCTGAAGTTTCTTCAGAAGAAAAAGATGAAGAAAAAGTGCAAATGACTGAAATCAAGGTAGAAGATGTACCAAACATCAATTACGACGATTTTAAGCCGATTATCAGTTTCGATAATGTTTCAGAAGATGAAATTATTGATACTGCATTAAATCGGCTTGCTCAGGACACTTATTTCGGAATTAACGGCTTACCATTGATTGCTTGCTTTTTGTACATTTATAACCGTGCAAAAACAGATATCAATTTCAGCAAACAGGTATTGATTAAGAGTAAAAACTTTTCCAAAGCTTTCGATTATTTGACAAAGCAGGTAAAGTCAATGTCTGTTGGTAACGTAATCGGTTTGGATCATCGCCAGATTTTTGCAATACTCGACGATTATTACAATCTTGACGACGCTATAATAGCTGAAAAAGAGGCTGAAGCTAAAGCAAAAGTCAAGGCTAAATCTAAAGCCAAAAAGACAAATGAAGGAACAACAAAGAAAGTTACTAAGAATGGCAGTACAAAAAAGAGTGCTGCTAAGCCTGATAAGAAAGTTGAGAAAGAGGAAGAAAAACCTCTTGATTTGTTTTCATTGTTGGGAGGTAGTAACTAATGTTACCTTCTAAAAAGTCAATACGAAAAATGAGAACCCAGCCGTTTCCCGGTTGGGTTTTGTCATTCGTCAAAAATGCTGATGATTATTGCGGAAGTTTGATTATGTTTTCTATTAAGATAATCGAACATAAGAAATATCTCGTTGGCAAAGGAATCAATGCGGATGGAAAGTTTTTGTCTGTTATCAGCAAAGAGGGCGATATTCTAACTTTGCTCGAAAACGGCAGATGGTCTGTTGCGTGCATAAATCAGCACATTTCTTCTAATGCTACGGTATTTAACGGAGCTTGTGTTTATAAGTTTTTTAACGACGATGATAAAGGCGGTAGAAGTGTCTATAACACACTTTGTTCCCATATATTATCTCGGAAAGAAAAACTGAAAATTATGCATATGGCAGAAAATCAGAGAGCCAAAAACGAAATGTGGAAGTGTGTACCTAAAGCACCTCATGAGTTTCTATCATTTTGTTATGATGATTACGGCTATAAAGTTGTATTTTCAACCAAAGACAGAAAAACAGGATTTTGCGGAAAGTGTTTGAAGAAAATCACTTTTCAAAAAAATCTTGTATCAAGGCATAACTACAAATGCCCGTACTGTCATAAGGATCTTACAGCTGTATCATATAAACAATTATCAAGCAGATACAAATTTAAGTGCTATTCGATGCTTGATATATATGATGACGATAGACTTATGGTAAGACATTTCGATGTATCTGAAGTGATTAGAGCAAAAGTTGAGTCAGGCTATATTCAAGAAATAAAAGCTGACCGCAGTATAGATGAATATGAAAGAGATTTGTTTGACCTAAACAGAACTTCATTCAGTTATCATATACGCAAATATGATTACACAACCGGTGTCTTGTTCTGGCAAAATTCTAAACCGAGTGAGGGTTATCACTTGGTTGGAATGTTACCCAACAGATACTATGAATCTGAAAAGATATATAAAGGAAATCTTAATAGTATTACTCAGAAGATTTCCGGTATATCTGATGTGATAGACTCAATCTCGCATTGTATTTCCAATGGTGTAGTTGATTCTCAAAGACTTGAAGAACTTATTCTTGGCAGTAAAAATACAATACTTGCTGAAAAGCTCGAAAAAATTGGTTTGATAAATTTGTCATCTCATGTAATTTTTCAATCCATAAGAAGCTTTTGTTATGACGCAAAATTCAATGAATATCTTCCGTATACAGTAAAAGAATTCATTAAGTGCAATAAGCGTTTTCTTAAATTTGCTGTTGAGAATAATATTGACTATCTAACATTGCGTTGTATGCAACACTTCAACGAAAAGTTTACCGATAAATTTGAGGATTTTATGCTTGCCTATAACTACTGTAAAAGTAAGAAGGGTGAAAATGTTCCAAATTCAGTCAATCGTATTGTTGATTTTTGCGTAACATACAAAGTGACGGTTAGACAGGTTGTGTCTTATCTTGAGAAGCAGTCAGGAAGCATAATCGAATTACAAGATTATGTGAGTATGTATCTTGAGGCATATAGCTTGAGTCACAATACAACATATTCGGTTCTTGAGTACAGCAAACATTTTCTGTTTCCGCAGGACCTTATGCAATCTCACGATGATGCACTTAATTGGCTTAACAGAGAGAAAGATAAGCGAGAAAAAAAGAAAATTATTAAAAAGAACAAGATGCTGTTATCTATTATTGAACCGTTACATGAATTGGACGGCAAAGATATTGGTAATTTCAAGTTTTCTTTTCCTCACAGCAAGTCAGATTTTGTACATCAAGGAGATTTGATGCACATTTGTGTAGGTAAATTCAATTATTTTGACAAGATGTGTGAGGGAAAAAATTATATTTGTTTTGTTGCAAAGGCAAACAAGCCTTATGCAACGGTAGAATTTAAGAAAGAAGAAAACAATCAGCTTTCTCTCGTACAAGCGAGAGCGTATGGGAATGGGAATGTTACCTCGGACTGTACAGAGCAAATTAACAAATTTAAAAATTTGCTTGAAGCTACTGTTTTATCAAATTTATTAAAGAAATAAAAGGAGTATTATTATGAAAAAAATGAGTTTTACAATTACAACAACACTTAAAGATAAACTTGCTCTTATGAGTAAAATTTATATGAGCAACAGAAAATCAGGAATATATCCTATGGCTGTTATGGCAGACCGCAAAGGTTTCTTTCATTGTTGCAGTATAGCAGACACGCTTTCATACAAATTAGGTTCAGATGAACTCGGTATGATTCCTGAGCTTCCTGATGAGGCAATCATATTTCCAGACGGCGTAGTACGACTCATATTGTCAATGCCTGCCGGAACAACTCTTGATATTGAAAGCGAAGGTAATTGCGTATCTGTAAAAACACGCGGTAAAAAATCATCTTGCAAATTCAATGTCGAAAGTAAGGATTTTCCTACAATTGAGGAAATCAATCCTACCGAATTGAATTTTGCTATGATTGAAAGCAGTTTCATTCGTACTGCACTTGAAAATTGTGCGTTTGCGATGAGTACCAACAATTCAAAGCCCATATTTACAGGGCTGAATTTCGTGTGCAAAAACGGAATGCTTGAAGCTTATGCAATTGATGGTTTCAAGATTGCAAGAAGCAGAATCAAGTCGGAAGGTGAGTTTACATTTACGATTACAAAAGACGCGGTATCCATATTGATGTGTTGCCTGAAAAGTGCTAACAGTAAAATCAATATCGGCATTAACAAATCAGGAAACAAGGCAGTCTTTATCGTTGATAACCAAACCGTGTTGAGAACATCATTGCTGACCGGCACTTTAATGGAAGTTGATACTTTTTTTGTTGAACATGAAAAATCTGTAAAAGTAGATACAGCCTTACTTTTGGGCGTGCTTAAACAGATAACTACTGTTGCCACAAAAGACGAGGTATTGGTCGTTATGACGATAAGTGATGACAATATGAGCTTATCTTATAATGGCAAAACAGCTACATATGTTGACACGGTTCCGATCGAGACTCAGGGTATTACTTCTGAATCTCCTGAAAGAATCGGAATCAATGTAGGTTACTTAACTGATTGTGTTAAAGCAGTTAATGATGATAATGTTTCATTATCAATCAAAAATGCTTTAAATCCAATTATTATCAAAGGCAAAACAGAAACAGAAACTGTGTTGGTGCCAATGCGTATAGCTGAAAATAATTAAAGATGAAAGTGAGGTGCTTAATTTAAGCACCTCACAATTTTATAAAAGGAGAAACAAATATGTTATTATACACAACCATTGACAGATGGTATCTTAATCATAATTCCGCTGAAATTGTGGATTTATATTATAATCCCGATTCAAACGCCGGAGGACAGTATGTCGAAAATCATATTTCATATGACTTGATTAAAGAGTCATATATAAACTCAGAAGGTGACACAGATGTATTTTTTGATCTGCTTGATTCACAATGTCTTCAGTATTGTATCGACAAAGGTACCGATATATATGATTGGTTTGACGATATTATGAGGCATCTTGATAACGGAACATCAGAAGATATTGTATATGTTAAATCAAATTCAGACGATGACGCATATTATTTGAGAAAGTCTGTATTGTTTGATCGTGACGAAGAAGTTATGAATAAACTTGTTGTTATTGCAACTGCTCCAACTGTGGATAATCCCTGCGGTATTCCTTCAAATGCAATGACCGAAGAGGAATACTTAGGTTTTAAAGGTTGTAGTTCTCCTGTCAGCGGCTATGTTCTTGACAAGCTCAGATGCAATAGACAGTTGAAATCTGAACGAGGAAAACGCAAATTTGAGAAGGAATGTATAATTGCTGCTGATAAGTATCGTATTATCAGAGAAAATGAAAAGCAAAATTATGACTTTTTGATAAGTGTCGGTATTCTAAGAGATAAGACTCTCACAGAAAAATCGTTATGCAAGGCACACGGTCATCCTGACAATGAATCCACGCAAGCTGCTCGCAGAGTGCTTGATAAAAGAGGAATTGACTGGAAAACAGGTAAGAAGAAATCTGCAAAGTACATTATTGTTTGCAGTATGAACAGAGAAATATATCTCATTCCAAACGCTGAAACAAAAACAGATTTCTTCGACAGCTTAGAGGACGCTCGTAAAGCAATGCTTGATGATGTTGTATCAACATATACTTCAATAACAGAAAAGAACACCACAATTGACGGGTTAATGGAGTTACTTGCTGATACTCACTATGACAGTCCTGTAGAAGGTACTATTGACACAAATCACAATTATGCTTGGATGAATTTTGATTTAAGCAATTATGATGCGTATGATATTAAAATATTAAAAATTGAAGGAGACTAATATGTATAAACAAGCACTTGCCGATGTGGGTACGGAATGGTTTGAAGAAGCAGAAAATGCTTTCAGACAGACTCCGGATTTTACAGAGTGTACGACTGAAGCAATGGAAACTCTCATCGAAAATGCCGAAAGAGGCGATATGGTAGCAACCAATATCGGCAATGTTCCGATTGAGGATTACAGAGAAATCGTCGCAAATCAGAATGGCTTTGACAGCTACGATGAGATGTATAACGAGGGTATTCGTATCGGTAACGGATATGACAAAGAACCTGAATCGGTAAAGCCACAGTGGTAACACAAAAAGAGCAAGGTCAGGAATTTTGATTTAAGCAATATTGAAGGAGACTAATATGTATAAAAATGTTAAGGATACCTTTCCAAAGCAACTAATAGAACTAATAGATATGATAGAAGACGAGAACTTCCGAATAGTATCAGATGAAATATCTGACGGTACGATTACACTTCAATTCTATTCGCCAAAAGGACAGGACTGCTATTATGACATTGATCTTTCCTACTTCATTAATCAAGAGTTGCCGATTGATTGGAGTATGCTGGCTTGTGATGTCATATCATATTGCAGAGACTATGATGTATCAGAACAGACTATGCTGTGGCTTGATGAATTCGGTCACGGAAAAAATGGTGCACCGTATGATATGAAAGATGTGTATGAAGATATGGAGTGGTCCAGAAATCATATTCTGAGTCTTGCAATTATTTTTAATGCTTTTGCAACAAATGATTGCAAAAAAGAAAGAGAAAAAGTATAAAAGCAGACGGGAGTTAAGTTTATCTTGACTCCCGTAAAGAAATGGAGAAAAGTTATGTATAATTTAGATTCAGCATTGTGGAGCAAGAATGATTCATACAACCAAGTAATACCAAGTCTTAACAAAAAAACATTGACCACACAAGAGCAAATTAGTTCTTGTGTGGTCTTTTTTTATTACACGACTGTTAAAAAATCATAGAGCAACAAAATCAATAATTTTTAATATATCAGTATGCTATACTGATTGTGAACTCTGAAAGAGGTGAGAAATGAGTAAAACAGAAAAATACACAAATACTAAAAGTAAGGTGGTTGTGGAAAATTTTTACAAGACTACTGATAAAGAAGCTCAGAAGATGCTTTTTAACGAGCAGTATGCTCGAATGATCAATGCAAAAAATGCTAAGTTATAATGCTAAATTTGATAATTATTAATGCGTGCGATATTTACAAAGTGCAGAAGATATGATATAATGTGCACGATTTACAAGAAAGGTATCGTATCATTGTATGCACCTGTGATTCACGCTAGGAGCATTTTATGATCGAACAAATTAAAGCAGCACTATATGTGCGACTGTCGCAAGAGGACAGAAATAAACTTCATCCCGAAGATAATAGTGAAAGCATAAATAACCAAATTATGTTATTAAAATCTCGCTGTGAAAAAGAGGGATGGATAATATACGACATATATAATGACGATGATTTTTCAGGATCCGACCGACAACGACCGGAATTCAACAGAATGATTGAGGATGCACGGTTACATAAGTTTGATGTTTTGCTATGTAAAACACAATCACGATTTTGCCGTGATCTGGAACTTGTAGAGCATTACCTAAACTATATGTTTCCGGTGTGGAACATTCGCTTTTTGAGTATTATTGACAATGCGGATACTTCTAATCGACAGAACCGAAAAGCACGACAAATCAATGGACTCATAGACCAATGGTACCTTGAGGATATATCTGAAAATGTTAAAGCAGTTTTGTCTGCAAAGCGTAAAAAGGGAGAATGGGTAGGTAGTCAAGCTCCTTACGGCTATGCCAAATCACCTGAAGATAAGCATAAACTTATTATAGATGAACCTGCAGCAAAGATTGTACGATACATTTACAGATTATACATCAATGGCTTAGGTTATGCGTCAATAGTACGCAGACTTAATGACGAACAAATACCGCCTCCTGCAAAGTATAAGAATCTTAAAGAAGTATCCTCGCATAAAAAAACAGCTACGAGAGGATTATGGTGCTATTATACTATTCAGAAGATATTAAGCAGTCAGGTGTATATCGGTAATACTGTTCAAGGTAAGAGTGAAAAATTATCTTATAAAGGTGAAGAACGGCGATATAAACCTCAAAGCGAGTGGGATATTGTCGAAAATACTCACGATGCAATTGTTAGTTATGATACTTGGCATAAGGCACAGATAATACGCTCAACAAGAAGTACTCCCTATAAACAGGATATGAAAAATACGGTGTTCTCGCGAATGTGTAAATGTGTGTATTGTGGTGCTACACTCAATAAACATACTTATCATAATTCACCAATGCTTGAATGTCCTACTAAACACATTAAAACGGGAATATGTCCCGGATGTGTCATAACCGTAAAAAGACTTGAAGAAATTGTGATTGATGAAATCAAGGACCATTGTCAAAGGTTAATGGATGTTTCTGCTGTCAAAAGTAAGATTGATTCTAATGTTGAAATAAATAATCGTCGTCAGGAAATTTTAAAATCAATTGAATCCGCAATAAAAAAGCAAAAATTATTAAAAAATAGACTAACTTCCTTATACATGGATAAAGCTGATGGAATAATATCTATTAATGACTATTATCAATTTAAAAATGCAATAGATGCGGATTCCGTAGAAATTGATACCACTATTAAATTGCTTGAATCAAAGTTATTGAGTATAGATGATGAGATTAAGGCACTTGAAAGCAATCATACAATAGTGACTCAATACAGTAATATTGAAAAATTGACACATAATGAACTTATGTTTTTGGTTGACTATATCGAAGTCGGCGGAACAAGAGATAACAGAATAGTCCGAATTCATTGGAAATTCTGAGGAATGTTTTGATGTATCCTTTTATACAACGCAGGGCAACCCGTGATCACAAGAGATAATGTCACCATGCAGATTGACACGGTTGTGTATTTTGAAATTACCGATCCAAAGCTTTATACTTACGGTGTAGAAAGACCGCTCAGCGCTATTGAAAATCTTACTGCAACAACATTGCGTAATATCATCGGTGATCTTGAGCTTGATAACACACTCACATCCCGTGATACAATCAACGGTAAAATCAGAGTGATTCTTGACGAGGCAACCGACGCATGGGGCATTAAGGTAATCCGTGTCGAGCTTAAAAACATTCTTCCACCCCGTGAAATTCAGGATGCGATGGAAAAGCAGATGAAGGCAGAGCGTGAGCGCCGTGCAAGAATTCTTGATGCAGAGGGTGAAAAACGCAGTCAGATACTCGTTGCAGAGGGTATGAAGGAATCTGCAATTCTTAAAGCCGACGCTGTTAAGGAGCAGAAAATCCGTGAGGCACAGGGTGAAGCTGAGGCTATTCTCACAGTCCAGAAAGCTAATGCCGACGCACTTAAAATGCTCAATGAGGCTTCTCCTACCGATAGAATTATTCAGCTTAAATCACTTGAGGCATTCGGTAAAGCCGCTGACGGCAAGGCTACAAAGATTATCATTCCTTCAGATATTCAGGGACTTGCGGGTAGTGTTACCGCAATTAAAGAACTCTGGAAAGATGATGTGCCAAAGGCATAAAGAATGTGAAATTTACGGCAATTTTTCGGGCACAGAATTCTGTGTCCGATTTGTTGCATAAAATTGTGGGGGATAGGAAATGCAATTTTTACTCGACCTGTTGTGGTACTTCGTAATTTTCTCGTTTTTTGGCTGGGTGGCGAGTAGTTTTCGTTCGCTTCTTCTTGAGAAAAAATTCAGTAACAACGGTTTTTTGACATCGCCGTTTTGCCCTATGTATGGATTTTCGGCGGTTATTTGTTATACGGCACTAAAACCGTTTGAAAACAGCAAGCTGATTTTATTCATCGGTTCAACTCTGATATTATCTGCACTTATGGTTGTGGTCGGTGTGCTTGTAGAAAAAACTCTCAAATTCAAGCCATGGGATTTTTCTTCCTCGAAATTCAGCATAGGCAATTATATAACTTTTCCTTATGCACTTTTTCTCGGATTGCTCGGTATGCTACTTGTCGGATTGATAATCCCGGTGCTTCGCACAGCCGTTGAAGCAATTCCTTTCTGGGTAAGTCTTATTCTTGTTCTTTGCTTCTGCGGAATTATTGTAATTGATTACGTTTTTTCAATGATAACAACAATCCGTCTGCTCAGAAGAATTGCAAAGCTTAAAAATTCTTCCGAGCTTATGGATAAAGGTGCAACAGAGGTTGAAATTCAGGAACTTGAAGAAAATTACAACCGACTTTTTACAGAGAATATTTTAAGAAAAAGACTTGCACACGCTTATCCCGATCTCACTCATATGGCTTATGTAAAGCAAATTAATGCTAAAATTGAGGAGATTAAGCAGGATAATATGAAAGAATATACGCAAACCTTTGAAAGTAAAGAGGACAAGCCGTTTGCTTACGGATTCTGTTTTACGAAGCTTTTTTATCTGTTTGTGATTGGTTCTTTCATCGGCACGATTCTTGAAACAATATGGGCGTTCTGCGTTGACGGACATTTTGAAATGCGTGTCGGTATGGTTTACGGTCCGTTTATTCCTGTTTACGGCGGCG
>ULOW01003941.1_pt1 | contig 9506 bp, 13 predicted proteins | sample 1952961 | NCBI WGS metagenome assembly ULOW01 (sample SAMEA4835614, study PRJEB28245) | human gut metagenome | biome: gut microbiome; material: fecal sample | place: Denmark | collected 2008
AAGGACTATGACGCCGACACCATCTGCCAGCGGGTCACCTCCAAGCTCTCTCCCGGCAGCATCGTGCTATTCCACAACGCCGCCCTCCACACGCCGGAGGCGCTGCCGGCCATTCTGGACCACATGACCCGTGAGGGGTATTCCCTGCTGCCCATCAGCCAGCTGATCTATCGGGAGAACTATACCATCGACCACGCCGGGCGGCAGTTCTGTCAGGCCCAGAGCGAGCAGTGAAATTTTTGCCGGTTTTTCAAGAAATCGGTTGATTTTTGCAAAAAATCTGATATACTCAAGGAAGGGGCGTACGGTGTATTTTGTGCGTTCTGCAAAAAAACAAAAGGAGAGAGTATGGTATGATTTTGAGCCTGATTATTGGTATCCTGACGCTGGTGGCGGAGTGGATGATCTTCAAGAAGATGGGCCGTCAGGGCTGGGAGGGCATCGTCCCCATCTACAACACCTATGTGCTGTGTCAGGAGCTGTACGGCAACGGCTGGAAGTTCCTTCTGCTGCTGATCCCCATCTACAACATCTATTTCGTCATCAAGATGAACATCGACTGGGCCAAGGCCTTCAATCAGGGCGTCGGCTTCGGTATCGGCCTTCTGCTGCTGCCCTTCATTTTCCAGCTGATCCTGGCCTTCGGCGGTGATCAGTATCGGGATGGCAGCTATACCAATACCCAGCCCGACATGGTGGAGAATGTGGTCAGCAAGGCCAAGGATGCCGTTTCCGGCAACCAAGACGACCACAAGGAGCAGTAACTGCACCAAACAAAATGGGACAGGAGAACATCCTGTCCCATTTTTTCATGTATTCAAAAGAAATGAGCGGAAAGAGCGCATGAAAAAGCTGATTGCGCTGCTTTTGGCGGCGGTAATGTGCTTGAGCCTTGCGGCTTGCGACAATGGCAAGACGGAAAATACAGATCATTCGCAGGGACAGAACACGGAAAATACATCGAATGAGAACCAGCAGACAGAAACAGCGTCGCAGGGAAACGGAAACACCGAGCAATTAACTGATGAAAGATATCAAGAGGGTACTGACCCCGCTGATATCGACAAAAAATATGTCGGTGTAAGGAAAAGAGGGGAAGCGGATTTTTCCGCTTCCCCTCTGAAATTCCCTGTAAAATTACTTGCCGAAGTACCGCTTCAGCAGGCCCTCGAAAGCCTTACCATGGCGGGCTTCGTCCTTGGCCATTTCATCAATCACTTCGCTGCGCTCGTGATTGTGGGGGGGACGAATTGCGGAATGAAAAGGCTTGCTGTTCAGGCATTTGGGGTTCGTATTTTGATGATCTTCCGTTTGTCTATGTACAAGATCGGTACATCTTCATTCATGTTTGCATCGTCAATGTTACGTTTTTGTACATCTACGGAGGTACTAAAATGGCAGGAGCAGTCGGTGTATTCCAAAAGGAAGATGGCTATTGGGGTTATCGGTTTTCCATCGTTGTTGACGGAAAGACCATCGCAAGAAGAAAGTATACTGATGAAAACGGCAGCAAGCTTCGCACCAAGAGTGAAGCAGTTAAGGCAAGAGCGGCGGCAATGGTGGCGGCTCGCATGGAGCGGGTTTCCAAGCCTGCTCCAATCCGAAGAACCTATGAAGAGGTTTTTGAAGAATTTCGCTCCAAGGGAAGAGCGGATCGTGCGTATCAGACCATTCGCAAGCAAGATTCCTTGTGGGAGAATCATTTGCGGGAGCGGTTCGGCAAGCGCTTTGTCGATGAAATCTCTTCTGCCGAAATCAATGACTATTTGGCTGAGCTGTATTATGATTGCGGCTATTCCTTCATGTATGCGGAATCGTTTCTCAAAATGTTCTATCTGATTTTGGGGCAAGCCTATTCCCGCAATTACTTGGATGTCGATTCATACAACAAGCTTTGTCAGAATAAGGACACGAAAATCCGTATGCCCAAGAAGAAAAGCGATGATGACGGCAAAATCGTTGCCTTTTCTCGTGAAGAGCTTGCGCTTCTGGATGATTATTTTAAGGGTACGAACGCAGAAACGGCATATTTACTCGGTCGTTACTGCGGCTTGCGTATCAATGAAGCGTTCGGCTTGAAATGGGAGAACATAGACCTTGAACACGGCACGATAACCATAGACCGTCAGATGCAGTATCAGGATGGGCTGATTAAGCTTGTCCCTCCTAAAACGCTCAACGCAAACAGAACCATTTTTCTGCCCCAAAAGCTGTGGGATTATCTCAAAAGTCTTGCCGAAAAGCGCTCACGCGATGCAGCGGGCTTCGCTGCTCTAAGGGAACAGCGGCGGCGGTTTATAGACGATTTGGACGGCAGCAAGATTCCCTCCACTGATCTTGTGAATTGCCTTCCTGATGGAACAATCCAAACGGTAAATACGATGAAATATCCCACAAGAGAAATCAAAAAGCGCCTCGGCATCACCTTTAAGTATCATTATCTGCGCCATACCTATGGAACGCTCATGGCAGAGATGAACACCCCCACGCATTTACTCTGCAATCAGATGGGGCATGGCAATATTCATGTTACGCAGCGCTATTACCTCGCCATATCCAAGAGCGGGATTGATACGCTGAATGAAAACCTGAATAAGCTGTGATTCACAGATAAAAATTGCAAAAATTCAGCCATTTTTGCAAAAAGAACGGACAGTCCGCAGCTGTCCGTTCTTTTTTAGTATCTGGATAGGATCTTCTGCAAGTATTCCTTATACTGCTCCACCACGGAATTGGGAGAAAACAGCTTTGCCTTTGTGCCAAAGCCGCAGAGCCAGCCGAAGAACTGGTCGCTGATCTCCACGTCTGCCGAAACGTTAAAATGATGATCGTCGGCACGGGAGTAGCTGACATTGTAGCGCCCAAAGCGCTCCACTGCCGTATCCAAGAGCGAAGAAACAAAACGGATGCTCACACGCTCACGCTCGCCGCCAAACATGGAAAAGGTTCTCTGGGTGTATGTTTTCATGTCGATTGCGGCAAAGGCTTCTGCGCCGTCTCTTGGCGTGCCAAGGCGGTTGATTGCCTTCATGCGGTCAACTCGGTAGGTGCGGATTTGCTGGCTGTTATCATCATAGGCAAGCAGATAATAATTGCCGTCGTTGATAATCAGCTTGTAGGGGCTGACAATATACTTTGCGCCCTTGCGCCGTTCCGTCTGCTTCTCCAAATCGTCAATGGTGTATTTCAGATACTGGAAGCTGATTTTTTCGGGAATATGCTTTTCTCCCTCGATCATTTTGCTCATGGCGTCGTAGATCGTGGAGACATTGCGGAGCGTGGATTTGTTCAGCGTCCTTTGACGGGCAGTGACAAGGGCATCGGTGCGGATTTCTCTTGACTGCTCTTCGCTCACAAAGCCTTTGATGATGTCAACCAAACGCTCTGCCTCGCTCTGAGAGATGTAACGGGAGGCATAGATGCACTCAGCCATAAGGCGAATGTCGGAAAGCTCATACTTGCGGCGAACAACCCGAAAGCCCTTCAAGTGCCGATCATACACAATGAATTTCTCACTGTCGTTCTCGTCCATCTCAATGGCTTCCTCGGCGGCGAAAATGTCGGCATCGTCCTCGTTCTCCAAGAGCCAAAGTGCCTTGTTGATCTCTTCAATGTCACGATAGATAGAACGGCGCTCTGCATCAATGCCAAGCTCTTGAAGATAGGCAGCAATATTGTCTGCGGACTCGGCGTGGTTCTCGTCGGTGTGGCGCATCAGATACTCCATGACAAGATAAGGCTTCATTTTCTGATTGGCTTTTCGCCCATGCTGGGGATTGGCTTTTGGTTTTCTCGACATTGCAACTCGTTCCTCTGCGTTTTTTTCTTTATCATACCACGCCAAGAGGAAAAAAGAAAGGTCGTTATAATGGTAAACTTGTATTGAATTTCTTGCGTGGCTGTGATATACTATTCTTGCGACACAAACTTAATATTTGCATCTCAATACAGAGAATGTGTTTTTACTATTTTGGTAAAAACGCACTCTCCATTTTGTCATTCTCTGTGAGGTGCAAAAGTTTGTGTCGCAACAAACGGAGCTGTGCGCTTTTCGGTGTGTAGTTCCGTTTGGGACTACACACTTTTTTATTTTATGGAGGAAAGAGAAATGAAACTGAAACGAACCTTCGCATTACTCTTGGCACTCGCACTGTGTATGAGCCTTGCGGCTTGTGGGAAAACCTCAGCAGACAAGGAGGCTGGTAGTGCTACTGATGCATCTACTACGGGAACTGATAAATATGCTATTGGTGAGGCTTTTGGAACAGATAGCGTGGAGTGCGTCATTGATGAAGTTAAATGGGTTACTTTAGAAGATGTTACCTCTCACCCTTCGGCTTATGCGATGGTCGGCAACGTTAAGCAGCTTGAAGCAAAGGATATGTTTCCTGGATACAGTTTTTTCGGCATAAGCGCTCTTAATGACACAATGGATTATCCGTGCCTTGTTGTTACATTCTCCTTAAAAAATGTTGGCAAAACGGATGTTGTCCCCACTATGGACGCAGAGCATTTTACACCTTATAGCGAGGTTCCATCGTATGGAAATATTTCTGTAATTTATGATGATGGTTATACTTTTGAGGCAGAGGAAGGCTTTACAACGGCTTTGAAGGTTTTAGGAACCCCCATCAAGGAAGGACGAATTTTCCAACTGCCTAGCCAAGTTTCGGAAAATGAGGATAAGCCGTTGGAGGTAAAAGTTTCACTGCCGAACTCGAACGGAGAAAGCGAAGAGTTTTTTGTAAGTGTCAGATAACAATTTTGGAGTGGACTTTTGTCCACTCCACTTTTTATATCAAATCCACATGATTCAGAATCGCCTCTTCAATTCTCTGAGGTTCAATGCCAATATAGCGCTGAGTAACTGCGGCAGAGCTGTGCTGTAAAAGCCGCTGCACCAAAGCAATATCATAACCATTCGCCTTGTAAATTTCCGTTGCGTACCATTTGCGGAAGCTGTGCGTTCCGATTCCCTCATAACCCAAGTAATCACAGACAAGGGCAAGCTGTTTCTGGACGGCTCGCTCTGTGATGGGGAAAATTAAATCCCTTGCGCCAATGCCGTTGCGAAGGCAGTAGTTTTCAATGTACTGTTTCACCACAAGGGGAACGGTGAACACTCTGTGCTTGCCCGTTTTCTGCTCGACGATCTCCAAACGGTAGCGCTCGCCGTCCTTCACAATGTCGCAGGGGCGCAGTCTGAGGATGTCGCTAATCCGCAAGCCCAAGTTCCCCTCCAACACAAGCGCCGTGGCGGCACGTTCATTGGGACGAAAGAAGGAACTGCCCTCTCGCATGGCAGCGATAATCTCTTTATACTGCTCTGTTGTCAGAGCCTTGGTTTTCTTGTTCATGGTGTCTCCTTTTGGCTGAAAGTTCGTATTTGGAGCAGAAAAAGTTCGCATCTTTGCGCCGTTTTTCAAAAAGCCTTGCGGCAAGGGGCTTTTGCTATTCGTAATTCTACTATTTTAGGAACCCTCCCTCTTGGCTCCCTTTGCAGAGCCAAGAGGGATTTCAGCGTTCAGGCGCTGATGGAAAAGCGACGGCTGGAAACCTGCTTGGTGTATGCCTTGTAGACCTCAGGCATCACCTTCTTGAATGCGGTGCTGTCAAATCGGTTGGAGAGGACAGCAGTGTATCGGACGATGTACTGTCCAGCAATCAGTTCCTCTACCTCTCTGGCGTCCATCTCTGCCTTGATGGTGTTGCGGATGGTGTCGGCCTCGGCTTTGAGCTCCTCCATCATGGCTTCGTATTTGTTCAGCAGTTCAATCTTGGCAAGCAGTTCGATTTTAGACATTTTCGGTTTCTCCTTTATTTTGTGGTTGCCGTCTCTCCGTGCTGTCGCTGCTCCTTTGTGGGTTGTTCAGGGGGCTTACAACAGGCAGTGTTGAAATTGGCTGCCCCTCAATTACAAGAATATTATAGCACTAAAAGCTGGTGCTGTCCATTGACATATTGCACTAATATTTGGTGCTTTATTTGTTCAAAATTAGCACTTGATTTTAGTGCATATCTGTGATAGAATAAGGACAATGGAAAAGGAGGCGCATTTTATGGCAATCCGTTACAAGGTGGACGTGTTGGCAGAGCTGAAAAAGAAAGGCTACACCTCTACCAAAATCCGTGAAGAAAAACTGATTGGTCAGTCCTACCTCCAACAGCTGAGGCATGGGGAACTGGTGTCGTGGAAAACGCTGGACACAATCTGCGCTCTGCTGGACTGTCAGCCTGCCGATCTGATTGAGTATGTAAAAGAGGACGATGTCAGCGAAAGGGGCTGACGTGTTTCCTGAACAGAAATTTTGTGTTTTGGGGTGTCTTCAGGGGCATTTTTCGTGAACCAAAAGTGTCTGCGAAACCAAATGTTTGATTGTACAGGGGGCTGTATTTCAGGAAAGCCAGACGATTTCCCACCATACGGAAAAAGGCGTGGCCTGCGCTCCTACCAAGAGAGGGATTGATTTCCAAGAACGGCTTTCAGGTCTGTTTGCGGACAGCCCTTTTTCACGCCACACGGCGCAGATGGCAGAAAACGAAAAAAACGGCAAGCCAACCAAGGTTCTTCCTTGTGTCGGCTTGCCGTTTCTCTTATTGTTTGATTTTGATTTCCTTGTTCCAGTCCTTCAGCAAATCGTCCACTGCCGCATCCAATGCCGTTTTCATGGACTTTTCCATAATGCTGAAAATCTCTTTTTCAAGGACGGACTGCTTCTTTTTCTTCTTGTCCTCTTTCTTTTCGCTCATCGTTTGATTTTCACCTCGCTCTTTATTTTGATGGAATCGACAGAATCCGCAAGTTCTTCCTGTTCTGCCTGCTGTCTGTTCATTTTCTTGTGGAGGGCGTATCTGATCTGCTCTGGGGTGTAACCCTCCATGCACATGGAATCGTAGTATTCAGGCACGTCCTTAAAATAATCATCAATTAGGCTCATTATTTTGCCTCCTTCTTTTTCCTTCTACTATCTATGGCTTTTTTTACAATTCAAATAAAGAGAAAAGACCAATTAAGTTAAGTATTTAACACCAATATATATTATATTAGTGTTAAATACCTGACTTAATTCGCCTCCATTTCGTTTTCCATGGATTCCTGAACATAGGAAAGCATCTGCTCGATCTTATCGTTGTAAATGCCGTTAATCTCAGGAATTGGCTGTTTGCGAGCTACTCCACCATGGGCTGCTCTCATGTTGTCAATGGCTTCGTAACAGGTTAACCCATTGTCTATGTCTCTCCAATAATCATGCCACGCTTCCACATATTCTGCATGATCGCAGAACCTTTGTGTCTGCTTAAAGGCAAAATAATAAAGGAAGTTCTTTGTTTGGCGAGAAATAAGGTCGTGGGATTCTAATTTGTAGGTATAATTTGCGATGGTCTGACGTGATACAGCTTCTCCCATCTCACGCATTCTTGCCTCCTTCACCTCGTCAGGCATCGTCATAAAGATTTCATCCTCGAAGAAGTGATAGATGAAATTCCGTAGTTTGGTAAAGTCTGTGTTTCCGTCACAGTCCAACTCCGTGATTGCAAATACCTTGAAGGGGTCTGCCATGTTCTTTATAGTGTAAATCGCTTCTTCACCTCGTCCGCAACCATCAAATTCTACGCCATAACGACTCAATTTGCGGTCAATGCCCTGCTTGCTCTTGGTCGCAAGGATTTGGGTCATTTCAGTCTTGGAGTACGAGCGCCCAATTTCTAACATTTTATAGTCCTTTCTCGTTTTAAGTCATGTTCTTAACACTAATATACTTAATATTAGTGTTAAATAGTTGACTGAATTTTTTGAATTAAGCAGCTCTCCTTTCTTCGGCAGGAGGATTCAGATATGCTTTTCCGTTGATGATCGTCGGAAGCTCCTTGTAATTAGGGAAGCGCTTCACGAACCAATCATGTACATACTTGTATCTATTGGACTGACTGAGGGAAAACTCCTTGACTTTCTCGAACTCGGCAAGGGCTTCTGCGCCGTCGGCGAAGGCAGAAATGTAGCGCTCCATACGGTCGTAGGTCATGCCCTTTGTGGGATTGCTCGTCTTGGATGACTTGTGCGTGCGATATGCAATCCGAAGGTCAGGACAAGCCGCACGACAGTTTGCAATGATTTGGGCTTCCGCAGATTCAGAATTGAGGGCTTCTTCGGCAAACGCCTTGGTGATGGTCAGCGTCTTGGTGGCAAAATTCATCTTGTACTTTTCAATTTTCGTTTCCATTTTCATTTCCTCCTGTTTCGATTACGCAACTTCGTCCGCATTTTCGAGCGTAGCGAGCTTGGCAGCTGCTTTTGCAAGATCATCTTCTCCGACGGCTACTTCGGCAGAAATCTCGGCTTTGCTCACATTGTTTTCCTTAAACTCAGGGAAGGTCGCTAAGAACCACTTCTTGGTCAGGGGGTACAACGCACCCTTTGTCTTTGCAACCTTCTGGATGGCTGCGAACTCAATCAGGCGCTCCTTGCTGTTGGGCTGCGTCTCAATGTACGCCTCCATACGGGGAAGGGTCAGACCGTTGTACTTTTTCTTATCAGCCTTGTGGTTAATCTGCTTCTCAACAACCGTAAAATCAGGATGTTCGGCAAGCATTTCGCAGAGCGTATCATATTCGGGTTTCAGACCCTTGTTTGCACGGTTGATTGCGGACTTGGTGCCGATGATGGTCTTGTTGATGAAGTTGTAAGTGAAGATGGCGTTCATTGTAATTTCCTTTCTGCGCTCTTGGCGCTTGCGATAGGTCGCAACCCATATTTTATTTGAGGTGTTTTCCTCTGTTCTTTATGTACTTATTATAGCAAACGGTTTTCCTGGATTGGTCGTTATATTGGCACTCGCTTTGCCTCGGATTATTTCCTGTTACAGTTCAAGATAAATCTGCATAAGTTCTTCATTGGTCTTGTTGCCCAGCTCTTCGGCGAGAATGTCACTGTCAAAACCAGCTGCTTCGTAGAAGGTAAAGAGCATTTCCGCAAGCGTGTCCTCCATAGACATTCCCCATACCTCTGCGTAGTAGTTCAGTTCTTCCATTTTGCTTTCGATGTTGTTCATAGTTGTTAATACTCCTTTATTTTTGTTTTGGCTGATGTCTTATCTCTCTCAACCTTGTGACTATATTATACCGAATCTTCGCTCTTGACTGGTCGTTATAATGGTACTATAATAGAAAAAGTGACGGGATAATCCCGTCACTCAAAAGGAAGAGCAGTGCAGTTCAAAAGACGTATAAGGGACGTTGCAATCTTGTTTGTCCATGCTTTAGTTATCTGCAAAGACGAATGGAACATCTCTCTTGTTCTTCTTTTCCTCTTGGCTGCTCAATCATAAACAAAAATGTACCATTTTCTCGGTGTACCATTTTTGAAGATTTCAGCCTTGTTTTTCGCAGAGAAAAAAGGCGATGTACCAACTTTGTACAGTTCAGATTGGAAGGCGCAAAAAAGAGAGGAAGCAGGTTTGTTCCTGCTTCCTCTCAAAAAGGCTTGTTTTAGGCTGAATTACTTGCCG
>ULOW01017666.1_pt1 | contig 9113 bp, 8 predicted proteins | sample 1952961 | NCBI WGS metagenome assembly ULOW01 (sample SAMEA4835614, study PRJEB28245) | human gut metagenome | biome: gut microbiome; material: fecal sample | place: Denmark | collected 2008
GTGTTGTCAATGTAGTAGACCTGTTCAAGCTGGAGTCCAACACCAAGCATCCACACGGCTTAAGCGATGCCGAATATGATGCGATCTTCACAAAGGATACCCCTGTCATCTTCGCATTCCACGGCTATCCAACCCTGATCCACGAACTCACCTACGGACGCAACAACCACAACGTATCCGTTCACGGCTATCAGGAAGAAGGTACCATCACCACTCCTTTCGATATGCGTGTCCAGAACCAGTTAGACCGTTTCGACCTTGTAAAAGACGCCATCATGCATCTTCCACAGTTAGGAAACAGAGGTTCCTTCCTGATCCAGAAGATGAATGACAAACTGGTAGAACACAAACAGTACATTGCCGAATATGGCCAGGATCTGGAAGAGATCCGCAACTGGCAGTGGCACACTCCAGAAGACAAGTAAAACAAGTATATAAAAATACCGCCTGGGCAGCAATCCAATCCTTCGCTGTCCCAGACGGTATTTTAATAATCACACTTATTTTTCAGTTATTCCTTGTATACACAGGCCGTCATCTTACTTGTCAATTGTCCACATCTTGAGCGCAGCTGTCCGAATGTAGCGGACGTAGTCCGATACAGGCGAACAGGTGCATGTCGAAAGCCAGTGGACAATGACAAGTAATATGTAAGGCCGTTTCTTACGGAAAAGCGTTGCTCCCGGAACCCTTCCTCACGGCTGCCACAAACTTCGCCATTTTCAAAGCATCTTTCACCCCAAAGCTTTCAATCCCAGAACTCACATCCACTCCAAATGGTCGCAGCCTTTCCACCGCATCCCTCACATTCTCCGGATCCAGCCCACCAGCCAGAAAATAAGGCCGTTTCACATTTTCCAGTAATTTCCAGTTAAACACCTTCCCATCACCGGCGCCGGCATCAAACAACACAAGATCCGCCCCGGACTGCTCTCCCGCTTTCACATCCGCTTCCGACTTCACCTGAACCGCCTTTATAATAAACGTATCTTCACCTCTGCCAGTAAGTTCCCTCAGCCGACAAATATACGCCTCATCTTCCACTCCATGAAGCTGCGCCATATCAACGATCCCTTCATTCAAAAGATCAGCCACATTTTCCACCGGCTCATTCACAAACACACCTACAGCCTTCACCGCCGGATCCAGCATTTCCTTAAGCATTTTCGCCTGCTCCTTAGAAACATATCTGCGACTCTTCTTTGCAAACACGAACCCAATATACTCCGGCTTGATCTCATTCACCGCCTGGATATCCTCCGGCCGCATCATTCCGCACAACTTCACTCTGGTCATCTGTTTATACTCCCGCTTTGTCAACACACATACTTATTCCGTTTTCTAACCTCTCAGCGCCGCCAATTTCGCCTTCTTATCCTCAGCCCGCATCAGTGCTTCTCCAATAAGAACTGCATCTGCCCCAATCTCCCGAAGCTTTCTCACATCATTCTCATCCCTTACGCCACTTTCTGATACAAAAAGCACCTCTGCCGGTATCATGCTGCGAAGCCGTCTACTGTTTTCCGTATCCACAGAAAAATCCTTCAAATTCCGGTTGTTCACTCCGATCATTCTGGCGCCTGCTTCAACGGCCATTTCCACCTCTGCCTCATCATGAGCTTCCACCAGAGCAGAAAGTCCCAATTCATCACAGATACACCTGTATTCCTTTAACTGCTCCTTTGACAAAATAGAACAAATCAAAAGCACAGCCGAAGCTCCCAGAACCTTCGCCTCATAAATCATATATTCATCAACTGTAAAATCCTTCCTCAAGCAGGGAATTCCCACACTCTCAGCAATCTCTCTCAAATAAGCATCACTTCCCAAAAACCACTTTGGCTCCGTCAGCACCGAAATGCAGTCCGCTCCCGCTGCTTCATACTCCTTTGCGATCTTTAAATAAGGAAAATCCGGTGCGATCAGTCCCTTAGAAGGAGAAGCCTTCTTACACTCACAAATAAACGAGATCCCAGGCTTCTTAAGAGCCTTCTCAAATGCAAAACTGCCCAGCCTGCCCTCTCTTCCAAGATCAAAGGCCCGCCTTCTCATCTCATCCGCAGCCACTTTCTCTTTCCCATATTCTCCCCGCTCCCTGGCATGATCCGCCAGCTGATCCAAAATCGTCATATTATTCCGCCTCTCCGTTACTATGTCCTCTAGGAGTCTTTTCTAGAGAACATTACTCACTTCAATCAGTTTCTCCAGTGTATCCAGTGCCTTTCCAGAATCGATCAGTTCTGCTGCCAGGGCAATACCAGACTTCATATCCTCTGCCTCCCCTGCAATATACAAAGCAGCACCTGCATTCATCAGAACAGCATTTCTCTTATGACCCTTTTCACCTCTTAAAATAGACCGTGTGATCTCTGCATTTTCTGCCGGTGTTCCGCCCTTAAGGTCATCCTTTGTACACCGTTCAAAGCCAAACTCCTCAGGAGTAATAACAGAAGTTCTGTACCATCCATCTCTGATCTCGCAAATGGTAGTCGGAGCACTTAAAGAGATCTCATCCAACTTATCCTGACCATAAATAACCATACCACGCTTAATTCCCAGACTTACCAGAACTCTTGCCAGAGGCTCAACCAGATATTCATCATATACACCTAACAGCTGCATGGTCGGTGTTCCCGGATTGGTCAGCGGTCCTAAAATATTAAATACTGTTCTAAATCCCAGCTCTTTCCGGATCGCGCCAACATATTTCATGGAAGTATGATATTTCTGTGCAAAGAAGAAGCACATTCCCACTTCTTTTAATAATTTTCTGCAAAGATCCGGACTCTGCTCAATATTAACTCCCAGCGCCTCTAAACAGTCCGCTGTTCCGCACTTGGAAGAAGCCGCTCTGTTTCCGTGTTTTGCCACTTTTACACCGCCTGCTGCTGCAACCAGGGCCGCTGTAGTAGAAATATTAAAGCTTCCTGCATTATCACCGCCAGTACCAACGATCTCAAACAGATCCATATCTGTTTCTACCTTGATAGCATGATCTCTCATAGCAGCTGCACAGCCTGCGATCTCATCGGTCGTTTCTGCTCTGGCGCTTTTCGTAGAAAGAGCTGCCAGAAATGCCGCGTTCTGGGTAGGTGTAGTCTCTCCGCTCATGATCTCATTCATCACGGTATATGCTTCTTCATAACTTAAATCCTCTTTATTTACGATCTTTACAATAGCCTCTTTGATCATCGTTCTTACCTCCTGATATTCTGCTCATTTTAAAAATTTCAAACCGTTCAAAACATTCTGTACTCTCTTCCCGCTCTCGTCATCCCCCTGCTGACGCAGGAGGAAAGCTGAACGATCAATGTTCCAGGAAATTCTGTATCATCCCTTTCCCATCCGGTGTCATAATGGACTCCGGATGAAACTGTACTCCATAGATCGGATATTCCACATGCTGTACTGCCATGATCTCCCCGTCATCTGTCACTGCTGTTACCTTCAGCACATCCGGCATTGTCTCCGGATCCGCTGCCAGTGAATGATACTCTTTGGGCATCCTTTAAACAGCAACGACTCTGTATCAAACGTCACCTCCGACTGTTTTCCATGCATCAGCTCCTTCGCATAAGTAACTGTAGCTCCAAAAGCAGCGCAGATGGCCTGATGGCCCAGGCAGACACCAAGAACCGGTATCTCTTTTCCCAACGTTTTTGCCACATCCACGATCACCCCTGCGTCCTCCGGTCTTCCAGGTCCCGGTGAAAGGATGATCCGTTCCGGTTTCAACTGCCGTATCTCTTCCACTGTCATTTCATCATTGCGAATCACCTTAATATCCGGGTTGATCTCACCGATCAGCTGATAAAGATTATAGGAAAAACTGTCATAATTATCGATTAATAAGATCATAATTCTTCCTCCTGTGCCATTTCCAGTGCCTTTAATGCGGCTCTTGCCTTATTTAAACACTCTTCAAACTCCTTCTTTGGATCTGAGTCTGCTACGATACCGGCGCCGCTTCTTACAAATACCTTGCCATTTTTCTTATATGCAATACGGATGGCGATACAGGTATCCATATTTCCTGTAAAATCAATATATCCAATGGCTCCTCCGTAAATGCCACGTTTATTATTTTCCAGTTCCCCGATCAGCTGGCAGGCACGGATTTTTGGCGCACCGGATAAGGTTCCTGCCGGAAGCACAGCCTCAATGGCATCCAGTGCGTCATGCATCTCATCGATCTCTCCCCGCACTGTGGAACCAATATGCATTACATGGGAATACCGCTCAATGGAATGAAGTTTCTCTACTTTTACAGAACCAAACTTACTGATCTTTCCCAGGTCATTTCTTCCCAGATCCACTAACATATTGTGTTCTGCCAGTTCCTTCTTATCTGCTAAAAGCTCCTCTTCCAATGCCTTATCTTCCTCATCCGTCTTTCCTCTCGGTCTTGTTCCTGCCAGTGGGAATGTATGGAGCACGCCATCTTCCAGTTTTACCAGTGTCTCCGGTGAAGCACCTGCCACTTCTACATCTGTTCCTGAAAAATAAAACATATAAGGAGACGGGTTCAATGTTCTCAGTACCCGGTAAGTATTTAATAAACTTCCCTCAAAAGGAGCACTTAAGCGGTTGGAAAGAACGATCTGAAAAATGTCTCCCTCCCGGATATAATGCTTTGCCTTTTCCACCATGGCACAATACTGTTCCCTGTTAAATAAAGGCGTAACTTCTCCTGTCAGCTTACCCCCCGGTTCCTGCTTCTTCTCTCCTTTTTTCAGAAGTTCCGCCAGCTGCTTTAACTCCATTACAGCCTTGTTATATCCAACTTCCACATCATCCAAAGACATGTTCACCATTAAAATGATCTTCTGTCTTACGTGATCAAAAGCGATCACCTTGTCAAAAAGCATCAGGTCCACATCTTTGAAATTTTCCGTATCTTCCACCTTGCACCGCACTGCCGGTTCGCTGTATCCCAGATAGTCATAGGAAAAATATCCCACCAGACCACCGGTAAATGGCGGAAGGTAGTCAAATCTTGGACTTTTATAGTCCGCTAATATCTGTCTTAAAAATTTAGAAGGATCCTCTGTCTTTACGGAAAAACTGCCTGCTTTCATTTCCCCGTCCCTGCAGGTGATCTCCATTTTCGGCTCATATCCCATAAATGTGTACCGGCCCCATTTATCATTTGCCATGGCTGACTCCAGCATGTAGCAATGGGTAGAAACATTTTTAAGGATCTTCATGGTTTCAATAGGTGTGGTAAAATCAGAAAGCATTTCACAGCTTACAGGCAGTACACGGTATTTTCCATCTGCTGCGATCTTTTTAACTTCCTCAAGTTCCGGAAAAAACTTCATAGAATGACCTCCTTATGCACAATTGGGATAAACAAAAAACGCCCCTGACAGAATACTACTACTCTGTCAAGGACGAATACAATTTCTCTAAAATATGATCCGCGGTGCCACCTTGATTCACGGTATAAGCCGAGTTCTTAGCAGGATACAACTATATCCCCGGCAAATGACGTCTGCCTGCAACGTCGCAGAATACTCAGCATATGCACCAGACAATATCCGGAACTTCGCTTTTGACTGCGCCCTCAGCGATCCATTTGACAATGTGTTTCTTACCTGAATTCCACCACCTCAGGCTCTCTGTGAAGGCATCATAGCCGTTATCTCCGCTTCATCGGTTTGAAGTATTAAATTGGTTGGATTATAGCATAGCTTTTTTTGTAAGTCAATATGTCTATTTAAAAAATTTTGTCAACTTTTAATTTGCCTTTTCATACACACTGAACCCGTTTCTGCCGCCCTGCTTCACCTGATACAATGCAGTATCTGCATGACGGTACAGTTCCATAAACGTTGTTCCGTGTTCCGGTGAAAATGCCAGACCAACGCTGATGGTAATGCCATTTCCATCCATCTCCGGTATCTCAAGGCTTCTCACCTCGTCGATCAGCTTTTTCACCCTGTTTTCCGCAATACTTCCATTATTTATATTCCGGATCAGGACCATAAATTCATCACCGCCAATACGCCCTGCAATATCGTGCTCCCTGAACTGTCTTGCAAGAAGATGTCCGAATGTCTTTAATACCTTATCACCTACAATATGGCCATAGGTGTCATTGACCTGTTTAAAATAGTCCACATCCATAATGAGAAGGCCGTTACAGCTTTCTGCCTCCCCTTCTTCTAATGACCTTTCGATCAGGTCCTGCGTCGTTTTTTTATTGTAAAGCCCTGTCAGTGCATCTCTCTGTGCCCGTTTTAACAGTCTCGCCTTTTCCTGCCGGTTTTTATAAACAATAAAAAGGACCATGGCTGCTATCAACATTCCAAAGACAATGATAAAAATGATCTCATAATCCCTGATAAAGTCATAGGAAGCTTCCGCTGCCCTCACAGGAACAATATAACTGATCATCCAGTCATTCATCCCAAGAGGGGTATAGGCAATATAATAAAAGGGCTTTCTCCCGGCAGAAAAGCGGAATTCACGAATTCCCTCTTCTCCAGCCGCAAAATCTGTCTTAATGTCCTGGATTGCAGCTGTCCTGATCTGACAATTATCAAAATAATCAAATATATTGCCGGAAAATACCTCCTGTTCCTGCTCTGAATACACTCTGTCATAAGTGATCACGTTTCCATCTTTATCTGTGATCAGGCTGTAGCCATTTCCCCCAAACAGGTCATCAAACATCATGTGACTTAAAGCCGTAACATTATAAGAACCGCCTAAAATACCGGCAATCTCCCCATCCTTTAATACCGGGACTCCCAGGACCACTCTTACTTCTTTATCAACACTGCTCTCTATTGGGTCACTTAAGGTCTGCTGCCCGTTTACAGCCTCATTAAAATATCTGCGGTGGGATACATTTTTCACATCCCCGGTATCATAATGAGCCGTACCATCTGTTTCGATCAGTGCCACCCGGTCCAGATCTGTTTTATTGTGGATCGTAACCAGAGTATCCAGATTGATCTGAGAAAACAGTTCTTCTTCCTTTGCCATCTCTTCCGCGATCTCATTCAGATACTGGTAATGAATGCTTAAGATCGTCCGTAAATGCTGACTCTGGCGTGAAACATTGTTCATCATGGTCTGCCTGGAATTTTTCCTTACAGAAGACTGTACGTAGCCAAAAAATATCATGATCCCCAGGATCATTGACAAAATAAATAATCCCGTAACCATCGTGTAATGCTTATAATAAGTTGTTTTCTTTTTCATGCCTTTATCCACCCCCCCCAAACGTCAATACTTGTGCATATAGTACACTATCTACACACCTGATTATAGCAAATACACGACAGAAAAGCTACCTGATTTATGCCTGTTTACTTACTATTTATATACGATTTCCATACGTTTTATCTACAAAAAAGCCAAGGTCTGCATAACATCTGACTGCTATGCTGCCTCAGCTTTTTATTTACTCTTTAATTCTCTTTCAGTGCTTCTATTGCCGCCTGCACCTGGTTATCTTCCTCAGGTGTGACTACGGACTGACTCTTTAAGTTTTCATCTAACTCTACTTCCACATCCGGGGTAATTCCCTTTCCATGAAGGTCAAAACCGCTTGGTGTATAGTAATGAGCCGTGGTGATCTTAATGGCGGATCCGTCACCTAAGGGGATCAGGTTCTGCACAATGCCCTTGCCATAGCTGGTGGTTCCCACAACTACAGCTTTCTTGTAATCCTTTAAAGCCCCTGTAAATACCTCAGAAGCGCTGGCAGAGTTCTCATTGACCAGGATCGCAATAGGAACATCTACTTCGTGTCCGTCAGCAGCTGTGTAGGTGTCTCCCTTTCCATTTTTATCTGCTGTATACACGATCAGGGTCTTTCCTTCGCCCTTTTCAAAGTCTTTCCTGTCATCTGGTAAAATGTAATCTACCATGGCAACAGCGCTGTCTAACATACCACCTGGATTGCTGCGAAGATCAATGATCATTTGCTTCATTCCCTGGTTTTCCAGTTCATCAATGGCTTTTTCAAACTGCTCCACTGTAACAGCGTCAAATTCACTTACTGCCACATAACCTGTATTGTCCGCAAGCATCTTTGATTCTACAGTAGGAACTTCGATCTTACGTCTGGTAATGGTCATATCCTCATAGGTATCAGACTCTGCCCTGTATACGGTGATCTGTACATCTGTGCCTTCCTTACCCTTGATATAATTACTTACCAGTACATCCAGGCTTTCCCCGGCTACCAGAGTATCCCCTACTTTGTATATGATATCCCCGGGTTTCATACCAGCCTCCAGAGCCGGTGAACCTTCAAATACCTTTACAACCGTACACAGCCCCGTCGTTTTATTCTGGCTGATCATAGCTCCGATCCCGGAATAGCTTCCGTCTGTGCTTTCCTGGATCGCTTTATAGTCCTCTGCTGTATAATACACGGAATATGGGTCATTTAAACCTGCCATCATTCCTCTGTAAATATACTCTTCCACCTCTGTGGCATCCTCATCGTATAAAAATACCTGGTCGATAATGCTCTGTATCATCTGCATTTTTGAGGATACCTTTTTCAGATCAGGTTTGCTTGCCTTTTCGCCGTCCGTGATACCCGGAGCACCATTTCCTGTACCGGAAGACTGCTCTGTACGGATCACTTTTCTGCCTGTAATATAAATACCGGCAGATACACCTACTACCAAAAGAACGGCCAATGCCATGATCAGGGCACCTACAAGGACCCCCGCCCAGAAGCGGCCGCCTTTTCGCCCTTTCTTTTTATCTATGCTGTCTGAGATCTCTTCTCTGTCCTGTTCTTCCACTGCTCCGCTCTCCTATCTGCCTGTGCCTTTTTCTTATTCACAGCCTATGCTGTTTTTTCCTGCAAAATGCCCTTCAAAGGACTGTCCCTTTCCTATGGGCTTACATATTTACTTGGATTTACATAACTTCCACCGGAACGGACTCCAAAATGTAAATGAGAACCGGTAGAATATCCTGTAGAGCCCACTCTTGCAATGGTCTGTCCCTTTTTCACCTTCTGTCCCTGGCTTGCAAGAAGCTGGGAGCAGTGCATGTAAACGGTGCTGACGCCGCCGCCGTGGTCGATCATAATATAATTTCCCGCTGAATAACTGTATGTAGCGATCACTACCGTACCA
>ULOW01011881.1_pt1 | contig 8351 bp, 9 predicted proteins | sample 1952961 | NCBI WGS metagenome assembly ULOW01 (sample SAMEA4835614, study PRJEB28245) | human gut metagenome | biome: gut microbiome; material: fecal sample | place: Denmark | collected 2008
GTTTATTTTATTTCACTTTCTGCGTAAGCAGAAAATTTCACAATACAATAGTATTATTTCACATACGAAGTATATTTCACTTGTTTATATATAATTAAAAGAGGTTCGTATGGCTGAATCAAAGCTTAGAGAACTATCAACTGATTTATATAACCTGTGCGGCACTGTTCGCAGAATATTGGTTGCATCTATTAATACTGCAAAAGAAAATTTACAAAAGGAAAAGATTAATTCAAAATCAAAACCCAATATTTCCGTATAATAGCATTACACGATTGACACCAAACTTAATAACTGGTAGTATAAGGCTGTGAGAATATTTGTATTCTTGCAGCATATTTTTTTACCAAAAGGAGGATGGATTAATGGGATTTTTATTAGGAAAGACCGCTGTTATTACAGGCGGAGGAAGGGCTGTTCTCAGCGACGGAGGTTGCGGTTCAATCGGCTACGGCATTGCTGTTGCTTATGCAAAAGAGGGTGCGAACCTTGTTATTACAGGCAGAAATGTCAAAAAGCTTGAGGATGCCAAAGAAGAGCTCGAAAGACTTTACGGAGTAAATGTGTTGCCTGTTCAGGCTGATGTCAGCAAGGACGGTGATAACGAAAAGGTTGTTCGGAATGTTGTTGACAGAGCTGTTGAAACATTCGGCGGAATTGATGTCTTGATTAACAACGCTCAGGCTTCTGCGTCGGGTATTACGCTTGCTGATCATACAACAGAGCAATTTGACCTTGCTGTTTATTCGGGATTGTACGCAACCTTCTATTATATGAAGGCTTGCTATCCGTACCTTAAAAAGTCAAAGGGAACGGTTATAAACTTTGCTTCGGGTGCCGGACTTTTCGGAAACTTCGGTCAGTGTGCATATGCAGCCGCAAAAGAGGGAATAAGAGGTCTTACAAGAGTTGCTGCCAACGAGTGGGGCAAGGACGGAATAAATGTCAACATTGTCTGTCCGCTTGCATGGACTGCTCAGCTTGAAAAATTTGAGCAGGCTTATCCCGACGCATTCAAGGCGAATGTAAAAGTGCCGCCAATGGGACATTTTGGTGATGTCGAAAAAGAAATCGGCCGTGCCTGTGTTGCACTTGCATCACCTGATTTCAAGTATATGAGCGGCGAAACCATTACCCTTGAGGGCGGAATGGGACTCAGACCGTAGTTTTATTTTAAGAAAAACCGTGACAGGTAATAACTTTTGAAAAATAAAAGACAGCCGATGTGTGAAATTCGGCTGTCTTTTTTGTTACAGATTAGATGAAAAAATACCGGTAAGCTGCTGCACTCCGATTGACACGGCAGAAATTGCTATCCAACAGCAAAATCCTAAAATAATCGGTTTTGCACCGCTCTTTATAAGTTTTACTATGTTTGTGTTAAGTCCGATTGCACCCATTGCCATTGAAATGAAAAATGTTGCGAGCCATTTCATAAGCGGCACAAAACCATTGCTGTAAAATTCTGTAAAAGAACATTGCGGAATGAATCCGACAAGTGTTGATACAAGTGACGCTCCGATAAAAAAGAGGATGAACCAGGGGAAAATCTTTTTGAATGAAAATGATGAACCTTTTGCTCCCATTGATTTTGCCTTGTGTGTTCTGTAAATTGCAAGACAGAGTGTTATCGGAATTATCGCAAGTGTGCGTGTCAGTTTTACGGTTACTGCTGTTGACAAAATACCGTTTGCATTCCAGATTTTTTCAGCAGTTGCGGCGGTTGCGGTTACGGACGATGTGTCGTTTACAGCTGTTCCTGCAAACACCGCAAAGCCTTCTGTGCCAAAGCCGACAGCGTGTCCGAATGTCGGAAAAATGAGCGCCGCAAGAATATTGAACAGAAAGATAACCGAGATTGATTGTGCAATTTCCTCGTCATCGGCATCAATTACCGGAGCTGTTGCCGCAATTGCAGAACCGCCGCAGATTGACGAACCTACCCCGATAAGACATGCTGTTTTAGGTTTGATTTTTGCAATTTTCATAACTGCAAATGCTGTTATGAGGGATGTTGAAATTGTGCTTATAATCACAGGCAGACTCTTACTGCCTACACTTGCAATTGTACCGAGATTAAGCGAAAAGCCGAGTATGATTACAGCCCATTGCAGAATCTTTTTTGAGGTGAATTTTATTCCGCCCGAAAAATATTTGTTCGCAGAAAATTTCGGCGCTAAAAGCGTGATTATCATTCCCATTATAATTGCCGCAACAGGTGCGCCTATCAGCGAAAACGAAAACGAGCCGATTTGAACAGTGCTGAAAAGCTCCGCAAATGCCGCAATTACGGCACATACAAGGATTCCGCCAAAATTTGTTTTGATAAATTTCATTGTTTTACCCTTCCCGAATTTATTTTGCCTGTTGAGTATAACACGAAAGTATGATAAAATCTAATTATTATTTAAAATGATATGATAATCAAAATTTATCAGAGGGGTGCAATATGATTGATTACAGGGTTAAAACATTTCTGGCACTTTGTGATTTTATGAATTACAGAAAAACGGCACAGATTCTCAATATGACACAGCCTGCCGTTACTCAGCACATACATTTTCTTGAAAATCAGTACGGCTGCAAGCTGTTTGACTATGACCGACACAGCTTAAAAATGACGAGAGAGGGAATGCTGCTTAAAAGATATTGTGAGTCGGTTATGTATCAGGAAGAAAAGCTGTTTGAAAAGATTAAGTCGGGTGAAAAACGACTTGTGCGGTTTGGTGCGACAAAGACAATCGGAGAATATGTTATCCCGGAACAGGTGGAAAGATTTTTGCAGCTGCCCGATTACAATGTTGAAATTGAGATTGACAACACAAGGTATCTGCTTGATAAACTGAAAAGGGGTGAACTTGACTTTGCGTTGATTGAAGGATTTTTTGACAGCAACGATTTTTTGAGCAGAGTTTACCGTTCGGAAAATTTTGTCGGGGTATGCAGTAAAAATCACAGATTCGCAAACAAAACGATTTTGCCCGATGATATTTTTACCGAACATCTTTTTCTGCGTGAAAAGGGTTCGGGAACACGAAATATTCTTGAACAGGTTTTGTCGGAGCATAACAGAACAACAGGACATTTTGCGAGAGTAACCTGCATAAACCACTTTACGCTTATGTCAGAGCTGATTGCAGATAACCTTGGAATAACTTTTGCTTATGAGGTTATGCAAAAGAGCTATTCAAGCCTTGCACCGTTTTATGTTAAGGGGTGGAATATTGTGCGTGATTTCAATTATGTTTATCTTGATTCCGCTGATTCACTTGAAATTCTTGAAGTCTTTGACAATCTTTCCGAATAGTCAAATTTGGACAGCTTTTGCTGTCCTTTTTTCTTTCACAGTTTCACACACAAGGACACTCGGCATAATATGAGGGTGTAGAGAATAACTTGATTTACGGGTGTTGTGTATGAAAAAGAGCGACATAAGAACATTTGGCATAATCGGCGGTGACAAGCGACAGCTTTTTCTTGCAAAATCAATTTCTGACAGTTGTTACGATGTTTTGCTCGGCGGATTTGACAGCCTTGAAAGCTACGGTTCATTGAGCCTTTGCAATGTTAAAAAGGCAATTTCGGAAAGTGATGCATTGATTTTTCCGTTGCCGTCAATAAGGACAGACGGAAGTCTTAACACTCCGTTTTCAAACGAGAACATTTTGCTTGACGGTGACGATATTGAATTTATCCTTAAAAAGCCTGTTTTTACTACGATGAAAAGCAGATTTTTAAAGGCATATCCAAGGCTTTCCGACGGTGAAATTTTTGATTACGGAGCAAGAGATGATTTTGCAATTCTCAACGCATTGCCTACGGCAGAGGGTGCAATTGAATGTGCAATGAGAGAATATGAGGGTACGATTTTGGGCAGCAAGTGTCTTGTTACGGGATTCGGCAGAATCGGAAAAATTCTTGCTCACAAGCTTGTTTTACTCGGAGCAAATGTTACCGTGAGTGCAAGAAAGCCGTCAGACCTTGCATATGTAAAAGCACTCGGCTACAATGCACTTAATACGGAAAATCTCAGAACGGTAAAGCGGTTTGACATTGTTTTCAACACAATTCCGAGGTTGATTTTTGACAGGGAACTTCTTATGAATACCGACACAAACACCCTTATTATAGACCTTGCATCCCTGCCGGGAGGGGTTGATTTTGATACCGCCGAAAAACTCGGAATTTATGCCGTTAGGGCATTGTCGCTACCCGGAAAATGTGCTCCGAAAACGGCAGGAGAAATTATAAAAACTACTGTATTTGACATCATCAAGGAGGTTTACAGGTGACAAAAGCAACCATAGGATTTGCAATGTGCGGTTCCTTTTGCACCTTTTCAAAGGCTTTTACGCAAATGCAGAGGCTTGTTGACTCAGGCTATGATGTTATTCCGATAATGTCGCAAAATGCCTTTTCAACATCAACTCGTTTCGGAAAAGCGGAGGAAACGGTAAAGAGGGCAGAAGAAATAACGGGCAAAGCTGTTCTGCACTCGGTTGTGCAGACAGAACCGATAGGACCTAAAAAAATGTGCGACTTGCTTGTGATTGCACCGTGTACGGGCAACACGCTTGCAAAGCTGTCGCTCGGAATTACCGACACGGCGGTAACAATGGCGGCAAAGTCGCATCTGAGAATTTTAAGACCTGTGCTGTTGTGCGTTGCAACAAATGACGCTCTCGGTGCGTCGGCACAGAACATCGGCAGACTTCTCAACACGAAAAACATTTACTTCGTTCCTTTAAAACAGGACGATTGCATCAAGAAACCAAATTCGCTTGTGGCTGATTTTGATAAGCTTGAAGATTGCGTAACCCTTGCATTGCAGGGAAAACAACATCAGCCGATTTTTTTATAACAGAACAACAGCCGTCTTGAAATGCAAATTTTCAAAACGGCTGTTATTTTATGTTTGGATTGTCTGTGCGACAGGTCAGATAATCAAGGCTTGTGCCGTAGCAGTCGGCAAGTTTAATGAGCAGGGAGAGGGGAATTTCTCTTTCGCCCCGTTCATATTTTGAGTACAGCGACTGGTCGCACATAAGAACCTTTGCAATTTCTTTTTGCGTAAGGTCATTGTCCTCACGCAAATCTTTTATTCTCAGTTTCATTACATCACCGAATAAATTATAAAATAGTACATAGTAGCCTATTGACTTTTAGGACAAATTGTCCTAAAATATAATTGCCTGAAAAATGAGAAAACAAACGGCATTGTCTTTGCGGTACTCATATTCATATAATCGTATTTATCATAAATTGTGTATTATTATTTGCACAAGTGTCCAATGAGTCGCAAATACGAGTTGATGATTACTTTGAAAAATTTAATTCACCTTAAATAAGAGCGTTGCTTAAATAAAAATAATATTTTATCTGTATATATATTGACAAATACCGCAAAATGCAGTAAACTAATGGCATAAAATATCATAAAAATCCCGAAGAGCATCTTCGGGACGAATAGCTTGCCGATTTAATTGTGCGTATAATTCGGTAAGTCTTTGTTGTCAGTCAGCCCCAAAATATAGTCGGTGCTGGTGTGATAATGTTTTGCGAGGCAAATCAAAACAACGGTGGGGATATCACGCTGACCAAGTTCATAATTGCTGTAAACCTGTTGTGAACAATGCAGAATTTTGCTAACTTCTTTTTGCGTGAGGTCGGCATCTTCCCTCAGTTCCCTGATTCTTTTATACACAGAATTCACCTCGCATACAGTATAGCATACCGCAGATTGTTGTATTGCAATATACCGCAAAATGCAGTAAAACAGCAATGGTATTTTGGGTTAATTTTTAAATAATTATTCAGAGGGGAATGGTGTTTAAAACAAAAATATTAATCTTGCATATCAGATAAAACAATAAAATGATGGAGGAAATTATGAGAAAACATTCAAAATTTATTACGATTTTGCTGTCTGCTTTGTTGGCGGTATGTCTTGTGCAGACAGTATTTGTTCAGGCATTTGCAACCGAAAACTCAGCAACACCTGACGAACCTACAGAGGATTTGTATCCTGTTTCAATGGAAGTTGTTAAAGAACCCGAAAGCGTTACTGTTAATAAAGGTCAAATTACCGATAGCACTTTCTGGAGCAATGTTGTGTTGCACATTGTTTACAGCGATGGCAGGGAATTTGATGTGAACTGTGACGGCATTAACAGCGAGGGCGGTATTGTTCCGCCCATTGCAGAAATTGACGGCTATAAGGGAAAAATATACTATGGTACAAATTCTGAAAATGAGGATACAATCAGTTTTTATATAGCATATGATTATGCCGAAGATGATGGAGTGACATGTATAGTTTCAGCGGATTTTTCTGCCGAGAAAAAGGTAGATCCACATACTATTGTCAGATATGAATTAACAAAGCTTCCTGATATGGTATTCACAAAGCCCCTTTACACAGGCAGTCGTGATGATATTTCGTCTGGGGAGGAATGGAATGAGTGGATGAAATCTCTTGATGTCAACAATTCTATTTCTAATCATATTGACGGTATGGAAATTACATACTATTATGCAAACGGCGAAAAACGCAGTGTGGTAGTTAATAGTTCAAATCTCAAGAGTATTGCTTTTATGCCGTGGTTTGCAATGTATAGAGTAGAGAATTACGGTGAATTTGTCGATGAATACGGAAACTATTTATTGTTTCAGGTAGACGATTTAGGTGATTACAAATTTTCGGTATCTTTGGGTTCTTCTGATACTGAAATGATTTACACAGCAAAATCGGTAGATAATCCTAACCCGTCAATTAAGCCTGTAAGCACAGAGGACACTCCTGCAAAGCCGAGCGATAACATTTCATCCGCAACAAGTGATGTTGCAACAAATGACAATGCAAACACTAACAACAGCACAAACGGCACAGCCAACAACGGTGTTGTTGCAACAGGCAACTTTGCAACTCCTGCAATTATCACAGTAGTTATGCTTTCGGCAGTTGCAGTTATGTTTGTATTTAAAAGAAAAAGAATGTTTTAATTTTGTGTGATTGTGTGAATTAATTTTATTGCCATACAATTTTTCAAAGCACCTGGCATTAATTTGTCGGGTGCTTTTTGTATGATGAATGATGCGGTTCGCCGCTACAGAATGGCATTATCTTTGCGGTATTTATATAATCGTATTTATCATAAATTCTGTGCCGTTACTCGCGGGCGCCCAATGGGACGCCCCTACAGAATGGTATTATTTTTGTTCCTTTTATAAGGTTTGTATTACCGTAATGTTTGCACTTTTACTTTTTGGCGGTCACAGACCGTTGCTACAAAATTAAATTTATAACAAAACTGCACAAAAATTTATGGATAAAGACAGTGTGGGGTATTGCTCATGCTGTCTTTTTGTGTTAAAATTGTAGATAACAAAATGAAATAACGAAGGATTTGTCTATGAAATATTGTTCAAAATGCAAGCGACTGCATAATGATGAAGAAACAGTCTGCAAAAACTGCAAGGCTCAGCTTAAAACAATAACCGATGAAAACACTCCCGTGTATCTGCTCACGGCATCGGGCTTTGAATTGCAGAGAGTTAAAGCCGCACTTGAGGACAGCACCGTTCCGTGTGACGCTACAATCAAAAAATGTATGGAAAATAAATACAGTAAAAGCATTAAGGCATACACAGGCTATGATGATTTGACCTATGATGTCTATGTTCCGTATTCGGCTTATGAAAAGGCATTCGACACCTGTGTCGGAATCGGCGCAATCAAGCTTGAGGGCGAAGAAATTCTTGACGAAGATGTTGAATACAAAGAAAATGACGGTGAAACGCTTGACGAGCAGTTTGAGAAAATGACGGGTGCAAAGCGTACAACCGTAAGAATTGTCAGCGCATTACTGCTTTTGCTTATAGTTGCAGGCGTTGTGTTCGGAACAGATGCAATAATGAACTTTATTAAAGAATTTTTCGGATAATTCGGTATCCGATTTTGAGTTAATATTTAGTTAAAATGAATGAAATTACGGAGGATTTTTTACAATGAAACAGGAAACAAAGTGTTTGCATTCCGGCTATGTGCCTAAGAACGGAGAACCAAGACAGATGCCCATTTATCAAAGCACCACCTTTAAGTATGATTCAAGTGACGCAATGGGCAGACTTTTTGACCTTGAGGACAGCGGATATTTTTATACCCGTCTGCAGAACCCGTCAAATGATATGACTGCCGCAAAAATTGCCGACCTTGAGGGCGGTGTTGCCGCAATGCTCACATCAAGCGGTCAGGCGGCTAACTTCTTTGCACTTTTCAACATCTGCGAAACAGGCAGTCACATTGTTGCATCATCTGCAATCTACGGCGGTACATATAATCTGCTCGGTGT